>Ga0315284_10005465_pt1 | contig 18042 bp, 13 predicted proteins | sample YL17G09_16_MG_FD_203696 | JGI IMG/M metagenome (GOLD analysis project Ga0315284, IMG submission 203696) | Sediment microbial communities from Yellowstone Lake, YNP, Wyoming, USA - YL17G09_16 | ecosystem: Environmental > Aquatic > Freshwater > Lake > Sediment | place: USA: Wyoming | collected...
TGACGTTCTTTTGAAGTTTCTGAAGGATTTTTATAAGGATTCACGAGTCACTGATGACGAGTGGGATCAAGTTCATGATAAACTCAAGGCATACATCTCTTGGACGCCTGAAGAGGCGATGCGAAATGCTAAGTGGACACTTCGTTACTTACAATTCGATAATACGTTTGGTTTTGGTGAAGGAAACATCATCAATTTTGAAAAATTGAACGGTATTGTCGGGATCTTCGGACAGAACAGGTCTGGAAAGTCTGCGACCATCGGCAGTGTCATGTATTCATTGTTTAATACCACTGATCGTGGACCGGTGAAAAATCAGTTCGTTTGTAACGTTAGGAAGCCTTATTGCTATGCAAAGGCACTCATCAACGTGAATGGATCTGATTATGTCATTGAACGTCAGACTACTAAACATGAGAATAAATGGGGTGTCGTTAATGCTAGCACGGCATTGAATGTCTTCAAGATTGTTGATGAATCTGATGCAATTGACCTTGCTGGCGAACAGAGGACCGACACTGAAAAGGTGATTCGAAATCTCATCGGTACATCAGATGATTTTCTCATGACGTCGCTATCTTCTCAAGGAGAGATCAATCAGTTCATTTCAAACGGTTCTGCAAAGAGACGTCAGATACTTTCAAGGTTCCTTGACATCGATGTTTGCGACAGGTTGTTTGACATGGCAAATAGGGATGTCAATTCAACAAAGGCACATTTGCGAGCGTACCAGGAGCGCGACTGGAATTCACTTGCAGATGGGTATCGTAAGCAACTTGATGAGTGCGCTTCGATCATTGCTGATAGGACTCAGTTGCTTCAAGAGTGTCATGAACGTTTGAACGTATTGAGAAATAAACTCGTCGCTCACAAAGATTTCACTCCTGTGACAAAGACGCAGGTCGACAATCAACAAATTCGTGTGACACAGCTTGAGAAACACGTCACCAGCATTCAAGATTCGCTTGCTATTTCAATGTCAGATCTAGAAAAGTTTGAACAGAGGATCAAGTCAATTGATGAGTTCAAGGAAGATTGGGACCTCATTGATCTGAAGAAGCGCCTTGAGGCACTCAAGGTCCTTGAGGCATCAGTCCTTGCATTGAAACATGTGAATGAAAAAGAAGCGTCAATTTTAAAGCAACAAGAACGTTCATTAAAGATTCTTGATGAAGTTCCGTGTGGTGATGCGTTTCCAACGTGTAAGTTCATCAAAGATGCCCACGTTGTCAAAGAAAAAGTTTCTGTTCAACGTGAAAGGGTTGCAAAGACGCTTGAAAAGGTGACGAAAGCGACAGAGGCACTAGATGAACTTAAGAAAGAGGACATCCAAGCTCGCGTTGATAAGATTGAACAAATCAACGACCGCCGTTCGAAATTCCTCATTGATGCATCTAATAAGAAAGTTGATATCATTCGTCTTGAATCTTCACTAGAAGGTGCAATTGCTCAGCTTGAACCCACACGTTCTAAATTAGAAGAGCTTCAAGAGGCATTGAAGAACGAAGAGAATGAAGAAGTCGTATCACTACGTTCAGAGATTGATGAAATAGTGAAAGACATCAAGCATTTTGATGATGAAAAGCTTTCTGCTGCTGCACTCAAGGGAAAAGTTATTTCTGACATTGAGAAGTCGAACACAGAAAAAAAGGGTCGTGAAGTACTGCTACGTGAAATGAAAGTGTATGAATTGATTGCAAATGCTTTTTGCAGGCGTGGAATTCCAAACATGATCACAAAAGCACAACTTCCGGTCATCAATAGTGAGATTGCAAAGATCTTACATGGAATCGTTGACTACACGATTGAACTTGAAGCAGATGATGAGACTGACTTGATGGACGTATACATCAACTATGGTGACAGCAGGAGGATCATTGAGCTCGCTAGCGGCATGGAAAAGATGATCAGTTCTATTGCAATTCGTGTTGCATTGATCAACATTTCATCGCTTCCCAAGACAGACATGTTCATCATTGATGAGGGATTTGGATCGCTTGATGATTCGATCATTGAGGCATGCAATCGATTGTTGAAGTCACTCAAGCGATACTTCAAGACTGTCATGGTCATCACTCATGTCGATAGCATCAAAGATGCAGCTGATGTCATTCTTGAGATCACCAAACAAGAAAAAGATGCTCACGTAGTTTATGAGTGATGTACTGTTGAGGGATGGAATGGCGTCCCTATCTGCGAAATCGAAAGATAGCTGAACACCCGTCTGGATTTGTGATAATAATTCCGGAGGGCTCGCCGAAGGCAACTCCGATGAGTTGTCCTATCTGTGATCACGTGTTCAGGTCTCGTGAAGACGAATCTGCATACGCAGAGTTCGAGTGTTGCGACAGGTGTATGCTTCTTTGGGCACATCCAAGAAGGTCGTTGTGGAAAGATGGTTGGCGTCCCACAGCAGAGCAAGTGTCCCAAGCTGAGGAATTACGACCTCCAATGTCTGTCATGTTGGATATCGACTGATCCAACGCCATAATTACGAAAGGAGCTACCAACAATGGCTGAAACAAAAATCGACTTCAATGCACTTGGCCAGGCCATCGACACGTCCTGGGGCCGTTCATCAACGCCAAAGACTGCATCATATTCAGTCAAATTTTCAATTGCTGGCGGTCCTTGTCTTGTGGCATCATATCAAGCAGTCGTCAACTTTGGAACAGAGCGTGAGATGATTCTGATGAAGCGTAATTACGCAGAAGAATCAGTTGCAATCATCAATGAAGTTCTCAAATCAATCAAAGCTGTATACAAAGACCTTTCAAATGAAGGTGCCCTCAAGACGAAGGAGGTCTCAACGACAGACTCGGTCGAGATAATTGGATTCGGTGTGCACACCGCAAAGCGAACTGCTTATTATCGACGTAAGACTGTTTTTGAGTTGGGTTGATGTCGCCACCCACTGCCGCCCTGACAAAAAAAGATCAGGTCGATGAAATACTTCGATGTGGCAGAGATCCTGTCTACTTCATGAGGAAGTATGCAAAGATTCAACATCCGAAGCGTGGAACAATTCCATTTGAAACATATTCGTTCCAAGATGAGTGCGTCACTGCATTTCAAGAGAATCGCTTCAATATCATTTTGAAATCACGACAACTAGGCCTGTCTACGGTGACAGCCGCATATGCGACTTGGTTCGCGATCTTTCACAAGGACAAGAACGTCCTCGTCATTGCAACGAAGTTGCAGACGGCAATGGGATTCGTCAAGAAGGTCAAAGTGATTCTTGATAATTTGCCAAAGTGGTTGATGCTCACAAAGTTCGAACCTACGAAGCAATCGATATCATTTGCAAACGGTAGTGTGATCACCGCTGTGCCAACATCGCCAGACGCAGGTCGTTCTGAGGCATTGTCACTTCTCATCGTTGATGAGGCAGCATTCATCAGAGATTTCGAAGATATCTGGACGGGTTTGTATCCTACGATCTCCACGGGAGGAAGTGCAATCATCCTTTCGACGCCACACGGCGTCGGCGGAACCTACTATAGAATTTGGACTGAAGCAGAGGCGAAAGTCAACGAATTCAACTCTATACGTCTTGAATGGTGGAAACACCCTGAACACGATCAGGCGTGGTTCGACAAAGAGACAAAGAATTTGCCAAAGAGAAAAGTTGGACAAGAGTTTTTGTGCGTTGGTGCTGATACAAAAATAGTTACGCCTGATGGATATAAACGTGCTGATGAGATAAAAATTGATGATTTAGTTTTGACACACATGGGAAGGTTTAAACCAGTTCTGAACGTAAATAGTCGTCTTGTTCGAATGGATGAAACGTTATATGAAGTTAGTTCTCCGGGAAGTCGTAAGTGTAAATTTACAATTACAGGAAATCATAAGATGCTTTCGTATAGATTTTGGGCAAATAATATTTCGTCATATGACTGGCTTAAAAACAACGCTAGCGAACAATCATGGATTGAGGCGTCTGTCATTGCAAGTAAACGAAAAACGACTGACAGAATCACTAATGTTCTGATGCCTAAATTTGATCCTAAACCTGTCGAAATGTTGACAACGATAGACGTTTCAACGCTTTGTCCTTCTATTGATGTCACAAATGACACTTGCAGATATGAAAGACAATGGGGAAACACGAAGCGTTATGTGTCTGTTGATTTTGAGTTAGGAAAATTTATCGGGCTTTATTTGGCTGAAGGATGCAATCACCGCGGTGGCGTTGATCTAGGATTTCACATTGATGAACTAGAAACACATGCAAAATGGTGCATAGACTTTTTACATAAGATAGGTTGTCGTACGACGTTGCTTTCGTCGAAGATTCATAACAGCTGCAGGCTTTGGACGTTCAACAGACATATCGGTGCGCTTGTAAAGTTATTCATTCAGGGCGATCGTGCATCAAACGGTAGATGGGCGCCTAACAAACGTCTAGACATGGAACGTGTAGTTGCATCAGGTCGTGAATTCATTAAGGGGTTGTTGTTTGGTCACCATTTAGGTGACGGAAATCACAAGCATGATAAAAAAACATGTACGTATAGTACGTCATCAAAACTCATTTTTCAATTAAGAACACTCAATACAATGTTTGGTCTTTATCCTCGCATAGGACACGTTGAGTTGAAAAAAAAGAACCCACGTCACAGTGATATGTGGTATCTTGAGTTTCAAGCACAAGGAACAACATATCTGGGACTGCTTGAGAATGGTCAGCAATACAGGACTGGTTCTCGAACGATGTTGTTAGGAGACAATTTTGTTGGTCATCATCAGATGACAGATGTTTCACATCTTAGCATGCTCGACGGTGGATATGAGGTTTATGACATCAGCGTTGCCGATGACAAGTCATTTGTTGCACAGTCTGCCGTGTTGCACAATTGTGACTTCATATCTTCAGGCGACACATTTTTACAACCAGAAGATCTTGAATACTTGCGGGAGACAATTGAACCGCCTTCAGAGAAGTCGGGTCCACAACTTTGTGTTTGGACGTGGCGAAAGCCCCAACCGGCTCACTTGTATGTGATATCAGCTGATGTTGCCCGTGGCGACTCATCGGATTTTTCAGCATTTCACATCATCGATCGTGACACTTGTGAAGTTGCTGCTGAATACATGGGAAAGATTCCTCCTGACAAATTTGCTGACCTATTAGCTGAATATGGGAAGCTGTACAACACAGCTTTAATTTGTCCTGAACAGAATACATTTGGTTACATGACGTGCGTAAGATTGCGTGACATGGGATATCCTAAATTGTATTTCAAGAATGCGACAGGCGATCTCTTTGAGTACAAGTCAGTTGATCCAGATGCAATCCCGGGATTTTCAACGCAATCAAATACACGCGTTCAAATACTTTCGAAGCTCGAAGAATTGATTCGAACGAAGGTCTTGAAGACATATTCACAACGACTTTACGATCAGATGCAGGCATTTGTTTGGGTCGGCTCGCGAGCTCAGGCCGCAAATGACGCTCATGACGATCTGATCCTCAGTCTCGCAATAGGAACGTGGCTGACGAATGGTGGAACGAGCCTCAGCGAAGCTGCAATTGCAATGGCATATGCCATGATGAAGGCGACGAAGATCGAACGTCGCGACATCTCACAGATGCCGGGGGACATTCAATCAGCTAAACCTCTTGTCAATCCGAACATTAGAGGCTACAATGCCCAGAACGTTTACAAGCCCGTCGATCCATCGATGGTCAAACACGCTGATATTAGCGATTTTTCTTGGCTCTTAAAATAAATTGAATATGTATAGCCTGTAGAAGGACAACGAGATGTCAAAGAACGGTATAGCAAAGATCAGTGCCTCAAGACTTCGTGAAATCATCATCGAAGAGATTGCGATGCATGAGCAAGTCGACCACGCCGGAATTCGGGACGTCGTCAATGCTGCCAGCAAACTACTCGCTGCTGTAGAAAACTTCAAGAAAGTCGCTGCCCCCACCATGATGAGCGCAGTGACACCCCAGATTGCTCAAATTGAAAAGGTCCTTGAAGACATGGTGAGTACACCAGGATCGTACGTCAACAAGCCGAAGCTCGAACCTCAGAAAGTCTCGCTCAAGCCCGCAAAGGCAAGCAAGGTGGTATAGTACTACATCGTTGTATACGATTAGTTGACGCTATCGTACTATGACAATTGAGCCTGGTCCCAAATGGAGAGGCAAATAACATGGCAAAAAAAGAAACACCACAAAGTCTATTCCGTCGGTTAACAAAACTTTTTAAGAGCGGTCCGCTCATCAAAAAGAAACTGAGGACGCTCGATACAACGATCGCCGTCCCTGATAAGACGAAGTCTTCTGGTGTCTTGCTATTTCAGAAGTCGCTCGCTCCAACGTATGCGACGATAACTGCGAACGCATATAACCTCTCAGAACGCCTGATGAGGTATCAAGATTTTCAAGAAATGGAATATACACCGGAGATTGCGGCAGCTTTAGACATTTATTGTTTGGCTGGTAATTCAATCATATCAACACCTTATGGTGATCACACAATAAAAGAGCTCTTTGAACTGAATGGTGTGATGACAAAGTTGTCAGATGGGTGTGACAACATTCCTGCCGGTCATTTTCCGATTTATTGTTACGACAGTGATGAAAAGTGCATCACGATTGGGTTGGCACACAGCGTCAGAAAAACGGGTTCACAAGTCAACGTTATCAAAGTAACGTTGGACAACGGACAATCGATCAGGTGCACGCCAAACCATCGTTTCATGTTACGTGACGGATCATATGTTGCAGCATGTGACTTGACACCTGCCACATCACTGATGCCATTCAATGTCAAGATGATGGGTAGAAAGGGCCATGAATACCCATACGTTTACACGATGAACAAGGCGTCAACAAAGTCAGGATGGCGTGCCCAACATCTGTTCAACGTTGAAAGACTTGTCGGGCAGATCAAAGAAGACGAAATTGTTCATCACGTTGACTTTGACAGGTGCAACAACAAGATCAGCAACCTGAAGATAATGAAGGCGTTTGATCACTCTAGCTTGCACGCAAAAATCAAAACATCTTGGTCTGACGTTGTAAGTAGCTTGGGAGGTACACGGCCAAACAAAACAGGAAGACCGATAGGATCGTACACTTCAAGCATAACGTACCAAGACATTTGTAACGCGATGAAAAGTGGCGTCTATTCGACTCAAAAACAGCTCGCGAGCAAGCTTGGCGTCTGTTCAAGCGTTGTGTTGACAAGGTTGAAGTCGCAGGGGTTTGAAACGTTTTCAGACTGGCAACAGTCTTATCACAACCACAAAGTTGTTTCTGTCGAACTAGACGGCGTTGACGATGTCTATGACATAACGACAAACGTTCATCATAACTTTGCATGTAACGGTGTCATCGTTCACAATTCTGATGAAACTGTGTCAGCTGACGAGAAGGGTCGATGCCTTCATGTCTATTCAGACAACGAAAAACTCAAAGAAGTTCTAGACGATCTCTTTTACAATACGTTGAACGTTGAGTTCAACATGCGTTCCTGGGTCAGAAACCTTCCGGTGAAATACGATACGCCGATCCCGCTCTTGGACAATCGAAATATCACTATCGAGCAGTTGGCGAGAGAATATGCTGAAGGGAAAGAAAATTGGGTCTATTCTGTTCAGGATGGAACTCACCGGATTGTGCCTGGTAAAGTTGTCTGGTGCGGGCTGACAAGAAAAGATAGCGAGCTGGTACGGATATCGTTGGATAACGGGACGCACGTAGATTGCACACCTGACCACGAGTTTATTCTTCGTGACGGAACAAGGGAACAGGCACAATATCTTTGTGAAAATCAAAGCTTGATGCCGTTTTATCGCCAGATATCATCACGTGCAGTTGGTCATCGGATGGATGGGTATGAAGAAATTTATGATCCAAGAACAAATCGATATGTGTATACTCATCGCCGCGTTGCTGAAGTACTAGAAGAAGGGACACTAAAAGAAGGTCGTTGGTTGGTAACACATCACAAAGACTTCAACAAGCGAAACAACGACCCCAATAACTTGGTACGAATGGACGAAAAGGAGCACATGAAACTCCATCAGGAGATTGCAATTGCAAATCTTCATAGTCCTGAAATAACAACAAAACGAATGGCAGGAATCGATCGATGGCTTCGATCAGACGATCATCATCAGTTAGCGCGTGAACAGCTGAAAAAGCTGCAGGAACGCGGTCTGATGAGGGTGTCATGGAGTGAATACAACGCGTCTTCAAAACATGCAGAAGACAACGCGATTCGTTCGGCAGCGATGAAGAAATTGTGGTCAGATCCCGCAAAAAAGAAAGAGAAGAGCGAGGGACTTGAAATAGCATTTGATGCGGGATGCGTTGACATTGTCGTGGACCGCCTGCGCGCTCTTGGAAAATACGTCAGCCCAAAGGTGTTGGGCGACCAGTTGAAGGCTGACGAAGTTTTCATGGGTCACTTCAAAGAGATCAATGGGGGCACGAAACGTGCCCTGACAAAGCCCCTCAATTCGCACACGGGATTTGAGAACCTGCTTCGTAAGGTCGGCATCTCGTCTTACATTGATCTAGTGATTGATCGCCTTCCTGAGATCGCATCGACACCATGGTTCAAGCGTGCAGCGAAAAAGAGCGAACGAATGAGCGGAGTTGTTCCCAAAATGAGGGAATCACACCCATCGACAAACAAGAACCACAAGGTGATAAAGGTTGAACGACTTCAAGAGACAAGCGATGTCTATTGCATGGAAGTTCTTGGTCCGAACGGGGAACATGATCGACATAACTTTGCATTGTTAGGAATTGATGAGAAAGGAAATAGTTCAATAAATTCAGGTATTTGTGTGGGGAACTGCAAGTACGGTGACTTCTTTCTCTATAACGACGTTTCACCTGATTTTGGCGTTGTGAATGCATTTCCGATCCCTGTCAATGAAGTTGAACGTGAAGAGAACTATGATAGAGACGATCCTTTCGCGGTTCGCTATCGATGGGTGACCCTTGGAAATAGGATCCTCGAAAATTGGGAAGTCACCCACTTCAGGCTCTTGGGAAATGACATGTTCCTCCCGTATGGGTCATCAATCATTGAACCTGCTCGCAGAATCTGGCGTCAGTTGATTTTGATTGAGGACGCCATGTTAGTGTACCGCGTTGTCAGGGCACCTGAACGCCGAGTCTTCTACATTGACGTTGCAAACGTTCCCCCAGATGCTGTTCCACTGTATGTTGAGGAACAAAAGAGAAATCTACGAACGAACCAAGTGATTGACAGGACGACTGGTCGAGTCGACCTTCGATATAACCCGTTGAGTGTAGACGAAGACTATTTCATTCCAGTACGTGGTGCTGACACTGGCACTCGAATTGATACGCTTCAAGGCGGTCAAAATGCTGCCGCCGTCGAAGACGTTGCATACATTCAGAAGAAGCTTTTTGCAGCTTTGAAGATTCCTCGAGCGTATCTAGGTTATGACGAATTACTCTGTCTTTCTGGTGACACACAGATACCCCTTTTGTCAGGAGTATCAGTGAGTATTCATGATCTAGCACAGCTTGACTGGTCAAAGGGGGATAAAGACGTTTGGGCATATTCTGCCGACCAGAAGACGGGAACGATTGTCCCAGGTCGTGTGATCAACGCCTGGAAGACAAAGGACGTCACAGAGCTATACGAGGTCAAGACTGATGACGGAGGAACGATCAGGTGCACAGGAAACCACCCGTTTCTCTGCAGTGATGGAACGTACAAGCGGGCAGATGAGCTAACTCCTGGTCAAAGCTTGATGCCGTTATACAAGAAATTGTCGTCAAAATCTGATGGCGATTTTCAAAATGGTTATGAAAAAGTACTTGATAACAGTACGGGCAAGTGGAATTTCACCCACCGGCTTGTTAACGAATCAGGGTTAGTTGTTGATCATGAGTCACGGTTAGGTGAACGGTCCTACGTTGTACATCACGTTGATCACAACAAGAGAAACAACAACCCATCAAACCTTGTCAAGATGGGGAAAAGGGCACATATTCACCATCACATGTCGTCGGGTGATAACTTGTTGAGTGCTGCTTCACGAGATAAACTACGTGAAGTAATGAAGACAGACCGATACGTCGACAAGCACAGAACAGGTGTTCAAAATGCGTGGGACCGTGATGATGGTTCACGGTCACGTTTGGTTGCACAAAACAATTCAAAACACAAACGAAAAGACATTGATCTTGTGCTTGCTCGTTCAATCGCGTCAACATGTGAAAACAGAAAACAGTTTTATGAAGAGATTGGTCTGACCTACACTGGGTTTCAACGTACGTGTCTAAGACAAGGTGTACATCATGCTGAATGGTTGACAAGTGTGTTCGGTAACAAACGTCTCGGAGTCAAACGAAATCACAAGGTCTTGTCAGCCAGACTTGTCAAGCTAGATCAACCAGTACCAGTTTATGATATTGAAGTCGAGGGATATCACAACTTTTCAATCTGTACACAATCATCTGATTCTACTGGTAAAGAATTCATCTTGGTACACAATAGCAGCAAGGCTACGCTTGCGCAAGAAGACATCAGGTTCAGCAGAACGATCAGCGTCATTCAAAAGACGATGATCGCAGAGCTCAACAAGATCGCAATCATTCACTTGTACGCTCACGGCTTCGACGCTGATGAGCTCCAGAATTTTACGTTGAGGCTATCAAATCCTTCTACGGTTGCACAGCAACAGAAGCTCGAATTGTGGAGAGCAAAGTTTGAAATCGCTGGCTCTGCACCTGAGGGATTTGCAAGTAAGAACTTCATTCGCAAGGAGATTTGGGGACTCAATGACGAAGAGTGCAGGTCAATTGACGAAGAGCGCTTGAAAGAAAAGATCATCGATGGTACAATCGAGGGTACATCAGCTGCGGGTGGCGGTGAAGAAGGTGGAGATGCTGGCGGCGGCGACGGCGCCGGCGGCGCTGACTTGTTTGGTGGAGGTGGTGGTGAAGCCGGCGGAGAAACGGGAGGCGAAGAAGAAGCAACACCTCCTCCTGAAACAGCGGGTGATGAACCTGAAGAAGATGTTGAACCGGGCATTGAACTCTTGACGTCAAGTGATGATTCTGATGACGACGAGAATTTTGGGCTTAAATTGAAGGTTGGAAACCTTGAGGCTCCTGTGAACGTACAGAAGCAACTTGATCGTGTCCTCTATAATAGGGGTCGTATCAGGACGCATGGTGCCTCGAAGACACACATGCCAGATTTCCAGAAGATGACATCTGATGATAACCATGCGATGGAGGATCCATATGATATGGACTGGATGAAATCGGTCGTCAGTAATCCATTCGGCGAAGCTGTTGGTAATTCACGACCAAAGTTGAACCTTTCAGCTGACATTACGTCTGCGCTCAGAAAAATGAGTCTTTCGGCTAAATTTTTGAAACACCAGACAGCGATTAATGTCATCACTGACGGAGTAGACGTTCAAAGTGAGATAGATTCCTTACCGAGTGAAGCAGCTGACCAACAATTCGTATTGTTAGAGGATGTCGTTCCTCGACCTGAGAACGATGTACTTATCATTGACGATGATGACATCATTGATGACGACGAGGATGACAACGATGAGTAACGCACATCAAAAAAAGAGGAACACAGGATTGTTATATGAATTCCTTGTTCGCACGATTTCTAAGGCGCTCGTTGAAGATGACACAAAGAAGTCAAACGCTGCCCTAAAGATTTTGAGGAAGTACTTCAAGCCAGGAACAGAGCTGTACAAAGAGTTCCGATTGATCAATGCATTGATCAAAACGACTGTCAGTTCTGGAACAGTCGCTGCGTCAATTATGGCAGAAGCAAAAGCTGCAGCTCGTCGACATGATGAAAAAGTTCTCGATAGAGAGAAATCTCTTCTCATCAAGAGCATCAATCATGTGTTGAATGATGAAAATTTCTATGATCAGCAAGTCAATGACTACAGGATGTACGCAACGATTCAAACGTTGATCAACGACTGGCGCTCACCTGATAAAGACTTCGAGCGAATGGCAAAGTACGAAGATAACGTAACAACGTGGTTGATCACTGAAAAAATTGAACCCAAAGATCAGACTATCAGTGAAGAATCTCCTGGTACGTCACGACTTCTCATGAAAGTCATGATGAAGAAGCTGAATGAGAAGTATTCAGGTATGTTGAGTAATGACCAGCGAGGTCTCATCAAGGCATATGCATTCGCGTCAGCAAATGATGATGAATCAGTGATCAAAAAGAAGCTCATTGACGTCAAGAGCAAGCTCATCTGTGCAATTGATGAATTCAAATTGGGCAACCCGGGAAATGATTACATCAACAACAAGCTCGTTGAAACTCGCGAGCGGTTGGTACAGGAAAGCCTTGACGTCGTCGATGACGACACTGTCACAAGGTTCATGCTCTATATCAAGTTGGGCTCAGAGCTAGAGACGGGAGACGAAAATGTCTGATCTAAGGCTTCTTAATACGTGTGACGTGTATGACTACAAAGTCATGACTGAGGTTGTGACACCTGAAACGATCACTGAAGACGATCGGGGAAATACCGTCAAGGTGCCCGCTGTCAAAAAAGTTACGATGAAGGGAATCCTTCAGAAGGCTGACACGCTAAACCAAAATGGTAGAATTTATCCTCTGAATGTCCTCGAACGCGAAGTGAGAAACTATCAGAAGTTCATCATTGAGAATCGAGCGCTCGGAGAACTAGATCATCCTGATTCAAGCGTTGTCAATTTGAAGAACGTTTCGCACCTAGTGCGAGAAGCGTACATTGAAGCTGGAACAGTCGTTGGCGTGATTGAAATTTTGAATACGCCTTCTGGCCAAATTTTACAGTCGCTCGTCGAGTCAGGCGTAAAGTTGGGAATCTCATCAAGAGGCGTTGGATCGACAAGAAAACAAGGCGATTACTACGTAGTTCAGGATGACTTTCAACTTATCTGTTGGGACTATGTTTCAGAGCCGTCGACACCTGGAGCATTCATGATTCCAGAAGGTCGTATCATCGAAGCCGGTGACCTTTCACGCGTCTTCAAGCAAACTGATAGGATCGACAGGGTCCTAAATGACATCCTGTCTTACAAGAGGTGATTAGATGCCGTTAGATAACCCAAGAGGCGGAATTGGATACGCAGTAGAATTTCAATCGTCTGCCCTTCCGTGGTGCACGTCGTCTGTTGCTCCGATCGCTGGTGTCGTTCGATTTGACTTTCCACGAATTACTCGATTCATTTCGATCGTAAATTTCGCAGGTGCAGGATCTGCTTTGAGGTTAGGATTCACTGCAAATGGTGTGACAGGAAGTGTTCCATCACAAAGAAACTTTATTCGAGTTCCTGGAAGCAGTTCATTGATGGGAATAGAACTTCGTGTGTCTAGCATTTTCGTTTGTTCTGATACTGCAACGACGGTACCATTTGATTTGCTCGCCGGTCTGACGAACATTGATGCAAGGCAAATGCCTGAATTTACAGGTTCGATTAATGGCACCGGGTCATGGTCTGGAATAGGCTAATCATGTTCAAACTCGTGACATATCCGTCTGATATTTTGAAGATGTCAAGTTCAAGGGTCGAAAATTTTGACAAGTCACTTCGTGATCTCATTGATGGAATGGTCGAAATGATGTACGAAAAACATGGCGTGGGTCTCGCTGCTCCACAACTTGGATTTCATAAACGAATTGTTGTCATGGATGCCTCAGCGGGAGATGATAAAAATGATCTTACGATCATGATCAATCCAATAATCAAATGGAAATCAAAGGAAATCGAAATCTTAGAAGAAGGATGTTTGTCACTTCCTGGTGTCATCATTCGTGTTCCTCGACACAATTCTGTTGAGATTGAATATCAAGATGTGTTTGGAGAGACACATTATGCTCTTTACAATGGTTGGTCCGCTCGCGTTATTCAACATGAAATTGATCACCTTGAAGGCACATTGATGCTTGACAAGGCGGGACCTCTTGAGCGCAGGATGGCACTCAAGAATGTCGATAAAATGGCCGTTAGTGTTACTGAGGATGTTTAAATGAAGTTATCTAGACCGGCTTTGAAGGCCCTTATAAAGGAGTGTTTGATTGAAATCCTCACTGATGGATTAGGAGGACAGCTTGATGCTGCAGTTTCTTCATCAGACGTTTCTGTTTCTGAATCACGACGAAGATCACAAGTTTCACAAGCTCAAGCCGCTGCTTCACGTCGACCTGCTTCTCAACCTCAAGGTTCGAATTCAAAGATTCCGACGGCAGCGTTGAAAGAAGCGATCAAACGTGAGTCACATGGGAATTCAGTGCTTGCTGACATGCTAGCTGATACTGCTGTGACAACACTTCCTGGATTTTTGTCATCACAAGGACCTGGAGGAGGCGGGAATATGCCGATGCCCGGTCAAGGCATTGCTGAACAAGTCATGGCGAAGGCAACACCTGAAGAAATATTTGGTGAAGATTCGACATCTAGATGGGCAGATCTTGCATTCATGGACGCCCCCGCCAAGAAATCGGCGTAATCTTGAAGTGATTGCCTATTTAAACGTAGCACTTGTACAGGAGAGGTTACACCAATGAAGTTGAAGCTCACGCCGACCATGCTTAGGCGCATCATCGAAGAGGAAGTTGCGAAGTTTGGCGACATGGAAGATGTCGAGGATCGCGCAAAGGACACCGAGGAGACTGACGCTGATGAACTTAGCGACTCACTCGAGAAGAAGATTGACTATGCTAAGGCGCTGAAGGTCGAAGAGGGTCGACTTGCAAGTCGTCTCGCAAAGATCAAGGAACAACGCAAGCGCGTTCTTTCTAGCATCGCTAAGGTCGTTTGAAGGTTTGAAAGGATAGAGAGTCATGTCTGGCAAAGGCAAATACACAGTTTATGTTCCGCCAAAGTCGGCACGTCGCTCGTTCTTTGAGAAACTTTTTGGCGGCGACCCAACACACACCCCTCCATTTTTGGGCATTGATCAAGACAAGTCTATTGTTGATGCAAATAAATTGGGAAATGATCTTCTGCGTGCAGAGTCAGCAGGCGGCATTCAAAAGGGTGATCCGGGATATTTTCCTGATGGCGTTGATATGACTTTCACCGGTGCAAAAGCATCAATCCAAGCGCCGAATACGGCCGAAGGAAAAGACGTCGTTTGGTCAAGCGCTGGCGGCCCAGCAAACTCATACGTGCCAGACATCACATCACCTGGACCTGGGAAGACTGATGGAACTGATAAAGCAGTTGATCCAAAGATCACTGCTGCTGATATCAAACCATCGTATGTCCCTGCTGCTCCGGGAACTGGCACGAAATCACCCACAGCATCTTCCAAGAAGGTATCTGACGCTAGCACGTTGGGTGGCACTGGACTGAAGCCTGGTGATTCTGGAGCTAATTCTTGATGTCAATAGCGTATCTTGAACACGTGATCGATACTTACCTCCTGGAGATCGCGGAGAATCAGTAATGTCGAAGCAACTCTATGAAGAGGCGTTAGCAGACGTCAAGAAACTCAAGGAGACCGCAGAGGATAATGCGAAACTCGCAATTATTGATGCTGTGACTCCACGAATCAAGGACCTAATCGAGAGAGAACTTCTCCGCGAGCATGGTGACCTTGATGACGATGATGACATGATACAGACTGTTATGGGCGCCCCGGGCGCTCCTGACATGCCTGGTGATCTTGTGACCGATCAAGGCGAACAACGAGTTGGAACTGTTCCATTGACACCTGTCATGGGTGCTGGGGATTCTAGCGTTGCAGCTGGCGCAATTTCACTGCCCGATGAAGAAGGCAAAGTGACGTTGGACCTTGATGCACTAGTTGTTGAACCTGCGGGTGTTGCAGTCGGTGAGCCCATGTTTGGTGAACCTCTTCCTCATGCAGATGAGTACGAGATCAGCATGGAGTCAGTCAATGCCTTGAAACCCATGATTAGGGCAACAAAAAAAATCTCTGATAAACAATTTGAAGCAGGACTTGCAAAGCTGTGTGAAACTGTGAACAGTTTTAAGGTCGCGAGCCCAGAAATCAAACAATCAGCAGGGTATCATGCGAAAATCGTCCAAATGATTTCTCGTATTGAGAATATGTATGAGTACGTGCAGGAATCAGTAAAGAGCACTTCCAAGAAGAACTCCTACGAAACCAAACTTGAAACCTACTTCCAAGATCTAAACAAGCTCACGGAGCGCAAGATGTCGAAAAAGAGTCTGAAACAATTGATGAATGAAGCCGATGTCACGCTAAAGTTGACCGGTTTGCCTGATGAGACTGATCTAGAAGCAGTCGGCGTTGACCTCATCACTGGTGAGGAAGACGAAGAAGGTGGAGACATGCCTGACCTTGGTGGTGAGGGTGGAGACGAAGGTGGTGACGAGCTTGATCTTGATGATCTAGGCGGAGAAGAGGAAACACAAATGGAGCAGCGCAAGCTGAGTGACGATACCGTAGTTGAAATTGACGAAGGCATGTTGCGCCGCGAGATCTCTCGTATGAAGGCACTCCGTGAAGAGACGAAGCCTGCATCATGGGGCAACGGCGTCGGTTCAAAAGAGATGGACGACTTCGGCGGCGGCAAGGACGACGGCGAAGCATTCCTCGACGGTGAAGTCACCACTGAGGCGCAAGATGACGACCTCGAAGAAGGTCAGGACGAGCTCGATGAAGTCGATGCAGACCTGACGATGGATGAGGCGGATGATGATCTTGATGAGATCGATCAAGTCACCAATGAGATGGACGAGCTCGACCAACTCGGTGATCGTCGCAATCAAGATGAGTTTGGCTCAGACGTTGCAGACGGCCATGAGACAGCATCATGGGATCGTCGCACTGAGTCTGCAAGGCGTCGCCTCTCCTTTGAGAAGCGTTTGCAGGAGCGTGTAAGGAGCCACGCTGCATCCTTGAAGAAGGAAGCAGTTCGAGCAAAGGCAAAGAAGCTCCTGAAGAAGGAAGCCTTTCTACGAGGCGAATACGCAAAGGTTGCTCGCAGATTCAATGAGTCTGTTGCACGCAGCAAGAAAATTTCGAGACTGATGGCTGAGGCCATGAAGTCACGCAAAGGTGCAAGCCTTAATGCTAGCACCAAACGACCCGCGGAACAGGTCGACCAAAACCTCCGCGCAAAGTTGGCAGAATCGAATCTGTTCAATGCGAAGCTACTCTACACGAACAAGTTGCTCCAGAACGAGGTCCTCTCCAAGAAGCAGAAGGCCGAGATCATCGAGCGCCTTGATGATGCCAAGAGCGTCCGTGAAGTGAAGCTTGTCTATGAGAGCCTGTCAAGGACACTTGCTGGCACTTCAAAGCCCATCCGTGAAGGCGCTGATCGTAAGGTCATCGGCTCAGGATCAAGGGCAACGCAACCCGGTTCAACGGCCCTCAATGAGGGATTTGAGACGGATCGTTGGCAGAAACTCGCTGGCATCACGAAGTGATGCGTGAACGACAACTTTGATACAAGAATAGGAAGAATCACATGAAGTTTTTTACGTTGGACCAACTGGCACAAGGAATTCGCGAACGCCATGTCGGCGCAGAGCGAGCTCGCCTCGTTGAGAAGTGGAGCCGCACAGGCTTGCTCCGTGGACTCGACGGTTACAGGCGAGAGACAATGGCACAGCTCTTGGAAAACCAGGCTGCACAGGTCCTCAAGGAGAGCAACTCTCTGTCAACTGGAGGCGGCTCAGGCACGTCTTCAGGTCAGATCCAGGGCTTTTCAAACATCGCCTTCCCGATCGTCCGTAGGGTGTTCGGCGGATTGGTTGCAAACGAGCTCGTCTCGATTCAACCGATGTCGCTCCCTTCAGGCCTCATCTTTTATCTTGACTACACGTATGGTAGCAACGTCGGTGGCGATGCAGGCGCAGGCCTGAGCAACTCGTCAACGTACGAGACCTATCAGCGCGGTCAGTCAATCTATAACAACCCAACCGGTAAGGGTGTCCAATCTGGATCACTTGCAGCTGGTGGTTTGTACGATCTCGTGAACGTCGGTTATTCGAAGGTTCACTCTGGTTCATATGCAATCTCAGGCTCAAGCCTAGAGCTTGGT
>Ga0315284_10005466_pt1 | contig 18040 bp, 15 predicted proteins | sample YL17G09_16_MG_FD_203696 | JGI IMG/M metagenome (GOLD analysis project Ga0315284, IMG submission 203696) | Sediment microbial communities from Yellowstone Lake, YNP, Wyoming, USA - YL17G09_16 | ecosystem: Environmental > Aquatic > Freshwater > Lake > Sediment | place: USA: Wyoming | collected...
CCGCCTTCTGCCTTCCGCCTTCCGCCTTCTGCCTTCCGCCTTCTGCCTTCCGCCTTCCGCCTTCTGCCTTCCGCCTTCCGCCTTCTGCCTTCTGCCTTCCGCCTTCTGCCTTCCGCCTTCCGCCTTCTGCCTTCCGCCTTCCGCACTCTCTTGGTCCCTCCTCCTCGCCCGTGCCATCGAGCAGGAGATTCTTCCGCTCTTCCGGCGGAATTTGGAGACGCTCGGCTTCCCCGGCGTGCCGGCCGACGCCCGCGCTCGCATGAACGATCTCTGCCGCGCCAACACCGCCCGGCAGATGTTTTTGGTCGAGGAGTTGCGGCGCTTGCTTGGCCTGCTCGATTCCGCCGGCATTCCCGCCATTCCGCTAAAGGGTCCGTGGCTGGCTCAGCGCCTCTACGGCGACTACACCCTGCGCGTCTGCGCCGATTTGGATTTGATGGTCCCTCCCGTCCGTGCGGTCGATGCCGCTCGTGTTCTCACAGCGGATAGATATGAGGGTTTCCCTCCGCTGGATTTCTTTGCCCGCCATCTTGTGCCGGCCAGCATGGAGCATTGGCTTGTCAAACGCGGTGCCCCCTGTTGCGCAGTCGAACTGCATTGGCGGCTACTGCGAGGCGGGGCGAGCGACCGCAGCGCCACCGACGACCTCTGGAATGAGGCCCGGCCGTGCACCGTCTTCGATGCGCCCGCCTACAGCCTGACCCCCGAGTGGGAGCTGCTGTCCCTGCCGCTCCACGCGGCTAAGCACGACTGGCAGGGGTTGAAATGGCTCGCGGACATTGACCAGATATGCTCGGCTCAACAGATTGACTGGGAGGCAGCGAAGGCGAAGGCCGACGGCCTCGCTCTTACGCCGGTCGTTGAGCAGACACTCGGCGCTTGTCACAAGCTGTTTGGCACGGCCGTTCCCAAGCCGTTTGCGGCAGGCTGGCTTCCGGGGGGCGTCCGCCTGTTCCCGGCCCCGGTGCCCGCGTTTTCGGCGTTGCGGGGCGCCATGGTCCACTACCGCCTGCTGCGCGGCGTGCGGCAGAAACTCCGCTGCCTGGCCGAACTCTGTTTCGTGCCGACCTTGGCCGAGCATCACCTGATTCCCTTGCCATCCTCTTTCAGCTTTGTTTACTACCTGGTGCGCCCGCTTCGCCTGAGCTGCAAGTGGGCATGGCGTTCGCTGCAGGCCATGCTCTCTGGCGACCGGCGTCTTGAACCTGGCCTGAGGTCAGAGCAAGCCCGGTCGGCTTTTGCGTCGGCCTGGAAGTTGCTGGCGGTCAAGGCCCATGATCTTGCTGCCTACTGCCCACTGCGCACTGCCTACTGGTGTCCACGGGGCGCGCTCCTGTACTTGCTGATCGGCCTGCTCTGCATTCTATCGCTGCGGGCCACCCCCAACGCGGCAGCCGTCTCCCTGGTGGTGCAGGTGCGGCCCGAGGCGCGGCTGGATGGGGCCGAATTCATTGAAGGAAAAGCACTTGCGAACCACGTTTTGCCTCTACACTTTTGGGATAGGAGCGTTAAATGATAAGGCAAAACATCCTCGCCAACATAATAGCTCGTGGCTGCGGCGTCATCTCAGTCTATCTGTTTGTTCCGCTGTATCTCAAATTCCTCGGAATTGAAGGCTATGGGCTGGTGGGCTTCTACTCCACCTTATTGGCCGTCCTGGCTTTCGCCGACGTGGGTTTTACCGCTACTATCAACCGGGAGATGGCCCGGTTTACCGTGCGCAGGGACTCTGCCGCAGAAATGAGAGATTTGCTGCGCACGTATGAATCGGCATATCTTTGTACTTCTTCAGTCTTAGCCGTCATCATTTGGGCTTTGGCTCCGGCAATTGCCGGGCACTGGCTGCGCTCCACGGTTTTGCGGCCGCACGAAATGGCAGCAGCCATCCGATTGATGGGAGTTGCCATCGCTTTTCAGTTACCTTCTGGACTCTATATTGGCGGGCTCATGGGACTACAGAGACAAGTCCGGGCGAATTCCGTACAGACCGCGTGGGGCGTATTCAGGGGACTTGGGGCGGTTCTGGTCTTGTGGCTTTTCTCTCCGACGATCTTCGCCTTCGCTTTGTGGCAGATGATCTCCAATGCCATCTATTGCTTGGCCGCTCGCCTCAGTCTCTGGCGCGCCCTGCCATCCAGCCCAGGCCAATCCCAGCCTCATTTCCGGTGGCAGGTGTTCCGCAACACGTGGCGTTATGCAGCGGGCATGGCCGGCATGGCTGTTGTTTCCACGCTCTTGACCCAGACCGACAAACTGGCAGTCAGCAAGATGCTGTCCCTGGAGATGCTCGGATATTATACGCTTGCCGGCACCCTGGCCTCGGTTCCCCTCATGCTGGCCAGCCCCATCGCCTCGGCCGTATTCCCGCGTCTTACCGGACTGGTTGCCTCAGAGGACTCCAACGGTCTTACACGGCTTTACCATCGAACGTGCGCGCTGGTAGCCGTTGCCACTATCCCGGCAGGGATGACCGTTGCGTTGTTTGCGGGCGACCTTATCCGCGTCTGGACGGGTTCCGCCATCATCGCGCAGCGAGCGGGACTAGTTGCGTCCCTTCTGCTCGGAGGTCAACTACTGCAGGCCATTTCGGTTGTCCCGTTCTATGTTGCCCTTGCTCATGGCAACGTTACGTTGAACCTGCAGATTAACATTGCCTCGGTTCTCCTGATTACACCCCTGTTGATATTCCTCATCATCAAATATGGCATCGTGGGCGCTGGCTTTTCGTGGTTGATCATAAACCTGTGCACCCTGCCGCCCTACATCTATTTCCTCCACCGTCGCTTCCTGCCCGGTGAACTTCAGAAATGGGTACTGCGCGATGTGCTTCGTCCTTTGCTCGCTGCCCTCCCTATAATTCTATTGGCTCGCCTGTTCTTCCCTGTACCCTCATCGCGGCTACTTATCCTGGGCCTCATCGGGTTGGTGTGGAGCATGTCTGCGGCTGCGGCGGCATGCACCATACCGGAATTGCGCGTCGAGCTCATCGAGAAAACCGAAAAACTATTTGGCGTGTCTCATGGAATATGAAACCGATACCCTTCCCTTGCTCAGTATTGTCATTCCGACTCGTAATCGGATTCCCTATGCCATTTCGGCCATTCAGAGTATTCTGGAGATCCCAGACCGGAGGCTGGAACTCGCCGTGCACGATAACAGCGATTCGCGCGAGTTAGCGCTGTATGTCCATGAGAATATCAAGGACACTCGTTTCCGTTACCGACACACGCCGCTGCCTCTTTCTTTTGTCGGCAACTTCAATCTCGCGGTGGAGCTGGCAACTGGGGAATATGTATGTATGATAGGTGATGATGATGGGGTAAACCCGGAGATTATCGAGGGAGCTTTGTTCGCGAAAAGTAGAAACTTGGACTGCCTGGCGCTGAGGACGACAGCCAATTACCGTTGGCCGGCAGCGGGAATCCCCTCCACGGTGTTCACTAAGAGCGGTAACGGATTCCTATCAATCTCTGGCTTTCGCCAAAGGATAGTACATTCGGATATAGAAAAGGAGATGCTGAAGCTTGTCCGAAATGGCGGCTTGTACTATTTGGATTTCCATCTGCCCAAGTTGTACCACGGTCTCGTCCATCGGCGTTGCCTCAAGGCCGTCCATGCCAAGGCAGGAGCCTATTTCGTGGGCTTGAGTCCGGACATATCCGCCTCGTTGGCGATTGCGTGTGTCGCTAATCGAGTGATGGTCACGGATTATCCGTTGACTATCCCAGGTGTGTGCAGGGTAAGCGCTTCAGTAGTGGAAGGGGCTATTGGTCGACACTCGAAGAAACTGGAGGACGCGCCGCATTTACGCGACAGGGGCGAGTACCATTGGTGTGAACTTCTTCCTCGCGTGTACACCCCTGAGACGATCTGGGTTGATTCCGCTGTTGCTGCCCTTCGGACGATGGGTCGAGCTGATCTTGTGCAGCAACTGAACATACCTAAACTAGCTGCATACTGTATTGGGGCCAATCGAGGCGTTACGTGGCCTGTGCTGCGGGATCTGTTCACAGCAATGAGAATCAGGCATGAAAATCGAGCCGGGGGCGCGATTCGCTTTGCATGGAGCCTCCTAACGGGTCCTGGTGCGAAGTTCGCCCGGCGGGCATGGAATCGCTTTCTGCTGATTGTTGGAACGAGAGCTATTCATAGAATTGATGGTCTTGCGAATATGGTCGAGGTTTCGCACGCTCTGACGCGCTACCTCAAGGAAAATGGGCGGACTTTCGCCGACTGTGCCGGTGGCGCGGCTGATTGATTGCGTTTAAGCGCCAATGCACGCCGATGAAGCACAGTGTACGTGCGATTTCAGGTTCCCTCTATGCCTTTGCGAGTCGTCGATATCGGATGATGACCCCTTCACGCTGTTCTAGAGCGTACGGTTTGTGCAGAGATTGCGTCGTCGCGTCTTTCAGGCGTCTTTCAGTTGAGTGCCCGAAGTGAAGCCCAACGAGAGGTTCAGCGCAATCCGAGATCCGGGTGCGGCGAGTTGTGGCGCGCACCTAGCATGGATATGTGATCGGGCAGCGGAAAGGGGAGGCGTTGCGAGGAGCCTGTCCGATATCTACCCGTTCGTCCGTTCCAGTTGCCGCATTGACTTCATTGCGCCAGTGAACGCATCCTTCGAGCAGCTGGAAGCGGACGGCGCTACCGTTCACAAGGATCTCAGCCGTTACCCGCGCCTCAGGGGGATCGTCTGGAGTGCCTTCTCATTGGTACCAGCAGCTAAGGCGATATTGAGGCTGAAACCCGGGGTTGTGGTCGTTGATAATACCAACGGCCTCAGAGTCATGGCAGCATTGAGGCATCTCGGATACTCTGGTTTCCTCGTCTACCGGAACCACGGCGCGGAGTACCTGCAAGGCCGGCCCCGGGTGGCGCGCTGTCTGCTGAAATGCTGTGACGTTGTCGTGACTGTCTGTCCGGGTGAAGCAGATATACTTTCGGCGCTGACGAACAAGCAAGTGGTCGTCGTGCCAAATTGTATTCCGCAGGCCGCTCTGTTGCGTGAAAGATCCGAACCGAGCACAGACGGGCTCAATGTCGGTTACGTTGGCGAAGTGACTCGGGACAAAGGGATTTTCGAGTTCCTCGATGTCCTGAAGCGGGTCGGCGACGCCGTCCCATCTGCGCGGGGGACAGTTCGGGGAACCGTACTCTCGTCGCGCTATCTCGGGGAGAGCGTCGCCGCCCTCCATGACAGGATAACGGCCACCAACCGGTGCTCCTTGGAAGGTGAGACACCACGATCACATGTTTTTGACGATTTGATGTTTCTGGCAGTGTGCTCTCGACGCGAGAGCTTTGGCCTCACAATCCTTGAGGCTCCCTTCTACAATGTGATACCTGTCGCCTTTGACAACGTCGGCCCACGGTTTCTCCTCAACAGCGTGGCGCCGGAGCTTCTAGTGCGTTGTGGCGACACTAGCGCTATGGCTGCCCGAATTCTGATGCTCTGGCAATCGCCGGTGAGACGAAGTTTTCTCTTGAGGCAGTTGCGTCGGTCTTTCCGGGAGCGATTCAGCCCCCAGAGCGTGGCCACCAATTTCCTGTCGGTCATGGAGAACCACGTCAATGTTCACGCGCGATCAGTCGAAACGCTTTGACAATGGTTCGCTCGCCGGTCCATTCACTTGCCGTACGCCCACAACCCCGCCGTCACGTCGAGCGAAGGGTCTCGGCCTTGAAATCCGAACTACTCCCGAGCCAATGCAGTAATGTCACAGCTCCCGAAGCATTGAACTCGCTCTGGGTTCGAACTATGCGCAAACATCTACAATCATTTTGCCATTGTCGATAGCATATTACTGCAGCATGGCTGATGCGGAAGATGCGGACGCCCTAAGATCTTCTCATGGTGACTTTGGCCTTGTTGTTCAGGCCCTCGACGATACCACTGGAGAACTGCTTTTTGGCCTTGAAGTAGTTGAGAATCAGATCCCGATGTGGCCCCAACGTCCGGGGTCCTCCTTATCGGCTCGATGCGGCTGCGCATGGACCGGCACCACTCATTGAGGAATTTGCCGGCCCAGGTGGCCGACTCGTATTCCCAGAACTGCTGGGAGTCTTCCTTGAGGAGATAGGCGCGAACGGTTTGCAGGTTGTGGCGGAGCAGGTCGCGCAGGCGGAACTTGTGGCCCTTGGCATATTGGATCTCGTTCACGCCGATGGCCCGAATCGGCCCCATCCTGCGATCGGGAAAACAGCTTCGCAAAGAGTTTCATCGGTCGTCGGTCCTCCGATCTTGTCTCGACAACTCGATCATCGGCCAGGCGACCAGTGGAATCAACATTTCAAATATCTTTGGCTGCGAGTTTTGAAACAGACACACCCATTGTGAGACGATTAAGAGAAATCGCGAGGAAGATACGGGTAATTTCTTTTCTGTACAGGGAGTTGCGTAATATGTCTGCCCATTATCAGTTGAAGTCGAAAGGAACGGAAGGCGTCTTCACAGAAATCTATAGAAGCAATGGTTTCCGCGGAAGGGATTCGGTTTCAGGGCCCGGATCGGATCTTCATCAAACCAGAACAGTCATTAGCGAACTTCCAGTTTTGTTTAAGGATCTCAATATCCGAACAATGTTGGATATACCATGCGGCGACTTTCACTGGATGAAGAGCGTTGGCCTGAACAGCATAGATTACACGGGTGCAGATATTGTACAGGAGCTAATCCAAACAAACAGAAAGAAATATGCAAGAGATGGCCTAGGCTTTCAGCATCTGAACCTAATTAAAGACAAACTGCCAAGAGTGGACTTAATCTTTTCGCGAGACTGCCTTGTGCACTTGTCTTTTTCCGACATTTGTGCAGCTCTGGACAATGTATGCAATAGTCAATCCGAATACTTTCTCTCGACAACATATACGAGCAGAAAGCAGAATCGCGATATTGTGACAGGGCAGTGGCGGACACTCAACCTAGAGCATGCCCCCTTTGTGCTGCCTAAGCCACTCAAAGTAATAAACGAGGGATGTACAGAGGCCGATGGTGCTTTTGAAGACAAAGCACTAGGGCTGTGGAGAATAGCAGATATACGAGGAAGCCTATCTAAGCTAGTGGCGCGCCGTGATATTGATGCGCGTACTTCACCTCGTCACCGACATTGACGCGGGTCGCGCGGAAGGAATTGCTGAGCGAGCCGGTGTCTGGTAGGTGATCGGGACGTATTTGAGAACCACGTTGTCTCGATGGCTGACCCAGGTCCCGTCGGCGAGACGCTACGGAAGCTCGGGTATCCGGTCCGTGGGCTTGGGCTCCGGTTGGGGGGAATCCCATTTAATTGCTCTGGCGCGTTCCTCAGCAAAGATGAGACATCTGCAAGCACCTTAGAACGAGTTTTCTCGCCGGTTCGGTACGAACCAAGTAAGAAGTTGCCATATGTTGCATACGTTGAGACAAACCCGAGGGGCACGGCGCTCCGCACCGTTGACAAGGTCAGTTCGGATCGCACTGCTCTTTGCTGCGTTCCTCGCGTGCGGCTTGGCAGCTTATTTTATTGAACCAGTGAAACATACCTTCGCACACTCCTGGTCCTTTGCGGATCCCTTGTGCGGGATCCTTGCCATGATCACCCTGGGAATGATTCTTCAGGGCGAGTGGCGTATAGATAAGCCCGCCTGGTGGATGTCAGCCTATGTGTGCATGCATGCCGTGACAATGGCAGTCAACGCAACGTGGGGCTCCGGGGCTGCGCTGAATTTCTTCAGAACTGCAACCTGGGCTTTGGTTCTGTACATTATAGTCCATAATGCCATGTGTAACATTGACGATCTGAAGTGGTTTTACTGGCTGGCAGCGCTTCTAGGTATCATCGTGGCCCTCAATGGAATATTTGTCCTTGTCGGCGGTTGGGGTCAGAGCTTCACAAATCTGCTACCCGTTCTGGGCAGGAGCCCAAACACGATGAACTCATGGGGATTCGTGCAAGTGATGTGCTTCGCCATTGCCGTAGCGTGGTGGGCTCAGTCCCCGACGGCCGTGCATCGCGCACTGACGTGCGTTGTCCTAGTTGTAGGGATTACGCTTAGTCTCAGCAGAACTGCGTACACCTGTGTCGTGTTGATTCTTCTGTTCACGGTCGTCGGTACGCGGGGAAGGAACGCGGCAAGAATTGCAGTCATCGTTTCCGCTGTTGGGTGTGCCATGTGGCTCGCAACCGGCCAGCTTAGGGAAAGCGTGCCACAGGCAATGACGTTTTTGAACAAGAAGGTTGACAGTTATCAGAGCGATTTGAACGATACGCGTCTAGTGGGCATAACAATCGATCCGCTCACGAAGTGGGTCCGACAGTCGCCGGCAGTGTGGATCCTGGGCGACGGCTCGACGCAGCAACACAACCTGCTTATCAATTGCCTCTGGATGACAGGACTGCTGGGAACATTGTCGATGGTGGGTTACCACACGGCCCTATTCCGAAAGTCACTGAAGCTGTGGCGGGCGGAAAGAAGGACCTCTTTGGCCTCGGCTAATCTCGGGCCTGCGTTCTTCGCTCTTGTACTTGTAATGCTGCTAGACGATATTCTGACGAATCTGCGGAATCACTCCTCAGTTGTAGCGTACACATTCGCCGTGCTAGCAGGCGGCCTCTCCTCCGCTGCGGCGTGGTCGAACTGCGGACGTAAACCAACCGCGCTCACAGGCGCTCGCGGCATGGTAATTCGCGTTTTGCCTTCTTTGCGGGCCATTAGTCATCAACAACGGCGATCTCATCCGCAAGTGAACAAGTGGCGGGCTGAAAGCGCCCCTCTTTGACTGAGATGGTGACGGTAACGGTCCGCGCGGTAGAATGACGCTCTCGAAACCGGACATGGGTTTGGATGGCCCGCTGGAAGTTGGGGCGGTATGTCGTCCTGAAGTGCTTATTCTGCTCGGCGCCTACCTTCCCGGCTACAAGGCGGGCGGCCCCCTCCGCAGCATCGAGAACCTGGCGGCGGCGATTGGCGGGGAGTTCCGTTTCAGGGTCGTGACTCTGGACCGCGATTTCGGGGAGAAGTTGCCGTTTCCCGGGATTGTCGCGAATCGGTGGGTCCGGGTTGGCCAGGCCGATGTCATGTACCTGAGATCAGGGCCCCGAGGCCTCCTCGGCATGTGCGCGCTGCTTCGTTCGGTCGACCGGAACACGGTTCTTTACCTCAACAGCTTCTGTGCCCGACCCTTCTCCATGCTGGCCATGCTCATGCGTTGGCTCAAGCTCTGCCGGCCGCGGTGTGTGGTGCTTGCGCCACGCGGCGAATTTTCGCCGGGGGCCATGCAGTTCAAGCGCAGACGAAAGCTCCTTTACATCAGGATCTCTCGATGGCTCGGACTGTATGAGAATCTTATCTGGCACGCTTCCAGTGAGTTCGAGGCGGCAGATATACTCCGGCAGTTTCCGCTGACGGAGTACGTCGGCGTCGCAGGGGTCATCGCTGGTTTGGATGCGAGTGACGGGAAGAGGTGGACTAGCGAGGTGGCTTTGGCGTCGGATATCGCAGGCGTAGCGCCGCCGGGGCGGCGACATAGCCGGCCTAAGAGGCCAGGCCAGCTTCGCGTTGTGTTTGTTTCGCGGCTCGCGCGGAAGAAGAACCTGGCGGGCGCACTAAGGATGCTGGAAAGCGTCTCGGGCGACGTTTCCTTCGATATCTACGGCCCGGCGGAAGACGCAAAGTACTGGGAAGAGTGCCAAGGCCTGATCGCCGCGCTGCCGGCGAATATCCGGGTACGGTACTGCGGGGAGATTGAACACGAGAAGATTGGGGGAATCTTTGCCGAGCATGAGCTGTTTCTATTTCCTACTCTGGGCGAGAACTACGGACATGTGATTTGTGAAGCGCTGGCGGCGGGTTGCCCAGTGCTGATCAGCGATCAAACGCCGTGGCGGAATCTGGAGGCGGACGGGGTCGGTTGGGACATTCCGCTCGGCGAGACGGGACGCTTTCGCTCTATTCTCCAGCAGTGCGTGGATGGCGACGATGAGTGGTATGCCGCGCTTTCAACGCGGGCCATGAGCTACGCCGTCAAGCGCACCTCCGACCCGGAAGTCATCGACGCGAACCGGAGACTGTTTCAGCGGGCGTTCGCTTGGTCCAACCCACGCTGTTTCGGCACAGACTTATGAGAGCACTTAGGCCCGAGTACATCCGGTGGGCCGGGACAGAGGTGGCTTCATGAGGGTCGCAAAGGTCATGGTGCTGGGCGGCGCCGGGATGCTCGGGCACAAGATGTTCCAGGCGCTGCGGGAGCGTTTTGCCGGCACGTTCTGCACGGTCCGTAAGGACATCCGCAAGCCGCCCTTCGACCGCGTCGAACTGCTCCAGGGGGACGACGTCGTCCCGGGCGTCGATGTGACGGAGTTTACGGCACTCGAGGCGATTCTGTCGGCCTTCCGTCCAGAATATGTGGTGAATTGCGCCGGCGTGATCAAGCGACGGGCAGAGGCCGTTTCTCCGATTCCCAGCATCACGATCAACTCGCTCCTGCCCCATAAACTCGCCCAAATGGCTGCCCGCTGGGGCGGACGCGTCATTCATTTCAGTACCGACAGCATATTCAGCGGCAAGCGTGGCGGCTACCTCGAAGGGGATTTCGCCGACGCCGAGGATCTCTACGGAAAGACTAAGTTTCTCGGCGAGGTGGCGGCCGCCAACGCTCTCACCTTGCGGACTTCCATCATTGGCCGGGAACTTAGCGAACACCGCTCGCTGCTGGACTGGTTCCTGGCCCAGAATCACGGCACGGTTCGAGGGTACCGGCGGGTCATCTACTCCGGGGTGACCACCAACCACCTCGCCGAGATGGTCGCCTCGATCATCCAGGAGCACCCTGAATTAAACGGGCTGTATCAGGTGGCCAGCGAGCCGATTTCGAAGTACGATCTCCTATGTCTTCTGCGCGAGGCCTACCGGCTGGATCTCCGGATCGAACCTGACGATCTGGAGGTGTCGGACCGGAGCATGAGGTGCGACAGGCTGCGCGAGGCGATTGACTACAAATGTCCGCCCTGGCCGGTTCTGGCGCGCCAATTGGCGGAAGACAACACACCTTACGGAAAGTGGCTTGGGCGCGAATGAACAAAATTCTTGAAGGCAAGCGGATTCTCATCACCGGCGGGACGGGATCCCTGGGGCAAGTCCTCAGCCGTCGCATTTCAAGTGGGGAGGCAGGCCATCCGGCGAAGGTCATCATCTTTTCGCGCGATGAAGCCAAGCAGCACTTCATGCGTGTGGAGTACGAGAATAGGCTCGCGGCCACGGATGAGATCATCTATCGGAATTTCCAGCGGCTGCTGGAGTTCCGCATCGGAGACGTTCGCGATTTCGGAAGCGTCGCCAGTGTGCTGCGCGACGCCGACATCGTGGTGAACGCCGCGGCAATGAAGCAGGTGCCGACTTGCGAGTACTTCCCCAACGAGGCCGTCCGAACCAACGTGGGCGGCGCGGAGAATATTGTCCACGCGATTCAGCAACACACCCTACCAGTAGAAACCGTGGTCGGCGTCTCCACGGACAAAGCATGTAAGCCGGTGAACGTCATGGGCATGACCAAGGCGCTCCAGGAGCGGGTGTTCATCCAGGGCAACATGAGATGCCGGGGCACCCGCTTCGTGTGTACCCGCTACGGGAACGTGCTGGCGTCGCGAGGCTCGGTGATTCCGCTGTTCCACGAACAGATCCGGAGCGGCGGTCCGGTGACGATCACAACTCCGGATATGACGCGGTTCCTGCTGACTCTCGACGATGCGGTTGACATTATCTTCGCCGCAATTGGCGAAGCCCGGCACGGGGAGACGCTCGTGCCGCAGGCGCCCTCGGCGCGAATTGCCGATGTCGCCACAGCGCTCATCGGGGACCGGCCCGTTCGCCAGGTGACGACCGGCATCCGCCCCGGCGAAAAGATTCACGAGATCATGATAAGCGAAGAGGAAGCCTACCGGACGGTCAGGCGGGACCGTTGGTACGTGATCCGGCCGATGCTGCCTGAGGTGGCGAACGGAGACGGTGTAGCAGGCGACGGCGCAGGCTGCCTTGAGGGCGCTTACAGCAGCGAGGACCGCGTGATGAGCCTCGAGGAGACTACCGCCATGCTGCGGGAGCGGCGTCTGATGCTGGAAGATAACGTCGAGACCCGGGTGGAACTTCTGCGATGAAGATCATGACCATCCTCGGCACGCGGCCGGAGATCATCCGGCTGAGTCTGGTCATGCCCCTGCTGGACCGGTTCTGCCAGCACATCCTGGTTCACACCGGCCAGAACTACGACGATCGCCTGAGCCAGGTCTTCTTCGATGAACTCGGGGTGCGCAAGCCCGATGTGTACATGGGTGTGCGGGCCGCCGGATTCGGCGGACAAATCGGTCAGATTCTGGAGCGAAGTGAAGCCCTGTTTCTCGAATATCGCCCGGACCGGTTGCTCATTCTCGGCGACACCAACAGCGGATTGACCGCGATCATCGCGCGGCGCCTCGGTATCCCCGTCTACCACATGGAGGCCGGTAACCGCTGCTATGACGATCGGGTCCCCGAGGAAGTGAATCGCCGCGTGATAGACCACTCGAGCTCGGTCCTGATGCCTTACACGAACCGCAGCCGGGAAAACTTGCTCGCGGAAGGGTTCCCGGGCAACCGGGTCTATGTTACAGGAAACCCGATCAAGCAAGTGATCGACCATTTTTCGGAGAAGATCGCCGCCAGCACCGCCCTGAAACAGTTTGGCCTGGAACGCGGCAAGTTTTTCCTGGTTACGCTGCATCGGGCCGAAAACGTGGACATCGAGAGTCGCCTCCGGTCCCTCCTGGACGCGTTGGCATTGATCCATGAGGAGTTCGGATTTCCAGTGGTGTGCTCGCTGCATCCCCGCACGCGGTCGAAGATGGAGGCCTTCGGGATCGACCTGAAGCGCGCGGGACTTTCGTTTCTGGAACCATTCGGATTTCTCGACTTCGTTGGCCTGGAACAGAGCGCGTTCTGCCTGCTGTCGGACAGCGGAACGGTGCAGGAAGAGGCCTGCATTCTTGGCGTGCCCAATGTTACGATTCGCGACGTTACCGAACGGCCTGAGACGCTCGACTGCGGCTCCAATATCCTGTCGGGCATCGACCCGTCCGCTATCTTGGCGGCGGTTCGTTTCGTCACCACCCAGCGCGGAAAATGGAATCCGCCACCGGAGTATCTTGCCCCGACAGTGGCGGAGACCGTCTGCCGGATTCTTCTGAGCTATCGGATACCGGACGCCTCAGAGGTGGTCTGGCGCCAGCGTGTCAGTTCCTGATCCGGTCCGACTATGCGGGTGCTGATCCTATCGCAATACTACAAGCCTGAACCGATCCCGAAGCCCGCGGAACTGGCCGAAGATCTTTCCCACAAGGGCCACTCCGTGTCGGTCGTGACCGGTTTCCCCAACTACCCCACGGGCGTCCTGTACCCCGGCTTCCGGCTCGGCCTGGTGCGGCGCGAAACGGCGGACGGGATCCCGATTGCGCGTACCTTTGAGTTCCCCTATCACGGCAAGAATCCCATCGGTCGGATGCTGAACTACCTTTCCTTCATGATCACGGCGCCGCTCGGCAGTTTCTTCGTGCCGCGATGTGACGTGATGTATGTCTGGCATCCGCCGCTGACGGTCGGCGTGGCGGCGTGGCTGATCGCCCGGCTCCATGGGATCCCCTTTATCTACGACGTACAGGATATCTGGCCGGAGACCGTCGTCCTTTCGGGCATGGTTCGCAACAAGCTCATCATCCGGATGCTCTCGATGCTCGAGCGCTTCATCTACCGCCGGGCCGAGCATATTTTTGTCGTCACGCGCGGCGCCCGGGAAAACTTGCTCGAAAAAGGCGTGAACCCGGAGAAGGTCTCCGTTATGCCGCACTGGATCGACGAAATCAAGTCTGCCCAGATCGACAGCGAGACAAGACAGCGCGTCCGGCAGACGTACGGATGGACTCACAAGTTCGTTAGCCTGTTTGCCGGGAACATCGGCATCATCCAGGGCCTGGACGCGGTGGTCCGGGCGGCGGCACTACTGCCGCGCGACGGTGGCTTCTTGATCAGTCTGATCGGTGACGGCGCCGACAAGGAAAGACTGCGGGAGATCGCGAAATCGCTGGACGTGGACGATCGAATCCAATTCCTCGACCGCCAGCCCGCCGAGGAGATGCCGGTCCTGATGGAAGCCGCGGATGCCCTCCTTGTGCACCTGAAAAGCGCTCCGCTGGCGCACTGGGTCATCCCGACCAAGATCTTCGCTTACCTCTCGGCCGGCAGACCGGTTCTCATGGCCATGGACGGGGCAGGCGCGGACTTGGTGAGAGATTCGGGAGGGGGCATCATCATTCCCCCGGAGGACGCGGCCGCGTTGTCGCAAGGGATCCGCTCGTTGCGTGACCTGCCCCCGGAAGATCGCGCTGCCATGGGCCGACGCGGGCGGGAGTACTTGGTGACCAAGTTCTCCAAGCGGACGGTTCTCGCTCAGTATGAGCAAAAGCTCCGGATGATTGCGCGGCGCGCGAAGGGACCTCGCGATCTCCTGAAGACATGACCAAGGTTCTCGTCACGGGCGCGAACGGTTTTGTGGGTCGCGAAACGATGCGGGCTTTGCAGGCCGGCGGATACTCATGCGTGGCCGCGGTTCGGAGGCAGCCGATCCCGCCCTTTCCGCCGGGCACGGAGCTGGTCGAGGTCGGCGATATCGGACCTGAAACGGATTGGACCCGGGCCGTTCAGGGAGTCGAGTTCGTGATGCATGTCGCCGGACGGGCGCACGTCGTGCGAGAACACGCGAGAGATCCTCTCTCCGATTACCGGCGGATCAACGTGATTGGGACAAAGCGGCTGGCCCAGGCCGCGATTGCCGCCAGTGTGCGGCGTTTCGTGTTTGTCAGCTCCGTGAAGGTAAATGGCGAAGTGACGGGCTGTCAGCCGTTCACCGGCAACGATACACCTGCGCCGGTGGATGCGTACGGGATTTCGAAATGGGAAGCCGAGCAGGAGTTGCGGCGTCTGGCGGCGGCGTCGAATATGGAGATCGCCATTGTGCGGCCGGTTTTGGTGTATGGTCCGGGCGTTCGCGCCAATTTTCTGAGCCTGTTTCACCTGGTGTACAAAGGCCTGCCGTTGCCGTTCGGAATGGTCGATAACCGGCGCAGCATGGTGTCGCTGGGTAATCTCGCCAGCCTGCTTGCGCGCTGCCTGTGGCATCCCGGAGCGGCGGGCCGAACGTTCATGGCTTCCGACGGAGAAGACCTTTCAACACCGGACTGGATTCGCCGTATCGCCTCCGCTCTGCACAAGTCGGCGCGATTGCTTCCCCTTCCGCCGCAGTTCATCCGCTTGGCTTCCATATGCGCCGGAAAGCCGGGCTTGGCGAACCGGCTGTGCGGATCGCTCGTGGTCGACTCTAAACCGGCCCGGGAGGCCCTCGAATGGGAGCCGCCGTTTTCGGTCGACCAGGAGTTGGCGCGAACCGCCCGATGGTATCTGCAGACTGGCGTGGCCAAGTCCTGAACAGAGAGTCAAATGCCCGTACTGATCGTGGTGGCACATCCCGATGATGAAGTCTTCGGTTGCGGCGCGACGGCCGCAGCGCTGGCGGCGCAGGGGATCAGTGTTCGAAGCTGTATTTTGTCTTCGGTCGCCGAAGCGCGACAGCACCGGCCGGAGATATCCGATCTTCTCGCCGACACGAAGGAGGCGAACCGGATTCTGGGGCTGGGCGAGCCGATTCTCGGCCAGTTCCCGAACATCGCCTTCAACACCGTGTCGAATCTGACGCTGGTGCAGTTTGTCGAGGCGGCGATTTTAGAGACCAAGGCCGACGTTTTATTCACACATCATCCGAGCGACCTGAACAACGACCACCTGCACACGTCTCTTGCCTGCCAGTGCGCGGCGCGGCTGTTTCAACGCCGTCCCGGGTTGGCGCCGTTGAAAGCCCTGTACTACATGGAAGTGCTGTCATCGACGGACTGGTCCTTTCCCGGCGCCTCGGAGCCTTTCCGTCCGGATACCTTTTTCGAGATCGGCGGCTATCTGGAGCGGAAGCTGCAGGCGCTTGCTGCCTATCGCGGGGTGCTGCGCGACTTTCCTCATCCGCGCAGCAATGAAATCGTGCGCTCGCTGGCCGCGTTCCGCGGGGGTCAGAGCGGTATGCAGCACGCGGAGGCGTTCCAGACCGGATTCCGTTCCCTCAATGCTGTGATCGCGTGACGCATGTATAGGAACCGATTCAAGCGCCTGTTCGATATCGTTGCCTCGGCAGCTGCGCTCGTCATCCTGTCCCCCGTTCTGGTGGCGACGGCAATCGCCATCTGGCTCGAAGACGGCCGCCCCGTCCTGTTCCGGCAGACTCGCGCCGGCCGCGGCGGTGTTCCGTTCGCGATGTTCAAATTCCGCAGCATGGCCGTAGGCACGATCACCGTTCCTTCAGCGGCGCTCCAGACCGACGCGGCGCGCATTACGCGAGTGGGTAAGGCCATCCGCCGCACGAACATCGACGAGCTGCCGCAGCTCATTAACATTCTGCGGGGCGATATGAGCATCGTGGGTCCCCGGCCGGCCCTGGCCGCTCAAAGCGAGCTCACTAGGATGCGGCTTCAAAACGGCGCGCTGATCTGCGCTCCCGGATTGACCGGGCTGGCGCAGATCAACGCTTACACCGGAATGCCAGAATCGGAGAAGGCGGCGTGGGACGGCCGCTATATTTCGAAAGTAACTCTCTGGCGCGACCTGGCCATCATCTTGAGAACATTTCGCTATCTCAGCAAGCATCCGCCTGTTTATTGACACAGTTTGAGAATCGCAACTGGCATGAAATTCGGATTCGTCACATGCGTTCGGCTGGGCCTGGATTGCATGGAAGAGATCTATCGTATCGGCGGCAAGCTGGATGTTGTCTTCACGCTGAAAGACGAGCTGGGCAGGAGCAAATCGGCACGTATCTATGTCGACGAGTTCTGCGGCGTGAACGCAATTCCGGCGGTCAAAATCCGTAACTTCAACGAGCCTGACGCGGTGCAGGCCATCCGCGATGCGGACGTTGATTGGCTCTTTATCATCGGGTGGTCGCAGATTGCCAAGCCTTGCGTGTTAGAGGCACCGCGTTTCGGGGCGATTGGAATGCATCCCACGCTGCTACCCGAGGGCCGCGGTCGCGCAGCCATCCCGTGGGCGATTATCAAGGGGCTTGCCGAAACCGGAGTTACCATGTTCCAGCTCGACGCGGGCGTCGACACCGGCCCCATTCTGGCCCAGGAGCGCCTTCCGATTGCGGCTGATGAGACCGCAACGACTTTGTATGATCGTGTTGCGAAGGCGCATCGACGGCTGATCGCCCGCGTCTGGCCCGATCTCGTTCGAAACCAACTTCGCGCCGTTCCTCAGGATGAGTCGAAAGCGAGCGTCTGGCCCGGACGGAAGCCCGAAGACGGCAGGATCTCTCCCGAAATGACCATCGCCGAGGCCGACCGACTGGTGCGGGCCACTACGCATCCATACCCGGGGGCGTTCTGGGACCAGGATGCGACCCGACGGATTCGCATCTGGAGCGGAGCGCCGAGTGCGAATCCAACAGCTCCGGAAGGCACCTTTCGGATCCCGTTAAGAGACGGTCATTACGACGCGCTCGACTATGAGTTCGAACCAATCGCCGTGCCCTCGCAGGCCGTGCCCACTTAGCCTGGCGCGTCGCGGATAACTCAATGCTGTACGCCAACGATCTTATTGCACCGCGCCTGACACCTGCGGTGATACAGACGCTGCCACGTTACACGCGGTCGCGCCCGTGGACGACATGCCCTACGGCCTGCACACTAACTGGCTGAGTTGTTTCCTGATGGACGAAGACAAGTTCGGGTGTACGCGCGATGACGTGATCTGCGCGCTGGACGCCGCGAACATCGAGTCGCGGCCCGTCTGGAAGCCGATGCACCTGCAACCGCTCTATGCCGGCGCGGCGCGCTACGGCGGCGAGGTTGCCGAGGACCTGTTCCGCCGCGGCATCTGCCTGCCAAGTTCCAGCAGCCTCACGGTGGAAGAGCAACTGTACGTGGTCAACCAGGTG
>Ga0315284_10005468_pt1 | contig 18040 bp, 16 predicted proteins | sample YL17G09_16_MG_FD_203696 | JGI IMG/M metagenome (GOLD analysis project Ga0315284, IMG submission 203696) | Sediment microbial communities from Yellowstone Lake, YNP, Wyoming, USA - YL17G09_16 | ecosystem: Environmental > Aquatic > Freshwater > Lake > Sediment | place: USA: Wyoming | collected...
CCAGGATCAGCGTGTCGGCGGACAGCGGCTGGCCCGAGCCCTTCAGGAACTCGGCGAAGAGGCGGGCCGCGGAGAAACTCTGAACGGCCGCCAGGTCGCCCGCCAGCTTCACGACGCGGTCGGCGCCCTTGGCGAACGCCATGAACAGCGATTCGTCCAGCTCCGGCGCATCCATCGCCACGACGGTGACAGTGCCGCCGTGCTTCTCCTTCAGCAGGAGGGCCTGTTCGAGCGCGTGCTCATCGGAGTCGCTGAGCTTGAATCTGAGCCACTCCGCGTCCAGCGACACGCCGTCCGCCGCGACCGTCAACTCCTCCACCGTATCGGGAACCGTCTTCAGCAGGACGAACAGGTTCATGGGACGATGCCTCGCCTTGGGCTATCTCTCTGCAACGTGATCCGTCGAACGACGTGCGGTCTTCCGGTCCCCGGGCACGACGGAACAGCAGTGAACCCGCGGAGGCCAGCGCCCGACTCGAAGCCGGACAATGGCAGCGCAGGCCGTGACGCCCTACCGGAGAGACGCCGACCGGGACATCGAGCTCCTGGTCGGCATCGAACCGGCGGCACCCCGCGGCCTGCACCATCAAGCGGGACAACAGTTCCGCGCCGCGAGCTTGCATGTAGGGTGCCAACCTCGGGACGGTCCTCGGAGACCTCAGTCCGGCTCCACCGCACGCCGGGAGCGTCGCGATCCGGGACCCGCCCGGCACTCGCACTCCCCTCGGGCCGAGGTCTGCCACCCCATCGACCCTGCTCGGTGGAATCCGGCATCACGCCGGCCGCGGCCCCGAGAGCCTGGCAAAACCACCTAACGTGATGCCGTGCATTGGATTCCCCAGGCCTGCCATTCTCCGCGACCCCAACTGGCCACCTCCCGAGGTCTGCCGGGGCCCCGGGACGCCCGGCACCGCCATGCTCCGCCCCGCCGTTTCCCTCTGAAGAACACGGCGGCGCTTCAGCATGACGCCCCTGACAGACCTGGCAGCCAGGCCGGCCGGGCGTGCGGTCCACGATGCGCCGAGGATTGTGTGCGCCGACTCGCATCCCGTTGAAGGCTCCGGAGCTGGCTCGCTCCCGGTCGGCCTGCGGCCAATCTCGTTGCAACGAGAGCCCTGGGCTCGGGACCGTACACAATCCTCGGCGCACCACCCTCACGTTGACGCCACGACGCGGGGAAACGGATACTCCGGCGATGAGATGGGAGCCATCGCGACGATGGCACTACCACCAGGGGGGACTCATGGCATTCCAATTCGGGCCGCGCCGGGGCCGCTACGTCGAAATCGCCGACGCGACACGCGGTCAGGCTCCGGCTCTCTCACCGCAGGAGCTGGAACACTTCGAAGCCTTTGATCTCATCTACCGCTCGCTCTGCGCGGTGCTCTACAACTACGTCCCCCTCTCGGGACACCCCGGCGGCTCCATCTCGTCGGGCCGGTTCGTCGCCGGCCTGCTCTTTGACGCACTGGACCACGATGTCAGCAACCCCGATCGCGATGACGCCGACCTGGTCTCCTACGCCGCCGGGCACAAGGCGCTCGGCCTGTATGCCATGTGGGCGCTGCGAAACGAGTTACTGCGGTCGGGCGCGCCCGATCTGCTGCCCCGCGACGAGCGGCGCCAGTTGCGGCTCGAGGACCTGCTCGGCTTCCGCCGGAACCCTTCCAGCCGCACCCCCCTGTTCCTGAAGTTCAAGTCCAAGGCGCTCGACGGTCATCCCACGCCGGGCACGCCCTTCATCCGGCTCTCGACCGGCGCCTCGGGCGTGGGCCTGTCGGCCTCGCTGGGCCTAGCCTTCGGCGCGCGCGACTACTACGGCGCGGGCGCCCCCCGCGTGCACATCGTCGAGGGCGAGGGCGGCATGACGCCCGGCCGCGTCTCCGAGGCGCTGGCGGGCGCCGGCACCGCTTCGCTCGGCAACGCCGTGCTCCACGTGGACTGGAACCAGGCCTCGATCGACTCGAACCAGGTCTGCCGCGACGGCGAGAAGCCCGGCGACTACGTGCAGTGGACGCCGGCCGAGCTGGCCTACCTGCACGACTGGAACGTCGTGTTCGCGCCCGATGGCAAGGACTTCCAGCAGGTGATCGCGGCCCAGCGCCTGGCAGCACAGATGGGCAACTCGCAGCCCACGGCCATCGTCTACCGCACCGTCAAAGGCTGGCAGTACGGCATCGAGGGGCGCGGTTCGCACGGCGCCGGCCACGCGCTGTGCTCCGAGGGTTTCTACCAGGCGCTGCAACCGTTGCTCGGCAACGCGAAACAGGCCCTGCCCTGCTGCGCGGAGTTCGACAAGCATCGCTGCGCGGGACGGGACGGCCCGGCGGTCGCGGAGGCCTGCTACTGGGAGGCGCTGCAGGTCATCCGCAAGGCACTCGAGGCGAGACCGGAGATGGTGCGGCACCTCGCCGGCCGGCTGCGCGCCGCGCGCGAGCGGCTCGACGCCCGGGCGCGCAGCCCCCGCGCCGGCGCGCCCCGGGTCGAGGCGGTGTACGAGACCGTCGTCAAGGACGGCGGCGCGATCCCCGCGCCCCTGAGGCTCGCCCCCGGCACCGTGACCACCCTGCGCAACGAGCTGGGCCGCGCGCTGCACCACCTCAACCAGGCCAGCGGCGGCGCGTTGCTCGTGGCCGCGGCCGACCTGCTGGGCTCGACCAGCGTCAACAAGGTCACCGAGGGCTTCCCCGCCGGCTTCTGGAACGCCTCGACCAACCCCGAGTCGCGCACGCTCGCGATCGGCGGCATCTGCGAGGACGGCATCAGCGGCGTGGTCTCGGGGATCGGCAGCTTCGGCCGGCACATCGGCGTGGCCTCTTCGTACGCGGCCTTCCTCGCCCCGCTCGCGCACATCTCCGCGCGCCTGCACGCCATCGGCAACCAGGCGCGGCGCGGCGTGGACGGCGGGCCGTACCGGCCGATGATCCTGGTCTGCGCGCACGCCGGGCTCAAGACCGGCGAGGACGGGCCCACGCATGCCGACCCGCAGGCGCTCCAGTTGCTGCAGGAGAACTTCCCGGCCGGGACCGCCGTGACGCTCACGCCCTGGGACCCCGCGGAGCTCTGGCCGCTGGTCTCCGCCGCGCTCGCGCGCCGGCCGGCCGTGCTCGCGCCGTTCGTCTCGCGGCCCAACGAGACCGTGCCCGACCGCGTGAAGCTGGGTCTCGCTCCCGTCGAGGCGGCCCGCACCGGCGTCTACCGGCTGCGCGCGCCCAAGTCGAAGGCCGACGGCACGCTGGTGCTGCAGGAGAGCGCGGTGACTCTCGCGTTTGTCGCCGACGTGCTGCCCCGGCTCGAGCGGGAGGGCGTGGACCTGGCCATCTACTACGTGGCGAGCGCCGAGCTGTTCGACGCGCTGCCGGCCGCGGAGCGCGAGCGCATCCTCCCCGAGGCGTGCGGCCAGGAGGCCATGGGCATCACCGGCTTCACGCTGCCGACGATGTTCCGCTGGGTGCGCTCGGATCGCGGCCGGGCGGCCACGCTGCATCCGTACGTCAAGGGCCACTACCCGGGCAGCGGCCAGGGTGCGGCCGTCCTGCACGAGGCCGGACTGGACGCGGAGGCGCAGTACGCGGCCATCCGCGGCTACCTCGATGCGAAGGCAGGGAGCCGGTAGCGCGGGGCCCGCATCCGGCGGCCGGCCGCGCGTGGAAGTGCGGAACGGAAACGGCCGGGTCACGGCCGGAGAGCGGCGACCCGGGCCAGGCACGCGCGCGCGGCGCGCTCCCGGCCCGGGTCGCTCGTTCGGGACCAGCGCGGGCTACTCGGACTGGTTGGCCAGGTAGACCTGCAGGCCCATCTGCTGGATCTGCGTCCGCTGGACCTCGCCCCAGTCCACGTGGATCTCCTCCTCCTTGAGGATCTTCGTGAGCAGGTCGGCGGTGGCCTGATCCTCGGCCTCACGCGCCACACGGATCGCGGCATTGTACGCGCGCACCGCGCCCAACTCGGCCTCCTCGTCGTACGCCACCATCTGCGTGACGTCCTTGCCGATCTTCATGGCGTTGAGCTTCGAGACGACCGGGACGCCGTCGAGGAAGAGGATCCGCCCGATCAGCCATTCGGCGTGGTGCATCTCGTCCACCGCCTGCTTCTCGATGGTCTTGTGGAGCTTCTGGTAGCCCCAGTTGTCGCACATCTCGGAGTGCACCATGTACTGGCTGATGGCGGTGAGCTCATCCGCCAGCAGCTCGTTCAGGACGGCCAGTACCTTGTCATTACCCTTCATCGTTCGCCCCCTCCTTGCGGGTGTGAGCGCAGTGTACTCGCCAGGCGCCCCGGTTGAGAAGCGCCGCGGGGCCGATACCCCGCGGTCCGACGCGGGCGAGGCGGTGCATCGCCCCGCGTCAGCGCGCCGGGCGCGCCAGCAGCAGCCGGCGCGCGTACGGGATCAGGCCGCCCGCGTCGATGATCGCCTGCCGCGCCTGCGGCAGGGGCTCGATCGCGAACGACTTGCCCGAGGTGCGGTTCCAGACCTTGCCATCCTTGATCTCGAGCTCGTCGCCCTCCCCCGCCTCGATCGCCGGGCAGATCACCATGGCGAGCCCGACGTTGATCGAGTTCTGCAGGAAGATGCGCGCGAAATTCCGCGCGATGACGGTGATCTCGTAGCCCTTGATGCACGAGGCGGCCTGCTCGCGCGAGGAGCCGCAGCCGAAGTTGCCCCCCGCCACGATGAACGAGCCGGGCGGGATCTCCTTCGCCTTGAGCTTCCGGTTGAACTCCGCGTCGTCCACGAAGGCGAACTGCGGCGTCTCGGTGGGCAGCACCGTCGCCATGAACCGGCCCGGGTAGATGATGTCGGTCGAGACGTCGTCACCGAGCTTGCGCACGACCTTGCCTGTGGCCATCTCAGTCCACTCCTCTCGGGTCGGAGATCTCGCCGGTGAGCGCGCTGGCCGCGGCGACCGCGGTCGAGCACAGGTAGACCTCGGCGTTCGGGTTGCCCATCCGCCCCTTGAAGTTCCGGTTGGTGGTGGCGAGCGCCGTCTCGCCGTCGGCGAGCGCGCCCTGGTGCACGCCCAGGCACGGGCCGCAGCCGGGATTGCACACCACCGCGCCGGCCGCGACCAGGTCGCGCAGGTAACCCAGGCGCAGCGCCTCGGAGTAGATGCGCCACGAGGCCGGGAACACCAGCAGGCGCGTGCCGTCCGCCACGCGCCGGCCCTTGAGGATCCGCGCCGCCACCTCGAGGTCGTCGAGCCGGCCGTTGGTGCACGAGCCGACCACGATCTGCTGCACCTTCCTCCCCTTCACCTCGCCGATCGGCTTGACGTTGTCCACCGCGTGCGGGCAGGCGATCTGCGGCCCCAGCGTGCCCACGTCGATCTCGAGCACCCGGTCGTAGATGGCGTCCGCGTCGGGCCCGAACAGGTCCAGCGCGTCCTTCACGCCGGCCTCGTCGCGCAGGTAGCGCTCGGTCTCGGCGTCGGGGGGGACGATGCCGGCGGTGGCGCCGGCCTCCACGGTCATGTTGCACAGCACCAGCCGGCCCGAGGTCGGCATGGCCTTGATCGCCTCGCCGTGGAACTCGATGGCCTTGTAGTTCGCGCCCTCGGCCGTGAGCGTCCCGATGAGGTGGAGGATCAGGTCCTTCGGATAGACGCCCGGGGTGAAGCGCCCCTTGACCACGACCCTGATGGTGCCCGGGACCTCGACGTTCAGGATGCTGCCCAGCGCCCAGACCGCGGCCATCTCGGTGGCGCCGATGCCGAAGGCGAAGGCGCCCAGCGCGCCGTGCGTGGTGGTGTGGCTGTCGGTGCCCACCAGCACGGAGCCCGGCCGCACGTAGCCGTTCTCGGGAAGGATCTGGTGGCAGATGCCGCCCACGTCGCCGCGGATGTCGTGGAACTTGGTGATGCCCTGCTTCGCGATGAACTCGCGGATCTTCTTCTGGTTGGTCGCCGTCTTCGAGGACTCGGCGGGGACGCGGTGGTCGAAGATGATGGCGATGCGCGACGGGTCCCAGACCTTCGGCTCCCGGCCGGTGCCCGAGAAGATCTCGTTGAACTGGTTGATGACGAGCGCGCCGTTCTCGTGCGACATCGCCAGGTGGACCGGCGGCTCGAGGACGTCGCCCACCGCCACCGCGGGCCTGCCGCAGGCGCGGGCCAACAGTCTCTGCACGTAGGTCATGCCCATCGCGTTCACTTCCTCCCTCGGCGGCCGTGTCAGACTATGCCCTTCGACTTGAGCGCCGCCAGCTCCTCCGGCGTCACCCCGACGCCCGCCAGCACCTCCGCGGTGTGCGCTGACAGGCGCGGCGGCGGGGCCGTGATGTCGCCCGGGGTCTTCTCGAACTTCGCGGTCAGCCCGAAGAGCGGCAGAGTGCCGAGACCCTCCACGGGCACCTGCTTGAGCGTGCCGCGGTGCTGGACCTGCGGCTGCCGCAGCGCCTCCTCGAGGCCCAGGATCTCCCCGCTCGGGACGTCCTTCGCGTTGAGCAGGTCCACCCACTCCTTCGTGGCGCGCCCGGCCAGCCTCGCCTCGAGCAGCGGCGTCAGCGCCTTGCGGTTCTGCTTGCGGATGTCGCGCTTCTGGAAGCGCTCGTCGGTCTTGAGCTCCGGCACGCCGAGCACGTCGCAGACCGCCTCCCACTGCTCCTGCTTGTTCGCCGCGATGTTGATGAAGCCGTCTTTCGTCCTGAACACGCCGGACGGCGCCGCGGTGAAGTTGTCGTTGCCCATCAGCACCGGCTGCTGCCCGCCGATCAGCAGGTTCGCCGCGACCCAGCCCATCAGCGGCATGATCGAATCGAGCATGGCGACGTCGATGAATTGCCCCTCGCCCGAGCGCTCGCGGTGGTACAGGGCCGCCATCACGGCGAAGGCCGCGTTGAGCCCGCCCACCGTGTCGCACACCGGGAAGCCGGCGCGCAGCGGGTTCAGGCGCTCGTCGCCGTTGACGGCCATCTCGCCGCTCAGGCCCTGGATGATCTGGTCGTAGGCCGGCTTGAAAGCGTCCGGCCCGGTCTGCCCGAAGCCCGAGATGGCGCAGTAGATGAGCCGCGGGTTGATCGCCTTGAGCACGTCGTAGCCGAGCCCGAGACGGCCCATGACGTCGGGGCGGAAGTTCTCCACCAGCACGTCCGCGTCCTTCACCAGCCGCTTGAAGATCTCCTTGCCCTCGGGCGACTTGGTGTTGAGCGTCACCGACTTCTTGTTGGCGTTCTGGGCGAGGAAGCTGGTGCCCATCAACTGCTCGTTCAGCTTGGGCACGATGCCCAGCTTGCGGGCCAGGTCGCCGTCCTTCGGGTTCTCGATCTTGATGACCTCGGCGCCGAGCAGCGCCAGGTGCAGCGTGCAGAACGGCCCGGCCAGCACGTTGGTCAGGTCGAGCACCCGCACCCCGGAGAGGATGGACCGGCTCATGGAGCCTCCTTCGTCCCGATGGGCCCCGTCCGGTGGACGTAGCCCTGCATGTCACGTCCGAAATGCGCCGCCACGTCGCGCGCGACCGCGATCAGCCGGCCGAGGTCCACGTCCGGACGCAGGCCCTGGCGGTGCAGGGCGTGCACGAAGTCCTCCGTGGCCACGTTGCCGGCCGCCACCTTCGTGAAGGGGCAGCCGCCGAGGCCCGCGAACGAGGTCTCGAACGAGGTCACCCCCGCGCGCATGGCCGCGAAGATGTTGGCCATGCCCAGGCCGTAGGTGTTGTGGAAGTGGCAGGTGCATTCGACCGCCGGGTCGAGGCCGAGCACCGCGCCGAACAGCCGCTCGGCCCGCTCCGGATCGGCGTGGCCCGCCGTGTCGGCGAGGCTGATGCTCCGGAGCCCCGCCTCGAGGTAGGCGCGCACCATGCCGAGCACGCGCTCCTCCGGGACCGGGCCCTCGAAGCCGCAGCCGAAGGCCGACTGCACCGAGACCTGCACCTTCCGGCCCGCCGCCACGGCCTGCTTCGCCGCGCCGACGATGCGCTGGGTGGCCTCGTCGGTCCCCATGCCGGTGTTCTTGCGGCTGTGGGTCTCGCTGGCCGAGGCGCCCAGGCAGAACATCTCGACCCCGCAGGCGAGGCCGCGCTCCAGCCCCTTCTCGTTCAGCACCAGGCCCGAGAGCACGGCCGCCGAGGTCTTGCCCGCCGTGAGCCGCCGGAACAACTCGTCCGTGTCGGCCATCTGCGGGACCTTCTCCGGGTGGACGAACGAGCCCACCTGGACGATGTCCACGCCGGCCTCCATCAGCCGGCGGATCCAGCCTTCCTTCGTCTCGAGCGGGACGACCTGCTTCTCCATCTGCAGCCCGTCCCGCGGGCCGACCTCGTGGATGACGATGCGCGTCATGGCGTCCTCGGAACGGCTAGAGCTTCGCCGCGATGGCCTGCGCCATCTCCAGCGTCTTGGCCGTGCCGCCCATGTCGTAGGTGCGCACCCTGCCCTCGCGCACCACCTCGGCCACCGCCTTCTCGACGCGCGTGCCGGCGTCGGTCTCGCCTAGCCAGTCCAGCATCATCCTGGCCGCAAGGATCGTGGCGATCGGGTTCACCTTGTACTGGCCCGCGTACTTGGGCGCCGAGCCGTGCGTGGGCTCGAACACCGCGAGCTTCTCGCCGATGTTGCCCGAGCAGCCGAATCCCAGGCCGCCGACCATCTGGGCGCACAGGTCCGAGATGATGTCGCCGTAGAGGTTTGGCGCCACCAGCACATCGTAGTTGAACGGGTTCTTCAGCAGCCACATCGTCATCGCGTCGATGTTGGCGTCGTCCATGGCGATGCCCGGGAAGTCCTTCGCCACCTGCCTGGCCGTCTCGAGGAACAGCCCGTCGGTGGCGCGCACCACGTTCGCCTTGTGCACCACCGTGACCTTCTTGCGCCCGAACTTCTGCGCGAACTCGAACGCTGCGCGGACGATGCGCTCCGAGCCCTTCTTCGTGTTGATCTTGGCGGAGATCGCGTACTGGTCGCCCGGCAGATCCTTGAAGGCCTTGAACGGCGGCGACAGCTCCGCCAGCGTGTCGCGCAACTTGTCCGGCACGGTGTTGAACTCGACGCCGGCGTAGAGGTCCTCGGTGTTCTCGCGGAACACGACGAGGTCGATCCCCTCCTTGAAGTTGAGCGGGTTCTGCGCGTAGCCCTTGCACGGGCGCAGGCAGACGTAGAGGTCGAAGAGCTGCCGCATGCGCACGATCGGCGAGCGGTAGACCAGGCCCTTGCCCTGCAGCTCGGGCACCAACTCCTTCTCGGCCGCCTTGACCGGCTTCGAGGTGATGGCGCCGAACATCGCGGCTTTCACGCCCTTCAGCAGCTCGATGGTGCGCGCCGGGAAGGCGTCGCCCTCCCTGCACCAGAACTCCCAGCCGATGTCGCCATGGACGTACTCGGCGTCGAGCCCGACCTTGTCGAGCACGAGCTTCGCCGCTTCCATCACCTCGACGCCAACGCCGTCGCCGGGCAACCACGCGATCCTGGACTTCCTGGCCATGCCGCGAACCTCCCCAGTCATTTGTCCCCCAGGCCGGCCCGGAGGGGCGGATCCGGCGAGCGCCACCGGACCAGAGTGCGAGGAACTCTACGGGCGGGGGAGCCCCCCGGGCAATACGATGATGAGGTGGGTTGATGAGGTGCTGAAACGAGCCCGGAACTGCGCCCTGCGGACCGTCACCGGTCGAGGCTGCGGCGGCATCCGCGTCCAGCCATCGCTCCCTCTTGCCCGAGGCGGCTCGCCTGCGGACCGGGCGGTGCCGCGCGCCCGACATGGACCGGGCGGCGCGCGGCACCGTTCAGCCGCCCTTCCGCCGTTCGGACTCCGCCAGCCACCCGCGCCGCAGCGCTTCCGGCGCGACGCTCGAGAGGTAGGGCTTGAGGTCGAGGATCGGCGTCCCATCCAGCATGTCGACCCCCTGGACATGCAGCCGCGGCCCATCCCGCCTCAGGAGCTGCACGACCGTCAGCCCCAGCGGATTCGGCCGCCTGGGTGCCCGCGTCGCGAAGATCCCGTGCGGGACGGTGTCCGTCGGCGGCTGCGTCATCAACTCGCAGCCCTCCGCCTGGTCGAAGACCCAGAGCACGAACAGGTGAGAGAAGCCCTCGATGTCGGTCAGGCCCTGCTCGTAGTCGGGCAGGATCTCGAGGATGCCGGCCGCTTCGTGCTGGGCGCCGCATCCCTTCGGGATCTGCCCCGTTTCGCGGTATGGACTCCGAACGAAACCGATCGGTCGCATCGCGTACTTGGCCGGCATGTCAGCGCCCTCGTCCTGCGAGTTGGTCCATCTCGCCCACCGTTTCCGCCGGAAGCCCGACGACCCCGCCCATCGCCCACGATGAAGTGCGGCAGGACGTGGACCGCCGGAGCTCCCGCGTCAGGCCGGCCTCGTCATGGGCCCCATGCGGGCAACACCCCGGCTGGTTCGGCCTTCACATCGCCTGATCGAACTCACCGCGGTAGCGCGCAACGCCAGATACGCCCGCCATGACGCATTCGTCGAGCACCAGCACCATCAACGCCTCGTAGGGCACGCCGTCCCACTGGCACGAGAGGCCGCGACTCGACGCCGGCGCGAACCCGAAACGGGGATAGTACTCCGGGTGGCCAAGAACGACGGAACGGACAGCGTCGTTCGCGGATCGCGGCGATTCCGGCTTGGACCAGCATGGAACCGATCCCCTGCCGCTGCCGCTCCGGCAGCACGGCCATGGGCGCAAGCCCCATGCCCCCGGTGACATCCTGCCCGCGGGCCACGGAGACGGGGCTGAAGAGGATGTGGCCCAGCACCCTGTCGCCTTCGACCGCGACCAGGGACACCACTTCCGGGCAGGCGTCGCGAAGCGCGTCCACGATGGACGCCTCGGCCGGGTCGCCGGACGGGCACGATCAGCGGCGGGCCGCGCAGCGGACTGGCTGGTGCATCCCGTGGCCATGCGGAAGCGCGTTGGCCAGCGATCGCGCGGCGGCCGTCACCTGGACGCGAGTCAGGCCCTGCCCTCCGCGTGAGCCCGCCGGAACGGTCTGTCCCTAAGAAGCAGATAGCCCGAGGCCGCGGTGAAGAACGCGTACACCGCAACGATGCCCCAGCCGAGCGCATTCAGTACCCCCGACACGACCACTTGGAGCGTCACAACCATTCCTATCGCGTCGTATACCAGCAGGTCGAGAAGGATGGCGCCTCTGGCGTCGAATGCTTTGACGTCTTTCGCAAACCACGTAAGCAGAAGGGTCCCGATGAGGGCCGCGCCGTACTCCCGACCCGTGAACATGCCGCCGACACCCAACTCCGCGCCCAACAAGCCGAGTAGCGCGGCCGGTGCAAGAAGCAGGAGCACTCCGAAGACCAAACAGACTGCGGCCTTGACGACGAGCAGCGTTCGAAATGTCATTTGCAGCCTCCTTTCGCTCCACTATTGAAGGGGCCCGGCGCTGCGGGTCAGGCGCGCGGCTTGCCCGCGTCGCCCACAGCCAATGGTTCGGCAGTCTTGCACGCAACGATCATGATCTCGATCTCGTCCAGGTCGAGTGACCTTCTTCCCCAGTTCCCAGCGGTTCCGCCCCGGATGTTGAGCACGGACATACCCGCGATGCGGAAGAGCAGAAGTAGCTCCGTTGGGACGAACGCTCGCTCTCGAACGGCGACGGCGGGCAGTCCTTCTTGCGGTGCGCACTCCGACGACTCAACCATGGTGAGGGGGTCAAAGCGCCCCTCCGCCACGTCCTTGTTCTGATACCTGCGGAGCATGGATGCCCCGTTGAGAACGGTGAACAGGGCCTTTGCCTGTGGCCTCAGGCTCCGGGAGATGTTGCATAAGATGGACAGCGGCTGATCGATCGGATCATCACTTTGGCCGAGAAGTCCGAAGGCTCCTTCGCATAGACAGACTGCGGCATCGTACCTTCCTGGGAATACGAATTGGGTTGCATTCGAACGAACCCATTCAACATGTACATTCTCGGCCTTGGCTTTGTCCGCAGCTCTGGAAAGCATCTCCGAAGACAGGTCCAGTCCCGTCACGACATAGCCCCGTTTCGCCAGTTCAATGGCGTGGCGACCTGTGCCACAACCGACATCTAGAACCGCGCCGCCAGGGGGAATGAGCAGTTCATCAAGCAGGAAATCCACCTCGCGTACGGTGTTCTTCGTGAACACGTTGTCTTCGTAAATCGGAGCGTGGGCGTCGAAGAACCGCTCCCATGTGGTCTTCTCGGGCATCCTGTACACCTCTTGATCTGCCGAACGATGACTAGGCAGCCTCCACGTCAACGAACTCCCCCTCGGAAGTTGGCCTCGGCACCGGCAGCCCTTCGCGCCTGAGCTCTTCGATGTGAAGGGAGATGGCCTCTCGAATCAGGCGGACAACTTCCTCCCGCGTCTCGCCAACAGCGGCGCATCCGGGCAGATCCGGCACATGGGCACCCCAGCTCGTGTCACCGTGCTCAATGACCACCATGTACCTCGTCATTCGTCCACTCCCTCCTTCTCGAGTCCGGCCTGCTTCAGGATCGCGTTCAACGTGCCGGAAGGGATGTTCGGGCGCGGCTTGCCGGCGACCGTCACTGTCCCGGGCTTCCTTCGATTCTTGAACTGCCGATGACTTCCCTTCGTTCGGGCCAACTGCCGGCCATCTTGTCCCAGCAACCGGATCAACTCCGCCACTTTCACCCCGACTCCGGTTTCCCGGGGGCCATCCTCGCCTTGTCTGCCCAACGCTCGCGCTCACCCGCAGGCTGCGCAGCGGACCGTCCGCTGCAACCGGTTGTTAGGCCCCGCTACTCGGTATTGCCGTCCGCGCGGCAGAGCTTCTCCATGACACGGAGCGCGATTTCGACAGCGAGACGGCCAGCGATTGCCATCTGACCCACAACCACCTGCCCCGGCGTGTCTTCCGAACTGTGGTACGTGTTCCCTGAGGTGCCAATGCCTGTTGCGACGATCCCCGCCTGCGTGAATACCTGTTGGTCTCCTCCCATGTTGCCCGTAGGAATCAGCTCACAATGAATGGCAGCTGCGCTCTCGGCAATGAGATCCTTAAGCCATGGTGGTCGGTTCGAGACCATGAAAAGCTCCACTACGCGAGGATCGACGAGCCTCCACTGACCGTCCATCGCCTCCCAGGCGCAATTCTGCAGGTCGGCAGGGAAGCGATTCTCGACAGTGGTATCCTGAACCCCAGAGACGCCTCCGGTCATCTCCACATACGGTCCCTTGGGTCCTCCCACCTGATCAAGATTGATGAGCAGGGCACACCGGGCGAGCTCTTCTCGATGAGCGTTCAGGTAGGACCGCGAGCCAACGACGCCCAGTTCCTCGGCACCGAAGGCCACGAATCTCAATCGCAGGTGGGGGTCGATTCTCCGCGTGGCGAAGTAACGCGCCAACTCGATGAGGACGCCTGTTCCGGAGCCGTTATCATCCGCCCCAGGGCTTTGTCGGTACGACTCATAGTGCGCCGACACCACGATCTCCTCGGCGTCGGGGTCAGTCGAACCGACTGTGGCCACCACATTGGCAGATACGCACTTGCCTGCGTTTCCTACGACTCGCAGCGTTGCCAGCGAGCACGGGCTGGCCGTAAGAGACTCGTAGTCTCCGGGTTCCAAGTAAATGATTGCGCGCGGCCTGCCGAACATCAGCGCAAAGAAGGGAGCCGGATCGGCAGTGATCACGAGACCATCCGTCAACTGGAGTCTGCCCAAGTCGTCGCTACCCACATCGGGCCGGACAAGCAGAGGCCGACCCTCCAGACTGAGTTTGCCCTGATAAGGATTGAACCCGATCATACTGGGGGTGGCCTTGGCCGTACCGACGGAAACAGTCGCCGTGCTGACAACGAAGGTCTCGAATTCGAAAGGCTCGATCTTGGCTGGGAGACCCATCTCATTGAACCGTTTCCGGATGTACGCAGCTGCATCCCGCTCTGCAGATGATCCCGCAGGCCGCGGCCCGAGTCTAACAAGAGCCATGACATGATCCATAGCCCGCTGCCCGAAGTTGCTGGGAAAGCCCCGCGTTCGGGCCTCGTGACCGCTGGCCGATTCACTGAAGATGATCAAGAAGACAACCGTAAGAGCGACATATCTGTTCATGTACTCAACTCCTCCATTCAAGCCCAGAGAGAGTGGGGCCTAACGTTTGAGCTGAGCGGCCGCCAGCGGCGCGGCCCGGCGAAGCGGAACATGTTCCTGAGAGCTTCGACGGGCCATGCCGGTGGAGGTCCGCTCGAGCGAAGGGTTAGGCCTCCGTTCATATGACGCGCACGTTCTGGAACTGCACTGCTTGGACATACGGGAGGGGATTCAGCCACGCGCCTTGAACGTTGTTGCAGGCCTCTTGCAGCGCCAAGAACAGCATAAGCAAGTTTCCTGTCTGCGAGTCGCAGACGACGTGTGTACCAGGGAGCGGGGTAGGACCGGAGTTCAGGCTGAGTGGTGCGTTGTCCAACTTCACAAAGCCACGTTGCAATAGGAATACACCGTCAAGTGCCGTTCCGGGTGTGTTGATCTTCGTTTGTGGGGTCCAAGTTGGAAACGCGATGTTCAGGGTTGAGTGGGCGTTGATGATCCAGCCGTGCGCAGTCGACATCTGTGCCGGGCCGTCGTAGGCCACAACAAAATTCAGAACGCGAGGCGGAATCCATCCGCTCGAGAATGATGTGTTTATGTTGGGCGTAAGGAGTTTTGCGTTCCGCGCTGCGCTCACCGACTGATTGATGGCCGCCTGGTCAAGCAAGGACTTCACTTCGATAGTGGCTACGACGGATTCGATCAGGAAGCCGCTTACGCCACCACCAAAGTCGAGCTTCGGATAGCTGTTCTTGTAGATGACGATGTCGAACTGGTTTCTTGGGCCGCGTGGCGAAGAAGCCGCGTCGATCACCTCGCCAGTGCCGATTGCAACGTTCGCACTTAGGTGGCTTTCGAGAAATTGCTTTATGAACGCTTCCCTGGGAGTTCCGCGGTGGAGTGTGTGCCCAGCGTTCGCTGGTATCCGAGAAGTTTGCACAAGCGACGCTTCGACCGCATCCATGTGGGCAGCGAGCATGATTTCTCCTGAGGCCAAACAAAAAGTGGACTGTTCCACGTAATCGGATGTCCGCTCCGGCGTGGTCGGTGTGGCGCGGGCGACCGCTCGCGCCGGTTTCCGTAACGCCACGCCAGCAACGGGTTGCCGCCCGGAGCTTCGCGGTGTAGCTGGATACGCCGTCCGGGACCGGCGGTGTATCCCGTCCTGAGCCCGATGGTGCGGCGCCACGCAGCCCCCCGGCCTCATCCGGGCCGCGCCCGGACGAGCAGCGCCCATCCCGTGTCGGCCTCCAGCCATCGCCCGCTCACGCCCCGCCATCCAGGGGGCTCCTCACGCCGCGGCCGCCGCGATTGAGGACGTGCGTGTAGATCATGGTCGTGCTGACGTCCTTGTGGCCGAGCAGCTCCTGGATGGTGCGGATGTCGTAGCCGTTCTCCAGCAGGTGGATCGCGAACGAGTGCCGCAGGGCATGGCAACTCGCGGGCCTGGCGATCCGGGCCCGGAGCGCGGCCTCGCGCACGGCCTTCTGCAGGACGGACTCGTGCAGGTGGTGCCGCCGCCTGCGCCCCGAGACGGGGTCAGTGTAGTGCCGGGTGGCCGGGAAGACCCACTGCCAGCCCCACTCGAACGCGGCGCGCGGGTACTTGCGCTCGAGGGCGAGCGGCAACTCCACGCTGCCAAGGCCCGCGCGCAGGTCCCCCTCGTGCTGCACCTGCACGCGGCCGAGATGCGCTGCCAGCGGCGCGGCGACGCCGGCGGGCAGCAGGGTCACGCGGTCGCGCGCCCCTTTCCCGTCGCGCGAGAACTCGACATCCTTCACCCGCAGGCGGCAGCATTCGAGCAGCCGCAGGCCGGCGCCGTAGAGCAGCGATGCCATCAGGGCTTCGACGCCGCTGAGTGAGCACAGCAACGCCCGGACCTCTTCGCGGCTGAGAACCACGGGCAGCCGCGCCGGCCGCTTGGCCCGGACGATCTCGTCGAGCCAGCCGAGTTCCTGGTTCAGCACCTCGCCGCAGAGAAAGAGCAGGGCGCTGAGGGCCTGGTTCTGCGTGGACGCGCTGACCTTCGCCTCGACCGCGAGGTGGCTGAGGAAGCGGGTGACTTCCGCCTTGCCCATCTCGGCGGGATGCCGCTTCTCGTGGAACAGGATGAAGCGCCGGATCCAGCCGGCGTAGGCCTTCTCCGTGCGACGGCTGTAGTGCCGCAGGCGGATGGCGGCGCGGACCTGGTCGAGCAGCCGCCTGCCGGTGGGGCGCGGCGCGCCCGGCGGCGGGCCCTCGCGCACAAGCGCGAGGGTAGGCGTGAGCACACAGTACGGGTCCTGTCCGAGGCAGGCCGCGGCCGGCATTTGTCCTCCACGTCGGGGCATGACGGGGCGGGGTGCTGAGATGGCGAGTATCTACCTGGCCTCCGTCACCGGGCAAGGGACATCTGCGAGCGGGGACATCCGCGAACGGTATGGAACCCATGGCGGATCGCAGCACCGGCTGGCCGCGCCGATGATGGGCGGGCAGTGGAAGCGGGGCGTGATGGGGTTCACCAGCCACGCCCCGACGGCGACCGGCGACAGCGCGGGTACTGCCGGACCAGCGAGTACCGCCACGGGCGCAGCGGCGAACCGGGACTGTCGCGGCCTCAGAGCGGCCGCACCGGCTCCCAGATCTCGACGTGGTGTTTCCTCTGCGGGTGCTGGTCCGGGTCGTTCAGGTAGGTCTCGAAGCAGAGCCGGTCGTCCGGCGGGTATCCGCTCGACGGGAACCAGGTGCCCATCAGCCAGTTCCAGGCCGCTCCGTACTCGCTCGGGTCCAGCGTGAACGTGGCCACCGCGTAACGCCCGCCGTCCACCTGCATGACGCCGACCTCGCCCTCGGCCTTCGTGCCGGGCGGGACCGCGGCGCACACGCTGATGCGCAGCTTCTCCTGCGCGGTGATCTCGGGGTTGTCGTGGTAGACCGTCAGCAGGCGCACGCCGGGCCCGAGCAGGCCGCGCGGCCCGGCCCACTGGCACAACCGGCCGAAGAGCCGGCCGAACAGGGCCGCGTCCCCCGCGTAGGGACCGACGTGGCGGACGTAGGCGACGGTGAAGGGCTGCGCGTCCTCGATGCGCACGGCATCGGCCGGCTTGGCCGGCATGGGCGTGAGCGACATGGGCATCCTCCGGTTCGTGCCTCCTCCCGCGGGCGGGCGCCCCTCATGGCTTGCGCCGCCCGCCGCCTCACCGCCGAGCCACTCCCGAGGTCCCGGCGGTCCCGCGCGCCGCGTGGCCCGCCGGCTTCATGTCCGGAGGACCATCGCGAGGATGGCACCGAGGGCGAGGAGCGCGGCCAGAGCCGAGACCGTTTCACACGCACGGTAGAGCGGCCCGACCTTCCCCGTCTCTTTGAGCGTCACACGCCGGTACTCCGCCATGTACTTGAAGATCATCCAGCGCACCAGCGCGGGATTCGCCGGGATCCCTCGAGCGCGCAGATCGTTCGCCATCCGGACACCGGTGTAGACCGACCCGAGTGCGCAGATGACCGCCAGCATCGCCAAGAGCTTGCTCACGTCCATCGGTCAGGGCCTCCTGTCCGCCTCGGTCGGGAGCTGCGGCCCCCGGTCGCCGACCGCCCGGGGAGCATCGTCCCGCCCCTCGGATGACCTATACCACCAGGTGGTTCGCCGTCACTTCGAAGCCGACCGGCGAGCAGACGTCGGCCACGACCGACGTCGGACGAGCCACGGGCGTGCCGAACCGGTCGTCCCCGCCTCCAGCGGCCTGCCGCCCTCGGCGGCGGGCAGCGTGAGTCGCAGGACGGTGACGGCATGACCACCGGAGGGAGGACTGTCCATGGACGTCGAGACACGCCCCGCGCCCGCGGCGTCCGCCCCGCTTCAATACCCCGGCAGCCGCATCATCACGCCGGGACCAATGGGCCAGTTGAGCCAGTTGAAGAGCAGCAGGAGCGTCGTCCACGACACCAGGAAGGCGATCGAGTAGGGCACCATCATCGAGATGATGGTCCCGGCCCCGGCCTTCGGGTCGTAGCGCCGCACCGCCGCCAGGACGATCGGCATGTAGGGCAGGCAGGGCGTGATGATGTTCACCACCGAC
>Ga0315284_10005469_pt1 | contig 18039 bp, 13 predicted proteins | sample YL17G09_16_MG_FD_203696 | JGI IMG/M metagenome (GOLD analysis project Ga0315284, IMG submission 203696) | Sediment microbial communities from Yellowstone Lake, YNP, Wyoming, USA - YL17G09_16 | ecosystem: Environmental > Aquatic > Freshwater > Lake > Sediment | place: USA: Wyoming | collected...
AACCTACCTGATGGTCCTTTCCGACCACGGCTTCGCTTTCACGGCCGAGGGTTTCAACCACCAGCTGCCCGAAGAGAAGGAGCCGGTGGCCGGTTTCTTTGCCCTGACCGGCCCGGGAGTGCGCCGCAATTTTTCCATTCCGGTCATCTCCGTCTATGATGTGGCGCCGACCATCCTCCACCTTTTCCGCCTGCCGCTGGGCAAAGAGATGGACGGCAAGCTGCGACCGGAAATGTTTTCATTTTCCCGGCCCATCCAATACCGCCCCTACTACAAGAAGAGCTTCATTAAAGCCCACCGTCAGGATCTGGACCAAAAGACACTGGAAGAGCTGCGCACCCTGGGCTACATCCGCTGACCGCATAGAGATCTCCGGCCGATCAATAATGATACCGAGCCTGGAGGAAGTCGATGCGTTCGTCCCTTACCAGGTAAACGACGCGATGCTCGAGGCTGAGGCGCCTCGACCAGATGTTCGATCCGAGATACTTGAGGGGTTCGGGTCTGCCGAGTCCCGTGAACGGGTCGCGCAGGACGTCCGGAACGATGTCGAGAACGCGGGCCGCGTTCCTCCTATCGGTCTTTATCCAATACCGCAGGTCCTCGAGAAACGCCGGGTCGAAGAAAACCTCACGACTTTTTCCGCTCACCGGCCGCCTCGTCCCGAAGCTTCTCGATGTTTTCTAGGGTCATGCGGACCCCGCCATCGCCCTTGAGCGCCCTTTCGAGGGACGTAAGGAGACGGACCGCATTCCTCGGCGAGCGGAGAAGGCAGGCCGTTTCAAAGAGGCTCGTCGCATCCTTCTCGGAAATCATCACGACGCTTTCCCCGCGCCGTCTCTTGATAACGACCGTCTCCCGGTTCTTCGTGACCTCGTCGAGGATCTTAGCTAGGTTCTGCCATCACACGCCTCGAAGTAACTTTCTCAGCCCTTCTTCCGTATACTAAGGATAAAGGAGGAAAACTATGTTGAGAAGGGATTTTTGTAAAATCAGTGGGCTGGGTCTTCTGGCCTGGCCCGTCTTAAGATTTGACTCGGTTGGTCCGAGCCCGACGCCCGCCCCCAGGGAGTCCGCTCTCTGGATCCATGGCTCCCCCTATCTCGGCCATTCCGACTTCAGAAAGGATTTCCGGGGACTTTCGCCGGACGAAATGAAATACCAAATGGCCCACTTCAGGACGGATGAGCCGTGGCGAAGAGCGATCTTGTTTGAGCTTTAAGGAGGAAAAATGAAAGATCTGGCAGAACTGGCGTTGGATACGGCAAAGTCCAAAGGCGCTTCCTATGCGGATATCCGCATTTGCCGTTACAGGAATCAGTACATCTTTGGGAGGGACAAACGCATAGAAACGACCGCAGATACGGAGGACATGGGATTCGGAATAAGGGCCATCGTCAACGGGGCCTGGGGATTTGCTTCGAGTTACAGACTCGAAAAAGAGGAGATTCAAAGGATCGCCGTTCTGGCTGTGGACGTGGCCAAAGCGAGCTCGCGCTTATTGAAACAACCCGTGGACCTCGTCCCGGAGCCCGCCTATCAGGACCACTGGCAGTCGCCTATCGAGAAGAATCCCTTCAAGATTCCGATGGAGAAAAAAATCGACCTGATCCTCAAAATCAACGAAGAAATGCTCAAGGTCGATGGAATCAAGGTGGCGACCGCCTTCCTCAATTTCAACGAGATCTGGAAGTCCTTCGCATCGACGGACGGCTCCTTCATCGAGCAGGACCTCTTCTTTTGCTATCCCAACTTTACAGCGGTGGCTGTGGGAGCCGGCGATTCCCAAACGCGCTCCATCCAGGTTCCGCCTGAACAGAAAGGCTATGAGCACATCGAGTCCGTCGATTGGATCGGGAAAGCGCGCCAAGCAGCCGAAGAAGCTGTGCAGAAGCTCAAGGCGAAACAGGGCGACGCCGGGAAAAAGGACCTCGTCCTCCTGCCCTCCCATCTCTGCCTCACCATGCACGAAAGCATCGGCCATGCCACCGAGCTGGACAGGGCTTTGGGCTGGGAAGCGGATATGGCAGGGACATCTTTTGTCACTCTTGATAAGATGGGCGCGCTCAAATACGGATCGCCGCTCATGAACATTGTCGGCGACAAGCTCCTCCCCAATGCCCTGGGCACTGTCGGCTACGATGATGACGGCGTCAAGGCCAGACGATTTCACATCATCAAAGAAGGGATATTCGTCGGCTACCAGACGACCCGGGAGCTGGCACGATTCGTCAACGAGAAGGAATCCAAGGGCTGCGCTTATGCCGATTCCTGGTCTTCCTTCCCCCTGCAGCGGATGCCGAACATCTGGCTCAAGCCCGGGGAGAAGAAATTGTCACTTGATGAACTCATTGCCGATACAAAGGACGGCCTTCTCTTCGACGGAATGGGAAGCTTCAGCATTGATCACCAGAGGTATAACTTTCAGTTCGGCGGTGATGCCATCTGGGAAATCAAGAACGGCAAGATCGGCGATATGGTCAAGAATGTCGCTTATCAGTCCAAAACAACCGACTTCTGGGGTTCGCTGGATGCCGTTTGTTCGCAGGAACACTGGGAAAATTGGGGCGTCTTCGGTTGTGGAAAAGGAGAACCGATGCAATCGGCAAGAATGGGGCATGGCAGCGCTCCGGCCCGCTTCCGCCAGGTGAATATCGTCAGCGCAGGAGGAAAGCTATGATTCTCCAGGAAAAAGATATCAAAGGCCTTCTCGAAAATATCATCGCCCAAAACCCGGGAAAAGAGTTGAATGTCGGCATTTCATCGAATGAAACAGGCTCCACCCGTTTTGCCAACAACGCCATCACCACCAACGGCGTCTATAACACGCTCAACCTCTACGTGGCGGTCACCAAGGGCAAGAAGAGAGGAATTGCCCTCGTCAACGAGCTCAACCGGGATAAAATCAACGAGGCCGTCTTGAGAGCGGATACGCTGGCCGATGTGGCTCCTGAAAATCCCGAACTCATGCCCTCTCTCGGCCCTCAGAGTTACCTGAAAATTCCGCCAATGTATTTCCAGAAAACAACCGACTTCTCACCCGGACAAAGAGCCGAGGCCATTATCGCGGCGATCGAGAAGACGAAAAAGCAAAATGTCATGGCCGCCGGATTTTTTGAGACAAGCTCCTCTGCCTCGGGGTCTCTGAATTCAAAGGGCCTCTACTACTATCTCACCGCTTCACGGGCCTATTACAGCAATACCTTTCGGAGTGAGGGAGGGTCGGGATGGGCTTCGGCTGATGATGAGAACGTGGATAAAGTCTCGACCGGAGAGCTTTCAGACAGGGCCCTCAGGAAGGCCTTGGATTCAAGAAACGCCAAGCCGCTTGCTCCCGGAAAGTACACGGTCATTCTCGAACCCGCGGCCGCCGCGGACATGGTCTGGTTTCTCCTTTACAACTTCACAGCCAGGGAGGCTGATGAAGGCCGGAGCTTTCTTTCGCTGGCAGGGGGGAAAAACCGTTTGGGAGAAAAGCTTGTTTCCTCCAAAATCACGATCGCCAGCGACCCGGCCTTCCCCGAAATTCCGGCTTTTCCGATTGGAGAGGACGGATTGCCCCAACAAAAGACGCTCTGGATCGAGAAGGGCGTCGTCAAGAATTTGGCGTACACGCGTTTCTGGGCCCAGAAGATGGGCAGGGAGCCTGTGGCTTTCCCCCCCAACGTCATCATGGAAGGCGAGAATCATACCCTCGAAGAGCTTATCAAGTCCACGAAGAAAGGGGTGCTCGTGAGCCGGTTCTGGTATATCCGTGATTTGAACCCGATGATCCTGCTTCTGACCGGACTGACGAGGGATGGGACGTTCCTCATCGAGAACGGAAAGGTCAGCCATCCCGTCAACAACTTCCGGTTCAACGAGAGCCCGGTCAACGTGCTGAAAAATGTGGAAATGATGTCGAGGCCGATGCGGACTGTCGGCGGCGAGGTCGGCCAATCCGCCTTCATCCCCGCCCTGAAAGTGAAAAACTTCAATTTTTCCTCGATCTCGGACGCGGTGTAGTCCGTATGGGGTCAAACCTACAATCTTAACAAAATCGGGGATTTCGACTTCGCTTTGTTAAGATTGTAGGTTTGACCCTAACTTAGCCCCTCATGGTTGACTTGCCGCCGGTTCTCCCTTATATTCATACCATGCGGAAGGGGATCACGCCGCTTCAGTGTCCGAAATGCTACACGCTCAACTCTGATGACAGCCAGTTTTGCTCGAAATGCGGGTCTTCCCTTGGCGATCTCTTGGAAACCCTGTCCTACCCCAGGTCGGAAGGAGAGGCCGAGAACGTGGACCACTTCACGCCCGGGGAGATGTTCGACCGGCGTTACCGGATCATCGAAGAGATCGGCTGCGGAGGGATGGGCCACGTTTTCAAAGCCGAAGACACCGAGCTGAACATCACCGTCGCCCTCAAGATCATCCGGCCGCGTTTGTCGTCAAACCCTCGCTTCATCGAAAAGTTTAAAAAAGAGATGCTGCTGGCCCGGTCGATCTCCCATGAAAACGTCATCCGGATCTTTGACCTGGGGGAGACGCACGGGACCAAGTACATCTCGATGGAGTACATCAAGGGGCAAAATCTGAAGGAGTTTCTCCATGCGTCAGGGACCCTGGCGGTCGAGACGGTCGTCCATATAGCCCGGCAGATCGGCGAAGCGCTCAAACTCGCCCACGCCAAGGGGATCATTCATCAGGACCTCAAGCCTGCCAATATCATGGTCGACCAAAGCGGCCGGGTCTATATCATGGACTTCGGGCTGGCTAGGGCCGTCTACGGAGCGGATGCGGGGAAACCGGGCGAAGTCGCGGGAACCCCTCAATACATGTCTCCCGAGCAGGCCAAGGGCGAGAAAATTGGCCAGGCCTCCGATATCTATTCATACGGAGCCATCCTCTATGAAATAGCCACCGGCCGGCCCATGTTCAAAGCGGACACCCCGGCCGAATACAGGGAAAAGCACGTTTCGGAAAAGCCCGTCCCTCCGGCCAAAGTCAATCCGCGGCTGCCCAAGCAGCTGGAGCACATCATCTTCAAGTGCCTGGAAAAGGACCCGGCCAGGAGGTACCAGAATATCGCTGAGATCCTGGCCGACCTGAATCAATTGGAGAAAGCGGGCGCGGCAACGCTTGCCGGGTGGGCCAAGAGCCGTTGGGTCTACGGGCTGACCGCGGTCTTTTTTTTGGTCGTGGCCGCGTTCCTCTATTACTTCTTGATCAATCCTCGCCTCCCGCCCGTGCCGCCGGGGAAAAGCCCTTCCCTGGCGGTCATGTACCTGACGAACAATACGGGGGACAAAAGCCTGAATTACATGCGGCAGACCCTAAGCGAGCTCCTGATCGCCGACCTCCTCCAATCCCGGTATGTCCGCGTGCTGACTGGAGATAATATCTACGGGATCCTCAAAACGTTGAATCTTCTCGATGCTCCGGCTTACTCCTCGGAGGAACTCAAGAAAGTGGCGGCGAAGGCCAAGGTCAACTATATTCTCCAGGGGAGCTTCACAAAAGCCAAAGACCAATTCCGGATCAACACGTCCCTCCATAGGGCCGACACGATGGAGGTTCTAAATGCTGAGCGGGAGCAATGGACGGGCGACGACAGCATGTACTCCATGATCGAAAGTTTGACCCAAAAAATAAAAGAGGATATCAAGCTGCCGGCGAAGGCCATAGCCAAGGATATCCACAGGGACCTCAGGAAGATCACGACCGGTTCCTCCGAGGCGTTCAAATACTTCGTGGAGGGTAAACGCCTGTTTGAAGAGCAGAAATTTGAACAAAGCCTGAAAGCCCTGGATCGGGCCGTTTCCCTGGATCAGGAATTTGCCATGGCCTACCGCTTGATGGCCGAGAACTTCTGGTATTTACATAACGGCGAACAGTACGAAAAATCCCTCAACAAGGCCATGTCTTTGCTCAACCGGGTCTCCGACAGGGACTACTACATGATCCAGGGGTTCGCCTCCGCCTCCTCGTCCATAAAAGAAGCCATCGACATGTACAAGAAATTGCTGGCGCTCTATCCTGACGATACGGATGCCCTTGGAGAACTGGGGGCCCAGTACAGAAACATGGAAGCTTGGGGCCTGGCCTCCGAACAATTCGAAAAAGTCCTGAGCATCGACGACACAGATGAACTGGCCTACGAGAATCTCTCCCTGATCTATATGGGCCAGGGGGACTATCAGAAGGCCATTGATCTTTTGAAATCCCGTCTCGACGCTTTTTCCGACTGGTTCAGCTTCCACAACCGGCTGGCCACGGCTTATCTTTGCCTCCATCAATATGACCTCGCTCTCGACGAGGCTCTGAAGGCCAGGGCCGCTGAGCCAACGGATTATGAGCCTGTCGAACTCGAAGGCCTGATTCATCTCGTCAAAGGAGATCCGGGAGGGGCGGAAGCATCCTTCCGGCAACTGATCAAATCCGACAACCCTCAATTTCAACTGATAGGACGGGGATGGCTATGCCAGCTGTATCTGATGCAGGGAAAATACGATCAGGTGAGGGAAGAGATCAAAACAGGCCTGGAGCATGTTCGCACGGTTGAGATGTCCTCAGAGTTGCGGGCCTACGAGCTCCACCTGATGAACATGCTGTCCGCTTATATCAGCCTCCGGATGAACGAGCTCCCGCCGGCCTATGAGGCTTTGACCGAGGCCTTGGAGGCCGCCCAGGAATCGGGCCGAGCCGATTATGTCGGTTTGGCGCTGCACTTTCGCGGGCTCACCCTGGCGAAGATGAAACGATTCGAAGACGCCCGAGCCGCCGCGGGAAAGTTAAGGGAGCACATCGAGAAGGTCGGAGTCATGAACGAACTCCGGCTTTATCATCGCCTGATGGGCGAGATCGCCCGGGAAGAGGGCGACTTGACGAAGGCCATCGGCTCTTTTGAAACCTCCGTGAAGCTGCTGCCCGAGCAGAATTACAAGACCGACCTCCATATCCTCTTTCTCGATTCCCTGGCTTCGGCTTATTTTCAAAAGGGCGATTGGGACAAGGCTCAAAAAATCTACGAGCAAATCGTCACCCTGACGACCGGAAGGTTGAGATGGGGAGACCTCTATTCCAAGAGCTTTTATTGGCTGGGAAAAATTTATCAGGCGCAGAATCAGAAAGAAAAAGCGGTCGAGTTCTATCGACGGTTTCTTGATATCTGGAGCCAGGCCGACCGGGGACTCCCGGAGATCGGCGATGCCCGGAAGCGGGTTGCGGCCTTAGCCGTTTCCCCTCGTTAACCCTCACGCCCCGGCCCGGCCGGGATGGATTCCGCAGCTTTCCAAATCTTTCCACAGGCGCTGTTTTTCTTTTCTGACGATCTTTCTGATTCCGCAATCCACGGGCATGATCCTGCCGATGATTCCGCTGGCAAACGCGGCATCGACCGGGCAGACGACACAGTCATGAACATCCCGGCAGAGACCGCAGAATTTCCCCGGCGTGTGAAAATAATCCATCCGGAGGTCGGCATAGCGGGCGAGGATCCGCGGATAGGTCCTTTGGTCATGGGTGATGAAGGAATCCAGATCCCCGAAACAATACCGGGCGGTGGCGGGGCTCTTCATTTTTTTATGGAAATCGTAGAAGAGGTGGCAGCCCCAGAGGCGGCCGTCCGGAGACAGGGCCATTCTGTCTTCGCCCGCCCGGCAGCCGAAAACGCCGGGTTCCGTCGATGCCCTGAAATTGGCGACCGGAACGCGGCCTGTCTTCCGGCAAAAAGCAAGGAGGAAGCCGCGAAGGTCCGACAATTCCGCACCCAGCCGGGCAAGGGCGTCCCTTCCCCAGGGCCGGTGGTTGGTAAAGGAAATCTGAGCGTCCCTTACGCCCCTTTCGACGATGTCCCGAATCGACGCGGAAAGATCGGCGACAGTCTCCGGTGTGAAAACGCTGTTGGTGAGAAGCTCGATTCGCGGACGGTCCAGCAGCCTCTCAAGGGCTCCGGAGACAATAGGGAAGCTCCCCTTTTTCCTGCCCTTTTCCTGGGCCCGCCCATCAAAGCTCAGGAGGACTGTGAACCGATTCTTATCGAAAAGTCTGAGGGTGTCATCGTCGAGAAGACTGCCGTTGGTCGAGATGGAATATTGGATATTTTTTCTCTGCCGCCGAACCTTTGCCTTGACGGCATGCAAAGTGCTTTTAATCGTGTCCTTGGCCAGGAGGGGCTCCCCCCCGTAAAAAAGGATCGAACATTCCTTGTCGAAACGGGGGAAGAAAAAATCGATGGCTTTTTCGACTGCGGCCGGATCGAGAAAAAGGCCGTCTTTTTCCTGATAGCAGTAACTGCAGGAAAAATTGCACTCTCCCGTCAGGATGAGGGAGAAACTGGAAAACATGTTCGACGGATTGTCAACTCTTCTTCCTAACAGGTTCAAACTGTTCCTGCACTGTTCTTATGAGGACTTTTCCGCACAGGCGGAGCGGCTGTTCCAAAGCGACTTCTTGGAGCGGGTCCGGAAACACCTGTTTCAAGGGAACTTTTCCGCACAGGCGGAGCGGCCCTGGGAACACTTGTTTCAAGGGAACTTTTCCGCACGGGCGGAATTGCGCCAGAAACTCTTGTTTCACCAATATCTTACAGGTGTCTTTGAGCGCCTTTCCCATCTCTGCCCGGGTTTCTTCCCAATCTTTGCAGTTGGGCAAATTTGGGTCGATCGGAACGGAGTTGATAAAAGCTTCGAGATTCTTGAGAAGAACGTAGATGTTGGTCATAGAGTACATTTTTCCCCTCCTCTGATGAATACCTGCTTTCATCATAATTCCCCTTTTTGATGGATGTCAAGCGCTAAATCAATATTCCGGCGTCAGATAGTCCGGCTCCCGGCCTATTTATCCCCCTCGATCTCGTCAGCCAGGACCGTCGCGTCATAAAGCTTGCGCAGGCCTTCGAGCATGTAGGCGCAGTGGACGGCCACGGCCCGGTTCTTTGTTTCGTCGAAGGCGAAACGCCCGGACAGGCTCTCGATATTGCCGTCGAAGATCAGGCCGACCAGCTCCGCGTTCCTGTTGACTACCGGAGAGCCCGAATTGCCTCCGATGATGTCGCATGTGCTGACGAAGTTTACGGGAGTCGAGAGATCAAGCTTGTCCTTGCGTTCCCAGAATCGCCCGGGAAGCCGGAAATCCCCTTTCCCATCGAAGCTCAAAGCCCGGTCGTACAGTCCGTAGAGCGTCGTTTTGTACGGGGCGACCGTCCCGTTCATCGGGTAGCCGACCGCCGCCCCGTAAGAGAGGCGGAGGGTGAAGGTCGCGTCGGGATGGGTGGCCTTGCCGAAGGCGGCGAAGCGGGCCTTGGCGATTTTCTCTCCGGCCCGGGTCATGACACTCTGGATGTTGTCCCTGTTCCATTTCTCCTCGGACCTCATCAGCGGGTCGAGCCTGCGGGCCAGGACAATCAAGGGATCGTCGGACCTCTGGACGGCCTTTTCTCCGCCCTGGACGAGCGACTGGCGGAACTTGGCGTCGGCCAGCTTGGTCCCTTCAACCAGCCTTTTGGCGACGCTTTCCGGCGATTCGCCGTTGAGGACGGTTTTCATGAATTCGTCGTCGGGCCCGAGGGCGTCCAGGGACCATTTCAGGCCGTTGGCCAACAGGCGTTCCTCCAAGTCCAGGTAAATGGGCGCCGGAGAGAACAAGGAAAACCTCAGCTCATTGAGCTCGGAATCGTGGTAGCCCGGGATCCTGTCCGCGTCCGGTTTTTTTGCCTCGACGACGTAGCGGACGATGCTTGCGGCAAAGCCTGCCAGGTCGGAACCGATAAAACGACGGAAGAATTGCCGCTTGGCCAGCGTCGTCATTTTCTTGGCGACCTCGGCGATGGTATCCCAGGCATCACCATAGGCTTTGTCCCATTCGGGATTGGATGCCACTTTCAGCCGGAATTCCTCCTCGGCTTTTTTCCGGCCGGCCATCAAGGCCTTGTCCAGAAGACCCTGATATTCCCCGGTCATGGCCTTCTTGCTGTTCTCCAGGCCGAAGATCTGGATGAGAGCCCGGCGTTCCTGTTCCTTGCCGAGCGCCGAATATTCGCGCAGGACCTGGATGTAGCGGTCGAAGAACCCCAGGATCATCGGATAATTAAGATCCCTTTGGAATTCGAGCTGGGCATATGTATAGAGCCGGTCGGTCGAGCCGGGGTTGCCGGAGACAAAAACCAAATCCCCTTCGGAAAGCCCCTTGGGATTCCAGCGCAGGCAATGGTCGCACTTGATGGGCTTGCCGTTCTCATAGACCCGGAAATACGCCATGTCGAGGTCGTACCGGGGGTAGGTGAAGTTGTCGAAGTCCCCGCCATAGTAGGCCGCCTGTCTCTCCGGGGCCATGACCAGGCGGACATCGGTGTATTTTTTAAACCTGTAGAGCCAGTATTCTCCGCCCTGGTACAGGCTGATAATGTTCGAGCGGAGTCCCGTCTTGTCCAGGCTCTCCTTTTCGATCCTGGCGATCTCGGCCTGGCGGGATTTGAGAGAGTCGGCGTCGCTCATCCCTTCCTTGACCGAGGCCTGGACCCGTTTCGTGACGTCTTCCATCGAGATGAGGACATTAACCTCGAGGTCCGGGCTCTTTATTTCTTCAGCCGGGGTGCGGGCGTAGAAGCCCGTTTCGACGTAATCCTTTTCGGAGTCCGACATCTTCTGCAGCTGCCCGACAGCCACATGGTGGTTGGTCAGGACGAGCCCGTCCGGACTGATGAACGATCCCGACCCTCCGTCCATGAACCGAACGCTCGAAAGGCGGATATGATCAAGCCATTCCTGGGTCGGAATGAAGCCGAACCTTTCCTTAAGCTGTTTGAAGGGAGGATTGTCGAAGGTCCACATCCCCTCATCGGCGTGCGTCTTGGTTATCCCGGAAAGACACACCATCAGGACCGCTCCCGCGACCAGGAAAAGCACCGTTTTCATGATCCTATGACACATTCTTTTTCTCCTTTCGGACCTTATTTTATGCCGGCTTCCGGCGGCAATGGCAACTGCCCTTCGATGGATTTGCTTTTAACCACGCTGGTAATATATCGCCGGCCACGCGGGGCTGTCAATATTTCCCAAAGACGGCATTTATGAGGCCATTTAGGCGAAAAGCTATCCTCGGGGCATGGAAAGCGGAAATGCCTGCGGGCGGAAATTTCAGTTCAAGGTCGTCTTGAGCTTCCCGTCCCGGGTGGGCTCCACGCCTGTGAAAAATTCCTTCAGGTAGCGCTTCAGTATAAGCCAGCCGGTGGGTAAAGAATAAGCAGCGCTCTGGCCGCCAAGCCGGTCTGCCTCTATCGTCGCGATCTCGGACACCTTGTGGCCGAGCTTCAGCGCACGGATCGACATCTGGAACTCGATATCGAACCCGGTCGGCTCGGGATTCATCTCAATCAGCTTGCTCCTGCGCACGGCCCGGAATCCATTGATCGTATCCGTGATATGCCCCCCCCAGCGAAAGTGCACAAGGACATTGAAAACCCAGCTCACCCATTTGCGCCATCTGAACACATGCCTGTCGTCCTCGTTTTTGCCGCCATCCATGAAGCGCGAGGCAATGACCATATCGCTCCCGTCCTTCAGCCCGTTCAGGAGACGGACGATGTCATCGGGACTCTCGTTTCCATCGGGTGCGAAGAAGACCAGATACTCGCATTCCGTGGTCATGGCGCCGGCGTTGAAGATCGCCCCCTTCTTCACGGGCTTGATGACTTCGATGCCGTTCTCCTCGTAGAACTCCAGCGTGCCGTCCGTGGATCCACCGTCCAGCGCGTAGACCTCGTCAAACGCCGATATGGGAATACGCGGGAATTGCTTTGGCAGGGCCTCTATCTCGTTGAATGTCGAAATGAATAAAGCCGATCTGTCGTTCATCAATCTACCACTCCTACGGCGCAACTGTCGAAAGTCCAAGACTCCCGTCTGCCATCTCCGAACAATGAATCCACGATCCTAACCATGTCGATAATATATCGTCGGCCGCGCAGCGATGTCAATAACCCTCCGGGCAGCACTTACACAACTCTTTGGCCGCAGGGGCTAAAAGACGATAGGCTCTCGCTCCCCGTGATATGGTCGTTGGATGAAAGCGTTGCCGGTTCCACGAGCACATGAAACTCTGCGCCGGAACCATCCCCCCGCAGCCGGGGTGATGGCGACCGCCGGGAGCAGGAGCCGTGCTTTCCTCAAACGGTGGGAGCCTTCAGTCCTTGACCGTAATACCGCCGAAGATGGAGGTCCCCCTGACATAAAGCGTGGCCTTGGCCTCCGCATCGGAAGGATTGCGATGTTTCTCCTCGAATCCGCCCAAAATCGGCGTTCCGTCCACGACGACTTTCCAGTCCCGGGGGACGATGATATTGACCCCGCCGAAGATCGCCGTGGCTTCGATCATGGCTTTTCCCCCGTCAAGCCCGGCCCTGCTGAAATCCACCTCAGCCCCGCCGAACACGGCCGTCACTTGACCGCCCTTGAAGGCCGCCGATTCCACCCGGCGCTTCACTCCCGAGAAAACACAGGTCAGTTCGAGGTCGTTGCCCATGGTCGTCGGGATCCCCTCGACGCCGCGATGTCGAAAAGCCGGTCGCAGGATGATCCACAGCCCGAGAGCGATCAGGCCGGCCGGCCAGATATAGTGCCAGGCGTCGTATTCGAGAATGTCGAGTTCCCGGAGGAGGAAAAACCCTCCGAAAATGATGAAAAACAGCCCCGCGCCCGGATCGCGGAATCCATTCCCGAGGAGGATCGAAATCCCGATCAAGATGAAGATCGCGGGCCACCAGGTCGAAAGCAGATGCCCGAGATCGTGAAAGCCGAAGCGCTCGAAAAGAACGAGGACCCCGATGAGGATCAGGACCAGGCCCCAAAAGATCCGGCTGGAGTTGTTGTGACGGTGTTCGGACATGACAGCCTCCTTTTCGCGAATCGAAGACCTGATATTTTTATATCACATCTCAAAATGAAATACGAATTCAGCTGATGATGTCCATGACAGCGCGGAGCGTGCCGCTCGGCCTTATTTCAACGGTTTGCGAGGGATCCGGGCGTCGCTCATCGCGGCCTGGTAGGCAAAGGCCGCCATGGCGACGGCGTTCTTCATCAGGTCTTCGGCCGAGAGCGTGTCGAGGAAGTCGAGGTTCGTGTGCCCGGCCGTGCCGGCGATGTGGTCCTGGATGAACTGGAACCCGGGGAGTCCGGCGTCGTCGAACGAGACATGGTCCGTGCTGCCAACGCTCTGGATGGACAAGGCCGTGAGCCCGAAGTCGCGGAACGGCTCCATCCAGGCCGCGAAGGTCTGGCGGACGCGCTCGTTCCCCTGGAGGTAGATCCCGCGGTATTGCCCGGCGCCGTAATCCTGGTTGAAATAAACGGAAAATTTCTCGTATTCCGGTGTCGCCGGGGACTTGGGATCCTTGGGGTTCCCGAAGTGTTTGCGGACATATTCCTGCGAGCCGAAGATTCCCTGTTCCTCTCCGGCCCAAAGGGCGACGCGGATCGTCCGCCGCGGCACGGCGCCGATCGCTTTGAGGATGCGGGCGGCCTCGAGGACAACTGCGCAGCCCGAAGCGTCGTCGCTGGCGTTGGGACTGGCGTGCCAGCTGTCGAAATGGGCGCCGATCATCACCATCTCGTCTTTGAGGTCAGTTCCCGGGATCTCGCCGAGGACGTTCGCAGCTTTCTCGACCTTCTCGCCGAGGCTGTTCCGGATCTCGATCTCGGTTTTGACCGGGATGCCGCGCTTCAGAATCCGGTACATGCGGTTGTAATGCTCGGGCGTCACGGCGACGATCGTCAGCGACTCGAGGCTCTTCTCGCGCGACCACGTGTCGTCCTTGGCCCCGGGTCTGCCGCCGCCGCGGACGAGGCCGGGCCTGCCCCCCTCGCACTGGAGGACAGCGACGGCGCCTTCGGATTTGAAGAAGGCGATCTTTTCTTCGGGTTTGACGAGGTCCGGGTTCGGCGGGGGCGGCGCCGGACGGGGAGGCCGCGGCACGACGGCCTCTCCGATCTTCTTCAAGTCCTCATCGGTCAGCCGGCTGACGCCTTGGGCCAGCGTCGCTTGATCCATAGCCACCGGCGGTGTGGCCAGAACGGCGGCCCCCTTCAGCTTTCCCTTAAACTTGGCGAGGTCGGCCCTGGTTTGGATATCGGAGATGACGACCGGGCAGATCAGTCTTCCTCTCGTGCCCGGCGTGTGGGTGAGCGGGAAGCCGGTCATCGGCTGGTAATCCGGCTCGAGCATATGGAGAGAGAAATAATCATTGTCCCAAGAGACCCCGTAATCCATGAAAGGTTCGATGACGACGTTCTCGAGGCCGAGCTTCTCCATTTTGTCCTTGGCCCAGGCCTGGGCCCGCTTCATATGGTCGGAGAGCGTCAGGCGGGCTCCGAGCACGTCGACGACATAGCCGGCGATGTCCATGACCTGGGAGCGCTGGAGCCCTTCCTCGCGGATCTTCGCGACCGTGTCCCAGTCGACTCTGGTCTGCGCGATCATGGCCGGCGCAGCGAACGATAGAATGATGATGCCTGCGGTTATGACTTTTTGTCTGCTTATCATGGCGAACCTCAGCAACTCCGCCTCTTTTCTTAAATCCTCGCTATCAGGTGATAGTGAAAGGCAAGTCGCTTTTGTCACGACACTCGGCAAAGAGCCTGGACCGGACCTGGATGCGGTAATTCCCGGCCGCCGGCAAGTCGGCGGGAATGGCCCAAGATAGGCCGCCGCTTCCGTCGGATCCAAGGGCTGTCGATGAAGCGATAACCCGAAAACCGTCGCCGCCCTTAAAGAGTGAGACCTTGACAATGCCTCCCGGCTGGCCATTGTAATTCCAGACGATGGCCTGGTTCGAGCCTCGCTTCCATGATTCACCGCCGTTGGGTGAGATCATGGTCAAGCGGCTGCCGGGAGGAGCCATGCCGATGGAAAACGGCTGGTCGCTGGCGTCACGCAGGGCGGAATTCTGCCGGGAAATGATGCGGATCGTATAATCGTTTCCCGGCGGCAGGGTGCCGGGCACTTTCCAGCTGAAGGAGCCGGCCGACAAGGATGCGCTTGTACTCAGGGTTTGGTTTAAATCTCCCCCTTTAAGGAGCTGGATTTTTAACTGTGTCCCGGGATTTCCCTGCACCTTCCAGGTGATGGTTTGCGCGGAACCGAGGGGCCAGCTCTCGCCGCCATTGGGCGAAGCGAGCTCCAGCCGGTCGGGCAGGTCAGGCTCCCCGATCTCGACGGAGGCGATGACCATCCGCGACTCGTCGCGGGTGACCAGTCCCGTCATGATCCCCCATTCGGGATTGTAAAGGCCGCCGCGCTGATTGATGATCGTTTCTGCGGCTGCCAGCCAGCGCCGGATGCTTTGATTATCGGGATGGTGGCTGGAATTCTGGTCGATGGGATAGAGAACGGCTTTTGCCGCCCAGTAATCCAGGGCCACCGGGTCCTGCGAAGCCAGAAGGACCTTGGCCTCATAGGTGGAACTGGCCGGGTAACCGGAAAGCGCCTTGTGGGAGACCCAGATGGCATCCACGATATTCAGCGCCGGCGTCCGGACCGAGACCATCATCTTACCGCAGGTCTCACCCAGGCCGTCGTAATGGCGGCCACTCTTGTTGCCGTCGTTCATGGAAACCAGCCCGTACATGTGTTTGAGCGCTGCCGTAATCTCCGAAGTGCCATGGGTCTTGAGCACCGGCACATTGATCAGTTTGAGATTCTGGCGGTACTCGGATCCCGTCCATACCCCCTCCCGCAATTCGACGCGCCTGCCGCCGGCGCTGGTGAAACATGGATAGGAGACATTTTCGTAACGGCGATAGCCATTGGTCTGATGATCGTCGGCGTCGATGAACTTGGACCTGATGGGGTCGAGCTCGAAAGCGGAAACCCGCGGGTCGATGAAGACATGCTCGACCAGGTAGAGGAAAGAGTGTTTTTCATCCACGGCGTTGGCATGGACTTCGTCGTTGTTGTAGCTCGAGGAAGTATCGCAGTTGAGACTGCCGCGGCCCTGGCCGTTTTCAACAATCACCACCTCGCCGGAGAAGCCGTCAGGATGTTCGAGGACCCTCTGGATCAGGCCACGGACGACATCGCTGTTGGTGCAGCCGCGGTATTTCCACTGGGCATTGACCTTGATGAGCACCACGTCGTCGGCGGCGATCATTCCCTCGGGACCGGCGAGTTCGCTGATTTGGCTGGACCTGAAAAACTTGAGCCCCTGGCCGCCCAAGAGGGCCAGCAAGGCCTCCACTCCGGCGTGGCTATTCCCACCTCCGGTAAAGGGCAAGCTGGGGATCCCCGAAACTTGAAAGATTCTGGATTTGATATCGGGCCCGGCGCGCAGTCGCCGCGTCCAGGGCGGGAAGAAAAGGAGCAGCGTCGCTGCCCCGGTTTTTCCCATGAAAGAGCGACGGGAAATTCTGCGGTCTTTTTGATGGCTCATAGGATTAATATAGCATAACTGGCAGTAATTTTCAACATTTTTAGGCGACCCTAAAATTGCCGATAGGATTATATTTCTCAAGCGGTGACACCGACTTCTGGCGATGCCCGGAATTCCATGGACACGACACCAATCCCAGAGAATTGGTTCATCTCCCGAATTTCCGCGTCTCTCCCTGGCCAAACTGTTTGACGGTCAGATGTTGTGGTGATTGACATCGCCATACGACAGGAAATATATTAACGACATGTTTAGAAAGGGAGATTCGAGGACATGAGCATGCTCAAACCCGTTGACTGGATCATCATCGCCGCATACTTCACGATCATCCTCGGCCTGGCTTGGTGGGTCATGCGCCAAAAGCAGAGGACCTCGACGGACTATTTCCTGGCGGGACGTAACCTGGGCTGGCTCATCATCGGCGCCTCCATTTTCGCTTCGAACATCGGGGCCGAACACCTCGTCGGCTTGGCCGGCTCCGGCGCGACCGACGGCGTCGCCATGGCCCACTACGAGCTCCACGCCTGGTGCCTCCTCGTGCTCGGCTGGGTCATGGTTCCTTTCTACATGAGGTCGAAGGTCTTCACCATGCCGGAGTTCCTGGAGAGGCGGTTCTCTCCGACGGCCCGCACGGTCCTATCCCTGATCTCGCTCGTCGCCTATGTCCTAACGAAGATGGCCGTCGGCATATTCGCGGGCGGAGTCGTTTTCAGCGTCCTCCTCCCGGAGATCCATTTCATGGGCCTCGACAGTTTCTGGATCGGTTCCATCCTAGTCGTCATCATCACGGGGCTCTACACGGTCATGGGCGGGCTGAAGGCGGTCGCCTACACGGAAGCGTTGCAGACGTTCATCTTCATCATCGGGTCAGCCCTGGTGACCTTCTTCGGCTTGAAGGCCCTTGGCGGCTGGGGCGAGCTGCGGCATATCGCCGGCTCGGAGATGTTCAACCTGTGGAAACCCCTAGTCCCCGCGGGGGTCCAGGGGACCTGGGCCCCCGTCAAAGAGGTCGGCCGGATGGCCTGGTATTTCAACGATAATTATCCCTGGATCGGGATGCTTTTCTGCGCGCCTATCATCGGCTTGTGGTATTGGTGCACGGACCAGTACATCGTCCAGCGCGTCCTGGGAGCGCCGAACGAGCGCCAGGCCCGGCGGGGCTCCATTGCCGCGGCTTTCTTCAAGCTCCTGCCCGTCTTCCTCTTTATCATCCCGGGCATCATCGCCTTCGCCCTGGCCAAGAGCGGCAAGATCCAGGTGCTCCAGCAGGAGCTCTTCGGCGCGGGGGGCGAGCTTGTCAGGGCCAACGCCCAGAAAGCCTTCCCGCTCCTCGTGGCTTATGTCCTCCCCGTCGGCGTGCGGGGGATTGTCGTGGCCGGCCTCCTGGCCGCGCTCATGAGCTCGCTCGCCGGCGCCTTCAACGCCTCCTCGACCCTGTTCACCATGGATTTCTATCAGCGTCTGCGGCCGAAAGTCACCCAAGAACGGCTCGTTCACATCGGCCGGGTCGCGACCGGGGTCATGGTTCTCATCGGGCTCCTTTGGATCCCCGTGATCAGGGGAGGGAAAGGCCTCTATGATTATCTCCAGGGCGTCCAGTCCTATCTCGCCCCGCCCATCTTCGTCGTCTT
>Ga0315284_10005470_pt1 | contig 18038 bp, 16 predicted proteins | sample YL17G09_16_MG_FD_203696 | JGI IMG/M metagenome (GOLD analysis project Ga0315284, IMG submission 203696) | Sediment microbial communities from Yellowstone Lake, YNP, Wyoming, USA - YL17G09_16 | ecosystem: Environmental > Aquatic > Freshwater > Lake > Sediment | place: USA: Wyoming | collected...
CTGACCATCGAAGTGGCTGCTACAGGTTTCTCCACTAACCCCAACTCAATTCTCTCGCTGACCTGTGAGTCACGGTTGGTAGGAACGGCAACGCTGACTACCGAATACGCGGTCTATGCCTTTGGGTGGAATCCAGGCTCTGAAGGCCAGGCGACTTGCCGCGTTCAGCCGGGCAATTACAAAGACATTCGGGTAGACAAGCTGCTGATGAAGGAAAGCCTTCCCATTAAGCCAAACGCTGCACCTTTGGGATGCTTTGCCATAGACTTGGCTCGTGTTGCACCCATTGGATACACTCCTATCACTGCTACTGCCATTGTGACTGATCCTGACCGTGACGCTATAGCCAGTTACTTTTGGGATTTTGGCGATGGGGAAAGCTACTCCTCCGGAAACCCGGTAGTCACACATACTTACGAATATCCGAAAACCCCCAGTCTGCTCACCCTTTACGCCACAGATCGCCGGGGCAAGACAATGATCATTCACTGTTGCGGTTGTCGTGCTTATTTGCCCATAGTCATGAAGAATGGGCCATGATCGGTACAGCGGAGACAAACACAGGAAGAAGCTGCCAGTTATGTTCGTTGCGAAAGACGTGGATGTAGCTGTTTCGGGTCTGCCTTTTTATGAGACTCTTTGGTCAACAGCAGACCTCGTTCGCGCAACGACCCCAGAATCGTCACGAGTCTGTTCCACCCCACCCTTCCTTTGAGCCGGTCATACACGCCCCGCACAGCCGGCTTTTTGCCCGCGTGCCGCGTGCCGCGCGCCGCGCGTCGCTCAGCTCGATTTCGCCCAAGCGGAGCGCGTTCAGCCATTGCACCCTCTCGTCGTCGGGCAAATAGGGCGTCATCACCGTGAGGGTTTCCATGCCACACACCAGGATCGCCTGCCCGGGCGGGTCAGCTCCTCCGCGACGTTCTGGCCGACGCGCAGCGTGACACGGCGCGGGCCATCCACGTATGGCGACTCGCCTTGTCGTTCGGACCAGCCGGCAAGAGAAATGTTATCGGTTGAAGTGGCGACTGTTATTCCGTTGCCCGAAGCGTCTTGCCTAGTCGGATGCAGTCGGCGACGAGGGTAAGAAGGTTGGGAGAATGAAAGCCGAGGCCAGGGGCAGGGCGGCGATTGTGCTTGATGTCCGGTGATTCGTGGTAGTGGTGTGGAAAGGTCTCGGCCAGATCGGGGTTTTCAGAGTGGGGCTATAGTTGCTTGAGCGCCGTTTCTCGATCGCGCTTGACTTCGTAAAAGCCGGCCCACATCGCAAAGTCTTCGATGTGTTCGCCATCGTCCAGCCGGCCTTGCATGTATAGATCGTAAAAGTCAGCCGAATCGAGCCAGTAGCGGCGCTCAAAGCGGCGCGTGATCTCGTCGGCAGCGCGCAGATCGTCAAGAATCTGGGTAATCGTTACCTCGGTCATGGTTCGTTTCCTTTTTGCCGATATTCGTTAGAGCCTATTCCACACCGGTCATTATATCACAGCACGCAAAGTTCGGTTTTCAGTTAAAAGAGCGGGTGCGGGTTATTGGGGCCGTAGGGTGTCATCACCGTGAAGGTTTCCGTGCCCCTGACCAGGATCGCCTGCCCGGGCGGGGTCAGCTCCTCCGCGCCGTTCTGGTCGACGCGCAGCGTGACGCGGCTGTCTTGCATGGTGGCCATGGCTAAACCGAAAGGGGCAATGTCTTGTTCCTCTTGCGACCCGCACGGCGTGAGGCAGCGCGCTGGGCGTCCAGCTCGTCCCAATCGGCGAAACCAATCCACTATGGCAGAATTACACTTGCGATTGAACAAAATCGTCCCGACCTGCGTGTAACATGCAGATTCGACAAACAGACAGACCCCCAGGGTCTTGCCTTGGGGGTGAGAAAAACAGGAGGTCAAGATGAAAACCCGCTCGATGCTCAATATGGTGTTCGTGTTCGTTTCTCTCGTCGCGCTGGCGCTGCCCGCCTGCGCGCCCGCCGCGACGCCGCCCGTGCCGCCACCTGTCGCCGTGGAGGCCCGACCCGCCGCGCCGCTGCCCGCACCCACTAAAGCCGCTCCACCGCCGGTCTCGGTCCAGACGGCCCCATCTTCAAACTACTCGCAGCCGGGCACGCCGGTCACGGCGGGCGTGGTGGACGACAACCAGCAATGGTCCGAGTATCTCAACTACCGCGACCGGCATCAAGGGCTGCGCGTCAACGACCGGGACATTACCGAGCGTTACATCGTGCGAGTGGTGGATGCCGCTCAACAGCCGGTGCACGATGCGGTGGTGCAAATCTATGCCGGTCAGCAGTTGTTCTTTGAAGGGCGCACCGATGCCGGCGGTCAACTGCTCTTTCACCCTCGTGCGCTCGACCCGCAGGGGCAATGGGGACAGGTGAGCAATTTCACTCTAGTAGCCCGCAAGGGACAGGTGACCGCGACCGCCAGCTTTGCGCGTGGCCGCGAGGAGCGCTGGACGATCACGCTGAATAACGCGCCCATGGCCGAGTGGGCGCAGCTCGATTTGCTCTTTCTGATTGACGCGACCGGCTCGATGGGCGACGAGATTGACAAGCTCAAGACGACCATGCAGACGATTGCCAACGAGATTGGCGCTTTGCCGGAACGGCCCGACGTGCGCTATGGCCTGGTGGCGTACCGCGATCGGGGCGATGCGTTCGTCGTCCGCTCCTACGATTTCACGTCGGACCTGGGCGCGTTCCAGCGCACGCTGGCTTCTCTCCAGGCGTGCTGTGGCGGCGATGAGCCTGAATCAGTCAACGAGGCGCTGCATCGGTCAATCCACGAGTTGAGTTGGCGTTCTGATAACACGGTGCGCCTGGTTCTGCTCGTGGCCGATGCGCCGCCGCACCTGGACTATCAGGAGCAATTCAGTTACGATACGGACATGATCATGGCCGTGCGAAAAGGCATCAAGGTCTTTCCGATCGGCGCCAGCGGCTTGAATGCCCAGGGGGAATACATCTTTCGCCAGTTGGCTCAATTCACGGGCGGCAAGTTTGTCTTTTTGACCTACGCCCAGGCGGGCAATCCTTCCAGCGGCCCCGGCACCGAGACGGATCACGATGTGACCAACTATTCGGTGGACACGCTGGATCGCCTCGTCGTTCGGCTGGTGCGCGAAGAGTTAGCCAAGCTGCCGCACAAAAAGTAGGGGCGACCACAAGGGTCGCCCCTACAAAACCGGAACCATAAAAAAGGCCCCTCGCGCCGGAGGGGCCTTTTTTTTTCTGATGGCGGGTATTTACTGTTGGGGCACAAACACCATGACGTTCAGCATGGCAAGCATAAAGAACGCCACCGACAGACCAATCGTCACGTTGAAAACGGTCTTTTCGATGCCGCGCCGGGTCTTGTACACCGCGCTGTCGCTGCGGCCAAACACGCCGCCGAGCGCCGCGCCTTTGGTCTGAAGCATGATCACCGCAGTTAGCGCAATCGCGATGACGATCTGAGCCAGGTTCATATAAGTCTGCACAAGAATACTCCTCAATTGGAATGCAGGGCGGAATTATAACACGAGCGGCCCAAGCGGGCAAGCAACCTTCTCGAAAGCTCCGAGCTTTCGGCAAGGTAACTGGTTGTCGAGAGCAAGGTTATCGAGTACAATAATTCTAGCGATGTAACCCGTGATGCTGGCGCGCATCCCAAGAGGAAAAGGAGGTCAATATGCCGCTGCTCGACACCAAGATTCAAGCTCAAGTGCGCAAGGCCCTGGAAGCGATGGCCGGGCCGGTCAAGCTGGTCATGTTCACTCAGGGAGCCGACGCGCTGGAATGCGAGTTTTGCGCCGAGACGCGCGCGCTGATCGAAGAAATCGCCGCGCTGGCCCCGGCGGGCAAGCTCAACGTCGAGGTCCACGATTTCGTCGCCGAGGGCGACGCCGTCGGGGCGTACCAGGTGGACAAGATTCCGGCGTTTGCCGTCGTCGGCGCAAAGGACTATGGCATCCGCTTCTATGGCATCCCATCCGGCTACGAGTTCAGCTCGCTGATGGACGACCTCGTGGCTGTCTCGAAAGGCGAGTCGGGGCTGTCTGATGCAACCAAAGCCGCCGTCGCCAAGATCAACCAGCCGGTTCACATCCAGGTGTACGTCACCCCCACCTGACCGTACTGTACGCGAGCCGTGGTGCTCGCGCACCGGTTGGCGATGGAAAGCGACTGGATTCGCGCGGACATGGTCGAGGCGACCGAGTTCCCGCACCTGGCGAACAAGTACCAGGTGTATGGCGTGCCGCGCACTGTTATCAACGAGACGATCCACGTCGAAGGCGCTGTGCCCGAGCCAATGTTCGTGAAAGAGCTGATGAAGGTGATGGACGGGCAATCGTAAGATCGAAAACCGTGAAAAACGCCTCGCAGGTCGGGGCGTTTTTTGTTATGAATTAGATTGAAGCTGGCTTGCCTCTAGCCAGTTTTTTGTATCGGTGGTAAACTAGCATCGTACAAAAGTTGACTGACGCGCCCTTCCCGTCAGTGTTGCCAAGGCCGAGAGCCAGGCAGATCACAAGGAGTGCGCCGTGCCGAACGTAGCCGTCGTGACCGATAGCGCCGCCAGCATCCCGGAATCGCTCATCCAATCGCTTCACATCCGCTGGGTGCCTTACTATGTCCATCGAGGAGAACAAGTGTTGAGGGACCTGGTGAGCATCCAGCGGGATGCTTTTTACCAATGGCTGCCGACTGCCCAAGAATTGCCCAAGACCGCCAGCCCCGGACCCGGCGACTATGTCACCCTGTACAGAGCTCTGGCCGAGGAAGAAGGCGTCGGCGAGATCGTCAGCATCCACATGACCTCCAAAGGCAGCGGGGCCTATCAGGCCGCGATGGCCGCGAAATCTGTGATCCGCGAGGTTCTCCCTGATTTGCGCGTAGAGGTCATTGACACGTTGAACGTGTCCATGTGTCAGGGCTGGATGGTGATCGAGGCGGCGCGGGCCGCCGTGGCCGGCAAATCACTGGCCGACATTGTTGGCCTCGTGAAGAAAATGGTGCCGGTCTCTCGCATGATTCAGACGGCGGACACCCTCAAGTATCTTTACATGGGCGGGCGAATCGGCAAGGCCAAGCATCTGCTGGGATCGTTGTTGAACATCAAGCCCCTCATCGGCATGCAAGACGGTGTGATTGTGCCTTTGGGACAGGCGCGCAGCCGCACCCGGGCTTATCAGATGATGGCGGACATGGTCGAGTCGGCCGTGGGCAGGTTGGGCCGGATCAAGATTGCCTACGTTCACGCCGCGGCGCAAGAAGAAGCGGAGAAAATCAAAAAGCTTGTCGAGGAGCGCCTGACGTGCGTCGAGTCGCTCATCGCCGAGCTTTCCCCGGCGTTGGGCGTCCACACTGGCCCTGGAACGGCCGGCCTGTGTTATTTCCCGGTTCTCGAATCGAGTTGACGACGGGGGCGCGCTCTCGGCCTGCCAACTGACCTTTTCCAGCGCGATTTGCGCCCCCGAAAGAAGCGTTATACAATTGCGGTGTGACTTTATCTTTGGATCATTTTGACTGGTTAAAAAAGGAGGAGACCCATGACGCGCAAATTTGCAATTGCTTTGGCTGCACTGATGACGGCCATCCTGGCGTGCACCCCTATACCCGCTTCAATTCTGCCGACGGCGACGCCCACAAAGCCGCCCGTCGTGCCTACACTCGCCCCGCCGCCTACTCTTGCCGCTACCGTCACTCGCGCGCCGACGCCAAAACCTGCTGCAACGCCTACGCCGAGCGGCGTTTTGTTCAACGACGATTTCAGCTCGCAACAAGTGTCCGAGGACAATGGCTGGTCGTTCACAGCCGGCGATAACGTGGATCGAAACTGGTCGGCCAACAAGCTCATCATCTCGATCAAAAAGAAGCAATACCTCGGCCTGAATTGGCCGGATGGCGCCCATGACAACTTTGGCGCAGAAGTCGAAGCGCAGCCCAACAGCGCATCGGCCGAGTACGGCATCGCGTTTCGCATCAGCGATGATAAAAATAGTTATTACGTCTTTGGCATTACCACCGATGGCAAGTACTATTTGGACAAGCTCATCAACGACGAGTGGGCTGATCCCAGTCCGGCGCCCAAGACGGCATCTCAATACGTCAAGCAGGGCAAAGCCAAGAATACGCTGGCAGTGCTCGCAGAAGGCGGCAAGATCTCGCTCTACATCAATGGATTTGGGGTCAAGACTGTCACGGATAAATCGCTGAGCGAGGGTCAGGTGGGCGTGTTTGCCGGGAGCGGCAACAGCAACTCGGCAGAGGTGGCCTTTAGCCGTCTGACGATTCTGTCTGTTGACAAGGCCAAGGCTGACTTTGGCCCGCCGCCCGGCGGTCCAGCCGCGCAGCCCACACCGGGTCAACCTGCCACGGGAGGCGGCAGTGGCAATGGGGTGTTCTACGTCAGGAACACTTTTAGCGGGGCTTGCCAGGTGACGATTTGGGGCAAGTCGAATGCGGGGATTCGGGCCGAAGCCAACAGCACGGCCTCCAAGTCGCTCCCGCCGGGAACTTATGGAGCCAAGGTGGCCCTGGCGAATGGCCGCGAGGCCGATGTGCCCGTACAATTGCAGCTACCGGCAGGTGGTTACTGCACCATCACTTGCTACGAAAAGTCAATAGGCTATGGGTGCGGCCAATAAGATTAGGAGTTACGCAGTTGAGGTGGAAATCGCACTTCTTACCGCCACATGTAGGCAGGCAGATGAATTATGCGCCACATGTGGCGGGTTACCCTTGTCAACTGCGCAAGTCCTAAAGATAACAAGACACGCCTGCGACGCGGCCTCCGGGTCGGCCTTGGGTGTCACTGGCCCGCTGTTGTTCACTGCATAGGCTCAGGCCCGGCGACTTGCCGGGCCTGACGTTTCTCTCATTGACAAGCTTGCTATAAATTGTATACTCTCATGTCAGAGGGAGCGCCGTATGACCACCAGACTCACTCGCGATCAAGTGATGGAACTGTGCGCCTCGCGCGACGCCGGGGAGATCGCCGAACTCTGGTTGAACAACACTGACCTGAGCGGCCTCGATCTGACCGAATGTGACCTGCGCGGCGCGCACCTGCGCGAAGCCAACCTTTCCGCTGCCAATCTACAAAAAGCCAACCTCAGCCAGGCCGACTTGCGCATGGCGAATCTGACGCTGGCTGACCTCCGCAACGTGCATCTCTACGAGGCATTGCTGCCGGGCGCAGACTTGAGCGATGCCAATCTCACGTTCGCCTACCTGGGCCGCGCCGACCTCACCGGGGCCAGGCTGGTGGGTACGAACCTGACGATGGTGGACGCGCGCAAGGCCAACTTTAGCCTGGCCGATCTGAGCCGCGCCAATTTGCGCGAAGCCAAGCTCAACGGCGCGAACCTCGACATGGCCGAGCTGACCGGGGCCAAGCTCGCCGGCGCGATCATGCCGGACGGAACGAAACACGAGTGATATGTGAAGGCAGACTCACGCACCACGTTTCACGATTCCATTGCAAGTCTTTTTCTCACCGCAAAGACGCAAAGGCCGCAAAGAAATCAAGTATAAAACTCGTGTCTTGGCGGCAAGTTTTCCGGCAAGTTATTTCACGTTATACGCCAAGAGAACAAGCCCATGAATAACTCGCAAGTGGCCCAAGTCCTCAACTCGCTCGCGGATACGCTGGAAATCCAGGGCGAGGTGATTTACAAGGTCCTGGCGTATCGCCGCGCGGCGGAAAACATTGCCAACCTGGGCCGCGATATTAACGAGCTACAGTGCGCAGGCCAGCTCCGCTCGATCCCCGGCGTGGGCCAAGCCATCGCCGAAAAGCTCGATGCGCTGTTGACGACCGGCACCTTTGACTTGCTCGACCGCGCGCGCGCCGAGGTGCCCGCTGGCGTCGTCGAGCTGCTGCGCGTGCAAGACGTCGGCCCGCGCAAGGTCCGGCTGTTTTGGAAGGAACTCGGCGTCACCAGCATTGCCGAGTTGGAGACGGCGGCGCGCGAAGGCAAGCTGAAAAATCTGCCGGGCATGGGCGCCAAATCCGAGGCGAAAATCCTTGCCAACGTCGAGGCGTTCAAGCGGCGCGCGTCCCAGACCCGAATGCCGTTGGGCCTGGCGTTTCCGCTTTCGCAGGCCATCCTCCGCGAGCTGATCAGAGTCCCCAACGTCTTGCGCGCGACCACGGCGGGCAGCCTGCGCCGGATGCAAGAAACGATTGGCGATCTCGATTTCCTCGTCGCCGCCGAGGAGGCCGCGCCGGTGATGGAGCGTTTCGTCGCGCTGCCGATGGTGGCCGAGATCATTGCGCGCGGGCCGACCAAATCCAGCGTGCGCCTGCAGAACGGCGCGCAGGCCGACTTGCGTGTGCTCGATCCAAAGCGGTGGGGCACCGGGCTGCAATATTTTACCGGCTCGCAAGCGCACAATGTCCACTTGCGCGAAATCGCGCAGAAAAAGGGGCTGAGCCTGAACGAGTATGCTATCACGCGCGAAAAGGGCGGCACGCCATTGCATGGCGAAATCTTGTGCGCGGAGGAAGCCGAGGTCTATCGCGCGTTGGGCGTGCCCTACATTCCGCCGGAGCTGCGCCAAGATCGCGGCGAGTTTGACCGCGAGATTCCTCCACTGATCACAGCCGATGACATTCTTGGCGATTTGCAGATGCACACGACCTGGAGCGATGGCAAAGCATCCGTCGAAGAGATGGCGCGCGCGGCGCAAGCGCGCGGCTATCGCTACATCCTTATCACCGACCACACTCAATCGCTCGGCGTGGCGGGTGGGCTGACGCCGGAACGGCTGAGGCAACAGCGCCAGGAGATTGACGCGGTGAACGCTCGCCTGACCGGAATCCGCGTTTTGCAGGGAGCCGAGGTCGAAGTCCGCGCGGATGGCTCGCTGGATTTTTCCGACGACGTGCTGGCCTCGCTTGACATGGTGGTCGCCGCGCTTCACACCGGACTGCGACAAGAGCGCGAAAAATTCACCGCGCGGATGCTCGCCGCGATTCGCCATCCGCACGTAGACGTCATCGCGCACCCGTCAGGCCGCTTGATCGGCGAGCGCGACGGGGCCGACCTCGACTGGGAGGCGGTCTTGCGCGCCGCCGCCGAAACGCGGACGATTTTGGAGATCAATGCGCATCCCTCGCGCCTCGACCTGGACGACCTCCACGCGCGGCGAGCCATCGAGCTGGGCGGCAAGCTCACCATCAGCACCGACGCGCACGAGCCGGACGGCCTGGACGTGATGTTTTACGGCGTGGCGGTCGCCCGCCGCGCCTGGGCCACAGTGGAGGATGTGGTGAATGCTTGGCCGCTAGAGCGGCTGTTGTCGTGGAGGGCGGAGCGTGGAGCAAAGCGCGATGAGCGATAAGCGATATGCGCTCGCTGCTGCGTGTCTGGCCCCGCTGCTAATGCTGACGCTGGTGCTGGCCACTGCGCGCGCCATGACCGCGCCGCCGTCTCCCACCCTTCAGGCATCCAACCTCCAATCTCCAACCTCTACTACATTCCACTCGTCACTCGTCACTCGTCACTCGTCAGTGTGCTTTTACCGCGATCACCAACTGACGTGCTTGGATCGCCTCGGCGCGCAGGCGGTCGGCTCGCCTGATGAGCAGGCCCGCGTGTTGATGCAGGCGCTCGTGGACGGACCTTCCGCGGCTGAGCGCGCATTGGGCCTCCGCAGCGCATTGCCCTCGGGCGCGCAACTGGCCGACGTGGCCGTGCGTGGCGACGCCGTCACCGTCAAGCTGGTGTTGCCGGAATCGTTTTTGCGCGGCGGTTTCGCGGGCGGCTTTGATCCGCTGATCTCTGAAGAGATCAACGAGCAAATTATCAAGACGCTGTATCCCGTTAAAAGTCTCAAGTTCAATGTGCTGGCGCAAGACCCGCGCGATCCTGCGGGCGCGTTCAAACCACTCTCGTATTTCCTGTTCGAGCCGCCACTAACTCGCAAGTCTAAAGCCGCTATCACTCGACCTTCGACACTCGACACTCGATATTCGACCGGCGCGCTGGCAGGCAAGGCGGTTTATCTGAGCGCCGGGCACGGGTGGTATTGGCACGACTCTAAAAGCTGGCAGACTCAGCGCTATGCTCAGGGCAGTTATCAAATCATCGAAGATATGAACAACGCCGAGGTGGTCAATCAGTACCTCGTCCAATACTTGCGGAACGCCGGTGCCGACGTGTGGCCGGCGCGCGAGCACGACATGAGCGCGCAAGAGATGATCGTCGCTGCCGATCAGCCCGGTTATTCCGCGACTGGTGTTTGGGGCAACAGCACCACGACCGGCTATTCGGGGACTTGTCACTATACCAACACCGTGATGTCGGGCGCGACGGCCACGGCGACCTGGACGTTCACGCCGACGGTTTCCGGAGTCTATATCGTTCGCGTCTGGTACGCCACGCCGGGGGCGTTGACGCGCGCGCCGGACGCGCAATTCTTTGTTGCGCACGCGGGCGGCACAACCGAGGTGCGCGTGAACCAGCAGATGCACGGCAACACGTGGCGCGCCATCGGCGCGTTTCCCTTTGCCGCCAACGCGCCCGGCCAAGTCATTCTCACCAATCACTCTGACGTGCCGGGCGCATACGTCATCGCCGACTCGGTGCGCGTGGGCGGCGGGACGGGAACGGGTCACGTGCACAGCCCCAGTGGCAAGCCGCGTTGGGAACAAGCCGCGCGCTATTGGGCCGAGTACCAAGGCGCGCCCGCCTCCGTCTATGCGCCGGAGGGCTGCGTGGATTACTATGGTCCCGGGACAACCGAGTTGTGCCAGGACGTGACTGCGCGCCCGCGCTATGCCGAATGGGAGCGCGAGCTGAGCGAGGATTCGGTGTACCTTTCGTGGCACTCGAACGGTTATAACGGCAGCGTGCGCGGAACGGAAAGCTATATCTACAACGACGGCTTTACGCCCGGCAGCGATCAACTGCAATACTGGGTCCATTCCGCGCTCGTCGCCGACATCCGCGCCGGATGGGATTCGGCCTGGATGGATCGTGGAATGAAGCAAGCCAACCTGGGCGAAGTCCGTTTGCTTTCGACCATGCCCGGCGCGCTGTTCGAGATTGCGTTTCACGATCAGGCGGACGATGCCGACGCGCTCAAGGATCCGCGCTTTGCTCAGTTGACTGCGCGGGCGATGTACAAGGGCATCGTGCGATATTTTTCAGAGACGCAATCTATACCACTCGCTATTCTGCCCGAGCCGCCGCAAAACTTTAGCGTTCGCAACACCGGGCCGGGGCAAGTGATGATTTCCTGGCGGCCTTCGCCCACCGATACGACGGGCTTGCTCGGCGACGCGGCGACCGGCTATCGCGTGTACACGAGCACGGATGGCTTTAGCTGGGATGCCGGCGCGCCCGTTGCGGGAACAGCGTTCACGCTCGCCGGGCTTTTAACCGATCAACTGGTGTTCGTCCGCGTCGCGGCGACCAACAGCGGCGGCGAATCATTCCCCACGCCCATTGCGGCGGCGCGCGTCGCCAGCAGCGGCCCCGCGTCTGTGCTGATCGTCAATGGCTACGAGCGGATTGACCGGTGGATGGATGTCTTGCGCTGCGACACGCCTTCGGCCAACTGCCCCAACTTGCGCATCTGGCCGGCGCAGATGAACGATCAGAGCTATGTGATTCAGCACGGCGCAGCCATCACGCTGCCGTTCGATAGCGCGGTGCGCGGAGCGGTGGATCGCGGCGACGTTGCATTGAGCGCGTATGACATTGTAGATTGGATCGCCGGACAAGAGCAAACCCCTGCGCCGATTCCCACAGGGACAAGCGAGGTCGCGCTGACGCAAGCCGAGCGTGATGCGCTGGCTGCGTTCCTTAGCAGCGGGCGTGGGCTATTCCTCAGCGGGGCTGAGGTCGCGTTTGACCTGGCGACGAACGCGCGCGACCTGTCATTCCTGACTGGCACACTGCGCGCTCTCTATGCTTTGGACGACGCGAATACTTTGACGGTGACGCCTTCATCTGGTGGCATCTTGTCTGGCCTGGCATCGTTCGGCTTTGGCGATGGCGCTCAGGGGAGTTATGCTGTTGGCTATCCCGATGTCCTCACGCCGACGAATGGCGCGACCGCCACGCTAAGCTACGTCAGTGGGGCAGGGGGCGCTGCGGGGATCGAGTATGCCAATGGTTGCGAGCGCCTCGTCTATTTCGGCTTTCCATTCGAAACGATTTACCCGGCGGCGACGCGCCAGGCGGTGATGGCGCGCGTGATGAGCTTTTTGAACGCCTGCCAGCGCCATCCGCCCATCGCCACGATTCTTTCGCCGGCCTATGGCGGTTTCTACAACAGCCGCCCCGCCATTCACGGCGCGGTGGGTGACTATGTCCAGGTGGATCACGTGGACGTGGCGGTCGTTCAAATCACCGCGCCGCTGCGGTTCCTCACCGGCGCGAGCTGGGTGACGAGTGAGACGTGGCTTTCGGCTACGGGCGGCGCCACGTGGGCATTTACGCCGACCCTCTCGCTCGACGACGGGCCGTATGCGATCTGGGCGCGCGCGTGGAATAGCTCTGGGCTTTCCAGCACGCAAAAGGCCGTCGTCAGTTTTACGATGGACACTATCTCGCCGACCGCGCCAGTTCCGCTCACGCCGACGCTGGGCGTCACCGTGACGAGCTTGACGGTGACGCTGGTCTTTTCGCCTAGCCTTGATGCAAACGGCGTAGCGGGGTACAATGTGCTCGTGGATGGCGTGCTCTACGTGACGGCGCGGACGTCGTTGACTCTTGCCGCTCTGCCCGTCGGGACACATACCTGGTCCGTTCGCGCTTTCGATGCAGCCGGCAATGTGTCAGAGTGGCCGGAGGCGGCGACGTTTGCGACGAAACTCTGTTTGATCTATATGCCGATCATTGCGCGCGATGGCTCGGCGACGCGATGCCAGGAGCAAATTGTCAACGGCGGATTTGAGACGCAGAGTGTGTGGTACAGTCTTTCCGGCGTCCAGCCGAGTTATGCGATCTCGCCGGTTCACAGCGGCCTTGCCAGCTTGCTCATCGGCTACACGGCGACGGACAATGCGCCGACCTATACCGTTTATTCGTCCATTCAGCAGACCATCACGATTCTGCCAGAGGCGAAGCAGACGACGTTGACCTTTTGGCGGTATCCGATTTCGAGCGACAGCCGAGATTATCAGTACGTCTCGATTGGCCCCAACCCGATCAGTGCGACGACGATCATTTGGACGCGCGCATCGAACGAGCAGGCCTGGACTGAGACCACAGTTGATCTCTCAACCTTCACCGGCACGCTCAGCCTTCGCCTGGGTGTGGTGAATAAAGGCGGAGGCGGCGTGACCGCCATGTATCTCGACGACGTTTCGGTGCAGACATGCCGCCCATGACGCCACCGACCGGCTCAGAGCCAATTCCCACTGACAAGACACAACCCGCGCACGCACGTCCGCGCCGGGGCGAAGAGTTGAGAATCCGACCGATTCCATCAGACAAGACGCAGCCTTCGCCGCGCACTCGGCGCACCCGCGCCCGCGCCGAATGGCCCTGGTGGTCGGTCGCCAGCCTCTTGCTGTTGGCCATGGTTGCGCTCGCGGGCGGAGGCGGCTCGTTGGCGTATGCGTTGAGGACGCCGCCGGCGGCCGTGTGGCCGACGGTCGCCCTCGTCACCGTCACGCGGGAGCCGTGGCCGACGCCGGTCGCCGTGACTGAAACTCCGCGCGCGTCCGTTCCATGGTCCAGTGTCACGCGCTATGTGCGGGTCAATGGCACGCAGGGCCTCAGTCTCCGCATCCGCTCTTTGCCCAGCACCCAGGCCGAAACGGTCAAGCTCGTGCCGGATGGGACGCGGTTGCTCGTCACGGGCGACGGCAAGCAAGCGGAAGGCGCGCTGTGGTGGCCTGTCCGCGATCCGAGCGATAACAAGGAAGGCTGGGCGGTCAGCACGTATCTGGTTCCTGATACCGGGCCATAACGACTTGGGGGGAATTGTCGCAGCGAAAGGCCGATGATAAAATAGGTTCTGAAAGCAGCGTGGTTACGATATCTCCGAACTGACCACAGCCGCATGAGTAGAACCTACATTCCCCAAGCCCATCGCAAGCGAGTAGCTAGGCCCGGTACTGCTGTGGTTATTGCCTGACGGATGAAAAGATCGTCGGCACGCCGATGGAGATAGAGTACATCATTTCGGGTCTGAGGAGTGATTCAACATGAGCGACTATGACATTTACGCCGACGTTTACGACGCCCAATACTGGGGCTACACCGAAGATATTGCGTTTTACGTGGATGAAGCTCGTCAGGCCAAGGGGCCGGTGTTAGAGCTGGCGTGCGGCACGGGCCGCGTGCTCTTGCCGTGCGCCGAAGCGGGCGCGCTCATCACCGGCCTGGATTCGTCGCGCGCCATGCTCACTCGCTGCCAGGAAAAGTTGGCCGTCTACTCGCCCGAGGTCGCCGCGCGCGTCCGGCTGCTGGCGGGCGACATGCGCGCCTTCCAGTTGTCGGAACGCTTTGAGCTGATCATGATCCCGTTCCGCTCGTTCTTGCTGCTGCTGACGGTGCAAGATCAGCTCCAGGCGCTGGCGACGATCCGCGAGCACCTGAGCGACACGGGTCGTTTGATCTTTAATATCTTTGTGCCCAATATCAGCCTGATCGCCGCGCGCTCCGGCGAGGTCGGCGAGCCGTTGACGCGCTTTAAGGAATTCCTGGCCCCCCAGACCGGCCACCGGATCATGATGTGGGACAGCCGCCACTATCGCATCAACGAGCAGCTCATCGAAAACGTGTTCACCTACGACGAGGTGGATGAAAACGGCCTGGTGGTGCGCCGCTACTACAAGCCGCTCAAGCTGCGCTGGATGTATCGTTACGAGACCGAGCACTTGTTGGCGCGATCCGGGTTCGCCGTCGAAACGTTGTATGGCGGCTTTGACCGCCGGCTCTTTGACGAGGATAGCCGCGAGATGATCTGGGTGGCGCGCAAAGCATAAGCCAATTCAACCTGCACGCATTGCCCGACCGCGCTAGCTCGCCGTCCAAGCTGGCGCAGGCCGCGCCAGGAGAGGACATGGACAAAACGCAAGGTTGCCGAGTGCTGGTCATTGACGACATGGGCGAGATGGAAGACATGCTGTGTCTCTTGCTGTCCCACGAGCGCAACGACCAAGTCACGTTCGCGCGCGGCGGAGAGAAAGGCCTGGCCTTGGCCGAGCGAGAATCCCCAGAGCTGGTGATCCTGGACTTGATGATGCCGGATTTGCACGGCTACGAGGTCTTTCGACGGCTCAAAACCATGCCGACGGTGCAAAACGTGCCCGTGATTGTGTTGACCGTCTTGCCATCGCAGATGGTCTACCCAGAGGCCCAGCGGCTTGGAATCGCCGGTTACGTCTGCAAGCCTTTCGAGTTTGAAGAATTGTTGGCTGCACGCGACGCCGTCTTGCGAGGCGAAAAGTATTACCCGTCTATGCCGGAAAGGCGCAGGCGGACAGGCCCCTTGACTTTTATGGGCCGGCAAGAGACTTGACCGATACGCCCAGTCGGGTTAGAATCCGGCCCGTTCTGACGGCACACTGGTAGAGGCATCATGAGCGAACAACGATCTGGCTTCAAAGTCACACCGATTCCCCGGCCCGGCGAAAGCGAGCTGGCCTGGCACGAATGGCTGCTGCTGTTCAGCATCATCATCGCCGCCGCGCTGTTTTGCGCGCTCGGCGGACAGTCGCTGCTCAAAGCGCGACCCGGCAGCGCGGCCATCGTCTTTGCGACGCCGACTCTGCCGCCGGTCATTCCCACACGCACACCGGCCGTGACGGCCACGCCGACGGTCACTCCCACGCCGCAGCCGACCGTCTCGCCCACGCCCGGCATCATCGCCATCGGCGCCTTTGTCAAAGTGGCCGCCGCCGGCCCGCAGGGGTTGAGCTTTCGCAGAGAGCCTGGCCTGCAGGCCGAGCGCTTAAAGTATCTGCCCGAAGGCGTCGTGCTGCGCGTGGTAGACGGCCCCAGGGACGTTGATGGACTAAAGTGGTGGAAGCTGCAAGACCGAAACAACCCGAATGACATTGGCTGGGCGGCCGGGGACTATCTCGTCTTGACCACCCCGTGAAACGTCAAACGTCATCTTTTGACGTTTCACGTTTCACGACTCTACTGAAAGAACTCGAATTTGAACTGCCAAGACCAAGTTTTATGTTGAAATTCTTTGCGTCCTTTGCGCCTTTGCGGTGAAAAAGGCTTTTTGCAGTAGAGTCGTTTCACTTTTGGAGGTGAACGATGGCCGATGTGAAAACGCGCATCGCCGAGCTCCGCCAGCAGATCAACCTCCACAACTATCGCTATCACGTCCTCGACTCGCCCCTCGTCAGCGACGCGCAATACGATCAACTGGTGGCCGAGCTGCGCCAGTTGGAGGCCGAGCGCCCGGAGCTGGTCACGCCCGATAGTCCCACGCAGCGCGTCGGCGGGCAGCCCTCGGAGAAATTCTCAAAAGTCCGCCACCCGCGTCCCATCCTCAGCCTGGCGAATGCGTTCAACGCCGACGGCGTGCGCGTGTGGTGGGAGCGCATCCGCAAGTTGCTGCCCCCTTCGGGGGGCGCGCCCGTCGCGTTCGTCGTCGAGCCCAAGATTGACGGGCTGACGGTCGTGCTGCACTATCGCGATGGCGCGCTCGTCCAGGGTGCGACGCGCGGCGACGGCGAGGTGGGGGAGGACATTACGCCGAATCTGCGGACGGTGCGCGCCATTCCGCTGCGGATTCCTGTAGAGAGTGGAGAGTGGAGAGTGGAGAGAAAAGAGCGCTCTACTCTCCACTCTCCACCCTCCACTTTGGTTGTGAGAGGCGAAGCGTACCTACCCATCGCCGCGTTTGAAAAGCTGAATGAGGAACTCGCCGCGGCTGGCGAAAAGACGTTCGCCAATCCGCGCAACGCGGCGGCGGGCAGCCTGCGCCAGCTCGACCCCAAGATCACAGCCAGCCGCCCGCTTTCGATTCTGTGTTATCAGATTGTCGAGTTTGCCCCCCACCCCCTAACCCCCTCCCCCGTGGAACGGGAGAGGGGAGAGCCGCGCACGCAATGGGAGTTGCTCGATTATCTTCAGACGATGGGTTTTCCGACGGCGCAGGGTGTGATCCGCCGTTTTGAATCGCTCGACGAGGCCATCGCGTACTGTGAGTCGTGGATTGACAAGCGCGACAGCCTGCCGTTCGAAGCGGATGGCATGGTCATCAAGCTGGACGACCTGGGCGCGCAAGAGACGCTCGGCGTGGTGGCCAAAGACCCGCGCGGGCAGCTCGCGCTCAAATTCCCCGCGCGCGAAGCGACGACGAAACTCAAGAGCGTCGAGTTCAACGTCGGGCGCACCGGCACGATCAATCCGGTGGCGCTCTTGGAGCCGGTCGAGATCGGCGGCGTCATCGTCGAGCGGGCGACGCTGCACAATTTTGACGACATTGCGCGCAAAGACATTCGCGTGGGCGATACGGTGACGGTCGTCCGGCGCGGCGACGTGATCCCTTACGTCGTCGGGCCGGTGACGGATTTGCGCGTGGGCAAGGAGCAGGTGATTCACGCGCCGACGCGCTGCCCGTTTTGCGAGACGCCCGTCACGCGGCAAGAAGGCGTGGTCGCGCTCGCTTGCCCCAACCGCGAGTGCCCCGGCCGGGTGGACCGCCAGGTCGAGCATTTCGTCTACGCTATGGACATGGAAGGGCTGGGCGAGAAAATCGTCAACCAGCTCATTGACGAGGGGTTGGTGGGCGATGTGGCCGACCTGTACTCGCTCACGCCTGAAGAGTTGCTCGAGCTGGAAGGCTTTGCGGAAAAAAAGGCGACTAATCTTTTGAACGCCATCGCCGCCAGCAAGTCTCAGCCGGTGACGCGCGTCCTCCTGGCGCTGGGCATCCCCGGCGTCGGCTCGACGGTGGCCGAGCTGCTGACGCAGCATTTCTCCTCGCTCGACGAGCTGGCCGCGGCCGATGTGGATCAATTGCAGACGATTGAAGGCATCGGCCCGGTGACGGCGCAGAGCATCGTCGAGTGGTTCAGCCACAAGCCGAATCAAAAACTCGTCGCCCGGCTGGGAAAAGCCGGCGTGCAC
>Ga0315284_10005471_pt1 | contig 18037 bp, 18 predicted proteins | sample YL17G09_16_MG_FD_203696 | JGI IMG/M metagenome (GOLD analysis project Ga0315284, IMG submission 203696) | Sediment microbial communities from Yellowstone Lake, YNP, Wyoming, USA - YL17G09_16 | ecosystem: Environmental > Aquatic > Freshwater > Lake > Sediment | place: USA: Wyoming | collected...
CGTGTTGAGTGCAGTCGGTGCCTTGGTCTATCTCGCGGGCTGGGCCTTGAAACAAGGATCAGCTACCACACCTCCAGTCGTAGTCCGCCAGCCGGCAACTAAAGCGAAGAAAAAGTAAGGAGTATTATGGCACAAGTTGAAATTACCAAGGGCGGAAAACGGTCGGTGACGTTGATCGCGGTCGGAACCGGCGCGGCCACCATCGAACTGAATGGTGCCGGAGGTTTGGCGTCATTTAATTCAGCATCAGAAAACGTGACCACATTATCCGTCAAAGGTATTGCCTGGACGGCCAATTCTGGCGCCGCCTATTGGGAAGTGCGCCGTGGTGGTTCAACCGGAAACATTGTCGGACAATTTCCAAATGTGGGTAATTGGCGCTTGGACGAATACAAAACCTCATTGTCAGCCAACAATCAACTCAATTCCTATAACGTCTATGTCAATCTGATTGGTACCGGTTCCATTGGTACCATCGTCCTGGATTGCTCCAAGGATGCGAATATGAATGTGAGGGTGCCATAATGAAACTGATCCGAGAATTCAACGAAAGCGTCAAGTTGTTGACCGAAGCCGATACCACAGGCAAGAAGGCCTATTATATCGAAGGCGTCTTCATGCAAGCAGGAATCGCCAACAAGAACAAGCGCCTCTATTCGCTGGATGTGTTGAGAGAAGAGGTCAGTCGTTATACCACAGAGATGGTCAATCTGAGCCGAGCCTATGGCGAATTAGGTCACCCCGATAGTCCAACCATCAATCTAGAACGTGTCTCCCATATGATCAAGGCCTTGACCCTTGAAGGGGCAAACTTTGTCGGTCGTGCGAAAGTCATGGATACCCCTTATGGCAATATCGTGAAATCCCTGATAGACGAAGGCGCTCAACTCGGTGTATCGAGTCGTGGCATGGGGAATCTGGTTCCCGGTCCTAATGGCATCAATACGGTCCACGATTTTCATCTAGCAACGGCCGCGGATATCGTCGCCGATCCATCTGCCCCCGATGCGTTTGTTCGTGGTATCATGGAAGGGAAGGAATGGGTATTTGTTGATGGTCGTTATGTCGAAGAAGATATGTCTGCCGCAAAACGAAGCATCGAACAGTGCTATCGATCCATTGATCGTCGTGAGCAGGAACGAGTAGCGATTCGTTTGTTTGAAGGGTTCATGAGGAAGTTGTAAGGGTATAGGGTAAATTCAGAAAAGTATAAATAATCATCACATTAGTCCAAAGGAGATTTACAATGTCGAAAAATCATTTGATGGAAGCCGCTGCGGATATTCTTTCACGAAGCCATGCGGCCGCCCCAAAAGAAGAAATGCACAAAGCTGCCGGAGAAGTTCAGGACCTTGGTGGTTCGACACCCTCTGGCAATATTTCTAAGAAATTTGCACCACAAACTGGTCCAGGTGCGACACCTCCTGGTAAGCCTGCTCCTGTTGGTCAAGCACCATTGGACAAGCAACCAGAACCAGAAGAAATCGATCCTCTTGATCCCAAGGGTGGTACTGGCGATTCCGCTGAGAATGATGCCTTGATCGCCGCCAACAAGAAACGTGCAGGTCTGGCTGAAGAGACGGCAGACGAGAAGGATGAAGACGAAGATGATGAAGACGAAGATGATGAAGACGATAAGGACGAAGACGATGAAGATGACAAGAAGGATGCCGAAGACTTCAAGAAAAAGTTAGCAGAAGATGTCCAGGCCATTTTGCAGGATGAATCTGACTTGTCGGCTGAATTCCGTACCAAGATTGCTACCATCTATGAAGCTCGCGTCATTGACAAGATCAATGAAATTGCGTCAAACATGCAAGCAAGTTTCGAGCAGGAATTGGCCGAATCCATTGAGACTCTGGGCACAGAACTCACCGTGAAGACCAATGACTATCTCAATTATGTCGTGGAAGAATGGATGGGCGCCAACGAACTGGCTATCGTCTCGGGTCTCCGTTCCGAACTGGTCGAAGAATTCATCGGCGGACTCCATACCCTCTTTACCGAACACTTCATCGATGTGCCTGAGAACAAGGTGGACCTGGTCGAAGAATTGGCCGCTAAGGTCGAGACACTGGAATCCACATTGAACGAGGAAATCGCTCGTGGTGTGTCCCTCAAGAAGCAAATTGCAGAATCAAAGAAATCAGAAATATTGGCATCCGTGTGTGAAGGCTTGACTGCTCCGGCCGCCGATAAAATTCGTACCCTCGCAGAGAGTGTCGAATTCACCGCAGAAGGTGACTTCCGTAAGAAGGTGGATGTACTTCGTGAGAATTACTTCCCAACCAAAGTCAAGCTGGCAGAAGTGACGCAGCTCAATGAAGTGGTCGACATGGCGCCTGAAGTGCCTGCGGCAATGAAGGCTTATGCCGATGCTATTGCTCGTCAGACCATCAAGTAAACGTATTTTAATTTAAAGGAGAAGCAACTATGTTTTTATCAGAAGGATTACAATCAAAGTGGAAGTCGATCTTGGATCATCCAAGTCTTCCTCCGATTACTGACCCCTATCGCAAGGCGGTTACCGCCGTGATCTTGGAAAACCAAGAGAAGGCCTCACAGGAAGAACGCGCTCAGATGCACGGTTCCTTCTTGTCAGAAGCCTCGGCAACCAACGCCACAGGTGGTGGTCTTGGTGGTTCCGCATCGCCAACTGGTCCAATGGCTGGTTTCGATCCTATCCTTATCAGCTTGGTCCGTCGTTCCTTGCCTAACCTCATTGCCTATGACATCTGCGGCGTGCAGCCTATGACCGGTCCAACTGGATTGATCTTCGCCATGCGCTCCAATTATGCCAACAGCAACACCCGTCTGGGAGAAACCTTCTATGACGAAGTGGATACAGCATTCTCTGGTGGTACTGGTGTCGCACAGACTGCGATCACCTTGGCCACAGATACCGCACTCGGTTCCGGTAACGTGTTCGCCTCGACCATGACCACTGGTAACGCGATGCCAACCTCCACAGCGGAAGCTTTGGGTACCGCATCAGCAGTCGCCGGCGGAGTCTGGAACGAAATGTCCTTCTCCATCGAAAAGGTGACCGTCACCGCGAAGACTCGCGCCCTCAAGGCCGAATACACGATGGAATTGGCACAGGATTTGAAGGCCGTTCACGGATTGGATGCAGAGACAGAATTGTCGAACATCTTGTCAGCAGAAGTGTTGGCAGAAATCAACCGTGAAATCCTCCGCAACATCTACATCTCAGCCAAAGTGGGTTGCCAAGTGGGTACCACGAAGGTCGGAACGTTTGACCTCGATACCGATTCAAACGGTCGTTGGATGGTGGAAAAAATCAAGGGATTGGCGTTCCAAATCGAACGCGAAGCCAACCAAATCTCCAAGCAGACTCGTCGCGGCAAGGGCAATGTGTTGATCGTGTCTTCGGACGTGGCCTCCGCATTCGCCATGGCAGGGATCTTGGACTACAACAGTGGTCTCAAGGATGCTGTCAATCTGCTCGTCGATGACACAGGCAACACCTATGCAGGTACGTTGTTTGGTCGCGTAAAGGTCTACATTGACCCTTACTTCCCAACCACATCCACAGCAGAATTCGCAGTCATCGGCTACAAGGGCACCAATGCCTATGATGCCGGACTCTTCTACTGTCCATATGTGCCTCTCCAGATGGTCCGTGCGATTGACACAGGCAGCTTCCAGCCAAAGATCGGGTTTAAGACCCGCTATGGTTTGGTGGCCAACCCATTCGCTGAAGGGCTCACCCAAGGCAGTGGCGTGATCAATGCCAAGACCAACACCTATTACCGCGCATTTAAGATAGCTAATATCGCGTAAGCGAATTGGTCTCTTCCGTCTCAGTCAGGGGAGCCTCCGCAAAGGGGCTCCCCTTTCTTTTTCACTCAAGGAGCAGCGCAGATGTTGACATGGTTCTTACTCATGGTGTTTCTGACACCTACCGGAGACTATGAGACGGCCTATCGTCTCAACACGTTTGAGACACCAGAAGCCTGTCAGATTGAACGGGATCGCATTGGGTTTCAGATGGCCGAATCCTATCCGGCCGATCTCAGTTTTCGTATCATCTGCCATGAAAAGAACGTGGGACACGACAAGACGGCCCTGGTCATTCGAGATAAATAGAGGTATCACCCCGATAAAGGAATGAGATTATGCCCCATACCCCGGCCCTGCCAACGAATACCAATCTGCTACATTCAAACAAATTCGCACTCTCATTTGTGCGAATTCCGAATGTACAATATTTCACTCAAGGCATTCCTCTTCCTGGTCTTTCTATTGGTGAAGGGATTCGTCAGACCCCGTTTATTGATCTCTTTGTGCCTGGGGATAAATTACAGTATGACGCCTTGGCCATCACCTTTCTGGTCGATGAAGACCTCAAATCCTGGATAGAAATCCATGATTGGATGCGAGCTATGACCTTTCCCACAGAATTTGCTGAATATGCCCGTCTTGGTACCATGACGCCTGCCCATACCAAGAAAATTATGCCACAATATTCTGATGCCGCATTAGTGATCCTAGATTCCAATCAAAATTCCAACTTTCGAGTCAAATTTGTCAATTGTTTTCCTACCTCACTCAGTTCGATTCAATTCTCTACCACTGGCGGGCCTGCTGATGTCATGACGGCCGATGCCACATTCCGTTTCGATTATTATGATATCACATCGACCCACTAACGAATCTACTTGACAACGCCTCTAAAATCGTGTATACTATGTCTTCAGTCCATACTGAATAGGAGAGGTGTCACATATGAGCGATCTGTCTGCCGATACCGTCATCTCATTACATAATCTCTGGAAAGCGGATGCGGTCTTCGATAAGCTCGACCCCTCTGGTGTACTCGCTGGTATCGGGGCCCTTCATGCCAAATATCTCCGAATCCTCACGGAATACCGACTCCAAGCAAAAGCCTGGGAACGAAAGCTCGCCCGTCTCAAGAAAATCAAGTGGGAATATTACAACGGGAAACTCGATCAGGCCACACTCACAAAACACGGCTGGGCACCGTTTCCTTTTGTACTCAAGGCAGATATTCATACGTATATGGAAGCCGATACCGATATTCAAGCGGTCAGATCACAACAGGATATCTGTGAGGAAATGGTCGAAACCGCCACAGCAATTCTCAAGGCCCTGAACAATAGGACCTGGGAAGCGAAAGAATATTGTTCCTGGGAAAAATTCATGAGGGGTGCATGATCACACACCTGATGATTTATCCCTCCAATGAAGTCTTTGTGCGGGTGGATGGAGAAGCGCATATCATCGAAGAACTGTCAGACTATTTTACCTTTGAGGTACCTGGGTGTCAGTTCACACCTCTCTTTCGACAAAAGCTCTGGGATGGCAAAATCCGTCTCTTGAATCGGCGCTGGAATCAACTCTATCGTGGTCTGATTCCTCATATCGTGAAATTTTGCATTGAGCGAGAATATATCTATGAGATTGATCCTTCCTTGATTAGCTATCTTCCTGGTCCCGACGAGGAGACAGGATGGGCAGAATCGTTTATCAAGACCTTGAACATGCCCCATGTGCCGCGGGATTATCAGCTTCAATCCTTTATTCAGGCCATACAACATAGACGGATCTTGGTGATCTCCCCTACGGCCTCAGGGAAAAGTCTGGTGCTGTATATGATCGTGCGCTATCTCCAACACCTCGGACTGCCCCATGTTCTATTGATCGTCCCGACCACAAATTTGGTCGAACAGTTATATACCGATTTTGCCTCCTATGGATGGGATCTGGAACCCTGGGTCCATCGGCAGTATCAAGGTCATGCCAAATCCACCAAGAAATTTCTGACGATCTCCACATGGCAATCCATCTATATGCTTGAGGCTGAGTACTTCGCGCAATTTGAGGCCGTGTTGGGCGATGAATGCCATCAATATAAAGCAAAATCCTTCAAGTATATTATGGAATCTGTAATCCATGCGCGATATCGTATCGGTTGCACTGGGACGCTGGATGGGACCAAGACCCATGCGATGGTCCTGGAAGGTCTGTTTGGTCATGTCTTCAGGGCGACAACCACAAAGAAACTGATTGCCTCACAGCAAGTCTCAGAACTCAACATTAAATGTCTGGTCTTGAAGTATTCAAAGGAAGATGCCAAAGCTGCAATGAAACTAGATTATCCTAATGAGATGAAATTCTTGTTGGATCATGAGGCCCGAATGCGGGTGGTGACGAATCTGGCCCTCTCCCTGAAAGGGAACACGTTGGTCCTCTTTCAGTTTGTGGCGCGACATGGGGAAATTCTCTTCAGGACCTTGAAGTTGGCGGCCGACTCTGGTAGGCATGTATTCTTTGTCTTTGGGGACACGGCGACGATTGAACGGGAATCGATTCGACATATTGTGGAACGCGAAGAGAATGCCATCATTGTGGCCTCCTATGGGACATTCTCAACTGGCATAAATATAAAACGATTACATAATGTCATCTTCTCCTCACCATCAAAATCTGTGATCCGCGTCTTGCAATCCATTGGTCGTGGTCTTCGTCGTACTGATGATAAAGATACCATGACGTTATATGATATCGTCGATGATCTTCGAAGCGGAAAACACACAAACTTCACCCTGAAGCATTTCATGAAGCGGGTGGAGATATACAATGCCGAACAATTTCCTTATAAGTTGTATCCCATTGACCTTCCATAGAAAGGGGGGAATCATGCCAGAAGAACTATCTGATCTGCCTTCGATGCCGCCTGAGATCGATTGTATTAAATTGGTGCGTCTGGTCACAGGGGAAGACATTCTCTGTGTGATGCGTGATGAAATCCGTGAGGATATGAAGCCGACGGATGAAGTGATCTTGTCGACCCCACTGAAGTTAATCATGCACCGGGTCACTCCACTGAGACCTGCGACTGCCATGGCCATCGGCATCATCCAATGGCTGCCTGATGAATTACTGGAAAACCATGCGGCAACAATCAAGGTGGGTCATATCATCACCATCATGGAACCCAAAGAAGAACTCAAGGCCTACTACAAAAAAACTGTGGATCTGATTCACATGAATATGATGCGGGAAGATAAAAGTATCAGAGAAGGTATCACGACCGCGTCTATTGATGCTGGTCGATTGGTCGAAGCGGAACAAGTTCGAACTGAAAAGACTCGACCTTCAATCCAAGAGAGAAAGCGCGCCGTGGTCGATGCGGCCGATGCAGAAATTGATCATCTAGAACATTTGTTGGCGCAACTACATGAGCTTGATGTCTATCTGACCCAGAAAGATGCCCAGGACGAAGAAGGACCTATTACCTTTCACTAACAGAGGAATGATATTATGACATCCACGCGAACACATTATGTCTCAAACGAAGAACTATTCAAGAACCTCATGGAATATCAGACGGCCTTGCGGAATGCAAAGTCCCGCAAGCAGCCCACCCCTCGACTCCCCGATTCGGTCGGGGAGGCCTTCCTCAAGATTGCAGATCGTCTGGCCCGGAAACCTAACTTTGCGTCCTATACCTTTCGGGAGGATATGATTGCCGATGCGGTCGAGAATTGCTGTCAGTATGTCGGCAACTTCGATGCGGCCGAGTCAAAGAATCCTTTCTCCTACTTCACACAGATCATCTACTTTGCCTTTTTGAGACGTATCAATCGAGAGAAAAAGCATCTCTATGTGAAATACAAAGCAATGGAACTTCAACTCCAAGGCGGGAAGTCATTGATTACCCCACAACACGAAGAAGGCACCTCATCAGGATCAAAAGATAATCTCTATGAGAATATCCAAGAATTCATCCATGCCTTTGAGGTCACCTATGATCAAAAGAAACGGGACGAATCTACCAAAGCCGCCAAACGAAGGAAACTCATCAAAAAAGAAAAGAAGCCGAACTTACACATAAAAAACTACTTGACAATGTTGCTTGAATAGTGTAGAATGTATTGATATGAAAATTGCCCTTATTTCAGACACACATTTTGGGGCGCGTGGCGACAATCCCCTGGTCAATGATTACTTCTTCCGTTTTTGGGAAGGACAGTTCTTTCCCTATCTGGCAGAACACGGTATCAAAACTGTGGTCCATCTGGGTGATGTGGTAGATCGAAGGAAGTTCATTAACTTCAAGATTGCCAAAGACTTCAAAGAACGATTCATGAATCGGTTCTGGAAAGATGGCATCGATACCCATATCTTAATCGGCAATCATGACATCTACTTCAAGGATACCAATGAGGTCAATGCCATTGAGAATCTCTGTACCTCATTCGATGGTGTCAATGAACCCTTCATCTATACCGGACCTAAGACTGTGATCTTCGACGGTATTCCTATTGCCTTGGTCCCCTGGGTCAATGCGACGAATTTTGACGAGGTCCAACGATTCCTTGCTAGTACCCCCGCACAGATCATCTTTGGGCATCTAGAAATCGCCGGGTTTGAAATGGATCGGGGGAACTTCTGTACCGAAGGACTGAGCCGTTCCACCTTTGATCGTTTTGATAAGGTGATCACAGGACATTTTCATCACAAGTCTGATGATGGCACGGTCTATTATCTAGGCGCACAATACCAAATGACCTGGGCCGATCATGGCGATCCTCGTGGCTTTCATGTCTTTGATACGGATACCCGTCAATTGGAATATGTCATCAACCCATTAAGTCTCTTCCAAAAGCTTTCCTATGATGATACCCTTCAAGACTTTCACTTCTGGCAGAATTACGATCTGTCTAACTGTGCGAATAGCTATGTCAAGGTCGTGGTCCTCAAAAAAACGAATCCCTATCTCTTTGATACCATGATCGATGCCCTCTATAAGGTCAACCCCATTGATATCAATATCGTGGAGGACTTTACGGATGTGTCACCAGAAGATGATGCCGAACTAGTGAACCAAGCCGAGGATACCTTTACTATTCTGACCAAGACGGTCCAAGCACTCGAAACACCACTCAACAAATCTCGCTTGATTGATACACTCCGCGAAGTCTACAACGAAGCCCACACTATTGAGAAACATTAACTATGTTATTCTTTGAACGCCTCCGCTATAAGAACCTCCTATCCACAGGTAACTACTGGACAGAGATTGAATTGAATGCCCATCAGACCACGCTGATCGTGGGGACCAATGGCAGCGGAAAGTCTACCATCCTCGATGCCCTCTGCTTCATTATGTTTGGTGTCCCGTTTCGGAAGATCAATAAACCAAATCTGGTCAACTCGATCAATAACAAAGACTGTCTGGTGGAATGTGAATTTGCTATCGATGGTGCTCGCTATAAAGTTCGGAGGGGCATCAAGCCCAACATCTTTGAAATTTTTAAGGATGGCACCCTAGTCAATCAGAATGCCGAAAGTCGGGACTATCAGGAATATCTAGAGAAATATATCCTCAAGTTCAATTACAAATCCTTTACCCAGATTGTGATTTTGGGATCGGCGTCCTTTACTCCATTCATGCAACTCTCTGCACAGGACCGACGCGCCGTGATCGAAGACCTGTTGGACATTCAAATCTTCTCGACCATGAATCAGGTTGTCAAGGAACGTCTTTCTGGTAACAAAGAGGAGATCGGTCGCACCAAGCTGTCCCTCGAAAATGGCAAAGAGAAAGTTCTGATGCAATGGTCCTATCTGACTGCCATGATGACCAATCATGAGGAACAGATTCAGCAATATCAACAGGAGCAAACCAAGAACATAGGGGCTATCGCTAATCTTGAGCTATTGATTACCCAAACCAATACGATCATTGATACCTTGACACCTCAGACCAAAGAGAAGACCAGTGTTGAGAAGCGTTTGAAGGAACTCCATCATATCGAATCACAAGTGGAGAACACGGTCGCCAAACACGAAAAACATATTCAATTTCTCCAGAAAAATGATTCCTGTCCTATGTGTAGTCAGTCGCTTGAAGATACCTTTAAGCAGCAGCAACAGACCGAATTGACAGGGAAAATCCAAGCCTGTCATACCGCCATGGACAGTCTGAAAACAAAATTAAGTATTGAAATTGAAAAACTTTCAGCGGTATCGAATGTGGTATCCATGATTCATGAACACAACAACAAAAGCTTTGGTTGGAATACCTCGATCACTGAGATTCTCCGTTTTAATAATGAGTTGAACAAAAAGATCAAGGCCCTTCAAGATACGACCCCATTGACGGGGAAGGAGCAGGATAAGTTACAGGGACTTCAACAAGAGGTCCTCACACTGAAGTCGCAATGGGAAACGTTGGTCGAGGAGAAATCCTATTATGACGCGGCCTCAATTCTCCTAAAGGATACCGGAATCAAGACCAAGATCATTCGACAATATCTCCCGATCATCAATACCTTGGTCAACAAGTATCTGGCCGCCATGGATTTTTTCGTGAATTTTACGATCAATGAATCGTTTGAGGAGACGATCAAATCCCGACATCGGGATACCTTCTCCTATGCGTCATTCTCAGAGGGAGAAAAACAACGAATCGATATGGCATTGCTTCTGACCTGGAGGGCCATTGCCAAACTGAAAAATTCCGCGAATACCAATCTCTTGATCCTGGATGAAATTTTCGATTCCTCCTTGGATGGTGCTGGGGTCGATGAACTGTCCAAGATCATTAATAACCTCGAATCCACCAATGTGTTTATTATTAGCCATAGGGTCGATATTCTCACAGATAAATATAAGCATATCATTCATCTGAAAAAGGTTAGTGGGTTCTCCCACGCCACAGTCTAAACGGAGATTTATTATGGACAACACACCTTCCTTCATGACCATTGACACGGGCACCAACACCATCAAGACCTATGAGCCCTTGCCCATCTTCAATCATAAAAATCCCCATCTGGCAGACAGACTATCAGAATATGACTTTGTGCATGGTGGATTGGGTATCGAGACCCTCAAGGATATCGTCAAGCGCATGGAAGCCACGATGCTCAAGCACGGTGGTGTGGGTCTGGCCGCGAATCAAGTGGGACTCAAACTGCGAATGTTCGTCATGACGGGCGAAACCGTCACGGCCTGTATCAATCCCTCGATTCTTGGAAAATCTGAGACGATCAAGCGGGATCGTGAAGGATGTTTGACCTTTCCCTATCTCTATCTGCCTATTGAGCGACCGGAATGGATCGATGCCCAATGGTATGATATATTTGGTATGTCCCATAAAGCGCGATTCTGTGGTCTGACGGCCCGGGTGTTCTGTCATGAACTGGATCATCTCAATGGTGTTGTCTTTACGTCCTATGTGGGCACGTTGACCCTGAGCATGGCCAAGAAGAAACGCGATAAGATGCTCAAGAAGATTGCACGAATGACGGAACTCAAGCAGGCACAGAAAGTCTAAGATCATGAAAGACTGGCAGCACGGTTACGATCTGGATTTCCTCAAAGGTATAGAAGCATTCTATGCTCCCTATAATGCCCATGCACTCTCACCCTTTGGGAAGTTCAAAAAGAACAATGTGGCTGAGCAACTCCATGTCGGCGGGCTGCATATGATTCCTGATGGCGACAAGATCGAAGCCTGCTATGTCTCCAAACGATCTAAGGTCCCTGGAAAAATTGTGATGCACGGCAAGACGGTCATAGGGGAAAAGTTGAAAGGGGACTGCACTATTTCCCATCTCTGTGCCACAGAACAGGGGTTGTCTGACTTAACCAAGTCTCTGTTGTGGATATTCGGTGAAGAGAACACCTGGTTGACCTGTTATGCTGGGCAGAAGGATATCTGCGCCCTGGCCGAAGAGAATGGCTTCAAGAGAATAGGGTATAAAGTCTCCTCGTTTGCTGAAATCACGGCCGTCTACTTCCGAGACGCAGCACCAGGCTTGCTCGGCCATCGAGCCCATCCTGAGGTCTCCAAAGCCGATCTGGTCGGGATGGCCAAGATTCGCCCAGTGGACTGCACCTTACTTGTTGGCATTCTTCAGAAGATTGACTCCCTCAAGTTGAACTATACGAATCACTACTCCAAGTACAACACCATGAATGCCTGGTCGGCCCTGGCTCTGCGCGGTTACTCAGCCGATCCAGCATTCATTACCAAACCTGCTGAGATGAATGACAAGTGGCATGAGGCCCACAAAGAAGAACATTTTGAACTTCAAGATACAGTACTCTATGACCACTTTCCTGAGGTACGGGAACTGCTCTCCTTTTTAGATGGGGAAGTGCACCGTGTCAGGTTCATGCGATTAGCCCCTGGTGGAGGAGAACTCACACGACATACCGACCAGGTCGATCCCGATGCTGGCAACTCACTGGGCGCCTTGGCGCGCTTGCACTTCCCTCTAAAAACAAATCACAAGGTCCTCTTCAGCACATGGAACGGACACGATGAACGGGAACAGTATCATTATGGCTTTGGGGAATGTTGGGTGATCGATACTCGAAAGCCTCACATGGCCGTGAACGGTGGCACCGAAGAACGGATTCATCTGGTCGTGGATACCATCGTGACCCCCCAACTCGAAAGGATGATTGCTGATGCCTACCGAGTGGACTGATCCGAATTCCCCCATTCAAATTATTGAGCACCAGGGATTCCTGGTTGTGCGTGATGATCTTCTGGGTGTCGGATCAAAAGTCCGGTTTGTGGACCGTATGATTCGTGACATGACACAGAACGAAATCGTCTTTGGTTCTTGTCCTGCGACAGGCTATGCTCAGATATCGCTTCCTGTGGTCGCCAGGCGGTATGGTAAAACAGCACACCTCTTCATGGCCAAACGGGCCATGGACAAACTCCAGCATCGAGGCATCGAACTCGGTGCCATCTATCATTGGGTCAAGATAGGGATGCTCAATGTGACAAAATTCCGTGCCAAGAAGTATGCCGAAGAAGATCCGGCCAACAGATTCCTCCTTCCATTAGGTCTAGAACATCCAAGCGTCCTGGAATCGATTGTCCAGGTCTGCCATGAGCAAATCCCCCTGGTACCCGATCATATTTGGTCCGTTGGATCGTCTGGGACATTGAACCGTGGACTGCAACAAGCCTACCCAGATGCCGAGGTCCATGTGGTGCAAGTTGGACATGCCATGACACCCAGAGAGATTGGGCGAGCGATTCATCATGTGAGCCCCTATAAATTTAATCGTCCCGTCAAGCCTTGTGATGCCCCTCCGTTTCCCTCGGCGCCGACCTATGATGCCAAGGGTTGGAGTGTCATGGTGCGATGGTATGAAACCCACCCCAGGCCTGCTAATGTGCTTTATTGGAATGTGGCCTCTTGACTTTTCTGTTGATCTGTGTTATACTGTCCTATGATTTTTAATAAGAACAAACGCATCCTGGTCTGTGGTGATCGAAATTGGACCGACTTTGAGATGATCGAGCGGATGCTCCTCTGGTATCAACCCTCGATAATTATTGAAGGCGGCGCCACTGGTGCGGATTCCTGTGCCCGACATGTCGCACAGATTCACAAGATCCCCTATCTCGAATTCCGGGCGCGTTGGGAAGATCATGGAAAAATCGCGGGACCACTCCGCAATCAACAGATGATCGATGAGGGTCGACCGGATCTCGTCTTTGCCTTCCATGATGATCTCACCCAGTCCAGGGGAACAAAAGACATGCTCAGGCGAGCCAAGAAACATAAACTTCTGATCCAACATTTCAACCATTCTAATACCACAACCACAGCAGGGACATTGCCACTATGACACAATGGTTCTATGAAAAGAATACTCGATTCCTTAACTCACCGATCAACATCACCTTCGATCAAGTCTTGGTCATGACGACCGATGAGTTCCGTCAGTGGATCATTGATCTCCGAAAGTTAGTAGTCCATCTCTGGGATCATGAGGGACAGCCTCCGGTCGCTGGGGCCCCAATGGAAGAGATTGCCGAACAATTTGAGGGATTGAATTATCTCAAAACAGACAAGGCGCTGGTCATCGATGAACTGACCGGGGAACGGGATATTATTCGGATCTCGTCTCGTTCTGGCAATGCGGTCAACCAATTCTTTCCGACGATGCTGAAGACCCGAATCAATTATACCAAGGATGTCAGCTCCGGTCGTTCGATCTATGACTTTTTTGTGCAAGATGAATTGCTGGATCGATTCATCACCTATGCGACCCGACACTTCAAGCGCGATTCGTTTTATCACTATTCCGTTCCGGCACAACCCAACGATTTGGCGCAACGGGATTTCTATCCAGTGACGGATTCCTCGGTGGATTGGATTCGACAATTTGAACACGACTATCGGAAACGGGATCATGATGTGGATTATTGGCTCGGACCTTTCGATGACGAACAGGGATATACCGGACACAACGAAGCTCTCAAGACGGTCCAACAACTGTCGATCACCCGCGCCGAGATTGAAACCTTGGGTGATGTGATTCCCTCACACTGTCGGACTAATATAGATTGGGAACGGTCTGAATCCTATCGTATTCGGATCTATTCCAAAGGGCAACGCCTGTTTCCGGTGGGCTTCAAGTCCTTTCGGATTTCGTTTTCACAATATGCCGTTCAGTTCCCTCCCCCAATTGCCAAGTGGGTCTATGATACGTTCACTAAAGACTTCAAGAAGGACGAGAATATTTTTGTGTGGGACCCGTCCAGCGGTTGGGCCGGTCGTCTGATTGGTGCACTCTCTGCTAATGACAATCGGCATCTCACGTATCTCGGCAATGATCCTAACACCGATCACACCACCACACCAGGTCGAACTAAGTATCACGAAATTTATGACTTCTATACTACCAACGTCCTTCGTGGAGGTATGTTTAATATTCCCCATAACGATTTCAAGTTTTGGCAACTCGGGTCGGAGGTGATGCAGTTTGATCCGGCATTCCAAGAATATAAGGGAAAGCTGAGTCTCGTCTTTACCAGTCCACCCTACTTCAGCAAAGAAAAGTATTCTGACGATCCTGGACAATCATGTGTGAAGTTCTCCGAATATGATGCTTGGAGAGATGGGTTTCTGTTTGAGACACTGAAGACCGCAGTAGAATGGCTGAGACCTGGAGGATACATCGCGTGGAATATCGCTGATGTGGAATTTAGTGGAGAGGTGATGCCGATTGAAGCCGATTCACAAAAGATATTGGAATCGTTTGGGATGACCTTTGTCAAGAAGTATAAGATGGCCCTGGCCTCGATGCCTGGGGGTAACAGAAGAGACAGCACGACAGGCGTTCCAAAAACGAGAAATTTTTGTAAGACGAACGGACTATACCTCAAATATGAACCGATCTATCTATGGAAAAAATGTCAGTAATCTATAAGGCCGTCAATAAGATGAACGAAAAGGACTAGCAAGAGGGCCCTATAAAGGGAACCTGTCCTACGGTACCCGGTGGGCCCGCAGAGTAAGGAACAACATCCCCACCTAGAACCTCCTAGAACGGCCCAGGACGGTCGATCTCTCCTCAAGTGGATCTATCCCACACCTCATATACACTAAAATTAGGGATAATTTCATAACTCATTGATATTATTGATGTTCATTTTTGGACATTATAATCCTCTAATGCTGCATTTTGTTGTTGACTAATTTTGCCGACTATGTTATTCTAACACCATGATGAATAACACAAACATCGAAGCAAAATCCCTACTCGCAAAATTACTCGCCACCGAGAACATCCGGGTCGAGCATAATCCCAAGGCCACCACGGCCTCATTCGATCTCAAAAATCGTGTGTTGAATTGTCCGGTGTGGGAAGCCATGGACGGTGATATGTATGACATGCTATTAGGGCATGAGATATCCCATGCCAGGAATACCCCACTTGAAGGATGGCATTCAGCTATCACCGGGAAATCCAAAAAGCAAAAATCTTACAAGCATTTCCTCAATATCGTTGAGGATGCCCGTATCGAAAAGCTTATCAAGCGACAGTACCCTGGTCTCCGTAGACCGTTCATAAAGGCCTACAATGCGCTCCATGAACGGGATTTGTTCAAAGTCAAGGGAACGAACACCTCAACCTTGTTCTTTATTGATCGTGTCAATCTCCATTGCAAAATGGGGTTTGCGATGAATATTCGTTTTAATACCGTTGAACGGGCTCTGTTGTCTCTGGTCGAGAATACAGAAACTTGGATGGATGTGGTTGACGCGACCAATAAAATTTGGGAGTATTCCAAAAAAGAACAGCAAGAAGACCACGAGAAGCAAAAGAAGATGATGCAGGATATGTCTGATTCCTTGTCGGGCGAAGAAGAGGAAGAAGAGGAATACGAAGACGAGGGCGAAGACGAGGGCGAGGGCGAAGACGGCGAAGAGGAAGATGAGGGCGAAGACGGAGACGAGGGAGAAGACGGAGAAGACGGAGACGAGGGAGAAGACGGAGAAGACGGAGAAGAGGAAGACGATAAAGACAATAAAGACGGCGAGGCCGATGGATCTAGATCCGGCGGTACCAACAATGATGAAGACTTTATTCCTTCTGCGAAAACCGAAGAAGCGTTTCGGGACAATGAGCATTTATTGAATGCCAAAGATGCGCCTATGCTTCGGTACATTGATCTTCCTGCGGTGAATTTAGACAAAGTGGTCGCCCCGCAAAAAGTGGTCAATGCGAAGTTATCCGCGGTCCTCAATGACGTTAAGCGATCACGCTACTTGTTGCTGCAATTTCAAGAGAAAAACCAATCGTATATCAATACGATGGTCAAAGAATTTGAAATGAAGAAAGCCGCCAAGAAGTTCATCAAGGCAAAAGTGGCAGAATCGGGCGATATCAATATGTCTAAGCTTGGGTTGTATCGTACCGAAGATAACATCTTCAAGAAGATCACGACCCTCCAACAAGGAAAGAGCCATGGCCTTGTGTTACTGTTAGATAAGTCTGGTTCGATGCGCGGGAATATGAAGGGCGCTATTGAGCAGATCCTTATTTTGGCAAGCTTTTGCCGGAAGGTCAATATTCCGTTTGTGGCCTATGGGTTTGCAAACAGAAAGAGCGAAAACCGATATATGGAAGCCACTCAATCCTTTACCAAGACGCCTAACACCTTGCGTTTGGGTGCCTTGGGTCTGAGGGAGTTGATCAATTCCAATATGCAGGGGCAAGCGTTCACCCAGGCGATGATGAATCAATTAGCATTGGCCGAAGTGTATAGCACCTATACGTCATATAGTAATCCAACGGGTTCATATAATCATGATATGTTGTCTCAGTTACCGGAAGAATCGTTAGACAATACGCCGCTGGATGAAGCATTGACGGCGATGTTCCCGATTATCACAGAATTCAAGACGGCACGGCGATTGGATTTGGTGAATCTGGTGATTGTGCATGATGGTGATGCCGATCATACGACTCATTTTAATAATGAGTTTAAGAGCACTGACCGTTTCAATAGCGATGTTGAGCGGGTATACCTTCGGAATCCGGCAGACAACACCCAAGTGATGCTGATGGCCTCAGATGGCTATCGTGCCACGACCGTCGGGTTGATGGCGCTTCTCAGAAAATCATGTGGGATCGGCATCTATGGGTTCTTTATCGGCACGACCGGATCTGATATTGTCAGATATTATGTTCCCGAAAAAGGCGCGACAGCACAGGTAGGAATGTACTTCAATCGAGAAGAACGAAAACTCCGGCAGCTTGAGTCTAAGGTCTTATCGAAGAAGTTACATGCCGAGAAATTCTTGGAAAGCTGGACCTCAGGGTATGATAGATTTTATCTTCTGCCTGATGGGGAGAAGATCGTGGTCAAGGATGCGCCCATCACGATCAAGGGCAATGTGACGCCCAGAAAGTTATCCCAGGCATTTATCAAGCAGGGAAAAGCGAAGTATAGCAATCGAATTCTGGTCTCGCGGTTCATCGAAAAGATTGCCCGATAACAGATGATTCGTAACTCTTTGAAATGTCAGCACATTATAATCCTCTAATCTGAGTCTTTTGTGTTGACATTTCTGAGGGGTTATGAGATAATTACACTATAGAGATTGACGAGTTTCAAACAAGGAGAATGCAAGTGACAAAGAATCGTTCTAATATGACAACCCGCGAAAAGTTTTTGAATTTGTTGGCCATGACTGGTCGAAGCATTATCACCAGC
>Ga0315284_10005472_pt1 | contig 18037 bp, 7 predicted proteins | sample YL17G09_16_MG_FD_203696 | JGI IMG/M metagenome (GOLD analysis project Ga0315284, IMG submission 203696) | Sediment microbial communities from Yellowstone Lake, YNP, Wyoming, USA - YL17G09_16 | ecosystem: Environmental > Aquatic > Freshwater > Lake > Sediment | place: USA: Wyoming | collected...
TGAACAGCCTGCCAATGTCTGGGAATGTTATTATACATTAGTGGATGAAAATTTTGGAGTAGATAAAGATTATATCTTAGTTGGCATGAAGATATATAATGCAGATATTCAAAAAACACTAGGAATCACATATAAAACGGATTATGAATATGCTATTGATCGGACATTTAATGATAAGATAAATCAGTTAGGATTTGTGAATGTTCCGGTAGGAGAATCTATCGGATATCATCAGAAGAATTATTCACCATTTGATGTATTTATTAAGTGTGCAAAAATGGGTCATGAATTGATTAATCCAGTGATGAAACTAAATGGTGTGATGTATTCCCAAAAATTTGAATTTGGAACAATGATGCGATATTTCACGAAATATCGTTTTGTTGATTTACTATTCATCATAACAAATGTTGTGATGACATTATCTGAATCTGATGGAATTAATATTTTTTTAGAGCAATTTCGAAAAATTAAACAATGTATTATACAATATGATTTATATCATATTAACGAACGACGAATTAACAATTTTTATTTGATACAAAAAATATCTAAGACAGATATTGATACAATATTGGAGAGCCACACATGCATCATAGAAAAAAATGTTGATTATTATTGCATTGTAGGATTTATTTATCCATTATTATATCCATATGCACATAATTGGAAAACATATCCGTATGAATTATTTATGAATAAAATACAGTAATTTACAATATTTTATAAAATGACATTTGTGAATATATTTTTATGTCCTATAAATATGAAATATATTAGGATGATTCCATTAGAAAAAATCAAAAATATTCCTATCAATAAACCCAGTTTAATAGAACCATCTGATTTCGATTGGCAATTCTATATTAATAATTACCCAGATTTACAAAAAAATGGTATTACAAATAAAATGAAGGCATTAAAACATTGGAAATATTATGGTAAAAAAGAAGGTCGAATTTATAAAAAAAACGATAGTATTTCTCAAAGTGTTGATCATATTGATACACACAATAATTCAAAAAATATTCTGATAAATAAAGATGCACGTAATGTATTTAATCAAATGGGAATATATCAAATATATATAAGCGAACCATTTAAATATTTATCTAATATCAAACAATCATATAATCTTCACGATTATACTGATGATAATAAATCACTGTTGATGTTTGGATTATTCAAATTTATCGATTTTGACATAATTAGATTTCATAAAGGTCAAATTTATATTATGTGGCTGGGATCCGATTTAGATGATACATTTGACCATCGGAAATTTATTCTTGAAAAAATGCAACATGAATATAGTTATATTAAACACATTGCATTAACATCGCATGCAAATACAATATTATCAAAATATTCTTTACAAACAGTGATAATAGATATAGATATCACAATTGATGACCATTTAAAACGGGAGAAATGTGTTTATATATATAATGGATATCCAAATGAAAAAAAAATAATATATCGAGATAATATATATTTAGATTTAATACATAGATTACCTCAATATAAATATATTTTTAGCGATGATATCGACAAATACCCATTTAATAAAAAATATTTTATATTTGAAAGATGCTTTATTGCAATTAATTTATCTAATAAAATTGATAATACAAATATTATGAATGAATTTAACATAATGATGATTCCAGTGATTGATAATAATATTCCATCTGGGATAAAATGGAAAGATATACACGATGTTATCAATTATATAAATGCATATGCTGATAAAATCGATATGTATCATATGATTGGTATTCAAGATAAATTAAATAATATATATTTCAATATTGACTTATTTATAAATAGGATTCAAAAATATCACAATATTTTATTTATCTGCGGAGATTATCCCGGTTATGGTGGGGCTGCTACAAACTGTGATAATTTACAGTATTTTTTTAAAGAAAAAAATAATACATATGCAATCTATTATAATTATGAAAATGATAATCATAAAAAATATGAAAAAAATGAACGCTATTTGATAACAGATAGTTCGTTGTTAATCACCGAATTACAGAAATTATTTTTTCAACCGGATCTAATTATTTTAAAAAGTTTTATAGATATTAATTTACGGAATCTATTTACATGTCCGATATATTACCTTATAGGTGGAATATATAAAGATACATTAAATATACGTTACGACAAAATTATTAATAAAAATGGTCACGATGAACATATCAATCCAGCAGTATTACATCAAATAAAAAATTCCGATATTTCATTCAGCAATAGTTTCCATACTCATCAAATCTTAAAAAATATATATAATTTAGATACACAATTATTATATTCTGGATTTATACCATTTTATGGTAGACAGCTGTCAGATGACGAAAATTTTGTAAATCGGAAATATGATTATTGTGTAATTGTTTCTAATTTTAATAGAAATATCAAAAATATCCAGACAATTATTTCCAAAATGAATGGAAAAAACGTAATATTAATTGGTCACAATTCAAACAAATATTCCGGATTTGATTGTATAGATTTTGTTGAACATAATAATATGGGGACATATTATTCTCAAATTAAATATATCATACAGGATAGTTACTATGAATCGTGCAGTAACGTATTGATAGAAGGATTATTCCACGGATGCAAATTACATCATCTACTACCTTAATATATATATATATATATATAGCGGCACTATAATTTGTGTAAGTTTGTTAATATTTTATTAGTTTCTAAATATTTCGAAAATTTATTATTAAATATTTTTGATATCTGTATATGATCAAATATATTACGCATTGTTATATCTATAATTGATGTCCAAATTTTTGAAAAAAATGGATAATATTTTTTTTCTACTTCTACAATATTAATACTTCCAAGATCATACATATCTAAATCGATTAAATAACCCAATGTATTATTTTCTTCAATAATGTATGATCCCGAATATATTTGTTTGAATAAAATATTATAACATCCATATGATAAAGATTCGGAGATTACTCGCGGATTATAATCATATATAGATAATGTTAAAACTATTTTTGTATCATTATATATTTCATTTAGATGAATAGTTTTGCTGAATTCAGAACTATAAAGAAGATATATATTTGTGAAATTTTCATATTTTTTAAAAATTTCATTATTACAAATAATAATAATTTGTATACTTACGTCATTCAAAATAATATAATCTAAAAAATTCGTAAATAATGATATATTTTTTGTAGTCCCGTTACCAGATGCGATAAATCCAATATCATATTTACGATTATTTTTGATAATCATATTATCAATATCGTTAAATTTATTAAATTGAATCAAATTTTTAGATGAAAACATTTTTCGTTCATAGTATATTTTTTCATGTAATGTATGATATAATATTTTTGTATAATTTGGATATATAGTTTGATTTTTTTTGTTATTATTTTCCGCAATTTCTAAGCATGTTGCTGAGTAAAATATGGTTGTCATTTTAAACATACAATGAACATGCCCATAAAATCCCCTTAAAAAAGTCAAATTTCCATGACGAAAACGTATGATATCTTTTGGATCATTTAAACAGAATATGTTTACAGATACATTATCGATATTTGTTGTAAAATATTTAGAATTTTTATAATTTTCTTCATAACCAGCAGCACCATCGTATGATATGTAATTTACTTTATCATAACCTTTTTGTTTGGCAATTTCTAAACAAATATCGAAATATATATTTCGCTTAAAATTTATTTTGTTATCAAATTCTATGTCGACAAGTTCTTTTTCTAATTCATAATAATCAATATATTTACAATTAACGCACATAATATACGAACATTGTGGACATTTTTTGTTATATTTATCATGATGAACATAACATCCGGATTCAATATTGTTACCCAATGATTCTTTATAATGTGTTCGATTGTAATCAAAAAAAAATGAATTGCATTTACGCGAACAGTTAAAAATTACATTCAATGTATTATTGAATAATAATTTATCGATTTGTATTATTAATTCAGTTACTATATTATTAGCAGTAACATTACATTCCGAATTTCCACTAGTAATGAAATTGTTAGTAAATTGTTTGGATGTAGATAATATAATCTTGTCGATCCATTCATTGTTATTATAAAAATCATTGATGACCATATTACTATTAATTAGTTTCCAATTTCCTACGTTATGACTTGTGATAACATTACACTCGCATTCCATTGCTTCCAATATTACATTTGGATTACTATCATATAATGATGGGCATATTAATGTTTTCGTATTTTGTAATAATGTAATGATTTCGTTATTGTCAAGATATCCAAAATATTTTATATTTGGATTATTTATTTTAGTAGCATTTTCAAATTTTCCTACAAACAATATTTTTTTATCATCAAGTTTACCGGTGTTTATTAAATCTACCATAAGTTTATAATTTTTAATTCGTCTAGATAAATCATATGCAACAAATATCAAATCATATTGCCTATCTATAAAATTTATAGATGGATATATATGATAGTCAATAAACGTTGTATTTATGATTGTAATATCCCGCACATTCGCATTAGTTAATATTTGTGCAGTAAGTTCGGAATTTGATACTATCGTAGTAGCCCGATTGTATACATATTTTTCTAAATGCAAATCATTTTTCAGTACATTTTCGTATATATTGCCATATTGTAGTATATTTTCGTCAAAAACGAAATCGAGTGCATTAAATTTTTTGTCAAGTAATTCAGTAGTTGTCGTATTAAGTTGCATTATTTTATTAGTAAAATATCTTAATCCAGATGATATGAATAATTTTTTTTCATCTGGGAAAACTCTGTCAATAAACACAAAAGATTTATAATTTTTTATTATAATTACGTCGATACTACCATATATTTTATTGATATTTTCTTTAAAAAAAAGTAGTTCATTTTCGATATTTAACGATATATTAATCCTATAAATATTATCAAAGTTATCCGGATTATGTTTACCGTCAATATTAGTAATAAATAATCCAATAATATTGTATCGTTGTATTTTTCGTAATGAATCAATTATTTTATATGAATTTGTCCCACATCCACCAATATATGGTAAATCTGCAGAAACAACTAATATATTTGATTTTAATTGTTTTCTACGTAGATCATCATTTGTAATTTTTTTTTTATAAGGTTGTTGTTTAATACTTTTATTGAATTGTTGATTATTATTGGTATCTATTTGCAATTTATTAATAGTGTATATTCGTTCATTATTACGAGGATCTGTATTATCACCAGTTGAAAAATATAACATACGTGGCGTCCAAAAACAATGTAATCCACTACCTTTTTCTGCAATTTTAGAATGATTATTCTCCGGAAAACCGATTTTTTTATTGTTTTCTAACAAAAAATAATTACATTTACCAAAATATTTTGCACCACCTTCGTTTATTGATATTCTACATGAATATAAATTGTTTTTTACATGACGAATTGTAGATTTATCAATCGCATCATGATGCTCATATGTTTTCTTTTCAAAGTTATCAAAATTTACTATTCGTGATGTAACAACATCTATTACTTTTCGGCTTCTAGCTTTTTGAATCGTATCTGCAGATAATTCTTCATATTCTTTACTCGATCCAGATGGTCCAGCGTGACCGCACCCAAATCCAGTTTTTTGATTTTTTTCAAATGGAAAATTATTTGTCACCAGGTAATTATCCAACGGTGATTTGTAATTCTTATTCTTTAGTTCCGCGGTTAACCATAAAAATTCCTGTACTACGTATTTATCTAAAAATGGATACCTTCCCTCAATACCATATGCTCCAGCTACATGTTCTTCCTTCATCAAATATGCCCGTTGTGTATTTCCAAAAAAATTCTTCCATGGAAAAACTGTTGCCAAATCATCTGGAAAATATCCACCAATTGTACTGTGATCAAAATATTTAATTTTATTGAATCCATAATCGCTAAATATCTCATCAGCCCCACTTCCTGATAAATAAATTTTTTGACCTCGTTTTTTTGCCAACGAACAGATATATGAACATCCAATCGCCCCATTATCATCTGTTAATAATTGGCCATTTTTTCGGAATTCAATAATATCGAGTAATTTTTGGGCAGACCCTTTGTTATAATTTGGATTTTCTATTAATGCAAAATATTTATCTTTTTCTCCATTATCAATGTTTAACTTATACTCCTCTGCATTTTGTTTCAAAAATTGTCTGGCTCCCAAAAATTCATCCCGTTTTATGTCAAAGATAACTGCATCACGTACGATACGTTCTCTTTGTTGCATCACTTCTTTATCTTCTACATTAGCGATAGAATATGCAGTAAATTCAACATTTTGTTTTGTTAATTCACATGCAATAGCTCCACTATCATACCCTCCACTCATCCCGATAAATATCCCACATTTAGCGTATCTTGTACGTTTTTTTATAGATTCTGTAAACGCCTGATTCCAATCATCAAAAGACGTTTTATGTTGGGTCAGATCAAATGTATGTACGCATTTTTCGGTTTTTAGCATAATATGTGTCAAATCGAAAATATAAGTTGTATTCGCTAATACCTGAAAATTATTGGTAAGATTAATTCGATCCAGACATGATTTGTAGGAAGATATGCCGAAAGTTTTGTCATTAAATCCCATCCATAACGGACGTGTTCCAAAAATATCTGTGGATACAATCAATTTATTCTGTTTGAAATCTACTAGTAATAAAGAGAATTCTCCATCCAATTTAGAAATAAAATCATCTCCGTATTGTTCATACAATGGGATCAAACATTCTCCATCAGATAGATAATTACCGAAGTCCTCGAAATTGTAAATTTCCCCATTGAAAATACATATCACATCATTGGTCTCATTATAAAATGGTTGTTCTGTAGGAGGTCCAGTCATACTAAGTAGGGTATGGATGAATGTACAATCATTTATATATTTAACATTATAACTATCTGGTCCACGTTTTTTTAAAAATTCTAATACGTGGTCTAGATTAACGTTTTCTATATTTTTATTGGTAAATAAAATTCCACACATATTTGTATTATATATATAAATGAGTTTTTGATTAATAATATATCATCTTATTTTATAATAAATCGATGCATGTGTTAGTTACTGGTGGAGCTGGATTTATTGGATCCAATATAGTAGAATATTTATTATCGCTAAATCATCGAGTTCGCGTGATAGATAATTTAGCTACAGGTAACAAAAATAATCTATCAGAATTTGAAAATAATCCCAATTTTGAATTCATCTATGTAGATATCACCAATTTGGATGATGTTCGTAATGCGTGTCGTAACATTGATGCTATTTGCCATCAAGCTGCTCTTGGATCTGTACCACGTTCTATAGCACATCCATTAGGATCTCATAATACCAACGTAAATGGATTCCTTAATGTTTTATTAGCCGCTAAAGAAAATGGAATTAAACGGGTTGTCTATGCATCATCGTCAGCTGTTTATGGCGATGAGGTAATGTTACCTAAAGTAGAACATAAGATTGGAAAACAACTTAGTCCATATGCGATCACGAAATATATCGATGAATTGTATGGTAGAATATTTACAGAAATGTATGGGATGGAATGCATTGGGCTGAGATATTTCAACGTATTTGGTCCAAAACAGAATCCGAATGGAGCATATGCAGCTGTGATTCCTAAATTTATCTCTTGTGTCAAGCGTGGAATTGCACCCGTAATAAATGGTGATGGCATGCATTCTAGAGATTTTACCTACGTATCAAATATTGTTAATGGCAATTATTTGGCATTAACAACTGAAAACTCCGCTTGTTTCGGAGAGATTTTTAATATTGGTGCTGGTGGACGTGTTACTATTCTGGAAATGTACCATGGTATTAAGGATATTTTGGGTAGTAATATGGAACCTATATTTGGTCCAACTCGCGCGGGGGATATTTTACATTCTAATGCGGATGTAACAAAGGCTAGAGAATTATTGGGTTACGAACCGAACGTCGATTTTAATGAAGGAATCAAAAAAACAGTAAATTTTATTGGTTAAGCTAGCCGAAGTATTTATGCAATAAATACTTATTAATCATTTATTGCATCATTTAATGTTTCTATAAAATCTTTTTCATATTTGTCTGTTTTTATGAATTCTAGACATTCATTTTTAAATTGGATAGTTTTTTGTAAATATGTATCATAATTTATTATAACATCATTTATTACATTTAATAGATCTGAATAATCGTTCTTACAATACACAATATGTTGTGTAAATTGAATTTTATGATATTTATTGTATTTTTTGTTTGTAAACAAATTTGTATAATCATATACTTCGCTGTTACATTTTGGCTTTATTACTATCGTGTTATATAATGGAGCTATTAAATCATCATCGATACGTTCACCCATACCATATGGAGAAATTACTATTTTCGATCTTGATAAAAAAAGTTTGTATTCGGATGGGTGTAATGATTCAAAATACTCAACATTTTCTACATTTTCTTTGATATATGGCATGATAACATCTAATAAATATCTCCTTGCGATACCATCCAAATTGCTACGTTGATGTTTACAGAAAAATACATTAAAGATTTTCGGTTCATTAAATAGTTTTTTATCACATAATAATATCTTTGAATTATTATCCCATTTCCAAAATAAATATTGCTTAGGATTTAAATTAAATAAATATAATTTATTTAAATATTGATCAGGGATTTTTTGTTTTCTATCATTATATTTGATTGCAGATTCCAAATCATAATATGTAACTGGATATCCTTTATTTCTAAAATAATTTTCTATTTTAGGGCATAGGAGTTTTCTACACTCAAGTAAAAAATCACCATTATCATAATCATTAGTTAAATAATCTTTAATAAATAATTTACAGTTATCATATTTTAAGAAATATGATTCGTATGATGATGGTAATGTTGATTGATCCCATCGTGTGTATATAATAAATTTTTTATTTGATGTATCTTTAATGAATTCCGAAAGTTTTGTTAAAAAATAATTAGTATTCGAAAGTTGTAGTTCGTCAATATTTATTCCAACAAGCTTTATGTTGAGACGAGGAATTTCAGTTGTATTTTGCATAATTATAAAAATTACATCCGCATATTTATGATCATTTACAATAATAAAATTACTACTGGTGAGAATATTTTCTATGTTAATATTTACGGAGAACGTATCATTACATATTTTCATAATATATATTTTAAACGTCATTTATATTATGTAATATAGAAATTAATTTCTGTTATACATATAATATGAATATCAAACTAGTTTGTTTAACATGTGACGATTATCGGAAGCAACATATGAAAGCTCAGTTAGACAAAACAGATATTGATTACGAGTTCTTTGATGGTGTCAAAAATAATGATGTTATTAATTATTACAACACTATATATAATGAAAAAAATAACGTTACAGGAAGACAAATGCGAACATCTGAAGTTGCCATAGCATTAGGACATTTTTTTATTACAAAAAAATTTATGGAAGGGACAAATGATATATGTGTAATATGTGAAGATGATTTGGTATTTCTCGATTTTAATATCAAGAACACAATTCTTGGTTACATCAAGAAATTTATCAATATTGATGATCCATTCATAATTTATGGATGTTGTATATTGAATAAACCTGAATTAGTTAAAATCCAATTATCAACTGAAAATATTTTAATTACTTCAGCCCCGCGATATGGTAATGTATTTTATATATTTAATAGGCCTTTTGCGAAAATAGTTTTGGATAATTTTTTTCCGATTAGAATGGCGTATGATGATTATCTGAAAGGTTTAATTTCATCTCATAAAATCAAATGTTATCATACCAGTCCGTTTTTATGCTATGAATTATCGTCTATGTACTATGAAATGTTTTATCAATCAGGTGACGAAGAAATAAAAAAAAAATTGATCAGACTTTCTGGTGTGAATTCTACCACCGAACATATTAAAAATAAAATCAGGTATAATAGATGCGGTGAGAAAAATTTTGGGGATGTATTAAATGATTATATTTTAATTCGAAATAACTACTCTATTCAAATTAATAAATCTGTAAATCATTTATTAATGATTGGTTCAATTATAGAATATTGCAACAATAATTCCATTATATGTGGATCTGGAATAATTAATTCAAAAAGTATATTTCCAAATCCATATTTGGTACTTTTCGTACGGGGACCATTAACAAGAAAACGTTTTATGGAATTAGGATATTATTGTCCAGAAAATTATGGCGATGTTGGATTATTACTATCGTGCATATATAAACCAAATGTAATAACTAAAAAATATAAAATTGGAATTATTCCTCATCATATTGACTATAATGAAATGATATCTTTTATGGATAATATTAACTGTAATTTTGATTACACGATAATCGATTTTCGTACAAATATTGATGATATTGAAAAAGTAATAGATCACATTAATGAATGTGAATATATTATCTCATCATCATTGCATGGTATAATTACAGCACATTCATATGGTATCAAAACAATATGGATATCTTCATTTAAAAAACTGTATGGTGATAACATAAAGTTTTTAGATTATTATGCAAGCATTGATATTCATGATATTAAACCAGCATTACTTGATAATGATTTAATCGATGATATTGATAGTAAAATTAATATGTATTGCAATCCGGATAATCAAAAAATATCCAGCATTATTAATAATATAAAAAAAATAATACCATTGAATATTAATTATATCATGATACCAATCGTAAATCAGATTTCAAATGCAACACAATATAATAGATACCCTGAAATATTTTCAGAAATTAAAAAAATCATTATAAATCCTAAAATATTATCATTCGGATGCTCCAAGGGTCTAGAATGTAATACGTTGAGTGATTTGTATTTTAAAGATAGTTTGATCGATGGGGTTGATATAAACAAAAAAAATATTTTGTATGCAGTTAAAAATAATAAAAATTCAAAAATTAATTACTATGATGATATTACAAATCTAGATAAATATGATATCATATTCTGTATGTCTGTATTATGTAGGCACCCAATTGATAATAAAGGGATAATTGCCGATAACATATTTGATCCGTCATCGAAAACAATCATAATAAACGATATATACCCATTCGATGCATTTAATGATACAATTGCATTAATAGATAATCATGTAGCACTTAATGGTTATTTATGTATATACAATTCGTCATATTTATTTACAGATACAGAAACATCAAAAAAATATCAAGCCATAATAACTGAATATACAGATACTGGATTTGTCATCAAATACGATAAAAACAACAATATTGTCAAAAATTACCCCTATTTTTTGTTTAAAAAAATTATTTCATAACAGAAATATTCTCCCTATCCTCTCTCATCATATTCCTCTCCTCCACGCACGCCTCCAACACCCCATGTGGCACATCCTCCCTTCGCATATGATTCAATAATGCATTAGTATCTTTCGGAAAACAATATCCGCCATAACTCAATAACCCATCTGGTCCTGGTACCTGTGTGTGCATCGGATTAATCCAACCATTCTTCAGCATCATTTCCAGTACCCGATCATATTCACATCCCATTTTTTTGCATAACAAATATATTTCATTAAAGAATTGTACTTTGACAGAATAGAAGCAGTTCAAAAAAATTTTCATACTTTCTGATTCATCTGAAGTTGCGATTGATATTTCTGCATCTGGAAAATATTTTTGATAGAATGATACTAGAGGTGCCATCATATCATCTGTCACATTGGGTCCCTTTCCCAGTACAACATGTTTTGTATTTTTAAAATCCTCATATGCCGTTCTCGCTGTTAAAAATTCCGGATTGTGTACCAAATATAAATCAGGAAATTGGTCCGCTAGTTTGGAAGTTGTTTGTGGTTCTACTGTGCTTTTCAGTACGACAACCCCTCGATATGCATTTGAAATTAATGCTTCGCAGGTTTCTATAATGCATGATTTATCATATTCATTCGTTTCTTCATTAAACACCGTTGGTAGACAAAGAAACATAATATCACTAGTCAAACACGCTTCTAATGATCCGATGTTTTTATATTTGTCATATCCGACCGCATCAATTCCCTTATCCAAAAAGGTTTGGTACATGGAATTTCCTACGAATCCTAATCCGATAACTGATATTTGGTATGACATTATGTAATAGGTTATATTTTTTTATTTAATTTAGTGAAAATACATTGATAAGATTATTTGGAATCATCTTATCAATCATACTCGAAAAAATCCCAAATAGATATCGAGTGAGATCGCATAATAATTGTTTTCATTGCAATGATATGCTCCTGCAACAAGCTTCGATATGGATGAATATTTTTTGGTATATTTTTCTGGCATTTGGTAATCCCATTTCGTACTCTGGATTTTTATTATGTACATAAGTTCCTCCTTTCCATTCATAGGTTTACCATATTTATTATCCGGAAATTTTTCCGTTCCAATAATATCGTGTATTTTAGTTTCCAAATCAGAAATATCATATCGGAACATCTTTTTTACTCGTTTATAATTATCCCAATTTGGATGTTTCCGTTGATAACTTTCATTAAAATTTTCATCATGTCTCATTTCCGTATCGAGTGAATACACCTTAATAAATTCTTGTAAATATACCAATTCATCCTCACTATAAAAGTTATTTGGATCTGCTCGGTGTTCCCTCCACATCGTTACATCCTCTACTGTATTTGGATTTTCATAATAATTAGTGAATAACATTACTTTTCTAGCATAAGGAATATTAATTTCATGTATCGGCCCAGGAATATGTTCCGATAAAAAACAAACATCTTTAGTACTTTCGCCGTAATAAATAGGTATCCCATTAAACACATTAATGCCAATGATTTTATTGTTAGTGGATATCAATTGAATAGGAATAATATCCGGTCTATTTGCAAATATTTTTTTGAATTTTGTATAATCTTCTGCGTTTTTGGTGAGATAAAACTTTTCTGCACCATTCATAAAATCATTAAACATTTTCATTTCTTGATTTTTACATTCATCGAATATTTTGCTTACAGAACAGACAGTTTCATCAACTAATCCATGTTGATCCATCAATTTCATCATATCGGAAGAAATTTCAAGTGTTGGATCCAATAGTCTATCATAAATTTTACCAAATGTTTCATAATCAATAGTATCCAGGATAAGTTTTTCTCCCAGTTCTAGTTTATGATGCTCACAATAGCCAAATAATGCAGAATGGGGATATTTTTTGATAATATCCATTTGAAGAATAAATACCCGATCATCGTTTTTGAAACCGATTAACACGAAATCATCGCCGTGTATTTTATAATTTTTAATACTTAATGGTATCATGTACAAATTCGCTTTCAAAATCACTTTAGTTCCATTTACAACATGCACTCCTTCGTGAATCACCTCGTTCCGGAACATCAAACAACCACCAGTAGTTTTGGTATTGGGAATATCTATCACACCTTCTTTCAAATATAACCTTGTTTCACCACCTTTACAATTGGCATATAAACAAATCAATAATGAACAACATTTGAGATGATCGCATTTGAATTTAACAAAATCCTGGTGTGGTAAGAAAAAATCACCCTTCTCATATTTCACAACATCTAACTCATCTCGCAATAAGTGAAATGTGTTTTGTTTGTGTGTGTTATTCAAAATACTCACCACATGATTATCAATCCACTCGAATACCTCTTTGTTGTTCACGACAGCTCGTGTGGATTGCCGCAAATCATGTTTTACCATATTTTGCCGGGTCGATGTGTCGTGCACTTGAGATACGACAAAATCCAGTTTCTCATAATTTATCATGGTATTTAGATCCTTGATTTGGTCCTTTGATATGGCAAAGGCATCATACACTGGATAGGGTTCCGTTCTGAAATATATGTGAAAATGCATGCATTTTCACATATATTCGAACGTTTTTAGGCCCAACGGCCTAAAAATTTCATATGCTTTGCATATGAAATCTACCCAAAATATATGAAAATGCATGCATTTTCATATATTTTCGGGTAGCCGTTTCGAAGTTATGTAATTTCATGGCTGTGATACTAGATTAATTAAATCGTTGCTTTACAATAATTTAATCAATTTTTTCAAAAAAAATGATCAAATAAATACTTAAACATTCTATGTCCATAACAAACTATCAGATTCTCCCATGGAAGACTTACTTTGCCCGATCACCCTGGAATACTTAGAAACACCAATTACATTACCTTGTTGTGGTAAGGCTGTTTCCAAACTACCGTTTCTGCAACATTATGAATACAACAAAAACTGTCCCATGTGCCGTCAGGATTTGAGTCATCATGATGTAGCAAATATCCCAGTTTCTGTTAATCTAGCTTATCTAGTAGAACGAGCACAGGCTCCAGTTCCGGTGCCTATCATAGAAGCAGAAGAAGATTCTACATTAGCCATCACTATCCATAAATTACCCAATAGACAGTTTATGTCAAAAACAGTTATTGGTCAAATGCAGATTACAAATACCAATCAGAAAATTATGTTCAAACATCTTGTTTTGGTAGTTACCGATCGATCTGGATCTATGTCTGGTAATCCATTAACCAATACAAAATACTCTATTACTAGAATCATTGATGCTACTTACAAAAATAAACATTTGATTACCCAAATTATCACCTATGATGATAGTGCTCAATCATATGAAGTGAATACCAGTTTGCCTATGGTGCATTATGAAAATATTGTTAAACTCATGCAAACTGGTGGAGGAACTTCCTTTAATGCAGCTTTTAGAAGAATCGAAGCGATTTGTGATCAATACAAATCAGATAAATCTATTGGATCGATATCCATTGTGTTTTTAACAGATGGAGAAGATTCCAGTGTACCTGCAAATAAAAGACCAGAATTAGTAGCCACATTGAAATCTAATTTAGATCAAATCAATACAGTACCATATATTGTCCATTCGATTGGGTTTGGTGCTGGCCATGATTTTGGATTTTTAGATAAATTAAAAGAATGTGGGACCACACCTGGAGCCTATCGATATGCAGATCCAGCAGAGAATACTGATATTTTGTCCAGTAAGATTAATAGTGTGTTAGATGTCATTGTCTCATCGAATAATATACCCATCAAAATTGTCAATAGTCCGCTACCTATCATCGCTGGTGGAAATGATAAATATTGGGTGAATTTAACTGGATGTGATCTTAGTGCGACTCATTATATGACGCTTATGATTGGTGAAGATGATGTAGTTTATATTCCCGCTACAATTGTAGATGCTGAATCAGATGAATTATGGACTCAATGGTATTCGTACTTAATTGACGAAATTGCTGCTGAATTATTGGCACTTTCTACAGAATCTAATCTGGGTCTTAGTAAAAAAATCCATTATGAATTACTCCATCAACGTAGTAAAGCTATTTTGATTAAACTAGATAGCCAAAGTTCTAATGCTACCAGATTGGCAAAGTTATTGTCAGTGTTAGAATCCATCAAAAAGGGTGATAAAGTAGATAAACTTAAATTGACTGATATGAAATTCGAAGGAAAATTTGAAACACATGTCACATCATCTGGTGCTACTCCCAGTATTGCCTATCCTAAATCTATCACCACATCGCATTCCAAAAAATCACATTATGATATTTGCGATCGTAAATTAGCTGGTCGTTGTAAATCCGATAAGAATGAACCAGAACACTACCAAGTAATTGCCAGATACAGAAATTATGATGCATGTAACTGGATCAACAGTCATGATATCCAAGATTGTCATCTCCGAACAGCAGCTAGTATTGGTCGGGTCCCATTGGTACGCACTATGATGGAACGTTGTGATGATACATCTCCCGGTAATAATGCACTCGATCTTGCTATTATTTATGGATATTGGAAGACCTGTGAAGTGTTATTCACCTATGGTCGTCAACCAAGCGTAAATGGTCAAAAACTATTACGTACATGTATCCATTATGGTCATCTGAAAACAGCCAGTTTATTATTAGAACATAATATTGCTAAAGTCACCGATGATATGATGGATCTGGCGAGCACTAGCAAAGCAGTTGAATGGTGTACCATGCATAGTAATACGGAAATAGATATTGACCAGGCAATTCTTAAAGGGATGACAGAAATAGTCCAAAAGAAATTAGATACAATGGGTTGTATTTCATGGAAAACATGTATGTATCTTGTCCAACAGCCGACTGCTGAGCAGATCAAAATTGTGGATTTGTTGTTGAGTAATGGGAAGGTGAATCCACATGAAGTATTTGAATGGGATGATGATGTAGCCTGGCCGTTATTTATGGCAAGTAAAAATGGATTAGAAAAGATGGTAGATATATTAATAGATTACCAAACGGAAACTACCATTAATATGCAGAATAAAAAAGGGACTACCGCTTTGTGGATCGCCTGTTGTAACAAACAACTAGATATCGCTATGAAATTACTTATTCATGGTGCTGACCCAAACTTGGCTAATTTTAAGGGAGATAGTCCACTGATTCCCGCCATCCAAAAAGGATCTCAAACAATTGCCAAATTATTACTAGAATCTGGTATCAAATTGGATCTCTATAACAAAAACAGAGATAATCCCATCATCATTTGCTGTCGTGTAGGTCAAGTTAAGATACTAGAAATGTGCTTAGAATATCTCTCACCATCAGATAAGGCCCATATGTTAGTCAGTTGCGCGGATATCGATGGATTTAATCCATTACTTGCTGCAGCAGAACAGGATCGTGTGGAATGCATCAATGTGTGTCTCGCGCATGGAGCTGACATAGAATTCCGGACAGCAGATGATAATAAGATATTACCTGGTGCAACTGCCCTTCATATTGCGTGTTTTTATGGTAAATTATCAGCTGTCCAGACACTCTGTGAATTGGGTGCGAATCTATGTTCCCAAACTACGATTCATCAATATACTCCGTTACATGTGGCAATCAAACAAGGTCACAAATATGTAGTTGCATTTTTGATGACTAGATGTCGAGAGTCATGCCAGATAGTTGATATCGAAGGCCGATTACCGAGCCACTATGCGTCAATGGTGGGAAATGAATCAATCATGGAGGAGTTCTTTACTAATAAGTTAGCAATTTTAATGACAGAGGTTATGTATTCTAATGTAGAAATGGAAAATGAATGTGTCCACGTATTAACCAAATATGGTATGTCACTTGGTTGTTATGATAATCCCATAATGGATATGGAAATCAACCAACGTGATGTATTCACTACTGCATTATTAAGCAAAAAAAATCATTTATTGAAATCATTATTAACACACAATACACAACCTAGTCCATTATCTGTATTTTGGGCCAAATATTTGAAATATGATATGTTTCCAGCCAATGAGGAGACAAATGATATGCTCCAACGGGTTGCCAACATCAGTTCCAAAAATATTCAAAATAAAATGCTCATGAATGTAGTATGTTCTATGCCTAAAATGATAGAATATACATCGGATGTTATTTTGCAGATGACTAATGGATACAAAAATGCAGTGAATCATGAAGCGATTACTTTAGTAAAGAAATCTCAAGGAAATACACATACCATTCTCGGTTTTTTGGAAAAATTAAAGAATAGCAAAATCTTTCCAGATGGAAAAGAATGTCTAGAATATATTCTCTGGGATGCCAAAATACATATGATTGAAATGATTGCACATGGAGAAATTGTCTTACAACCCACACACTTGATGGCAATTTATCTTTACACGAGTAATTTGACTATTTTCCAACAAGTTAATGCAACCATGGCTCAGTGGACCACAAATGATACCTGGCATCCATTTGTTTTTTGTTTGTACCAAGCCATGACCCTCGTGCCAGTATATCAAGGAGATGTCTATCGTATGGTAGATCATGTGTTTGATCCAACAAAATACGTCATTGGAAGTACATTTATGTCAGGTGAATTCGGATTAACTTCAACTGAATGGGGTCC
>Ga0315284_10005473_pt1 | contig 18037 bp, 45 predicted proteins | sample YL17G09_16_MG_FD_203696 | JGI IMG/M metagenome (GOLD analysis project Ga0315284, IMG submission 203696) | Sediment microbial communities from Yellowstone Lake, YNP, Wyoming, USA - YL17G09_16 | ecosystem: Environmental > Aquatic > Freshwater > Lake > Sediment | place: USA: Wyoming | collected...
TAAATTGAGGTGTAAGCATAAAAGGTTGGGTGCTTATGTAAACCTCAAAACAAAAAGAGGCCAATTTAATTGTACTTGGTGTGGTGCGAAAATGCGGAGAATCTCTAAGAAAGAAAGTATTGCTCTTTATGATTTATGGAGAAACGGAGCAAAGTATCTGCTTAAAAATGTTCGGGATGCCATAGATAACATTGGTGTGCCAGAGGAATCATGAAGCCCAAGCTATGCAGAGCTGTTCGTAAAGTGTCCTGGCACACATACGATGGAGATAGGTATGAATACTGCATTGACTGTGGTTGGCGAAAGGGCATGGGTCACCATTGGAATTGCGGGTATACTAGCAAGCCTATTGGTGGAGGTCTATGAAGCCCTATAAGTTCAGCTCTACTGCTACTAACGACAAGCCTGACACAGATACTACCAGGCTATTAGAGTGGGTCGGTGCTGGTAAGTTACTGCGGAGGGGCGAGAAGAATCGTGTGGCTGAGATTCTGTACGGAACATTCGGGGCTGGGAGTTCCACATACAAGCTGGCTGGCTGGGCTTGGCCTATGAGTGAGTGCCTGAATCGGTATGTGGTGAAGCAGTACGATTCGTGGCACGAGTATTATGCGCCTGACAGAACATCATTGAGGTCCGTTCTACACGGAAAGATACAAGCCATAGCGGAGGTATAATGAAGACTAAGCAGTTCATATGGTCTCTGACGGCTAATGGTTGCGGGACTCTTGGCGGCCCTATGGGGACTGAGCATATAGGTCCGAGGATGTGGACTAGGATTTTCAAGACAGAGAAAGATGCCAAGGACCATGCCGAGAAGGTAGCCAACGAAGGGTCTCTGACTTGGTATAGAAGTTCACCCAAGTTGCAGAGAGTGGATGCGCGGTGGGTACTGTTTGATTTAGAGAAATCGGAGGTGCTATGAAACTAAAAGAATATACGGTTGTCGGACTCTATCAAGATAACAAGCAGGTCTATGTTGGGACTGTGATTGCCAGGACGGTTCCTGAAGCGGTCTTGTTTACCAAGAAAGATATGGGGAAGAAACGAGGGGCAGACGAACAGGACTCTATGACCGATGCGGTCCTGGCTGTGTTCGGCGGCAAGTACAACGACTTGTACGGAGAGGACGAGCTGTATGAGGAATAGACCTGATTATCGCCTAACCAAGATTACTATTGAGGTCTTATCCCTTGGAGAGTATGGTCCGGCTTCCGTAGAGCAAGTGGCCTATGACATGACTGACGGTTCCTGCCCCGGCTCTTTCAGTATTGGGGATAGCAAGAAGCTGAATAAGAAACGGGCAATCAAATTCCTAAAGGATGTAGGGTCTGATGAATCCTTTCTAGAGTTCCTTGGCAATGCGGGGGAGTGATTATGAAATGCCAGCGATGCGGAAGTGATAGGGTAATAAGCGCTAGTGCCAAGTGTTCTGACCTGTGCTTTGTTTCGTACAAGGGCAATGAGCATGATGGCTACGTCCCTTCTGATATGGGGATAGGCGGCGGCGATTACCTGGAGATAGAGCTGTGCTTGGAGTGTGGGCAATCACAAGGCAAGTTCCCCATACTGGATGTGTCGCTTCCAGATGACTTACTGGGCTACGCAAAGCAGGGGGATTGATATGAGGATACGAATGTCTGTCGAGGTTGATGTCCCTGATGGCGATGCGGAGTCAGAGGGATTTTTGCGCGAGAGGATGAACGATATTATTGACGAGCTGAAGGTCAAGAAGGTTAAGGCAAATGCATGGCTGAGATGGGCGAGAGAGGGATATATATTATGAGCATGGCATCCTATGTTAAGAGTCTTGAATCCAAGCGCAAGCTGTTGGCTAGACTGAATGATGACATTAAGAAGCGCGAGGTCAAGCTAAGGTGGTTGCGGTATAAAGAATCTCTTAAACAGAAAGCAGGTCCGAAAGAGGTAAAGGCTGGTACTGTCGTCGCAAAGATTTGGCCTAGGTGGATTGACCTATCTGATATGGTTCGTCTCTACGGATACTTACGCACGAACAACGACGGAGCTCATGAAGGTTCTTCCTATGAATATACCACAATGACTGGCGACCCGGAAGAAGATAGGTGGCGTAAGGGAAGGCATAGAGATTATACGGGGCCGACATTCATACGAGCTTCTGCGGCAAAGAGATGGGACAGACTTGCCAAGGCCATGAATAACCTAATCAAGAACGAGGCTGTCATAGTCAAAGAGCTATCGAGGGACTGACATGAGCCTAGACGAGGTCTTTTACAGTCAACTCTATGACCGATGGATTGACAGTAATATGGGCAAAGAGGCATGGGATAAAGCACGGAAGAACATCCCAGGTTATGATGATGATGGTGTTGGTACTATGGATGCCACTCGGTTCTTACTGAGTAGGTTTTGGGAGTGGTTCGACAAGACTGATTCATCAAAGGCTATACAATTTAGCGAAGAGGAAAAGAGGATTGAGAAGGTAATGTGTCAGGCAATTCGTGAGAGGCTGATATGAACTGCAACGGAACATGCTGTACTAATTCCGCCAAGAAGAAAGCCCGGCTGTCCAAGCTACGTAGAAAGATTGAGGGCCTGTTCAAGTCTCAACCCAACAAGACGTGGTACTACTCAACGCTGTGCGACGCGACTGACGGTGACTTAGAAGATGTCGTCATGGTCTGTCGTGCTCTTGTTGATGAGAAGAAAGTCTTTGTCCAAGTCTCAGTCAATAATCGGAGGCCCAATGCCAATAGCTGATACCGACTGGAAGAAGGTAGAGCTAATGAGGATACGTAAGCTTGGGACCGATGACCTACTCGACGAGGCCCTATCGCTTAATGGCGGCGACGGTTGGGACGGATGCCTAAGCAAATTTGGTAAGTGGTCTCTTGGTGCGCTTGAGTCCGAGCTTCGCTATCGCTTGTGGGATGCGGGACTGATTATCAAATTGCCTGGTATCGGAGGTTGATTATGGAGCATGAAGATATTATTGAGGAAGCGGATTTAAGCCTAACTAAGTCTGAGTCACAGCTCCTTGCCATGCTGCTTGACCTTGGGATTGCCGAGGCTAGATTCAATAAGCAAGATGATACCGAGGACAGTCTTACAAATATCGGTACTCATCTACGGGATGCCATGAGCTGTCATGGGTGGAGGGTTTGACATGCACTACTACGTGCTTGCCATACTAGGTCCGACGAATCATCCAGAGGCTAAGTTGGACGAGTTACTGAATCCATTCTATGAGAGTGAGTACGATTGGTATCAGATTGGCGGCCGATATACAGGGATGCTGACAGGCTACAAGCCTAGCGACGACCCAAAGAATGTCGAGGTCTGCGAGCAATGCAAGGGGACTGGCGATAACAAAAACTTGGAGCCGCCTGAGTGGAAGAAACAATGCGGTGGTTGTAATGGTTGTCGGGGAAAGGGCGTTAGAGCTAAGTGGCCTACTGATTGGGAGAGATATAGCGGTGACATCCAGCAAGTATCTGATGTAGAGATTACTGAGGCTAACTCGCCCTATGCGTTTGTTGTCGGAGATAAGTGGGTCGCTCCAGAGGCAATTGTCAAAGAGGATGGCAAGTATAAATCTAGGGATAACAATAAGTTTGGATTCCAGCTTGAGGAAGCGCTGAAGAATAATCAAGATGGTATTGTTGTCGTTGTGGACTGTCATAATTAAAAGGAGGAATCCATGCTCTCGATTAATTCTAAGCCATGTAATAAATGTCGGAAGGCAACGAAGAAGGTTAATGTCTGCCCAAAGGATGGATGCTTGCCATATAGGAAGTGGCTACACTCAGAGGTCTGTGAGAAATGCGGAACTTTAATTGTGCGGAGGAAACCATGACCAAGCCATTCTTTGTTAGCGTACCAATACTTGAACGGCAGATACTTCTTGTTGATAAGGCGAGTGCCAAAGCCAGGGGCAAGAGGGCCGAGAACCTGGACGGTCTTGCCAATATGCTGTCATTGATGCGGCAATCACTAGCAGATAACGGCAAGCTGAATGTGATTGCGGTGTACTCGGAGGAATAACATGGGTGCTGACCTAGTTTCTTATTCCATAGTCATGCCAGAGAAAGGCGTGGGCAAGTTCGTTACAAAGGAAATATCCCGCATTGCCAAAGCGTTGGGCAAGATAGATGATAATGGTATTCCAAGCGACTGCGATAAATGGGATTACATTATCAAAAAGCTTGACATCCCCAACGGCGATTACGATAACGACTTATGTGAGATGGATGCTGATATGTTGCTTGAGGCGATAAGAAAGGACCTAGAGCTTGTCGAGGGCTTTGACGAGAAGTTTGGAGCACGTGATATGTCATGGCAGAACTCGACGATAGGCGGCAAGAAGGTGGTGTTCATGTTCGCTGGCGAGATGTCGTGGGGTGATAGTCCAGAGGGTCTTGGCTACGAGACACTTAGGGCATTATGGCGGCTAGGCATTGCCAGAAAGATAGAGGATAGGCTGAGGTAATGAGTATGATTTGTATTGATGCCGACATGGTTACTCGCAAGTATATACTCTCTGTCGCTGCGCCGAAGCTACACAAGGCATTGAAGGGATGTCTTGAGGCTATTAAGATTGACGACGACAAGCCACATCCAGCTTGCCTTGAGGCCCTGCGCTTGCTTGGGACTCTGAAGGAATTGGGGGTGGAGTAATGCACATGGAAGATTACATCCCGCTAGACAAATGCGAGGATGGGGCGGTCTATGAGATTCATAGCCGCAACCTATCAGTAGGAGTGTTTGTTAAAGACCAAGAAGGCTTCATTGGGATACGTACTAAGTTCAGAAGCCGCTTCTTGTTTACGGAGTATCACTGGGACCAGGGCGCGCCGTATGGGACTGTCCATCCAATTAGAAAGCTGGATGTCAAGGTTCCAGATGGCGTGAAGATTGTTGAGTATCTTGGTACAATAGATAAGAAGACAGGGAGACCAGCAGACTTCAGTAAGACCCCATGCGCTACCGGAAACGGCAAAGCCTTTGAGAATGGCAAGACTATCACGGTCAAGGGCTGGTACTACACGGATACTGGCGAGGCAAGTGAGGACATTGGTGGGGTGCTGGTTCCTAATGATAAGCTGTTTGAGTTCTTGGACGGAATAAAGTTGTAGGAACTTGCTATGCTTCCCATTTCAATATGCTTATCATGCTTAACTCCAACGAGGTCTAGTAATGATATGTGTCCTAGATGCCAAAAGAGGCAGGATGGTCAATGGACTGGGGACATCGGTGCATGGAAGAAAGGGAAGGCTTACGCTAGTTGGTATCCAACCGAAAAATGGCTAACCTATACCTTTATGGATATGGAAGAAGGGGACGAAGAAGACAGTCCAAAAAAGAAACGGAAGGAGCCAAGCGCAAAAGAGATAGCTAAAGCTAGAAGGTCTACGGCTAAGAAGATTGCCGCCAAGAAATCTAAGAGAAAGGCCCTTCGCATTGCCAAGGAGAAGGCTAAGGTCGAGAGTATTAAGAAAGCATTTACAGCACCATTGAGGGTCAAGCGCGCACTGGTCATTTCATAGGAGATAATCATGGACAAGCCTAACTGTTACAAGTGCAAGTATCGAGGAACGATACCAGGCGATGCTCATTCAATGTGCTTGCATCCAAAGACGGGCCTGAAGGATGGTGATATATTTGGAGGCATCGAGGCCATACTGACTGGCCGTACTCTGAGTGGGGCTGCCGAGTTAGGCATCCAAGCCAATGCTCATGGGGTACATAGTGGTTGGTTTATGTGGCCTGGAAATTTCGACCCAGTGTGGCTTGAGTCTTGCAAGGGCTTTGAGTCCAAGGAGAAATAATTATGGGTTGTGACATCCATGTTTTCGTCGAGAGATTCGACAGGGAAAAGAACAAGTGGTTCGCCGCAGACAATTGGATTAAGAACAATAATGGCGATGTCGGGGTTCCATACGACGAGCGCATCTATTCTGGCCGCAACTATAACTTGTTCGCCATACTTGCCAATGTCCGCAATGGACGTGGCTTTGCTGGAATTAAGACTGGTGAAGGCTTCGACCCGATAGATGAACCACGTGGGCTGCCAGTAGATGTGACCAGAGAAGTGAGGGCCGAGATGGATGGTTGGGGTGATGATGGCCATAGCCATTCCTATGTTGGTCTTAGAGAGCTTTTAGAATACGACTTCGATGGCAAGGCTGTTAAGCAGTACGGCGTTATCTCTTCCAAGGACTATGAAGCTTGGTCGAAGAATCGTGGTGAGCCGTCAGTTTATTGGGGAGCATCGTTTGGTCCCGAAGAGATTACATTAGACGAGGCCAAATATCTTAGGTCGGTTGCCAATGGCCAGGACTTCACTGGCAAGAATGTTAATGTGCGGGTGTCGTGGGTGCAGTCATATCGAGATGCCGTCGGCAAGGACAGCGAGTTCTTCACTAAAACTATGCCGCGGATGCTTGAATTATCTCAAACTAATTACCGCGAGGATGTTAGGCTTGTGTTCTGCTTTGACAATTAACTATTAGGAATTCACTAACACTTGCTATAATAAAACGAGGTGCTATGAAGAAACCAAGACGGATAGGCAAGACAAGAATTCCCTGCCGACTGTGCGATAAAACGGAGCCGCGGATAACAAGCCACCAATGTACAGTATGCGAGTGTCATGTATGCAAGGAACATAGCAGTAACGGGCATTGCGAGGACTGCTATACAACAGAGGAGGCGTTGGGTCATCATGAAAACTAAAAAGCGCATGACAAATAATGAATATGTTAAGGAACATTATGGATGTAGATGTCCATACTGTTTAAGCACGAGTATTCAGGCTGATGGATACCCGCAGCCAGAGGCAACTGAAGCAGTTGGAGATGTTCATTGTGAGTCTTGCGGAAAGAGATGGAGTGAAATCTGGACGCTGAATGGATGGTTTAGCCATGACCAGTGAAAGGTTTGATGTTGTCATAGTCGAGGTAGCCACGCGAAAGATTGCGTCCATCATCGGCAAGGATATGACCGAGGATAAGGCCGAGAGGCGCGTGGAACTTGGACTGACGCGGACCAATGACAACTACTATGTTGACACGGTGGTTGCTGGAACTGCTGAGGTCGGCAAGGTCTTGGAGAAAAATCAATGAGAAAAGATATAATCTGGATGCCGCACCCTGGTCACTTCATCTGCGGGAGTGACTGCCGCTTCCACCTCAGCACCTATGTCAATGGCTACATCGTGTCAACCGTTGGCGAGTTGTTGCCAGAGGAATCGTCACGTGAGATTCATGCGGAGGTGCGAGGCATTAAGCTCGAAGGCCGCGGTGATGCTAGACGTGCTGACTTCTTAGATAAGTGCGGCTATGTAGATATAGGGTACGACAGAAAGTATGAGACGATGGTTTTTAAAGCGATGAAGTCAAAAGAAGTATGCTGTCCGTGGAGAATGGCAGGTGGGAGTGAGCTGGACTTCGAGGGATACAACGACCCTGGCGATGCGTGCCGAGGCCACATGTGTATGGTTGAAAAGTATGGGAGGTCTAAGTGAGTCCGTACAATCCATATCATCTAGTCTTTGCCTTCGAGAGGAAGCGCAAGCCATTGGACTTTAAGTTTGATAAGAAGTGCAAATGCGGCAAGGTTATCAAGCGTGAGTGGATGTACGGGAAGCCAGAGCCGCCCTCTCAGTATCTACATCGAGAGCATTGCAAGGCATGTAGGAAAGAAAGGGCACATGCTAGTGCTGTGAAGAAGATGGTATGGCCAATGCCCAAAAGGAAGTATAGAAGGATGGGAGACTTGTCATGAACTGTCCACACTGTCACGCTAGGGGTATTGATATAGAGATGCTGTGCGAAGATACTAGCGGTCGCTATGAGCCAGTCGCGGGCACAAAATACCCAGAGGTTAAGTGTGAGACATTTGTGGCCGCCAATTACTCCTGCCTAAATTGTCTTGATGAATTCAGATGGACACTGTATGGCGGGCTTCGGGAACGCGAATGAGTAACCTTGGTCGATGCCCAGAGTGTGGTGAGGCGTTCTTTCGGTTCACAAGAGCTGGTGACACGCTCATCTACTGCTCACCTGCCTGTCATTGGGGCAGACGAGCTGGAGGGCGGCATGTGCGTTGTCGAGGAGGACGAGTCATGAGTCCATTGTATTTTAATCCCAACGGTGACTTCATGCCAAATAACCCATTAATTAACACGCAACTTAGCATGCCAGAACCAATACAATATGTTATTACGGTTGCTTTCAATGAGCTGTCTATGGAGAGAAAAGCTTATCTGGATTACAGAATGGACGAGACTAAAAGAAGGGCATACGATAATCTTGTGGCTAGATTGCGCGATGAGGGATACCCAGATGGTACATACAGTGTGAATTTTGCAGTGACCCGCGACCCAGGTGATGGATTAATATCTCGTCTTCATGCTTCGGCGACGGTTGATGCCAGGCTAAAAGGTACTGCGTATTCAATGCGGTATGATGAGGATGAAAAGAAGATGGTCTTGATAAGTCAGTTAATGAAGAAGGGTGAAATATTGGACAATGCCGCCGCCGTGGGGTTGATGCGTGGCCCGCAGCCGATAGCGCCACAGCCAATACTCAAAGAAGAAATCATAATGGATGAAACACTGAAGGTCAAGCGCGGTCTTATAATTAAGGAGGTATGACCATGCCAGACTATTTAAAGGATATGCGAGATAGAGAGAGAGCTGAGGGTTATCCGGTCAGTATCACAAAGTCCTGCGAGGGTGGCCCTACTCTTTGCTATATAAAGGAGAGGGCAAAGGAGATGGGTATTGAGATACGAAGCTTCCCGTCTTGCTATGTCGGACAGGTCTGCGTGGCACTTAAAAAGGGAACCAAGAAGCAGTATAGAAGTCTCTTAAAAGAATTCGGCTGCGATTATCTAAACTGATTATGGCTGAAAAGAAATCAGCTTTAGAAAAAGTGGAAGAAGGCAAGCCAGAAGAGTTGGAGCTTCCGAAGCACGAAGAGAAACCAAAAGAATCTGAGAGACCAATCAGGCGCATCTGGCCGTAAGGAGGATACAATGGGGCGATGGAAGGGACGTGAAGAGGGGATGACGAGCATACCAGTTCCGTGTCCGCACTGCCATAAGTTCGTGTACAACCCGCCGAACTGGATACGTGTTCTTGAGGCCATGTTCGCGCTGAGAAAGAAGTTCGGTTCAGCTGTTGCCAATCAGACAGCGCTTGCAGAGCACCTTGGAGTCACTCGAGAACGTGGCCGGCAGCTTATGAACCTGGCCATTCATGCTGGAGTTGTTGAGTCGTTCATTAAATTCACCAGAGTCTTCAAGCCAAGTCAGCGTGGGTATCTATATTATCGAGCCTGGCGCCGAGCTGGATGGGAAGGCAAGCGCGTCCCAACACAGCAGCAGATGCGGACGTCAGTCGTCAACACTGGCTTGACCACAAAGAAACAAAGGATGAGTCGCCTTGGTGGAGTGTGCAGTGAGTTGGCCGCGGCGATTGCCGTTCTCAAGACGCGGGACAAGGAAAGGTCTAAGGCATGAGCTATACCAGGGAGGCTCATGGCGTTGCTCGGTTTAATGATGATGTGAAGTTTGGAGACCTTGCCGAGCTTGAGTTTCTAAAGAATCATCCGACACTAATACATAGGCCGAGGGGTAGGGAGCTTGAGGACTTCTCAATGGGTGCAGGCGGTGATAGGGTTGAGCTCAAAGCCGACAGATACTTAATGGACACATTCGCTAATCGCAGCAAACTAAACAGTGGAATCATTGGGAAAAGCAAGACATGTACTGGGTCCATTACGAACAATCTTTCGATAGAGGTTGGCAAGAGGGTCAAGCCTTCGATGCGTCAGGTGAGGAGCGGCGTGTGGCAGGCTATTGGGTATGGTTGTAAGTACTTTGTCTATTGGATGTTCAATGACAATGTAGAGTTCTGGTTCGACCCAAAGCTTCTATTATGGACTGCAGCCAAGTACCGAGGGAAGTATCCAGACCGTTGTAGGTGGAAGTGTAATGAGGGCCTTGGTCCAGATGCCTTTAATATCCTAATCCCGTATGACGAGCTTCGTGCAATAGCCATCCCATCACCATTGGAGGAACCATGAAAACAGTAACGCCAAAGGAAGACCGATTGCGACTTGCTATGGATAATGCCAGGAAGCTTCCAATGCTCTGCTACATCGCCATCGAAGGCATTGACTCCGTGTGCATGTTGCGGCGAGGAGATTCTGGATACTTCAAGACCGATGTAAAGATTGACAATAGAAGTCTTCTTGAGTGGACAGTCAGTGATATGAATAGAAAGCTTAGTGTTACAAGAGCGCAGGTCGCGGCGATGGAAGCTGGCTCTATGTTTGGCTGGCACACAAAGGCCGCCGATGTAGGCAACTACGACGCAGAGGGGAGGCTTAACATATTATGAACTATCTAATAATGGCGTTGCTTATGGCGCTGGTTTCCCCCGCAAGCGCCGATAGGATAAGTCGGTCTCAGTCTGGGACCGCTGACTGCCCTGACAAGGCCTGGCGTGTGCTAGTCATTGGCGGAGAGATACAACCTAATAGCTGGTGCGGGCAAAGTAATGCTGGTGATAAGCGCTACGGTAATAGCGAACACAACAAGCAGGTTGCGGATAAAGAAAAGAGAGAGCGCGAAGAATATAAGAACAAGCAAGAGGCCGAGCGCGCTAAGAGAAAAGCAGAGCATCAGCGGCAGATTGATATGGATAAGGCTAAGCGTGACACAGAGAAGGCAAAGCGAGATGCCGAGCGCGAGAAGCGTATAGCTGAGAAGAAGGTCCATGACTGCCATGGCATTGGTGCGCCAGCCAATTGTCAGGGGGCCAATCCTGGCAAGGGACATCAAAACAATAGCGGGAAAGGAAACAATAAGAATCATTGAATCCAAATAGTTCTTGACTTTCATAGCTCCCTCGTGGTACAATACCTAATCGCCAATTCAAAGGCGAATAAGAATCAAATCAGAACGAATGGGGGAATAGGAAATGTCAATGAAGAGATTTGGAACTCAGCTCAAGCAGTTACTCTCTGGGCTGAATAAGGACGAGAGACTCACACCTACTGAGTTCATCGAGAAGGTGAATAACCTGCGTAGCAACATTGAGAACACTGACGGCATTATTGAGGCCGCTCTAAAGCAACCACGCTTCTTGCGTAAAATCATGAAGGCTTATCGCCGCTCGCCAAGCGGTCGAGTTGTGCTTTATACCCGCAAGGGAGAGCCGATGGTCATGACGCTTGAGAGAATGAACATCCTGCAGAAGACAGTTAAGACTGCCATTCAAGGCTTGCGAAAGTATTACGACAGCCGTAAGGTTGCCTTAGTTTAAAATCGTAGCAGGGGAATAATACAGGACTTATCCTTCGGGGTAGGTCCTGCTTATTTTATTAAGCTTTAATAGGTATTGACGAAACTTAAAAGAACTGGTACAATATTGATGGAGGTGCCAAGATGTTAATCGTAAGGTCTAAGGTAAGAGCGCTGGCGAAAGAGCACGGGAAAAGAGTATCATCTTCTTATATAGAATACCTAGAGCGTCGTGTTCGGGAAATAATGTTGGGGCATATGAGCATACTCGGAAGCAAGATGACTCTTAATATCCAAGACGCAGAAGCACTTGACGCATATCGAATGACTCGCTCTTGATGGAGTGGATTAGAAAGATAGGTTTGCCTCGAAAGCCGTTGATTTATGTCGCAATGAACAAGAGAGGGGAGGATAAATGAAAAAGAGTTTTCCGCAAAAGAAAGAGGTACTCCGCAAAGCCCTAATGGATTCGTTGGGCAGATGGAGACTGGAGCGTAGTCTAGAGAACGCAAGCAGTGTGATGTTCTGGGCGGGCTTGCTGGGTTATGTGGCACCGGAGGTGTTAGATGTCTCTATCTAAGCTTGTCAAGCGCGTGGATGAATTTGCTGCGCAGGGTGTTAAGCATGGCAGAAAAAGTGTGGCGGACTTCTGGATTCGGTTTGGCGCGGACATGACAGCATCCCTGTTTCGGGATACCACACTGTCGCGTGAGTCATTCGGTCCATTCCAGCTTCCTGGACCGCAGATGTATGAGTGGCTGAAGGTGGAGCTCAAGGATATGCCCAAAGAGACTCTATTCGGGGTCTTCGAAAATCTGAGGATGGTGGTTAACCAGATGCAGATTGATGGAGAAATCTCCCCAGAGCAGGCAGTTTTGGTGAGGCGAACAATTACCCAAGTCGAACAAGAGTCGGGTGCTCCTAGCCCACAAGGGGGTTCATGACCATGGAACGCTCTGCAATCGTCCCACACATGTCTTGGTCAGGCCCGCAGCCTGACAAAGAAACTGATGCCTACTTACTGGCCATGCTGCTCCGCATCTACTCATCTGGACTTGATTTCGAAAGCGAGGAAGAGCGCGATGCGATGCTGCACCCGTCGGTCCTCACAACCGAAAACCTTTCAGTCATTGCCCTTATGTACGCATTTTACAAGGAGCGCATGGAAGATGCTGGGGCTAGGAACACCGAGGACATGCTCAGGCTAATCAAGACTGTGGACGAGGAGAGTATCACTGAATGGATTCCAGACCACAAAGATGATATCAGCAAGGCCGAGGCGGAATTGTTGGAGTTTGTGGAATCAAAATCCACGCCAGGGTTTAAGTGCTTCGGGTAGGAGGTGAGTCATGGCTGTTCTATCCGTGCTTTTCGGAGCACTACTTCTGTTCTTTCTGTTCTATGGAGTCAAGATGGCGCTTGCCGCTAGTCCGTATATCCAGAAACTAATGAGCTTTGTTTGGCAAGACCCCATGGTTCGTTACCGTGCCCAGGCCGTCAAGCGCATCAAGGAGCTGTGCGTTGATGGCGATGTTCCAGATGAGACCGCAATATTGATGGCAGCCAAGGAGTTGGACATGACCGAAGAGCAGCTAGTGGAAGCCCTGAATGGGCTGACCCCGCAGGTCATGAAGGCCATGAGCAAGGGCGATTTAGTCTCTGCACTCCTAAAGGCCAACGACAAGCTGATGCGCAATATTAAACGTGGAGGAGGATAACATGCTTGAAGAAGAGATGGTCCACGAAACCTCTACTAAAGATTATGGCCCGATGGTCGATGACCACCAAATACTCAATGCCTTCCGCTACCTACTCATGCGCATCATTCGCCTTATTGCCACGACGGTATGCGAGGTCTTGATGCTTTGCGCGGTCTTCGGGCTTGCGCTATCATTGTTCATGATATTCGGGTGGATTATATCTGGCTTCAAGAGCGACTACTATCTGGACCCAGGACGGACCGCTACTTGGTTTGGCTGGCTTTGGGCTGGCCATCCAGTCATCGCATCAGGTGTGTTCTTAATGTTGACCGTCTTGTTCATGGGCATATCCTGGTCGTTCGGACTGCCTTACCGTTGGAAGTCGACGATGCCTGGGGCTGGCCTTATCCATTGCGAGAGATGCCACAAAGAGATTGCTGACGACTGGAAGTGCTCAGAGTGTGGGCTCGACCGCATAGAGATGCGGCTCCCAACATGGCTGCTTGAGAAGGCGAATGTGGCTGTCACATGCTTATGGGCGTTGCATGACTGCACCATAGGGCTGGTCTCAATGGTGCTCTAATGGAAATAGAAAACGCGAATAAGCTGATAGCTCAAGGGGCTGACCTAGTCCATGTCAGGATTATCGGTGGCCCATATCTGTCATGCCATGCTCGCTATAACCCAGAGTTCACCGACAAGTGCCATTACATTCCATCGTGGAGGTGGCTAAAGGACAAGCGCTACTTCAGGATTCACTACCTTGATATACCAACTCTTGAAGGTATCGCGTTCAAGGCTGGGTATCAGGTCCGTTATGCGCCAGGAGTGGCAGAGCATTTTATAGCGCTTAAGACAGAGTACCTAGAAAGGCGTGAGTGGAAGAAGAAAAATGAGATACGGGTTACCATCCCAGTTAAAAGACCGCTGCGTAACTATCAGATAGTAGGTTCGCAGTTCATGTTCAAGGCTGGTCGCGTTCTGAACAGTGATGGCATGGGCAGTGGGAAAACAGCGCAGACCATTGGGGCAATCATTCTTAATAAGGAAGCAGGTAACTCTTATACGACATTGGTTGTATGTCCAGCGTCAGTTAAGTTTGCATGGCAGCGTGAGTTTGAAGCCATCTCCGACCTTAGGGTATTAGTGCTTGACCGTAATATGGATAAGCGCTATGAGCAGTACGAGTTAATTAATCAATATGAGGTTGCCATAATCGCCTATGATGGATTCATATCTGACTACGAAGAGCTGGCGCGCTTGTTTAAGCCAAGCATCTTTGTCCTAGACGAATGCCATCGCATAGTTAATCGGACCAATAAGATTACCCAAGTCCTTGTTGGCGGAAAGAATATACGCAAGACCTTCCCCTTAATGTGCGACCTACACTCCATCTATCTATTGTCTGGCACGCCCATCACGAACAAACTTGAGGACCTATATACAATCCTCAAGCTCATTGACCCTGGCCTATTCGGTTGGACGGGGTTCGCCAATCGTTACACAATGCAGGAAGAAAAGTTCTTCTGGCGCGGCGGTGCAAGGCGGTCGTACTACAAGATAGCTGGCTACAGGAATGAGAAGGAGCTCAAGAGCAGGCTTGACCTTCACATGATTAGGAGGACTAAGGACGAGGTTCTGCCGGAGCTACCAGAGAAGATTTACAAGACAGTAGACATCGAGCTGGACGATGAAGAGAGGAAGATTTACAACGACCTAAAGAAGAACTTCAAGGCAATCGTCCGCGGCAAAGAGTTGAATGTTATGGACAAGCTGTCGTGGCTGACAAGGGCCCAGCAAATCTGTGACAGCCTTGAGCTTGTTCCGAACAGTACGGCAAAGAAGTCAACCAAGCTGGAGGAGTTGATACGCATAGTCAACGAGCAGAAGGACGAACACAAGATTGTTATCTTCTCTAAGTATAAGATGATGACGACAATCATCTGCAGGGAGCTGGCCAACCTTAAACCGTTCCACTTCAATGGAGATGTTGAGGCTGCGGACAGGCAGGAGATGATTGACGAGTTCCAGTCTGACCCCAAGCGTAGGGTGTTCGTTGCCACGCTAGGAGCTGGTGGCGTTGGCGTTACGCTGACGGCCGCTGATGTGGTTATCTTCTTCGATGCCCACTGGAGCCCAGCGCTTAATAATCAGGCAGCAGATAGGCTCCATCGCATCGGTCAGGCCAACTGCGTGAATGTCGTGACTCTTAGAGTTAAGGACTCAATCGAAGAGCATGTGGCCAGGACATGGCTGGGTAAGCAAGAGCTAGTGACGGGTATGCTTGGCGATGAAGATGCCATAGCCAAGATGACTGCGGTGGAACTGGAGAGCTTGCTGTAAATACTTCTTGACCTTGTCTGGACAGTTTTGGTATAATCTAGAAATATGAGGAAAGAACTGGCAAGGACATCGAAGAATGAAGTCTCACTACAGGAAATAAAAATCTGGAAGGTCCTCAAGACATCCACCAGCTGGACAACTAACGACGATATAGCTGCAGCCATTCCTGATGTGTCGCCACGAACAGTACGACTGCACACGAAGAGGCTTGCGGCTATGGGACTCGTAGAGGAGATGCGATTATTCCCTGCACATGCATATCGCTGGCTGGCGGAAGCAGAGAATAAAAATAGGGAGTATGTGCAGAAGCTGGAGTCTGCTGCTGCTGTGTTTGCGGAGTGTAGATAGGGGGGGTAATGTTCGGCAAAGAGTGGGACCGTTTCTGGGATAGCTTCGACAAGATGATGTCCGCGCTTCCCGCCATGGTTGACAAGGCCGTGGCATCTGGAACGCGCAAGGTCACAATCTCTAACGGCGACATAGTCCTGCGTGGGAACTTCAAGTCGCTTAGGATTAACGGCCGGCTTATCCGTATCCCAAAAGAAATACTGGAGGGTAATAATGGCCAAACGGATTAGTGGAACCAAGGAATGGGCAGCCAGTAACCTAAACCTCAAACAGACGGGTTGCCCTAACCAGTGCCGTTATTGCTACGCCTCTGCTATGGCTATCCGTTTCGGCCGAGCCACACCTGAGTCTTGGGGCAAGCCAGTCATGTCTAGGCTTCCATCCATCCCAGGCAAGCGTGATGGGAAAATAATGTTCCCATCAACGCATGACATAACCAAGTCCAATATCGACCAATGCATCGAACTGATTCACCGCACATTAGACAACGGCAACAACATGCTGATAGTCTCCAAGCCTGACCCTGGCGTTATAATGGAAGTGGCTGAGTCTATCTCCTCATCCACCAAGGACCAAGTCCTATTCCGTTTCACCATAGGCTCGGCAGACAACGATGTCCTCAAGCTGTGGGAGCCAGGGGCACCGAACTTTGAGCAGCGCTTAGAGTCCTTAAAGGGCGTGCGCGAGCTAGGCTTTGAGACTAGCGTATCATCAGAGCCAATGCTTGACGAGAACATAGACGAGGTGGTCCAGAAGGTAATACCTTATGTGACGGATGCCATATGGCTAGGCAAGGCCAACTCACTCAAGGCGCGCGTAAGCTTAAATACTGGTGGCGATAAGACAATGCTTGAGCACGCAACACGGCTTGATGCTATATGGTCGGACAAGAATGTGCTGGACTTATACGCTAGATACAAGGATAACCCAAAGGTCAAGTGGAAGGAATCAATTAAGAAGATAGTCGGCATCAAGGTTCCGACTGTAGCTGGGCTGGATATATAAGGGGGGCCAGTGAAGAAGAAAGCCAAGCACAAGTGCCCATACAAGAAGGGAATCCGATGGTCACTCAGTAGTAAGCCCAGACGCGCATGCATGGAACCAGGAGGCTTTGGCCGTGGACCGAAGGTTGGTCTAATCGACAAGAGCCTAGAGGCTGCCTTCGCCACCAAGACCAAAGACCTGAGGATAGGATTTAATGGCTAAGAAGAAGGTCTCAACTGTTCCGCCATGCGCTCACTGTGGAGTTGTATTTCGCAATCCATTACGATGGTGCCCAAAATGCAGCGACCATATTGGCGAGTACTCATGGTTCAAGGGCGGTGATATCTGTGACCGATGCGCCAGTGGAGAGAATGATATATATTTAGAGTGGCGCAAGGGTCATGCCGATAGAGTCAAGGCTGCCGTAGCTTTGACCGAGGACCCAAAGAACGGGTGTGACTGCGGGGTCGTCAAGGCGTTCGAGGAATGGGTTAACAGTCCTGACTACGCAAGGAGATTCGATGGCATCCAAGCCTAAGCTTGAGAAGAGGACCTGGCACTACCTGCATCAGCCAGCCGATTATGAAGTCTATTGCATGAGGGGTAGAAAGATAAATAAGAACCACAAGGTGACTTGGTCTGAGTATGCTGGTATGATATGGTGTTATGATTGCAACGAGGATATGAAAGGTTTTGGTGGAATCTTTGATGGTCCAATACCATTTAACGCTACCAAGCTGTTGATGGGAAGGACATGCTTTCACCGATATAATATGGTCAAGAAGGTTGTTGAGGGCCCAGTCATGCGGAGAGGGCTGATGCATTACCGCATAGACAAGGGACTGACTAAGAAGCTTGTGGTCGAGAGGACCAGCAAGTGAAGGTAATCATGCTCGATGTTGACGGCGTCTTGAACTCACGAAAGGGCTGGCACAGAGATAGACCCAAGACCTGCTGGTACCTAACTCCTGAGTGCGTGGAACAGCTTGGCCGCATAGTCAAGGCAATTCCAGATGTTAAGTTCGTCCTATCAAGCTGCTGGCGACACCATATGGACGCGATAGACTTCAAGGCCATTCTTAAAAAGTCTGGTGTTGAGGCTGACTTCATTGGCGAGACACCGACATATCATGCCTCGGTAAGCGTTCAGCGAGGGCAAGAGATTCAGTCTTGGCTGGATAATAGCAAGGTCAAAGTTGATGAGTTCGTGATATTAGACGATGACTCTGACATGCTCCATCTAATGCCTAAGCTGGTCCAGACGAAGGGTGAGGATGGCCTGACTATTGAGATAGCTGACGAGGTTATACGGAGGCTGTCATGAAGCAGTGCTTATGGAATGGAAGGAAGTTATTGAGGGTTATTATCCG
>Ga0315284_10005474_pt1 | contig 18037 bp, 17 predicted proteins | sample YL17G09_16_MG_FD_203696 | JGI IMG/M metagenome (GOLD analysis project Ga0315284, IMG submission 203696) | Sediment microbial communities from Yellowstone Lake, YNP, Wyoming, USA - YL17G09_16 | ecosystem: Environmental > Aquatic > Freshwater > Lake > Sediment | place: USA: Wyoming | collected...
GTATAATCTCTTGACTTGAGGCCGCCGTTTCGTGCCAGAAGAACGTCGGCTTTCACCGGCGGCAGGAGCCCATAACGATGAAATCCGTCGCGATCATACTGAATCCTGAGAAGCTGGACGCCGTTCGTCTGGCCGCGGAGTTGATGCCGTGGTTCGGCGAGCACGGCGTGCGAGTCATGGCGGAGCACGAAGCCGCGACGGCCATGGACGCGCTCAGCCTGTCGCGCGATGAAGCCGAGCTGGTGAAGGCCGACTTCGCGCTCGTGCTCGGCGGCGATGGCACGCTCCTGAGGGCGAGCCGCATAATGGCCCCGGCTGATGTCCCGATGCTCGCCGTGCGGTTCGGGAGCTTTGGATTCATGGCGGATATCGAGCCGTCGGGCGCTCGCGAAGCATTGGAACTGGTCCTTCAGGGCAAGCATCGCATAGACGAGCGGATGATGATTCAGGCGGCGGTACTCCGTGCCGGGAAGAAGATCAGCTCGTCCACGGCGCTGAATGACGTCGTCATCGCGAAAGGTCCCCTGGCACGCATGCTCCGGCTCGATACGCACGTCTCCGGCAAGTACATCTCGACCTACTCGGCGGACGGGCTTATAGTCGCGACGCCGACCGGCTCGACCGCGTACTCACTTTCGGCAGGCGGCCCGCTCGTGATGCCCGCGCTGAAGACGATCATCATAACCCCGATCTGCCCTCATACGCTGAACGCCCGGTCGCTCATGATCTCCAGCGAGGACACCGTGGAAGTCACCGTCGAAGGCGAGCAGGGCGATGTCGTTATGCTCACCATAGACGGCCAGCTCGGAGTCCCGCTCGAGCCGCGCGATCAAGTGTCGGTGCGGGAAGCGGATTTCAGGGCGAAGCTGATAACGTTCGGCCCCACAACCTTCTATGAGAAGCTCCAGACTCGATTGCGCTGGGGCGACAGGTTCGACGGCGAGTAAGCACCATGATACGCCAACTGTACATCCGAGATTACGCAGTCATAGACGAGCTGAATCTCGAGTTCGGTTCGGGCCTGAATCTTCTCACGGGCGAGACCGGAGCGGGCAAATCCATCATCGTTGATGCCATCAGCATCGCGCTCGGCGAGCGGTCCGATTCCGAAGTCGTTCGGAGCGGATGCGAGCGCGCGCTAGTGGAAGTCGTTCTCGAAACTGAGAACTCGCCGGTCGCGGTGCGAATTCTCGATGAGGCGGGCTTCGCTCCCGAGGACGGCTGCATAGTCGTCAGCCGTGAAGTGCAGAGGAGCGGCAAGTCACAGTGCAGGATCAACGGCCGCCCCGCGGCGCTTTCTCTCCTGAAGGAAGTCACCGACCACCTGGTGGACACTCACGGCCAGCATGAGCACCAGTTCCTGCTGAGGGCTGATCGCCATCTTGCCGTCCTCGACCTTTGGTGCGGAGACGAAGTCCTGGCTCTCCGAAGCGAAGTGGCCGCTCACCACGCCGAATTGCGCAGGCTGAAGGGCGAGCTTCAGCAGCTTCAGAGCGACGAGCGCGACCGCATCCGCACGATTGATCTCTACCAGTTTCAGATTAAGGAGATCGCCGATGCGAAGCTGACACCGAATGAGGAGGGGGAACTCCTCGCGGACAGGAGCCGTATCGCGAACTCGGAGAAGCTCCATGAGGCTGCATCTTCCGCGTTTGAGCTGCTCGGCGACCGAAGCGGCGAGAAATCCGCGCTCGATACGCTGTCCGAGGCCGTCAGGGCGCTGCAGGGGCTCGCTGAGCTGGATCCGCAGCTTGGGCCGTTGATCGAGTCTCTGCAGTCGGCGCTTTATCAGGTCGAGGATACCGCCCGCGAACTGCGCGCATACCGTGATGCGGTCGAGTTCAACCCTGATCGGCTCGCGGAAGTCGAGGAGCGCCTGGATCTCATACGCACGCTCAAGCGGAAGTACGGCGAGACGATAGATGAGATCATCGCATGCGGGCGCGATCTGGAGCATCGGCTCGAGCTTCTGGTGCACAGCGAGGAGCGTTCGGGCGAGCTGGAGAAGGGGATCGCGCGCCTCGGATCCGAGGTCATGGCGAAGGCGGAGAAGCTTTCGGAGCTTCGGCGGTCGGGTGCGGCGAAGTTCGCCCAGGCCGTGGAGAAAGAACTCAACGGACTCAGCATGCCGAGCGCCGTGTTCCAGGTCGCTCAGGAAGTTTGCGATCTAGGGCCGACCGGTATAGACAAAGTGGAGTTCCTGATCTCCGCGAATCCGGGAGAGCCGCCTCGACCGCTGGCTAAGATCGCATCCGGCGGCGAGATGTCCAGGATCATGCTCGCGATCAAGTCCGTGATGGCGGCGGTGGACAGCATGCCGACTTTGATATTCGACGAGATAGACGTGGGCGTCGGCGGGCGCACGGCCGAGGTGATCGGCCGCAAGCTGGGGTCTCTTGCGAGTAAGTCACAGGTGCTGTGCATCACTCATCTCCCTCAGATCGCGTGTCATCCCGGCGAGCATTTCTGCATCGAGAAGGCGGTTCTCGATGGCCGAACCGTCGTCCGCGTCAGAAAGCTGTGTGACGAGGAACGAATCGAGGAGCTGGCGCGCATGTTGGGCGGCGCGAATCCCTCCGAAACCGCCAGCCAGCACGCCCGCGAAATGCTGGGGAGATAATGCGTAATGCGTAATGCGTAACCCGGAGGGGAAATGCTGGGGACGTAATGCGTAACCGGAGGGAACGGGATGCGTTGGTATGAGGAGGACTACAACCTCTGGGAGCAATCAGTTCCGGCGACTCTGCGGGACGATCCACTTTGGAGCGTGCACGTCTACCGGTTAAACCTGTTTGTAGCTGATCTGGCTTGGCCGGATGCTACGAAGCTGGCGCAGGATGGCCGCACACGATCGCTTTCGGATCAGCTCTACCGCGCCGTGGGCTCGATCAGCGCCAACACCTCCGAGGGCTACAGCCGTGGCTCCTCCAAAGACAGGACCCGATTCTACGAGTACGCTTTGGGATCGGCACGGGAATGCCGGGGCTGGTACTGGAAGGGCCGACACGTGCTCGGCGAGGAGCATGCGCTGAGCAGAATGGAATTGCTCACTGACATCGTGCGACTCCTGCTTCGAATGACCTCGCAGCAACGCGGTTACATGGTAAGGGAAGACACGGCCGAGTACGCGGTCAACTATGACCATTCCGCGGACTAGTCCGGTTACGAATTACGGATTACGGATTACGCATCATGATCATCGGAACCGCTAGAGTCGATAGAAAGACGAAGTACCTCGCGCAGAGGCTCGAGCGAGGCGAGATCGCCGTCATAGATCACGTTGACCTCGACTCCATCTGCGCCCGAATGCTCGTCGAGCGCGCGCCGTCTGCCGTTATCAACGCGAGCCCCTCCATCTCGGGTAGGTATCCAAACACCGGGCCGGGCATCCTGCTCAGCGCCGGCATCCCCATCCTCGACAACGTCGGCCCGGACGTTATGGCCCTGATCCACGAAGGCGATGAGATTCGCGTGGATGGACAGGATGTCTGGCTCGACGGCATCAAAGTCGCATCCGGCACGGAGATCTCCGCCGCCGACGCAGCCCGCCTCACCGAGGCGTCGAGGGGCAATCTCGCCCAGGAGCTGGAGAAGTTCGCGCAGAATACCCTCAAGTTCATCCAGGAGGAGAAGTTCCTCATCCTCGATCCCGTCGAAGTCCCCGTCCTGAAGACGAAGCTGGCCGACAGACACGCGCTCATCGTCGTGCGCGGCGAGGGATTCAGGGAGGACTTGGCCATCATCAAGTCGTACCTTCATGATGTAAGGCCCGTGCTCATCGGCGTTGACGGCGGAGCGGACGCGCTCCTCGATCTGGGCTTCAAGCCGGACCTGATCGTGGGCGATATGGACTCGGTGAGCGACGAGGCTCTCACCTGCGGCGCTGAGATTGTCGTCCACGCCTACGGGAACGGAGAGTCTCCCGGTCTCGCGAGGGTGAAGGCGCTCGGACTCGATCCGGCGGTATTCCCCATTCAGGGAACGAGTGAGGACATGGCGATGCTCCTGGCGTACGAGCACGGAGCGGACCTGATAGTGGCCGTGGGGACTCACTCGAACCTCATTGACTTTCTCGAAAAGGGGCGTGCCGGCATGGCGAGCACGTTCCTCACACGCTTGAAGATCGGCTCGAAACTCGTGGACGCAAAGGGGGTAAGCAGGCTCTACCGGCGGACTCCCGGCGTCAAGGAACTCGTGATACTGGTAGCAGCCGCCGCTGCTCCCGTTCTCGTCATAGCCTCCCAATCGCCCGCAGTGCGGACGTGGGCGAATCTGGTGTTTTTCAAGATCAGACGCCTGCTGGGATTGTAGGAGCGACACGTGCTCATAGACCTGAAATACCACTTGATCTCACTCGTGGCCGTTTTCCTTGCCCTCGCTGTGGGCATACTGGTCGGCAGCTCGTTTGTCGCCGGAACCTCCGTCAAGGGCCTGGAGAAGGAGTTCGTCAAGCTGCGCATACAGAATCAGCAGCAGCAGAATGACCTCGAGGTTATGCGCGACCAAGTCGCGAGCTACGAGGAGTTCGGGCGCACGGTTGCCCCGATCCTCGTGGACGGCAAGCTGGCGATGAGGCGCATAGCCCTCATCCAGACCGGCGACTACAGCGAGGCCACTCAGAGCGCGAAATTCATCCTGGAACAGGCCGGCGCGAATGTCGCCTCGGTGACCACCCTGTCCAATGCTGACTCTCCGAACGCCCAGAATCGGATCGCGCAGGCAGTGGAGCAGATAACCGGCGAGACTCAGCTCAAAGACCCGGCGGCGCGCATGATCGAGATCGTCGCGAACTGCATCGCGACCGGCGCCAACCGGTACGCTCTCGACATCCTCGAGAAGAACGACCTGCTGACTACCTCCGGCGACTACGACAGCAAGGCGCTTCGGATCGTGCTCGTCGGCGGAGGACGGACGCGCGCGAGTCTTCAGACTCAGAATGCGGACCTCGTTCTGATTGACAAGTTGAAGGCGGCGGGAGTCGTGACGATAGTGGGAGTCGAGCCCTCCGATGCGGTCAATTCCTACATTCCCGTGTATCATCGCAAGTCCATCCCCACGGTGGATGACATAGATCAGCCGATGGGCCAGGTCGCGCTCGTCTTTGCGGTGGCCGGCGAAACCGGGAACTTCGGCGTGAAGAAGTCAGCGGATCGTCTTATGCCGACTTCTCTGGGGATCGGCCAGTGACGCAGCGAGTCTGCGCGATAATCCCGGCGCACAACGAAGCGGACGTGATCTCCGATACGGTCCGAGGCGCGCTGAGCATCCCGGAGGTCTCGGAGGTCGTCGTCGTGGACGACGGCTCCACGGACAACACGGCCAAGGTCGCGAGCGCGTCGGGCGCGGGTCAGGTGCTGATGCTGAGTCGCAATCTGGGCAAAGGGGGCGCTCTGAACAAGGCGCTTCCGATGGCGAAGGCGGATGTGATCCTCCTGCTCGATGCCGATCTGGGCGTCTCGGCGAAGGAGGCGGCGAAGCTTCTGTACCCGGTCCTGGAGGGCGATGCGGACATGACGGTCGCCGTGTTCAAGAGCGCTGCGGATTCGAAAGCCGGGTCAACGAAACTCGCGTCGAGGAGCGGGGGCTTCGGAACGGTGATGCGAACCGCCAGGCTGGGCATCCGGATGCTGACCGGAAAATGGGTGGATTCCCCGCTCGCCGGGCCGAGAGCGCTGAAGCGGGAGATACTGGAGAGAACCGGCGGCTTCGCGCCGAGATTCGGCGTCGAAGTCGGCTTGACTATAGATGCGCTCAGGATGGGCTACCGGGTCATGGAGATACCCGTGCACATGGTTCACAGGCCGTCGGGACGCGACGTGAAGGGCTTCGTGCACCGAGGTAGACAGATGCTGGATATGCTGGGCGTGCTCGGTCGGAAGGCCCTGAGACGATGAGCGTCGTCGTGATCGCCGCTCTGAGCCTCGTCGCGACGGCGGCCTCCGTGCCGGTTATGTCGGCTCTGGCGAGAACCTGGAGACTCGATCGGCCGAACTTCAAAGGGACGCAGATCCCTACCGGCTTCGGATTCCTGATCGTCCTTGCGGCGGTTCCGATCTACGCGGCGATGCTCTTCACCGGCGCGCCGGCCGTGCTTGCGGGCGTGTACCTCGCGGCAGTAGTCGGATTCGGGATGCTCGGCCTGCTGGATGACATCCACGGTACGCGCGAAGTCGGGGGTTTCCGCGGGCATCTGAGCCTTCTGCGCAAGGGCAAAGTGTCCACCGGACTGATAAAGGCAGTGGGCGGCGGGATCCTGGGCCTGTGCCTCGGCGCGGCGATAGCGGGATTTGACCCGGCGACCGGTCTGCTGAACGGCGTCCTGATAAGTCTTGCGGCAAATACGCTGAATCTGCTGGACTTGAGACCCGGTCGTGCGGTATCCTGTTTCTGGGCGGGCATCCTGGCAGTCGCGGTGACGCACTTCCGGGCGCAATCGGACTGGTGGGAAGCGATCCCGGTCATGATCCCGGCGGCGTGGCTTACCGTGCTGGACCGATCTGCGAGGATCATGCTCGGCGATGCTGGATCGAACGTTCTCGGCGCGGTGCTGGGAGTCGCGCTGGCATGTTCGCTCGAGTCTCCGGCGAAGCTCCTGATCGTGCTCTTCATGATCGGGGTGAACGTTTACTCTGAGAAGTACTCGATCTCGAGACTGATCGAGGGCAACCGGCTGCTGCGAAGCGTAGATCGGCTGCTGGGGGTGAGGTAGATGGGCCACATAGTGATCAGGGAGGACAGATGCAAGGGATGCGAGATATGCGTCCGCTTCTGTCCCAAGCAGTGCATAGTCATGTCGGACAGGTTCAACAGCAAGGGCCATCATCCGTCGGAGTTTCACGACACCGGCGAGTGCACGGGCTGCACCGTCTGCGCGGTGATGTGCCCCGACGTGGCGATCGAGGTGTATAAGTAATCATGGGAAACCGAGTCTTGATGAAGGGCAACGAGGCCGTTGTCCGCGGCGCAATCGCCGCGCAGTGCCGCGCGTTCTTCGGCTACCCGATCACTCCTCAGAACGAAGTGCCCGAGTATATGTCGAAGTACATGCCCGCGGCCGGCGGAGTGTTTCTCCAGGCCGAGAGCGAAGTCGCCGCGATAAACATGGTCTACGGCGCGGCCAGTGCTGGCATTCGCGCGATGACTTCCTCCTCCAGTCCCGGAGTCAGTCTGAAGATGGAGGGGCTATCCTACATCGCGGGAGCACAGCTCCCGTGCGTAGTCGTGAACGTCCAGCGGGGCGGGCCGGGTCTCGGCAACATCGCCCCGGCGCAGGCCGACTACTTCCAGGCCGTCAAAGGCGGCGGACACGGCGACTACAAGCTCCTCACTGTAGCGCCCTGGTCGGTGCGGGAGATGTTCGAGCACGCCGCGCTGGCCTTCGATCTCGCCGACAGATACCGGAATCCGGCGATGATCCTGAGCGACGCCATCATCGGCCAGATGCTCGAGCCCATCGAGATTCCCGATAAGGTCGAAGTTGATATCCCGCCGAAGCCGTGGGCCACGACCGGCGCGAAGGGGCGGGGTCGGAACTTCATCACGTCTCTCTACATCGTCCCGGAGGACTTGGAGAGGATCAACCTGGATATCCAGGCGAAGTACGCCGAGGCATGCCGGCGCGAGGTGCGCTTCCAGGAGTTCGAGGTCGAGGACGCGGACATGGTGCTGGTCGCATACGGCTGCGTCGCGAGGATCTGCCGCACAACGATGAACCTGGCGCGGCGGAAGGGCCTCAGGATCGGGCTGTTCAGGCCGATCACGCTTTTCCCATTCCCATCGGAGCGACTGGCTGCATTGGCCCGGGATGGCAAGCGGTTCCTGACGGTCGAGCTGAGCGCCGGGCAGATGGTCGAGGACGTGCGTCTGGCGGTGAACGGCGCGGCGTAGGTTGATTTCTACGGCAGGCTCGGCGGCGTCGTCCCCGGCACGGTCGAGATTCTGGATCAGATCGAGCAGATACTCATGCGTCCGGTGCTCGTCGGCACGGATCTCAAGGCGGATGACGATGGATCGCGGACGGCGGCTCACAGCGCGAAGAGCGAGGACTCACATGCAACAAGTGTTTAGCAGGCCGAAAACCCTCACGGACGTCCAGATGGCGTATTGCCCCGGATGCACTCACGGGATCGCGCACCGGCTCGTGGCGGAGGTCATTGACGAGCTGGGGGTCATGGATCGAACCGTCGGAGTCTGCCCGGTCGGATGCTCGGTCTTCCTGTACGAGTATTTCGAGTGCGACTCGATCCAGGCCGCGCACGGTCGGGCGCCCGCGGTGGCGACCGGCGTGAAGAGGACTCTTCCGGATCGAGTGGTTTTCACATATCAGGGCGACGGCGATCTCGCGGCGATCGGCACGGCGGAGATCGTTCACGCGGCGGCACGAGGCGAGAATATCACCGTCATATTCATCAACAATGCGACCTACGGCATGACCGGCGGCCAGATGGCGCCCACGACCATGATCGGCCAGGAGACGACCACGACACCAGGCGGACGAGAAGCGGCAAAGGCGGGACACCCGATCAAGGTATGCGAGTTCCTCTCTCCGCTTGAGGGAGTCGCGTACGCCGCGCGGGTAGCTCTGACGAGCCCCGCGAACGTGGCGAAGGCGAAGCGGGCCATCAAGACCGCGTTCCAGACCCAGTTGGACGGCAAGGGTCTCTCGCTGGTCGAGGTTCTATCCACGTGCCCGACCCAGTGGGTCATGTCACCGCTCGAAGCGATGCAGCACGTAGACGACGTGATGGCGGCATACTATCCGCTGGGGGAATACAAGAACGTAACGAGTAAGGAGTAAGCAGTAACCCAGTCTTTCTTACTCATTACTCATTACTCATTAGCCTCGGAGGAGGCCGCGATGCACGAAGAAGTAATAATGGCCGGGACGGGCGGTCAGGGGATCATGATAATGGGCCAGCTTCTGGCCAACGCCGCGATGATGGAGGGCCGGCACGTGGTATGGTTTCCATCATACGGGCCTGAGGCCAGAGGAGGAACCGCGGACTGCACGGTGATCATCTCGTCCGACGAGATCGGGTCGCCGATCTCCGCGAATCCCGATACCCTCATCGGGATGCACCAGCTCTTGTTCGGCAGATACCAACCGAGCGTGAAGCCGGGCGGCATGCTCGTCGTGAACAGCTCCCTGATTGACGTGTCCTCAATCCGAAAGGACTGCAAGGTTCTGGTGTTTCCTGCGAACGTGATCGCTGAGGAGATGGGGAACATCCGCGCGGCGAATATGGTCATCCTCGGAGCGTATGTGGCGTTAACCGGCGCGGTGACTCTCGATTCGCTTATCAAGTCGCTGCCGGAGGTGCTTCCGCCTCACCGTCACAAGTTCATCCCGCTGAACGAGCAGGCTCTCCGCAAAGGCGCCGAGATGGCCCGGGAATACGGCAAGTCCTGATGCGCAACCGGGGACGGGCGGCAATCGTACCGGCGAGCTTGGTCATTTCGTCCACCGCGCTGATCGCGCTTGCGACTCTGCAGTATGGGATGCCGACTCACTTCTACGCGATCATGGGCCTGGGCCGCGAGAACGTCCCTCATTTCCGTAAAGCTCTCCACGTGGGCTTCCTCGGCCCGATGAGCATTCCCTCGTTTCTCCTCTGGTTTCGGCTGCTTCTGGCGGTATCCTGGTGCGGGTACCTTGTCGCAGTCATCGCCGTCTTCAGAAACGGCGTCCCGAGCGAGAGGGTGGTCGTGGGGACCATGGTTGTCGTGGCGGCTTTGCTCGCGTTCTGGTGGCCTGCGTCGCTTTCGGGGGACGTGTACGGTTACGCCGCGTTCGCGCGGATGTACGCGCTGCACGGCCTGAATCCATACACGCATACGCCGGACGCCCTGCACGCCCTGGGAGATCCTTCCGCCCCGTTCGCGCGATTCCGACACACGACGATCTACGGCCCGGTCTGGACCCTCGTTTCTGTGGTGATAGTCTGGGCGCTGAAGTCGGTTGGGCTTTGGTGGCAGGTCGTGGCGTTGAAACTGCTCGCGGGACTCTCGCTAGTGATGTGCGCGCTCGTCGGGCGACGGATCGCCGAGCATTTCGCTTCCGGTCGCGGGGATCTGGCGCTTCTGGCGATCGGGCTGAATCCCCTGTTCCTCGTCGAGTCGCCGGCCAACGGCCATAACGACGCGTTCATGATGATGATGCTGCTGATCGGAGTCTGGCTGTGGCTCGAGAAACGGAGTGTCCCGGCTGCTGTGGCGTTGGGGATCTCGGTCGGCGTGAAGTTCATCACCGCGCCGATCCTGTTCTGGATGCTCTTGGATCGGGTGCACCGCAAGGGGATCACCGAGAAGCTCGCGAAGCCGGGCGGACTGGCCATTCTGTCGTTCGTGCCGTTGGCGCTGTGCTATCTGCCGTTTTGGCACGGCGCGGCCCTGCTGGCCGGAGCGTCGCATCGCTGGCGCTGGGGCACGATCTGGTCATCGGCGTCGAAGCAGGCAACGCCGACATACTGGCTGGAAAGGTACTTGCTCCCCGGAAGGACCGAGCAGATCGCGACGTTTCTGACGGGTCCTTGGCCCATCCTGCTCCCGGCCGTTGTGCTGACCCTGTGGCTGTGGCTTCGGAAGGCGAAAGACGGTTGGCTCACGGCATGGGTTATGTTCGCGGGATGTCTGGCGCTCTTCACGATGGGAGTTCCATTCCCGTGGTATTTCATCTGGGGATGGATGGTGTCCCTGCTCCGCTGGAATCGCGCCCATATCATCCTGTCAGGCGCGTACTTCGTGCTGGGACTAGTGGTGACGATGGGCTACACGATCCCACGGTAGCCGCGCATCACGGCATCCGCCGCGCGCCCCAGTAGTTGCGCTCAAACGGCTCGTCGGTCAGATTGTTGATGCTGACCCCGCGGCACTGACCCGCCGAGTGGACGAAAGTCCCGTCGCCGCACGCTATCCCGGTATGGGTGATCCTGGTCTTGTCCTGTCCGCCCGCGAAGAAGATCATATCCCCAGCGGCAAGGTCGGCCTTCTCCACGGGAATGGCGCGCGGATCCTCGGCCTGAATGTGCGCGTCCCTGAGCAGGTTCACGCCGTTCAGCCTGTACACCAACTGCACGAACCCCGAGCAGTCAATCCCGAATGGAGTCGTCCCGCCCCAGAGATAGGGTACTCCCAGGAACCGCTTGCCGGTCTTCACGAGTTCCGCGCCAGTCGGGCCGAGCGGCAGGTCTTCCTCGCCGGCGGGGGCGATACTCACGTGGCCGGCGAAGACCCACGCCTCGCATCCATCGGGCAGCCTGACGTGGATGACATCCTTCCGATTCTCGGCGAGGTCCAGCACCCAGACTTTCCCGATCCGCTTGAGGTTTCGCGATGTTTCGAGCGACTCCAGCTCCGTCGTGATGACGAGCTTGGTGAGAATCTCGCTGTACACATTGGGGCTCCGCAGCGCGTCGGTGAAGAGAGACGTGACCGTCGCCTTCAACTCGGGCTTCGGGATTTCGCGGGTCACATCGCGGTTCATGATCCAGCCGTGATATGTGTCCCAGGTTTGTACCCAAAGCCAGTCGCCCTCATCCTTCTCGATCCGAAGCGGCTGACCCATTATCGCCTGCGTGACCTGCTCCGAATCCGTGGCTTTCTCTTTGAACAGGCCGGCTACGTTCTTCTTCACAACTCCGTCCATCTTCGCCATCATTTCCCTCCTGACACCGACTCCTGGGTGAGCTTATCAACCAGCGCGTCCAGATTCGGGCACATGAACCTGACGTGCTTTCCGCCGGGGAGCGCTTTGAACTCTACCAGCTTCTTGGCGGCCAACTTCCTGAGCATCGAGTCCGCGTGAAGCCGGTTCACGAAGAAGAGCTTGACACAGTCGCCGTTGTGAATCCGGTCCAGCGATACGGTCGGCGCATGATCCAGGAACTCTTCGTACAGGCAGTACGCGAAAACCTCCGGCTGCAGAAGATGCGGTTGAGTATAGTATCCCAGCACGTGCTTCCGACCGAGCGTCACCGAGACGGATTCCAGCATCCACGCTTGTTTCATGATCCGCAGGGCGAGAGTCACGGTTCGCGCGCTGTCGAAGCCCCAGGTCTCCTTCGCATACCGCACGGCGAAGTCGCTGCTGATCACCTTGTCGTCCGCGAAGAGAGTCGCCGTGTTCGCCATGCGGAAGGAGTGTTCATCGTATCCCTTGGGCAGCATGTTCAGCACGAAATAGGGATAGAATATCTCCGCGGCGAGGGCGGTGATAATGCCGTCGGTTCGGGCCGCCCGCCAGTAGATCAGATCGCGCCGGCTGGACTCGCTCTTCGAACTCTTCACGAGCTTCAGGAACGCCTGGGACCGCGACCGGCCGTCGGGAGACTTGAAGCACCGCTGGACGATCTTCGAGGCGACGCGCAGACGCGTCGCCTCCGAAGGCTGCTGGAGTGTGGACGCGATCTTGGCCGAGAGATGGTCCGGCTCGATATCGTCGGAAAACGATTCGATAGCTCGGATGCTCTCCTCGAAGTAGAGTTCCTGGCCGAATGTCGCGAATTCCGCCATGATCGTATCCACCCCATACACTGGTTGGTAGACTATACCACATGGCGCGCCACTGATTCAATGCTTGGTGGGGCCGGATAGGAACCGCCGAGTCGCCAAGGACGCCAGGGAGACTGGGCGAGTGGGCGAGTGGGGGAGTGGGCGATCGGGGGTCTCTGCCCATACCGGGCTGCGCGCAATCCGATGGTTCGTGCACGCCATGGAGGGCGTGCACTACTCCTTGCCCTCCCTGTCCCGAGTAGCGCAGCGTAGTGAGGGATCCGCTTCCCACTGGCTAACCCGCATTATTCACGCTGAGCGCAAACGTGTGACACAGTGTCATTCTGAACCCTTCGGCAGGCTCAGGACAGGCTCCGTGAAGAATCTGCTGTCCGTGATAGATTCTTCGCCATGCTCAGAATGACACGAATAATGCGGGTTAGCTGAAACCAGAAAGCTTCCCCGGCGGATCACCTGGTACTATTACCTGTGTTTTCGGCCTCTTCACGCTCAGCATGCCGGCAATACCTGGAACACCCCCTGACAAATCCACCAGTAGGGGCGAATGGCACGATTCTTGCGACTCATCAGTAGGAGCCACAACAGCTTGAGCTTCGGAGGGCAAAGATGAAAAAGGTATTTGCAGTAACATCGGCGCTTGTGCTGCTGGGTATGTCCATGGCCGCTCAGGCGGTTACGATCGACACCGTCCCCGTGGGCAACGCGGGAAACGCGGCCGACACCCGGGTGATGAATGATGGCACGACCGGCTACGGCTCGGTAGGCTACAGCTACCGCATCGGCAAGTATGAAGTGACCGCCGGACAGTATACTGAGTTCCTAAGCGCCGTGGCAGCCACCGACACGTACGCGCTCTACAACACGGGGATGTCAAACACCAGCCAAGGAAGCGGGATCACACGGAGCGGCGCTTCCCCTAGCTACACCTACTCGGTGGCAAGTGCCTTTGTCAACCGACCGGTGAACTACGTAAGCTACTGGGACTCCTGCCGGTTCGCGAACTGGCTGCACAACGGGCAGCCCACGGGGCTCCAGACCGCCGCCACCACGGAACGCGGCGTATACACTATGGACGGCTACAACGGCCAAGATGGCCGCACGATCCAGCGAAACGCGAATTGGAAGTGGGCAGTGACCAGCGAGGACGAGTGGTATAAGGCGGCATACTACAAGAGCGGCGGAACCAGCGCGGGCTACTGGGATTATCCCACGAGCAGCGACACGGCCCCGGGCCGGGACATGGCCGACGTCTCCGGCAACAACGCCAACTATTACACCGGTTCCGGCGCCTACCCCATCGATTCCGGCAAGTACACCACGGTGGCCGGCGAGTTCCAGAACTCCGACAGTCCCTACGGCACGTTTGACCAGGGCGGCAACGTGTGGGAGTGGAACGAGGCTATTGTATATCAGGGCGCTAATTACGCTTATCGCGGCCTGCGTGGCGGTGCGTTCGGCTACGACCTCAGCTTCCTCCAGGCATCGTCCCGCAGCGGCATCAGCGGCAACCCGACGTACGAGTACGGCAGTATCGGGTTCCGCGTCTCCGAAGTTGTTCCTGAGCCGTCATCGCTTATCGCATTGGCTGGTGGTTTGATATCACTACTGGGGATAAGACGGCGCAGGGCCTAACCCGCATTATTCACGATGAGCGCAAACGTGTGAGACAGTGTCATTTCCGCCTGAGGCGGATGAAGAATCTGCTGTCGGTGATAGATTCTTCGCCATGCTCAGAATGACACGAAAAATGCGGGTCAGCTGAAACCTGAAAGCTTCCCCGGCTCACCTGGTACCATTACCTGTGTTTTCGGCCTCTTCACGCTCAGCATACCAGCAATACCTAGAACACCCCCTGACAAATTCACCGGTAGGGGTGAATGGCACGATTCTTGCGAGTCATCAGTAGGAGCCACACCAGCTTGAGCTTTGGAGGGCAAAGATGAAAAAGGCATTCGTAGTAACAGCGGCGCTTGTGCTGCTAAGCTTGGGTGGAATTGCTCAGGCGAACATCACCATCGACACCGTGGCCGTTGGCAACAAAGGCAACACGGCTGACCCCCTAACCGGCTACGGCTCCGTGGGCTACAACTACAACATAGGCAAGTATGAAGTGACCGCCGGACAGTACACCGCGTTTCTAAGCGCCGTGGCAGCCACCGACACGTACGGGCTGTACAATGCGAGCATGTCAAACACCAGCACCGGTAGCGGGATCACACGGAGCGGCGCTTCCCCTAGCTACACCTACTCGGTGGCAACCGCCTTCATCGACCGCCCGGTCAACTACGTTTCCTGGGGCGACTCTGCACGGTTCGCCAACTGGCTGCACAACGGCCAGCCGACGGGCGCCCAGGCCTTGGCGACCACCGAGGACGGGGCCTACTACCTCAATGGCGCAACGACCAATGCGGCACTGAATGCCGTAACGCGCAAGGCAGGCTGGACGTGGGCGATCACCAGCGAGGACGAGTGGTATAAGGCGGCGTATCACAAGAACGACGGCGTGACGGGGAACTACTTCGACTACCCCACGAGCAGCGACACGGCCCCGGGTCGGGACATGGCCGACGCCTCCGGCAACAACGCCAACTATTACACCGGCTCAGGCGACTACCCCATCGATTCCCCCTACTACACCACGGTCGCCGGCGAGTTCCAGAACTCCGACAGTCCCTACGGCACTTTCGACCAGGGCGGCAACGTGTTTGAGTGGAACGAGGCTTTTAATTATAGCGACTATCGCTGCCTGCGTGGCGGTTCGTTCTACTACGAGGGCCTCCAGGCTTCGTGGCGCGACCTTGCCAGCCCGACGACCGAGATCAGCGATGTCGGGTTCCGCGTGTCTGAAGTTGTTCCTGAGCCGTCATCGCTTATCGCATTGGCTGGGGGACTAGTAGGACTCTTGGGCATAAGAAGACGCAGGGCCTAGCCCTTCCTCACCCGGCTTTAGCCGGATTCGTGAACGTAGCGCCGGGATTCACCCCGGCGTGTACATGGGTGACGCCCCACTCCGCCGGTGATCTGCCATGCCATCGTCCGCGTATGGGTGAATCCACACGCTACGTCCACGAAGCGGGCTGAAGAGTCTATCGCGAAAGTCCGGAATCCGTCCCTCGATACGTCCGCCTCCGCCGAGCCTTCGGCGAACTACTCGGGATAAGACGGATTAGCAGGTTCCGTTCGGGATAAGACGGATTGGCAGGTTCCGTTCGGGATAAGACGGATTGGCAGGTTCCGTCTGACCCCGAGTAGTCCCGATCTGATCGGGACGTATCGAGGGGCGCGGTTTTGCGATACACTCTGAAGCCGGCTCGGAACCACCCTCATCCGAGCGCCGAACAGACACTCGGTAGGGGCGTCCGGAGGATGAACGGCCGACGTGCGCCCCGGAATGCCGCCAGCCGCGTTTATGCACCCGCTGGCGGCGAACTACTCGGGTAGCCGGTCCGATCTCAATGCGCATACGTCCCCCTCCCCCTGCCCCCTCTCCGCCTCAGGCGGATCTGCCTCAGGCATGACCTCAAAAGGGGCGGGGGAATTCCGCTATCAACGGTCGTGAGCTGTTGCTCGTCCACTCTGCACTTCCCAAGCGCGGCGGAAGAAGCTACAATAGTAGTGGAATCAGCAAAGGGAGACCGCGGATGCTCGATCTGGTCATCAAGAACGGGATCGTGATAGACGGCACGGGATCGCCCGGTTACAGAGCGGATGTCGGCATACAGGGCGACCGTATAGCCGGGGTAGGGGAACTTGGCTCATCCGGCGCGCGTATACTCGATGCGGAAGGCTGCGTAGTCGCGCCTGGGTTCATAGATATCCATTCGCATACCGACGAGCTTGTGCTCGCGAATCCGACTTGCGAGAGCAAGCTCACCCAGGGAGTCACGACCGAGGTCTCGGGGAACTGCGGCGATTCGGCGGCCCCTCGCGGAGGTCGCCAGAACCTCGAGGACAACGCGGACTGGCTTTCCCGATTCGGCATCGAGCCGGATTGGGGCGACATGTCCAGTTTTCTGGCCAGGCTGGACCGTCTGCCGATGTCCATCAATTTCGCGACGCTCGTCGGTCATGGTACGATCAGGGCGGCGGTGGTCGGCTATGATGACAGGCCGCCGACCGAAGACGAGCTTGCGGAGATGTGCAGAGTCGCCGAGGAATCCGTGAAGGTGGGAGCTTTCGGAGTCTCCAGCGGGCTGATCTATCCTCCGGGCTGCTACGCGAAAACGGAGGAGCTGATCGAGCTGTGCCGCGCAACGGCGGGCCTCGGCGGGATCTACGCCACTCACATGAGGAGCGAGGCATCTCGCCTCGTCGAAGCCGTTGAGGAATCCATTGGCATCGGCCGCGAAGCCGGGGTGGGGGTTCAGATTTCCCATCATAAGGCATGCGGCAGAACCTACTGGGGCTTGGTGAATGACAGCCTCGCGGTGATAGACAAGGCACGCGCCGAGGGCCTGAACGTCTGGGCCGATCAGTATCCGTATGTGGCGACTCATACCGGATTGGGGATCATGCTTCCCGCGTGGGCACACGACGGCGGGACTCCGGCGATGCTCGCGAGACTCAGCGATCCGGACCAGCGTCACAAGATCAGGGAAGCGATGCTTCAAGACATGTCCACCGGCTATCTGGCGAACTCCGGCGGATGGGAAACCGTCGTAATAAGCAGTGTTCGCGATGAGCAGAACCGCTTCTGCGAGGGCCTGAGCATCGCGGAGATCGCGGCAAAGCTCGGAAAGCATCCCGTGGATGCCGCCATAGACCTGCTCGCATCGGAGAACGGCGGAGTCGCCATGATGCACTTCGTCATCAACGAGAAGGATGTCGAGACCGTGATGCGCCATCCGGCGGTGCTGATCGGCTCGGATGCCGGCGCGCGCATATCTACAGGCCCGCTCGGTAGGGGGAAGCCGCATCCTCGCGCGTATGGGACTTTCGCCCGCGTTCTTGGGAAGTACGTTCGCGAGGATGGAGTCCTCACGCTGGAAGAGGCCGTCGCGAAGATGACCGGTCGAACCGCGAGGCGGCTCGGACTCTCGGAGAGAGGCGTGCTGGCGGACGGATATTACGCCGACGTCACGGTGTTCGATCCGGCGAGGATCTCGGACGAGGCGACATTCGCGGAGCCGCACCGGGTGGCGAGCGGAGTTCGATACGTTCTCGTCAACGGCGCATTGGCTTTGGATGATGGAAGCATCGTCGAACTTGGCGATCGCGGACCGGGCAGAGTGCTTCGCCGGGGGGCTGAGTACCAGCCGACGAATAAGGCCGAAGTCAACCGACCGGCTGAGTGAGACACGTGGAACTCGTGCGTCTTATCTGCAGCCAACGGATAGACTCCATTCGTCGAGCGGAGTCCATCCGTTGGCTGCTAAGGAGGACTGATCGGTGAATCGAGGAATCATCATTGTCCTTGTGGGCATCATCGCGCTCGGCTTGCTGGCCCTGTACGCTCTTCAGCAGGGGCCTGTATTGCTCCTGAGGCCCCCGCCCGACGACCGGATAGCCTTCATTTCGGACCGGGGCG
>Ga0315284_10005475_pt1 | contig 18036 bp, 41 predicted proteins | sample YL17G09_16_MG_FD_203696 | JGI IMG/M metagenome (GOLD analysis project Ga0315284, IMG submission 203696) | Sediment microbial communities from Yellowstone Lake, YNP, Wyoming, USA - YL17G09_16 | ecosystem: Environmental > Aquatic > Freshwater > Lake > Sediment | place: USA: Wyoming | collected...
CTCCCGCCGATATTCTCGCTGCTCGCATTATTGCGAGTAGGGCTGCTGTAAACCAGCCGTACATCTCAACCACTTATACGTGGTTAGGGACAATGCCCTGTGCTCTTGGCACAGGGTAGTTTACAATTACCCCATCCGTTACTAGGATTGAATCCCTTGTAAAAATCAGGGTTGTTTTTCAGCTCTGTAAGCCCCAAGCGTAACGGTGCGATAAGTTGGCTTGCTCTTTTGGCGAGAACCTCTTCGGGACGCCATAGCACTTCGTAGATTCCTGCCTTATTAGCCATGTCTCCAAGATTATGTGTGATGTTCCAAGTGAACATTTCTACCCTTTTCTTACAAGTGTGTTTATCACCGCACGCAGGGCATTCGTGGATGGTCTTTGCTGTACTATATAAGCTAACATCTAAGCTCATCTTGTTCTCCTTAGTGTAATTTACCGATGGTTAGGCATTCTTCGATAAGGCATTGTCTTGATATCACAGAACTGGCATAAATTCTCTCACGGGTAAGGAGCTTCCAGCACAGGTCAAGCAACATTGCTGATTTCTGCTCATCGGTGAGTTTTTTTATCTCCCCAAGCAATTTATTTGTCTCAGGTGCAATAGGCATAAGAACCTCCTTTAAAATCTTCCGTTTGTAAGAATCTCCCTAAATACTTTGCGGTGCTTCTCGGTACGTGGTTTCTCTTTTCCCCTCAGATAGATTTGCGTGTAGCACCAATTACTCTGAGGATGATTTATAACCTTGACAGGTTTATTAAGATGCAATGGGCAAGGTAAATCCGAACTAACGCCCAATATGCGACACAGAAATGGGCGAACAGGATATATCTCGCATTCCTTTTCTTCGCTCAAGTACGGGCAATTATCACCGACGAGCATACTAAAGTCTTTGAATTCCCGATGGTGTAATTTGCACCACTCCTTAACGTTTACTAACTCTGCTAAACTAGGATAGAGAATCCCGCAGCACTTACCGCAGTTCGGCGGACAGGTTGACTGTGGGATTTGGTCGTATATCTGTTTTAATTTCTCGTTCACTCTAACCTACCTTTGCTTAATGGGTACGTTTTTCGACTTCCTCTCTCACATGCTGAAGAATAGCCTGTTGTTCCTCCTCTACCTTCTTTAAGTCGATGTTGAAGTATTCGGCAAGGAGGGCTTCGATACCAGTGTGGTCTATGATAAGGTCACCCTCTTCGTAATCTATCTCGTCCTCCATGCCTGCATCTATAGCTTCCTCCACCTCTTTGCGTGTGATTTCACGGCATATAGTTAGCTTTCTCTCCCCCAGCAACCATTCCAGAAAGTTACCGATGGCGTTGCTGTTATCTAGGACGGCGAGCATCTTTTCACATTCAGGGCATTTTACCTCAGCCATTGTTTTCTCCTTTCCCCTTCATGATGTTGGCGGTATGGGTTGATGGCACTACCTTCGGCGTTGTCATCGCAGTAGCTCGGATATACCGCTCCATATCCTTACACTCTTCTGAATGAGGGCATCTTTTGCAATGTTTAGTTCTTCTAAAGGAAGGATTCCCGCTATGTTTTTGAAAGCATAGTAAGATGCGCCATTGCATATCCTCTTTTTTGGGTTTTAATTTGTTCTCAAAAGCCTCATTACCTGTCATACTACGTCGCTTTCTTCTTGCGAGTTTTTCCCTGCTTATTAAGCGAAGGGTATTGATAGGGCTTATTCCAGTATGGACTGGTGCAATGTGGGCAACGCTTTGGCATGGTATTACCACGCTGTACCCACTCGCCATCCTTACCATGTCCACATCTGTTACAGATGTGCGTAAGGCGCAGGATGACATTTGGTTTCACATTGTAGTAGCCATTACCTTCGCTCTCGATATAGATATTTGTGATGGTCTTATCGAGGAATAATCCTTGTACTATGCTAGCTAATTCAGTCTTGTAACAATTAATGTCTGACTTCATTATTCCTTTCTCCTTTCTAACGATATCGTCATTCGATTACCAATAAGCATCTGACCATTAGCTGTCGCTGGCAAGCCCAGCTTTTTCAGTTTGTCTCCGATGCCACTGCTTATCCACAGCTCACCTTCGTGGTTTATCCAAAGTAGCAATGCAGCCGTATCTCCGTCGCTGGCGGAAAGAAAGACATCCCCATTCTCCTTATTTTCAAGTGACAGTTTAACTGCTGGTCGAAGTGCCATATTATTTTTATCTGCTATGTCCATTACATCCTCTTTCTGTTAGTCCGTTCGTTCTCCCTTATCATTTTTTCTACAACGTTTTTACTCTCGGTGAGAGATGCCCCCGTTGCAAAGCGGAATATTTTTATCGCAGTGATATAGAGGGAGTCTTTCAACAGCACATTGATATCGCCGATTAGTTCGGCATCATCAGCCTGTACACCCCATCTAGCCATCCATTTCTTCTCAAGGGAATCCGCTAAATCTTGAAGTGGGCTAGAGCCGGGAGGAGTGTAAGGATGTCCGTCCTCTTCTTTGCATGCCTTTAAGAAGGCTACAGGATGCTCCACAGCGAGGCTTACCTCATCGCTGGTATAAAACCTCTTGTGGTTGAACAGGTAGGCGATAACGTCCTTATATGCTTGTATTTGGTTTGTCATTGGTTTCTCCTTTCGTATCCTATAATATTTCTTCGATGTGGGCTTCTATCCACGCAACAACATCTTTTGCTAAGATGACCCCGCCTTCATATGGTATCTTAGAGATGACATCCCCTTTGTATTGACGGTGCAGTGCCTCAGCGAATTCTTTATCAATGAATAGCACAAGGATATTAAGAGCAAGGTCTGCTGGTCCGCTCCCGCCGTATCCCCATTCAAACCCTGTCGGCGAATGACATACGATGGCTTGCGGGATATTAGCATGTGTTCCCAGAGGCGTTCGGGTGAGCACGATATCATGCCCGTCTTTAATAATTATCTTCTCTGTCATTTCGTTCTCCTTTAGCTAAATTCTTTTGGCTCTTCATCTAGTAAGCTGGCGAATATCCCTTCTACTGTTGAGGCATCCTTAATCTCTCCATCCCCAAGCCAAGTCTTGTCTCCAGAGCGGTTGATATCCATCTGGCACACCATTTTTTGTGTTCTTGATACACCCATCACTATGAGTACCTCTTGCCTCCTAGAAGATTTACTGGGCATCGTAGAGAGAGTCTCCCCCTTGTTTAATTTAACTATCCATGCCTCAGCTATATGGATATACATTTTAATTCCTTCACTAGCGAACAGGGACTTAACATAGCTCAACTCCACCTTTTTCTCTGTCTCATCGTGGTAGTTAAGCCCTATAACCTTAGACGTGTTTGCGGTGTACCCAATAATGATGTTCTCATGGTATCCGCAGTCCGTAAAAACCTCTTTGGCTTTTTCTACTCCCCATCGCATACAATCTGCCAGCTCTAGCATTTTGATGCTCCTTTCACTCTAGACTTCATGAAACTTTTGCACGTGACCAGTCTATTATTCTGGTTCTCCCAACCTAAAACTGGGGTTGTTTGGCAATAGCCGAACAGATTAAACCCACACCCCATTTCAGGGCAACGTGATGCTGGCTTAATCTCGGTATTCCCATCCTCATCTTCATCTTTACTTTGGTGTTCATGTATTTTCATGCGCTTTACCTCACAAGTTCTGGGTGATTCAGCAAGAGGTCTCTTAAAGAGTTTTTAATCTATCTGGCGTTAGTGTTTTCATCATGGTCTCCTTTTGCCTTCTCATTTTGGTGCTTACCACATTTAAGGCACCAATTATCTCGATTATGTACTGTAACCTTATTGCAGAATTTACATAGTTGGTTTTCCCAACCAAGAGAAGTGTTGCGGAATTTCTCAGGGCTATCTGATAATTCATCTAAGGCACCCATTGTAGCTCCTTTACTTTCCCAATAATTTACTGAGCTTATCGAGCGTCCCTGCGGGATGGTAATGCCCCCACGCATCTCTGTCAGTAAGGTCGATATTGTATTTCTCCTTTACCCACTTGACCGCCTCTAGGCGCATCGGCTCTTTCTCGTCCCTGCGCCCAACGGTGAAGGTTTTATTACCCATATCCAGAAAGTGAGCATGGGGGTCTGTCACAAATCCCATGCCATATACAGACCATTTCGCTGGGCGTGAAGCTCTTCCTGTTTCGGCGGAAGTGAAGGAAATAAATAGCTTGTTACCAGCTTTCTCGGCTATTCCGTGAGAATTGTAAATCTGTATATTATTGAGTATCTCTTTGGTCAGATTCACCTTGTCTTTATTCTTCTTCTGCATATTACACTCCTCTCTTATTTCAGATTAAAGAACTCAGGCTCCTCGATGCCGATGATGACCAGTGCGCCACCTATTCTCGTTAATGCCGAATGGTAGCTAGCTTCGGTATGCATACCGAACTCATGCCCCAGTTCATGGACGATGAGGTCAATCATGTCCGCTGTCACTCCATCCTTAAACAGTGAGCTACATCCTACGGTATTGATAATCAGCGTGCGATTACCATAGCTTGCTCTACTGGTAAGGATACCGCCGTCGACGAAGTGCACGCTGATGTCGATGTTTAACACACGGAGAGCGATGCGCTTCGCTAGGTCGGCGAACTTGCGCTGTTGCTCATTGGGTTGCACCGCTGGCAGTTTCTCGCTCGGTGTGCCAAAAGAAGTGGTGCTGGATTGCAAAATACCAAATTCCTTTACTTTGTCCCACTCCTCCTTCGACATCTCACGACCACCAATCACTTTGAAGCCGTTGGCGATGGCATTGTCATTAGCGATAGGGTCGAATGGATTGGCGATGACCACTTTCTCTCCGAACCGTTTTGTGATTATAGCCTTGACCGCTTCCTTAGATACACGTTCATCCGCCATACCGAGCCTGACCCAGTTCTGCGATATCATATCAGCAGGAACTTGGTCGTAGGTCACATTAAGCACTTCGGCGTAAAGGTCTTGCAGAAATGCCATACTCACACTGTCTCGGTCTATGCTCAGCGGTATCTTCTGCTGCACGTTGATACTGAACAGGCAGTCAATCTTCTGCACTGGTATACCCATCTCGTAGAGGTACGAAGGTTGATATTCGTCAGACGCATAGACATCAATAACTGTCGTTCTCGTTGTGCGCCTGTATATACCCTCGACCTCGTATTCGGTTGCTAGTGGTGCTGATAAGGAGCAGACAGGATTGCTGAAGTAAACATCTTTTCCATTGACCACAAATTTGATGTGCGCTGGTACGATATAGCTCCTTAATATATCGACCATGTCTTTATACTGTCGCTCCGTAGCCTTAAATTGGACAACTACCGTTGTGCCGACTTCACTCGCCTTTACCGAGGTATGCCTACCCATCTTATCGAATGTGACTGTTCCTTTGGTCGTAACTATCTTGGCAAAGTCACAGATAGCAAAGGCTTGCTTCTCACCGACATTGAATCGCCCACGCTTTTCTGGGTCTTTGCGTTTATAGGTGGTCTTGTAGAGTGTGAATGCATCTGTCAGGTCACGGAAACCGATAGGAGAGTCATCATACACTGTGATGCTTACGTGCCCGTCATCGAATGATGTTTTGACATCACATACAGTTATAGGCTCATCAAAGGCATTCTGAATCAGCTCCCGAACAACGTGGTGTTTTGGCTTGCTGAGTTGCAGCTCTCTGAATCCTTTTTGGTCTACCTCGAACCACGGTTTTTGTGTTTTCTTTGCAACCATCTCCATAATCTCCTTACGAATCTTTATTACAGTATACCACTTACATGGTGGTATGTCAAGTTAAGTGGGAATGTGCTTGCTTGTCTCCCTCAGCTCAACAAACACATTGGGATTAGCACGCTGGCTGAACTTTGGCAGGTGCACTCCCGCTTTGAGGTTGGTATCTATTGAGCAGTTCTTTCTTCCGCAATCCCAACAGACGCAAGCCATGCATACCGTTTCTGGCGGTCTGTAACTTGTGGGAGCCAGCATAGGATACGCCACTGCCTTGCATCCGATACTCGTCACTTGGTCACAAGGTACAAGTATTCCACAGTAGCTTGACTTATCAACCTTTTTCTCGGTCTCCTCTGTATTTGCTTTAGGTGGTGATTTGTGTATAAATCTGTTCTTCATTTCTTTCCCCTTCCGTATTTATGGTGCATATGGGCGATGGATATGGAAAGTGGTATGTTCTTATACATCCTCCCTTTATGCCCTATGATTTTAGCATTCTGGACATCGACCAGTGTCCAAGTTTGTCGTGCTGGGTTATATAACTGTACACGGAGATGCGCTGGAGGCTTGGTCGTGTACTTGGTGACAGCTATGCCCTCTTTCCACTCGAACGATTCCATCTTCAATTCCAGACTGTCTCCGATGGCTTTCATACGTGCTGGCATCACTTCGCATATCTTTTCAACTTTGGTTGTGCCATATTTCCTCTTGAACGCCTGTTTACCTTTGGCAGTCCATAGTTCATAGAAGAATATGAACGAAGGCATCCTAACGACTATTATCGAATCGTTATTGGAGAATAAAGATGCTCTCGGCAGGAAGTCTATATCAGGACTGACAACATATGAAGGACTCGCCAGATGCCCTCGGCGCATCTTATCCGATTCGTATGGTAGTTCGGATTTGCGAGCCTTTATCATCTGTACCGTCTCTCGCACAGCCCTGACCCACAGTTCACGCTCCCAACCAGTGAGTTGCCAGAACTCCCGTTTGTCGTGCTGGGTTGTCATGCCATAGAGCTTCTCAGCCTTTTTGTATTCCGATACTGGATAACCCATGCAGGTTGTCTTCGATTTAGCCATAGCTTTACCTCCTTTACTTCGGTGGCTCTGGTAATATAGCTTTCATCCACTGCCCTTTTGCTCCCTCGGCTTTATACAGGAAATGACCGTTAGTCACATAGGCAGATGAGCCTGCCATGTCCTTCCATACTTCGACGAGGTGCATCTTGATTTCGCCGTCCCCGAAGCATTGACCGAAGAACCAATAGGTTCCTTTTTCCTTTGGCCATTCTGTTGTCCACATGTTTTCTGTCATAGAAGTTCCTTCTCTTTGAAACAACCGCACGAAAGCAGTTGCCCCTTGCATTTAGGACATCGTTCGATATCACAGCCGATATGATGAACGTTGCCTTTTTTATTCACGATGCCACAGTCATGACATCGAAGATTGAGGTCAAAGTATGTGGTGTTCCTCTTATAGTCCTTAAATACCTTTCCCTTGAGAGTTAATGTCTTTCGGGTACAGGTTTTGGCGTGGAGCATTCCCTTCTTACAGTCGGGGCAGATAGCTCCCTTATCCCCCTTGCCATGTTCGATGATGAAATCTAGCATCGCTTCCCCGCTCTTGAAACAGTCGCAACCTCTGTTCTCCTCGAAGCTCTTTGCGGTGTTAGGTGCACTGTGACCATTGAGTCGATACACAGGGCAATCATCGTTGCAAGTTGCATGTTCAGAGTCACAGATTTCATAAAGCTCTTCCGTTATATCCTCTCGTGATATATCAGAAGTGACGAGCTTGATAAGGAATGTGGCATTGCGATGTATCGCTTCGTTGGCTACATCCTCTTTGGTATAGTTCCCCATGATAACCTTTTCGATGAATGATTGTTTTTCAGCCATGTTAACTCTCCTTCTTTAATAGTTCGGGATTATCATAGTCATTTCCGATAATTTCTGTGCGGTAACTCCAGTCGCCATTTTTGAGACCCCTGAAAGCGGTACGCTCGTCAAGCACTTTGATAGCCACGGTATCGAAACATGCCTGTGGTGCAAACCATATGACCTTGCACAACCTTTTGTGCCCATCGACATCAAGAATATCCCCCTCGTATATCTCCTTGCCGTTCTTATCGTGCAAGCCCGTGCATTCTCCTAAGGTATCATAATCCACTTCTTCCTCTTGTAGATTAACCCAAAATTCTTTATCATCCTTTAGCTTCTTCTGGACTATATACCGTAGTAATCCATTAGGAGAAGTTAATAAATCACCGTAGATAAAGCTACCTGTTCTCTTTGACTTACCTCTAAACTTAATCTCTCTCATACTATCCCCCTTTGCCAGAAAGGTTAGGCTTCTCATAGATATTGCCGACAACGTCGATATCCTTCTTCAATAGCTCAGGGTTCTCATGGATATTCCCGACAACCTCGATGGTGTTGATTTTTTCTATCCACATCCAGAGTGGCGTGTAGAAGGTTCCCTCATAAGGTTCTCCGTCATCAAGACCAGAATAGTCTCGCTTTAATTGCCAGCTTCCTTGATATTGCACTACTGTTTTGTAGACGAAGCCGTCGAAGACTATATCGCCCTCGAAAATCTCCTTTCCGTTCTTATCGTTTATTCCTGTGTACTCCATCATTTCCAGATGGCATAAAGAGCCTACAAAGTCTGGCTCTCTTTGGTCGAATGAATAGGCTAAGATGCGTTCCTCTCTGTCTGGGAACCAGACTATTTGCTTGAGCCACATCATGACCTTATTCTGCTTATGCCACACTCTGAATTTAATATCCCTGCTCACTTCGCCCTCCTTATAATTTCGTTGTAGCCTTAACTGCATTGACAGCCAGCTCTATCGCTGAGCCATTGTTGGTCTCTACAGAGTAGGCTCCACCGTTCTGTTGGATTCGGTTGATTGCGCTCTGCAAAATACGCACAGCGGTTTCTTTTATAACCGAATCCGAAATATCAGTGATGTCCTTTTTGTTGAAGCGGGCTCCCTTCATTCCGTCCTCCTTATAACATTTTAGTTTGCTTTACAACGCCTTGATTTCTGCCCCAGAGGTGCATTGGCAGGGCGAGTTGCCCCCCAAACCCTCGGTTGAGGTATATGGCGTGTTTTAAGAAGTATTCAACGCTTGAAGAATAGACGTCCTTAGCTTCCATCTCCAAGATGAATATATTGTCGCATTTATCAACAATGGTGCGCTGGAAGACCTCTTGGTCGATGCCAATCGCTGGCGGTGTGTGAAGGAAATGTTTCGACTTCCGCACAACTTTGATGAACTTCCTGTCATGGATAGAACCTATCCCCTTCTCGCCCTTTCCTTCAACAGCGATGACCACAGGATTTCCCAGCTTACTTTCCTTGTATAGTCTCTCAAAGTCACTTGGTGTTTTCTTCATCGTATACCTCCGTATTAACCTCTCACTATGTCCATAGCAGATGATTCAAACCGACTCAGTTCCTCGCCTTTCAGACTATGAATTGCGTATCGTGATACCTCATCGTCTATATCCTTCTGCACCGCCCAGAACAATTGTGTGGCGCATGGGTAGCAATCATCCATAACACCCCTGCAATCAGAGATGAAATCTTCCTCAGCGTCATTCTTCCACATATCGGCTATTACTGTGTCGAATTCCCGCTCAGCTTCTTCGAGGTTAAATATCTCTTGCATGAAGTCACCACAGATAATCTCGATGTCCTTTGGTAGATACTTCGATACTAACTGTACGACCTCTGGGCTTTTTTCGATGACTGTTATCGTGCCGATATCCTTACGGTTTCTCAGGAGATGGATAAACAATCCAAGACCAAGCCCGCCGACAAGAACATTGCCATGTGACCGAGCGACAAGTTCCCATGCTTTAAAGTATTCCATCGGGGTATCGCTCATCCATACGGACTCGGTATCGTTTTTATCCCGCTCCCCTTCACGCAGGATGGTAACAGTTACTGCCTTGGGGAACAGAACGGCATCCATAGACATCGCATCGACTACCATAGTAGTTCCCGATTTAATCTCTCTCTTCTTGATATGCCAGTTCCCTACTGATTCTGGCTGATAGCCAGAGCACGGAGTATTCCATTCGTAGAAAGTTACTAAGCTTCCCATTATTCACCTCCTGACTTAATTACGCCCTTCTTGTAGTCTACTTGACCCTCTGCCCATGCGAATGCTTCCTCTATCGTAGCGAAGCCACGCTTGAAAGCGGTGTGGTAATTGTTATCTTCTGCGATACCACAGAATGTTTTTTTGTCGTGAGCATCAAGATATGCTTTTACCGTTATGCATACCTGATTTCCACTGCTGAATCGTTCCCAATCTATGCTGTTCTTTAGGAAGTTCTTTTCTTTTGTCAGCCTACCCTTTCTCATTCGCTTCCTCCTGTCTCCTACGCATCGCATTGCATATGATGCAATCATTTTCTTTGTGCCAACTGCCATAAGCCCTTTTCCCCTCATAACCGCATGAGCAGTATTTCATGTGGTAATGGCGATGCTCATCATCTTTGCGAGCGATGCCCCAGAACTTCCATGCTGATTGCTGTCTGCATTTGGGGCACTTTAATGCTTTCCTCATGTGCGTTTCCTTTCTCCTAGTGTATTTTGAACACAGGATATTTTTCAGTGATGCAATATTCGCACTGTAGCCCGCAATGTATACTGGGGTTGATTGTGGCTTGGCAGATATGGGCTACAGGATTATGGGCTTTCAGGTTGGTGATGTATTCCATATCGCCGTAATTCAACCACCCGTTTATAAATGAATTGATAATATTGAAATTTGGCAAGTTATCAATGCATTCAAAGTTGAAGAGCCCTATCGTTTTAGTCATCCCGAAGAATCGTATATCGGGTAATTGCGAAGCTACGCTGTGCCACATATCCACGTACCGCTGACTCCAGAAGTCTCCAGACGCATGGACCCTGATGGTTTTATAGGTATACAGGCTCAATTCGTTAACTAGGTCAGCCTCTAGCCGTTGCGGGTTGTCTCTGGACATGGTGTAGTTATAATCGTATTTAGCTTTATTATTCGGATATCGCTTATAGTTTATCCTAGCATAGCATGTGTCCTTACAGCTATCGCAATTCGGGCACGAGACTATTGGTGGCAGATTGAAGATGCCGATAGATTTATGTATCTTCTTGTTGCCAGACGTAAGGTACTTCATACTCACCTACACTTTCTTGGCTATCTTCTTAGTCATGAGTTCTTATTGGTATATCGCCGAAATATGCATATTGCATTGCGAACAGGTATATCTCGTCGAGTGTGCCATAGTAAGCCTTCTTCGGAACTACATCTTTGTAATCACTACTGCCACGTGATTGGTATGTCATCACTATGTTGCCGAATTTATCCTGCATGACCCAATGAAAGTGACCTTGCTCGTAATTGTATTCTTGCTCAAGGAATTGGGTCAGCGTGATTGTATGGTCACCATAATCTGGCGATGTAAACCCTGCGCTAATAGTGAATAACACTCCTTTGTGCTCATCGCCTTCAACTGAATCACATAAGATGTGGGTAGGCTGTGTCTTAAACAACGTACCACCAAGTTTGCGATTTCCTTTACCTTGATTCACGATAGACCTCCTTTAGTCTCCGCTGTCTACGTTCTGAATCTCGTCGATTATCTGCTGCTTCTTCTCGTTGGTTTCCTCTTCGAGGGCTATCTCAAATAGTTCGTCGATGCGAGCCTTATAAGCTTCATCGTCCTCGCTATCGTCCTTAGGGTTCTCCTCCTCGACATTAGACCTGATATCATCTTCATCCACGTCTATATCGGTGCTGATGCCATCGAGTTCGTCCATGAAACTACCGAGAGCGTCGATACGATTTGTCAGCATCTCCCCCGATGATGAGGATTCCTGAAGGTGTTGTGGCATATTGTCGAGGCTCGACTGACACTCATCACGCAGGGATTCAAGGTCACTCTTGACTTCAGTCAGGAAGCTGTCAAGGTCTTCATCTACTCCAACCCCCTCAATGCGTTCTTGAATGTCATACAATGTCTGTAGGAATCCGCTCTGGGTCAATTGGCTTGCCTTCGGTGCTGTCTTGGAGAAATGTTTACCCCCGAAGCGGAACTTCCACCAGTAATAGCTCTCTCCCTTCTTAATGCTGTGTTCGGGATAATCCTTTTGCGCTTTCTTTACGAATATTGCCCTTGTCATCTTAATCTCCTTTTGCCTGCCGTTGTCTACGGCTGAGCGAATTATTATAGTTCTTCTAGGTCGCTGATATTGAAATACCAGCCAGATGCATTCGTTCGGCTCACTTGCCCCCAAATCAAGCCACCACCGCCATCAGACTGCCAGTCTTTAGGATTTATCCATACTACTCTGTCAGTTCTTTGACATCTGACTCGTATGAGTTCTTGTTCTGCTTCGGCTAGTTCGTATACCGTAGTTGATTTCATTACTTACCTCCCAATAGTTTCTTCGCATGTTGAAGACAATACAATCCACTTGTGCCAAGTCCATTCTTGCGAGTGCATTGGTAAATCAATCCTCTCCCCGCATAAATTTCATAAGCACAATGCCCTTCACGATATGGTTTTTGGTGAGGTCCCTTGACTCCCACCCTATCGTAGATATAAATCCTTGCCTCTTCAAGAGTTTTAGGTGGATGTATCATCTTCGTCTCCTACAGTGGTATTCTCCCCAGCATCCTTGCCATTCGGTATGTCTGCCGTACTTTCGCTTGAGCTTGGTCATCTCGGTAAGGTTATCAGGATTCAAGTCATCCCAGATATCATGCCATACGGCATTGTATTTCTTACCCTTCGGTATCTGGTAGTCGAATGCATCACAACAGATGATGTCGACCTTCTTGCTCTTAATATGCGGAGCTATGAGGTCGATGACATCCTGTTCCTTCTCGATGACTGTGATAGTTTTAACCTCTTTTTTCTTAAGTATCCCGAAGACGCACATAGCCAGACCGAGTCCATTGATAAGCACATCGCCTTTGGCTTGGTACATAAATTCGAGATGGTCTTGGATTTCCATAGGCGTGTTGCTCATTATCACACGCCCGTTCCTAGTTAATGACTTGAACGTGCCAGCATCTACGGGTCTACCATGACAGTTACAGTTGTGGAGCCGAGCCTGTTGCTCAGTTATTACCATCGTATTCACTGCCCATTTACCCTGCTCACTATCTGGCACAGGTATCTTGATTTGCATCGCATTCCTCCTAAAGCTGGTTCTTCCTGTAGAAGCTCCACTTACGCTCCGATGTCATCGGTTTTCCTTTTACCGAGAAGATGTACCCGTCACCGATATGACGGAATACATCCTTGCCACCGCTTTTGAGGTCATCGTAGAGATGGCTACCCAACGGTAAGGCTGAGTCAAAGAGCCTGATTTTACCGTTGTCCAATTTACACTTGTTATTATTGTAGTCATTCGCTCCCATAGATTCTCCTTTATTTATTCCAATGGTCTAGCCACGCTCCCATATTACCAGCGATGCGCCTATTGTAGTCGTAGCGGTCTCCCATGAATGTTTTGAGACTCACTGGCTCTGGTTTAAGCAGGGACAGGAACTCCTTGTTAGTGAATTGCACTATCAGCGAAGGAATGGTTTCAAAGGTAATACCGTTCTTGACTTTGGTGTGTTTATAAACATATAAATCGTATGGCGAACCATCCCAGTCCATCCCACAGCAGTCATTGTCTATGATACTGAGGCTGGGGGTCTTCACTACTCCGATGCTCATAGGTTGCGGTTGGTAGGTTACGTTCTTGCGCTTATTCTTGAGGTTAACGACCATCAGGAGCTTTTCTTTGTCTATCGGATAGACCATGAGATTGTCTTCCGTCCATGTGACCTTTTGTTTAGTCTTAACTGCGCTCTTCATCTAAATCTCCTTTAAAATTATTTGGCGGGTGCGTACAAGACTCGACACTTGTTCCGAGACTGCTCCACCGCTGTCATTGACCTATAGTCAACCGCATCTCAGTCTCACTGCCCCTTCACCTAGCCTGTGTCCCTTCCACAGCGACGCACCCATGTATCTAAGGTTGCGACGGTACTAAGACGTGTATCCCAGCACTTTTACCTTTTTCATCTTCTTGGCTACAATTGCCATTTGCCCAGAGAATGTGTTGCACATCTTGCGTATCTCACCGCAATATTGGCATGTGAAGTCGGAGCTTTCATTCCCCTTCTTTGTCTCAATCCAATAATGCGCACCAGTTGGAGACCTATCGTCGCATTGCCAGCTTTTACCTTTTATGTATTTCTGGTGTAGGTCATTTAGTTTATTGGCAGTCGCTAATTTACCGTCTTCGTCTACTCTTTCGATTACTGGTATTTTCATAGTTAGCCACCTTTCTAATATATATTTAAACGACGATGTCAGGGGCTAGGTACTCCCTAACCCCTGACGTTTTGATTGGATTTGGTTACGAACCAGATATGGGTGTTGCCAACTCAGGTTCGGGTTTGGAGAATTTCTTTGTGATAGTTCTTACTAGGTTCTCATCGCCTTCTTTGGCATCTCCGACTTTAGACAGGAATTCGTAGGCTCTACTCTTTATATCATTACCAGAGCCGAACCATACGTTATTAAGGCGTTTCTCCCCTTCCATATTGCGGTAGTCTCTGAAATCAACGTGCTCGGCTACGGCGTTGTACATCGCATAACGTGAACCTTTGATGGATGCATTGTTCAACCCTTTGCCTTTACCCTCGAATAGATTGCGGACGGCAACCATCTCACGTTGGGTTGGTTTATAGATTGTCTCCATCGGCATGGCAACGTCCTGCCTGAAAGCGCAATAGAGTGCCTGCCTGATAACAGATTCACTGACCTGCTTATTTGCCATCATCTCAGCCCCTACCTTGAAGTAATCGTACTGCTTGTTGATGATGCCGAGAGTTTCCCTCGCCTCACCTACTCTGGCGGTGATATCGCCAGTGTGCTTGGCATAGAAGCTGTTATGACTTCTGGCTATGGCTTGGCGCAGAGTGTTCATACAAACGACTCTGACAGGAGTGGTGACAACCTGCATCGCCATATCGGTGTTGTGGGAATTCTTGAGAAGGACATATTTGTCAATCTTCTCATCGGGGTCACCCTTGATGTAGATGCAGTCGTTAAGTTTCGCCAGTATCCAGATAACCGCACCTTTCCTCAGGCTTCCTGCGGTCTCATAGATTGCATCCTTCGACTGAACGAGTTCGTCGAAGAACTTGAAGCTGTCGATGTTCTGGTAAGGATTGTATTCGTCTGTGATGGTGCAGTAATGCTCAAGGTCTTTGACCCTGCGTATCTCGTAGCAGTTAGGAATCTGGTGACCCTCTTTATTAAAGACTGGCGATTTTTCTACCAACCAGTCAAGTCCCGCTGCAATAAGTGCTTCGGCGGATGTCATAAGGTGTGTTACCTTCGTCCCCATATTGTGCCACGGGGTCTCGCCAAAATACGCCATTGATTCTAATTCTGCTGACATTTTCCATCTCCTCTTTAATTTTTATTTTCCGACTTATCTTACTATACTACCACTATGGTGGCATGGTTGTCAATACCCCTACCCAAATCTTGTTTTTTTGGCGGGTTTTATTTTAGCGATAGCGATGGTGTGAATTATAAGGTCACACAGCACATCTAAATTCTCATCGCTCATCTTCTCGCTGATTTTGAATCCGAGATTGATGTTCTTGTCATCCGTCCATTCTGTTAGGAATGCCATCTCGTATGACTTGTCGTTGCAATACCCATTGTTGTATCGTTCGTAATAGAATCTGCCAAGACATCTGATTGCCTCGCCGTCTATACTTACAGCCATACCAGAAGACGGTACTAGCTTTTCCTGAAGGATATCGTATTCCTTCTGGTATTTCCCGATATGGTTCCAATACTTTGGTTCATATTCTCCCATCGTAGTCTCCTTACTTAAAGCTCTATATTGAGTTCTTTGACCATCGCTTTGAAATCCTCAATCTTAAGAACGACCACGTTGCGTACCTCTATCTGAGGATTATCTATGCGTTCTGTCTGGTGTATGATGATGGCATTATTCTCAATCAAAGCTCTGGTCATGTATCGGCTGTTGCCATCTTTAAATCTCCTCGACCATCCGTTACGTTTCTCTGTAGCTTTCTTCTTTTCCATGCTATACTCCTTTCGGATGTTCCTTCATCCACTTCTTTGCGAATGTGTTACAGTCCTCTGTTGAGCCGAAGAAGAGAGACTCCCAACATCCTGTGCTATCGTTGGCTACCCAAACCTCATCACATGGCTCATCTGAATCCTCGTAAGCACTGATAGTCAATACGTATTTAGTATCCTTGAGCTTCCAGACTTCCATCATGCCACGATAACCGAGTTGGTTCTCCCAATCTCCAACAGGTGGCTCTGCGATGTCGAATAGTAGCATTCCTCTAAATAGAGTCATAATGCTCTCCTTTCCTACCACGAAGCACGATAAACAACAGAGCGAGCGACCCCTTCCTCTTCAGCCTTCAGCCATTTAATGGCTCCCTCAATGATATCTATAGACATCTGCTTGTATTCTGGTGAACTCTCTCCGAAGAAGAAACCAGATGTTGCTGGTAGATTATCAGCTTTCACCGCCTTAAGTAATTGCTCAAGGGATTTGAGTGGCAGGTCTATCTCTTGGCATTCATCGACGCCCTCAGCGAATTTATTTACTATGTACCCATGTAGGTTGGGATGTTTGCGCCAATAGCCAAGTTCTAGAGTTTTCCCCTTTAGCTTAAAGCCGTCTTCCTTAAGGTTCTTTTCTGGGTGCTCCCAGTTAGCCCAGATATATTTTATTCCCTCTAAGTACATATCCAGTCCCATTTTAATCTCCTCTCTTATTCCTGAACTTTACCAGTTATTCGATAGCATTCTACAAGCTTGACTGCTTCTGGGAAACCTTTGCGTAGTTTCTCAAAGTTGGTCTCGTCTGCCTTGAAAATTAGTTTAAACAGCATTGTGTTAAAGTTTGTCTGCTCCCGCCCTTCAAGAAGGGCATGCAAATCGTATTCTAAACTCATTGCAATCTCCTGCCTACGCCCAACTCATCCAGAAGCCGTAGGTGGCTATTATTTCTTGACGAGCTTTCCATGCCACATCATTCAGTCGGCAGATGTTTGTATAGGATTCTGGATGTTCTTGCCTGATGTGGTTTTTGATAGCGAAATGTAATCGCTCCATTGCGGTATCCCAGTTATGTCCCGCATCTTCAAATTCCTGACCACATACCTCGCATTTCAAGACTATTGTCTCCATATTCCTCCTTAACTCACTTCTGCCAGAAGTGTTTCGTTAACTATCTCAACCAGCCTCTTGCCGTATTTCTTTTCCAGATGGGCTTTCGCTTCGGCATCATAAGGATGCTTCAATATCATTACCGAATCTTTTGGAGTATCATCCAATCGGTATACGGTTTGCGTTTTGCATAAACGCTTCGTTCGTTTGGCGTAATCGTAGTCATCGACTAGACCACTAACAAACGAGGCGATATCAGGAGTATATTCAAACTTCTTTGTCGGGTCTTTGGGGTCATCATAGTCAGAGACTATATTGGGAAGGGTTTTGACGTAGGCGTGGAGAGCGTCCTCTACGGGTTTGTTCTCAAAGTAGAAGTAAGGCTCTCCGCCATCACCTTGGTCTATAACCGATGCTATCTTCTGCCCGTCCTTACATAAAGTGCAGTTATAGCCGTTGCCCTCATGCCCCATGAAGGACTTAACGCCTTTTACTGTGTAGCCATTATTACCGTTTTCCATCTAAGTCTCCTCTCTCTATTTAGCAGTAAACTACATCGCCGAAGCAAACACATTGCAGGAACACATCTCCAGTAGTGGCATCGTCATTCTCGGCTAGGAAATCTCCGAAATGACTAGGGAACTTCTCAGCCATCACCTGCAAGCCCTTCTCGATAGCTTTACGGTCAAGTGTAACCTTTGGGTTATCGGGTTCTTCTAAACTTGATATGGTAATGCTTCCGCCTTCCATCAGTGGGAGTTCGAGGTATGGGTAGAAATCTTTATTTTTATTCAAGCTCTCATACGTCTCTCCCTCTGGAAAGTTTTCGTCCTCTATCCAGTACCAGTAGTTGCTCCCGCCCTCAAATGCAGAGCAGAGCAAATCCTTGATGCGTTGGTCAGATATTTCTATCATCGTTTTCATTCATCGTTCCTCGTTGCCCATCTATACATATCAGCCAGTCTTTCATAGGTTATATGCGGTTTTTCATAAGGTAACCTGTAGCATTCGATGTGAGGCTCCTGCCCAACTTTCCCAGTGACTATATATAGGTAATCTTCTCCACAGCCCCTTGTTTCCGCAGGGTAGAGGTAGAAGTTTCC
>Ga0315284_10005476_pt1 | contig 18036 bp, 12 predicted proteins | sample YL17G09_16_MG_FD_203696 | JGI IMG/M metagenome (GOLD analysis project Ga0315284, IMG submission 203696) | Sediment microbial communities from Yellowstone Lake, YNP, Wyoming, USA - YL17G09_16 | ecosystem: Environmental > Aquatic > Freshwater > Lake > Sediment | place: USA: Wyoming | collected...
GGCCCGGTATTGCGATTGTCCTTGTTCTTCCGCCATTGCTACCTCCCGCATAGAGTATTCTCACGAGATACCCGCGCGGGATGTTGCCAACCGCGGCGAAAAGCGGCTAAGATCACACAATGTCAACGACGATGCGCATTCTCTTCCTGACGGACCGCTTTCCCCCGCAGATCGGCGGGGTAGCCGTCTCCTCGGCGCGGCTGGCGCACGGGCTGGCGGCGCGCGGGCACGTGGTGCACGTGGCGCACCTGGGCGCGGAGGTGGAGCCGGGCTCCGTGCAGAGCGAAACCGCGGACGGCCTGATGGTTCACCGGCTGGGTGGGCTGGAGGAGCCGGACCTGACGCTGCAGCTTGCCGACCGGATCGTCGCCCACCTGCACGAGCGCGTCCGCTTCGACCTGTTCCACGGCCACGGCGCGACGCCCGCCGGCTATCTGGCGGCCTATTTCGCCCGGCTGTTCGGCGCCGCGTCCTTCGTGAGCGCGCGCGGCAACGATGTGGAGCGCGGCATGTTCAACCCGGCGCAACTGCCGTTCGTGTTGTGGGCGCTGCGGCACGCGGATGCCGTCGGTTGCGTCAGCCGCGAGCTGGCCGCGAAGTGCCGGGCGTTGAGCGGGCGGGACGATATCGACTATACGCCGAACTCGGTGGATGCCCGCCTGTTCCGCCCGAAATCCCCGAACCCGGCGCTGCGGGAGCCGTTCGGCGAGGGGGCGCTGCTCGGTTTCGTGGGCGAGCTGCGCTTCAAAAAGGGCACACGTTTCCTGCTGGACGCCTTCCGCACCGTGCGCGCGGCGCAATCGGCGAAGCTGCTGCTCATCGGCGGCCTGCGCGGCGAGGACCGTTCCTTCCTGCGCCACTACCTGCGGCAATACCCGAACCTGCGGCCAGACATCCAGGTGATCGACTACGTGCACGACCGCGAGCAACTGGTGGATTATTATAACCTGCTCGACCTGGTGCTGGCGCCGTCGCTGTGGGACGGCATGCCGAACAGCGTGCTGGAGGCGATGGCCTGCGGGCGGGTGACGATCGCCGGCGACGTAGGCGGCATCCGCGACGTCATCCGCCACGGTGAAACCGGCTTCCTGGTGGGCATCCACGAGCTGCATCGCCTGGGCGAGGGCTGCCTGGAGGTGCTGGCGGCTGGTTCGGATTTTCGACAGGAGATCGGCCGCCGCGCGCGGGAGTATGTGGAACAGCATTACGCGCCCGAAGCAGAGATCGACCAATTGGAGGCACGTTATCACAGTTTGCTTACCGAAGCCTACCCGATCAATGGCACCCGGTACGGTGGTTGAGTAGGCAGGGGAGCGTCTCGCCTCTTTCCATTACCTCCGTGCCGTATCGAAACCGCCGCGAGGACAGGGAAGCCTTTGGGGAATGGGCTCCATTAGTGAGGTGGTTTCGATACGGCTTGAAAGCTGTGGAAAGAGGCGAGACGCTCCCCTGCCTACTCAACCACCGTACCGGGCGCTATGATCGGGAATCAACAGACAGGCCGTCATAAACCGCCAATAACGCCTCCTGCGCCCGCCGCCAACTGAACGCCTCCGCACGGAGGCGGGCGTTTGCTGACAGGCGCCGGCGCAGATCATTATCCTCCAGCAGGCGCAGGAGGCAGTCCGTCAGCCGCGCGGGTTTGCTCACGGTGAAGAGCAGGCCGTCCTCTTCGTGGGTCAGCACCTCGCGGATGGCCGGCAGGTTGGAAGCCACGACCGGCTTGCCGCAGGCCAGGTACTCGAACAGCTTCACCGGACTGCACCCCTGCGCCAGGTTGCGCTCGGTAGGGGCCAGCGGGCACAGGCAGATGTCGGCGACCTGAATAATCCCCGGCACCTCCTCGTGGGACACCGGCGGCAGGAATTCCACGCACTCGGCCAATCCCAGCTTCGCGATCCGCTTCTCCAGCTCGCGGCCCCAGCGGCGCGCGCCGGCGCCCAGCACGCACAGGCGGGCGGGACGCACCGCCGTGACGCGCCGCAGCGCGTCGAGCAGGAACTCCAGCCCCTGCCACGGCGCCAGCGTGCCCACGTAGAGCAACACCGGCGGGTCATTGTCCGGCGCGGGCGCGGGGCGGAATCGCTTCAGGTCCACGCCGTTGGGGATGACGGTGATGCGCTCCTCCGGTGCGCCGTGGGCGACCAGGTAATGCCGCGTCACCTCCGACGGGGTGACAAGGGCAGTCGCGGTGGTGAAGGCCAGCCGCTCCTGCGCGCGCAGCTTCGCCAGCAGGTCGGGTCGGCCGCGCAGCGCGGGGTAGTGGTACTTCAGCTCGATGCTCTCCACCCCGTTCACTTCGCACACGGTGGAAAAGCCGCGCCGCGCCTCCTCGGTCACCGGCAGCGCCGCCCACATGGTGCGGTAGTGGACGACGTCATATTCCCCGCCCTCCAGCTCGTCCCACACCGCCTCGCGAAAGGCCAGCGCGCGGTCCAGGTAATTCGCCTGCTCCAGCGGCAATGCCAGCCGCCGCGCCCCGAAATATGCCTTCTCCGCCGGATCGCCCATGCACAACAGCGTCACCTTATGCCGCCCCGCCAGCGCCTCGATGAAGTACCGCACGTGCGTGCCCGCGCCCTTGGGCGAGGGGATATGGTCGAAGCAGATGTAGAGGACCTGGCGTAAGCTCAATTGGCGTATCCCAGCGCCTTCAAGCGGCTGGCGTCGGGCGGCGGGCCGGGCATGCCGTTGCCGCCGATCTCGCCGCGGCGCAACGCGATGTCGGACGGGAGCTGGCGCTTATTACGCTCACGCAGCCAACGCGCCAACTCTACAACTTCCTTCGTTTTGTCCTTGACCAGGTTATGGCGCTCCAGCGGGTCCTTCGTCAGGTTGTAGAGCTGCCTGATCTTCTGCTCGGCCGGCGGTCTCATCCCGGCCGCGCTCGGCGGAAACGGCGGCTTGACCGGCGCCTGACCGCGGCTCGCCGGCGGGGGTATCTTCTTGCCCGGCTGCAGCTTCGGTCTCGGCGGGTTCGATTCGATATATTTGAAGCCGCCGTTGATGACGCACCGCACGCCATCGACCGTCGAGCTGAAGACCGGCTTTTTCGCACAGCTCAGCAGGTCGTCGAATTTGATCGCGTCGCCCTGCAGGCCGAGAGCGCCGCGATCGATATGCAGGTAGGCGAGCAGCGAGGGGTACAGGTCGATCAGCGGGAAGGAGCCGGGAACCACCTTGCCCTGGCGCTGGCGGGTGGGATTGATGCGGGGGAGCTTGATGATGAGCGGCACGCGGATGACTTCGTCGTAGACCGTCTTCATGTGATCGAAGTTCTTATGCTCGAGGAACTCCTCGCCGTGGTCCGAGAAGAGGACGATCAAGGCGTCGTCATACAGACCCTGATTTTTCAGCTCGTCGAGGAGCTCACCGACGTAATGGTCGGTGTAGCCGATCTCGGAATCGTAGGCATGGAGCTTCTGCCGCCGCTCCGCCATTTTCGCCGGGTCGTTGTCGCCCGCCAGCGTTGCCACGCGCGCGGCTTCCCCGCTCGACACCCCGTATTCGTACCCTTTGTTCAGGAAATAAGGGGAGTGCGGGTCCATGTAGACCAGCGAGAGGAAGAATTTGCGGTCCCTGATGCGGGGCAGGAGCGCCTTAACCGCCTTGTTGACGAGAGGCGACGTCTCGTTGCAATCCCGGTTGTCGTTCGTCGGGCCGACATCATAGGAATCGTATCCCTGGACATTGCCGGGCGAGTTGCGCAGCAGCGGGTTGCTGATGACGGCGTGGGTCGCATATCCCTGCTCCTTCAGCACCTTCGCCAGCGTCGGGTAGTAGGGATGCAGGTCCGAGCCGGGTCCCAGGTCGCTGCCCGTCCCGTTGGCCACTAATCGGTCGGGGAAGCGCGAGGTCATCAGCGAATCGACGGACCAGATCGTCCAGGAGGCTTGCGCGACGGGATGCGCGAAGCGCGTGCTCTCGGCCGCGAAGCGGTCGATGTTCGGCGTGGTGGGCAGATCGTACCCATAGCAGCCCACGTGATCGGCGCGCAGGGTATCGACCATGATGAAGATGACGTTGGGCCGGTCGCGCATGGCATGGTTCGCCCCCGCCCACAGCGCGCCGGCCGCAATGTTGATCCCCAGAAACGCCAGCATCAGCAAAGACAGGCTCCCGACGGCGGCAATGGAGACGATTCGCCCGGCAAGGCGCCACCCCTTCCCGGCAGGCCGCGCGGCCGGTTCGTCCCCGCGCAGTCGGGCCGCGCGCAAGCGGATCAGCACCAGCACCAGGATCGCCAGCATGATGCCCAGGCCGATGGGGCCGACGAGAAATGCGCCGGCGGCCCGCAACCCGGCCTGCATTGGCATTTTCCACAGCATGGCCAGGTAGTAGAGCATGCCGCGATAATAGCCGGCGACGGCGCCGAAGACGGCAAGGGGCAGGATGATCTGGAGCGCACCGCCCGGCCTGCCTTTGATCCGGCGGCCAATCCACCCGGCGAGGAACAGCGCCAGCAGCAGCCCGACGGCATACAGGGCAGCACGGTCCATCCGCGGCACCAGCAGTCGCAATGCGGAGCGATACAGGTGGAAGCGGAGATACTCGTAATTCGCCAGGATGTCCCGGCAGGAAGAGATCCCCAGGACCAGCGCCGCCGGAAGACCGATCAGGAGCGACCACTGCACGATCCGTGTTGACGGGGAACGACCGTTCATCGATGCTGCCTTCGCCGGAAGAATCTGGACTGCTTCATTATTTTCCCACAAATGCGCTATTTTAGCACACGAGGCTTCAGTTCGTGTTGACCCCCGCCACGATGTCCCCCGTGCTGTTCTCGGAAATCGGCGGCACGAACGAATTCGGCGAAGTGCCCGGTAAATTTCCTTTCCCATCGGCGCTGGGCGTTCCGCCGTCGTCCCTGCCGTCAGGCCCAATGCTGTAGAGCTGGTAGGATTTGCCGTGGAGTTGATAGCGGAAGGATTGATTGGCGAAGGGATCCGGCGGCAGGATCTTGAGATATGCCGAAACCAACGCCCGCAGGCCGGTGGGATAACGGCCATGATCGAGCGCATAGGCGCGCAGCGCGAGCGAGATCAACAGCAGGTCGTGCTGGCAATTGTTCGCCAGGTAGCGAACATTGCCGCCTGACGATGCCAGCTCCCGGCTGATCGGATTGGCGGGGAGCGGCGGCCTGGCTCTTGCCGCGGAATACGGCTGCGCGGCATAGGCGATCAGCGCATCCATATACCGGGTATAATCCGCCATAATCGCCCGCTTGCTGCTGAATCTCAAAGCGCGCGATGAATCATACTCCGATCCGTATTTGATCTTCGCCGAAAAAAGGTATCCCCGCCAGTTCGGTTCGTGGAACCAGGCCATCAACGCCGCCTGCCGGTCAATTTTCGCTTCGCGCAGCCTCTGCGTATAAGGAACCCGTCGGGCGCGCATCGCTTCCAGGCGCCGGATCCCGCGCCGGACTTGCCGGCCGCTGAGGTGGCCGAGCGCGGTCCACAGCTCCCAGCGGCCTTCCCGCGCGCAGAGAATACTTCCGGCGTCGGCGCCGATGCGGATGGCATCGAGGTAGCGCTCCGCCGCCCCATCCCAATCGCCGGCCGCGCCGCGCACGTTGCCGGCGACGGCGCACAACAGGCACAATTGCCGCAGCAACATGTTTGATCCGATCTCATCGAACGATCGCTGCGGGATCTCCTGATAGGGATAGGCGAATCCCTGGTGGATTTTGGCGAAGACCGGCGCATTTTTCCGCAGCGCCGCCTGCAGCGTCGCCAGGCTCGGCGGCGGCGTGCCTTTGTTTACGCCTAATGGCGGTGATATGATTCCGCCATGGGTACATTCATACGCCTGGGAGACGCTCAGCGGTATCTTTTGTCCCGCGGTTTTACCGGGCACTGTTCCAAATGTGGCAGATCGCAAGGCAAACGCCTGCATATAGAAGTCACGCGCGTTGGGGGAGAGCATCGGCGGCGGGGGCGGGATCGTCACTACTGGATTCACATTTATAGCATAATGCCAGTAGGCGAAGCCGATGCCCGCCAGCAACAGCACGACGCTCGCGATGATCAAATATTTCTCACTTCTGTTTAACGGCTCTGTTTTCATCGTCTAGTCCCCGTCAGGGTTACCTGCGATTCACCCCTGCCACGATGTCGCCCCCACTCCCGATGCGCAGGGAGCTGCTGCGCGTACCTGGCATGCTGGCTTTGTCGTCGGCGCTGGGCGTTCCGCCGTCGTCCGTGCCGTTTGGGCCGACGCTGTAGAGCACGTAAGTCTTGCCGGTTCGTTTGTAGCGCAGCGTGCCGTTAGCCGTGAAAGGATCGGCCGGAATCGCCTTCAAGTAAACCGGCGCCAGAGCAAGCACTATTTAGTCACGCGCGGGGAGGCGGTTTCCATTCGCTTAATTTCCGGACGGGGGTTCCACTCCTGGCGGCAATTGTTTCGGAACATTCGTCGGACCGCTGATATCGGGCAGGTTTGGCTTGTCGGGCATGCTCGGCTGATCGGGTTGCGTCGCAGGCTGTGTCTGGCCGTCAGGCGACGCCATGCCCGGCACGGGCGGGGCATCCTGGGGCTGTGCATTCGGACTGGTCTTCACGGGTGGGGCGGGAGCCACCGAATTCGTCGATGTGTTCTTGCAGCCCAGCGACGCCAGCAGCAGGCCGGCGAAGAGCCATGAAAACAGGATGGTGCGAATAACCGTCATGCGAAAACCTCCTGACCCGGCAGTCTCTCCGCCCGGTCTATCGTGCATTATACCAGGCATGCCGCATCTCGAACATCGGGATGCGGCATGTCATACTGTCCATTCACCCTCGCGAGCTACTAGAACTCCGCAAAGGTAATCCCACCACCGTATTTCTGGAAGGGGATGAAGATGGCGCCGGTGCCGGATGCTCCGATCCCCTGGCCGCCGCAACGGAACTCGAGCCAGGCCGGCTTGTTGATATCGCCGGCTTGCTTGGCCACCGTCATCGCGCCTGCAATGCTCGGAACGGTCGCGTTACTGTAGTTGCAGGTGATGGTATTGCCGCTCAAACTGGCGGTCATTGCCAGCGTGTGATATTCCGAGCCGTACCGGTACTTATAACGGGTGCCGTTGGGCGCCGGCCAGTCGCTGCCGGTGGTGAGAATCGCTACGCCAGTCAGCGTCTGCATAAGGCTGCCATTACAGCTAAAATCGACGCTGTCGGCGCTGGTGCTCTGCATTTCAAAGGTGGCGATCGGCGTCTTGGTGTCGTCGAGGACGCGGACTTGCATCAACCCTTTCAACGCCGCGGGCGCGGCCGGGGCGACGATATCGGCGCTCAAGCCGAAACGGATGGGAGCAAAGTTCGGTATGCTGAGCACCCAGCCATTGGTAGCCGTCAGGTAGTTGCCCGGCGTATTGCTGTTGATCGGGATCTGCAGGTTCACGACGCTCGGATTGCCCGGCCAGTCGGTGCTGTAGTTGTAGGAGCCGTAGAGACCGAATCCGTAGTCGGCGTATAGATTGGTGCCGGTATATGAGCCGAAATACTGGTTCACGGCCTGGCTGAACACGTCGATGTTCTCATTGCTCACCCAGTTCACCGGCGGATCGACCTGGAAGGATTGCCAGTAGACGCTGCTCGAATAGGTTGCCCGCGTGTAGACGCGGTCGCTTTTCGAGTGAATCGCCGCGCCCTGCTCGGAGAGCAATTCATGGCCGATAGGGATGATGCTGAGATATTTGGGCGCGATCACCTGGACATGCCCATCGCCGAAGCCGACCACCGATTTGTCGGTATGCCGGGGATCGACCTCGTTGATCGAAGTGATCAGGTGATCGGACGCCTTGCTGTCCGCAAAAACGACCACCGTCACGGCCGGGGGCATCGCCGAATCGCTCAACGATTTGCCGCTGATCCATTTGTTGTAGCCATAGCCGTTGCCCATTTTCGCGCCGTAGGTCGGGCAATTCAGCACTTTGGGCGTCACGTTCAGATCCTGCCAGACGGTCTCTTTGTCCGGGAACAGACCCTCGTGGTCCTGCTGGTGCATCTGCACGCCCAGGGTTATTTGCCGAATGTTGCTGATGCACTGTGCCTGCCGGGACTTTTCTCGTGCCTTGGCAAAGACCGGGAAGAGAATGGCAGCCAGGATCGCGATGATGGCGATCACGACCAGCAATTCTATTAAGGTAAACCCCCGTGGGGTTCGTCGCGTTGTCATGACATAACCTCCTTCATCGTGCGATGGCTCCATCGGCGATGGCGCCATCGATGACTCGTGCAAATGACGGCCGCATCACTTGCCGGTGCTGTACAGGATCTTCTTGATGCGCAGAATCCCGTCGGCAGAGCACAGGAACCGTCCATACGTGGTCAGGCCATACGAGTAGGAATGCCAGGGACCGTTATAGTCGAGCATCGGCGGTTCGGGCGTGACGCCCAGCACTTTAATCTTCAGCCGCTCGCGGTTCCACAGCGGATCGGTGACGTAGCCGATGTTCCCGTCCGTGCGATAGGACCAGTATCTGTTGGTCTGCGTCGGCCAGGGCATACGCGAGCCATACAGGAAATTCGCGCGCATCTCGATGCGGAACTGGGTTGCCGCCGCGGGGATGGACAGCCGTTTCCCCCGATACGGGTCTTTTATCGGTATCCAGGTGCTGGCCGTATATCCGGTATAGGCATAGGGCGAGGCGCAATACAACTGGCCGGCCTGCACGAAGTCATCCTGGGTATTGATATAAAACGTCGAGTGATGGGCCTCATTGGCGCGGTCGATATTGTTCGCGCTGGCGAGCAGCGCATTACCCGGGATGGATTCATTGCCCATGGTGGCCGTGCGGAAGTTCGTCTTCGCCCCTTCAGTCAATTCGCACTCCATCATCATGACGATCTGCGCGCCGGTGCCGTCCAGCCAGCAGTTCGCGTCATACGCGTAGTTGGTGGTGGCGAATTCCAACTGCCCGGCGTTCAGATCCCAGGTCTTGCTGACGATGTTGTACTGGTATCCGAAGTTCCCGCCGAGGTGGGTCGAGGCGAATGCTACGATGGCCTGCAGCCGGCTTTTCGCGTCGGTGGCGTCCTTGACCTGCAAGAAATCGATATACATGCGCCCCTGGCCGACCGGGAGGTTATAGGGGCTCATGCCGGAGCCCATGTCCAACCCTCTCTGCAGCACGACATGCCCATCGAGGAAGGAGACCATCGCCCCGCCCCCGTGGCGGCGGTCCATGTTCGCCGTGGTGGCGAATCCGGTCAGCGTAAAGCTCCTCGGATACGGATTGCAGTAGGAATCCTTGAAGATGCTGGTGGGGTCGGTCCCCATGCCATTCGGCGACGCTTTCAGCAGATCGGCGAAGATCTCGATCTCAGAGGGGTTCTCGATCTGCCCGATGGCCAGCGGCGTTTTATCGCCGGCTTTGTAATCCCAGTCGTACAGGAAGGCATTCATCCCGTAATCCGGGTCGCTGGGAATGCCTTTCTTCGTCGAAGACGGGCAATCGAAGACTTTGGGGTCGCCGGACAGATTCGTCGCGTCGACCCAGCCCGACGGGATCGGCAGCACCCCGCTGTTGTCCTGGGTATAGGCCAAGATGCCGACGGTGAGCTGGCGCAGATTGCTCATGCACTTCGTCTGGTACGATTTTTCGCGCGCCATCACGAACACCGGGAAGAGAATGGCCGCGAGCACGGCGATGATCGCCACCACGACCAGCAGCTCGATCAGGGTGAAGCCTCTTCGGCTTCGCTCTTGCTTCTGTATGATACTCGAAAACATTCGATTACCTCCTTTGGCATCGTCGATGCACGAACCGTATCGCACCCTGCGGCGGATGACGGCCGGACGTTACCGTGGTTACTCCGTGGTCAGCACAACACTGCTATCCTGCCCGCCGTAGACGTCAAGCACCTTGGTGACCTGCATCGTCACCGGCGCGCTGCGATTGGTGGTGGACGCATCCCCCAACTGACCGTAGGTGTTCTGTCCACAGGCGCGCACGGTGCCGTCGCCCATCACCGCCAGGCTGAAATTGTAGCCGGTGCGGATGGCGGTGACGCCGGTCAACCCGGCCACCTGCACCGCGCGGTTGCGGTTCGTCGTGGAGCCGTCGCCCAACTGACCGGAGGTGTTCTGCCCCCAGGCCCAGACAGTGCCGTCGCTTTTGCGGGCAAGCGCAAAGTAGCATCCGGCGGTGATATCGGTCACGCCGGTCAGGTAGACGATCGGCGGGCCGGCGGACACCTGCACCTGCACCGGGAAGAGCCGCTGGGTGACGGTGCCGTCGCCATTCTCCCCCTCATTGGGCCGGCCGACGCACCACACCGTGCCGTCGTTCTTCAACATGACGCTGAAGGCCAAGCCGGCGGCCACCTTCTTCACGCCGGTCAGCGGCACGCCGACGGCTGACAGCATCTGCACGGGCGCGTTGCGTTGGGTAACGCTGTTATCGGCAAGCTGGCGGTTGCTATTGAGCCCGCAACCCCACACGGTGCCGTCACTCTTTACAAAGAGTGAATGGCTGTAGCCGGCGCCGATGTCCAGCAGATTGCTGTAACCCGGCACCGCGACCCATGTATTCTGTTGCACCGTGCTGTTGATACCCAGTTGCCCATTGCTGTTAAGGCCGGCGGCCCAGGTCGTGCCGTCGTTCGTCACCCGGAAGGTATAATTACCCTTCGCGTAAAACGCCTTCGCGTCGGTCGCCCCGAGCAGAATCGGCATCTTCGCATTAGTGGCGTTGCCGCGACCGAGTTGGCCGTTGGTGTTCTGCGCCCAGCCGATGAGCTGCCCGCCGGAGTCTACGCCGATGATGTGATAGAGACCAGCGCTGATCTTCGTCATCTCGACCGGCGCGATGCTGACCTGGGTCGGCACATTGACGCTCGCCGGCGTCGTAGTGTTGTTGCCGAGCTGATAGACGTTATTGCGGCCCGACACGAAGACATACTTCTTCAGGCTGCCCGGCGCGGCGTCGAGCAGTCCCTGCGCGCTGCGGAGCTCGATATGCCCATCGGCAAAGGAGGCGATCAGCTTACCGGTGTGGCGCTCATCCAGGTCGTTCATGAAGACGGCGATATTGGTATCCACCTTGCCGTCCGCGGTGAGGAAGAATTTGGTTTCGTCCGCGATCTCGCCGAGCGGTTTATCGCTGGCGCCGCTGTTGTACGCATAGGAGTTGATCATCGTCAACTTTGAGGTTTGGCAGCGCAGGCTTTTCGGCGGCATGGCGGCCGCCTGCCAGACAATGCTGGAGTTGGGCAGGATCTCCTCGTTATCCTGGCAATAGGCCAGGATCGAGATGGCGATCTGGCGCTGATTGTTGGAACAATCGGTTTGCCGGCTCTTCTCCTGCGCTTTCGCAAACACCGGGAAGAGGATCGCCGCCAGGATTGCAATGATGGCAATCACAACAAGCAACTCCACGAGCGTAAATCCCCTTCGGGTGATCCGGGTTGTCATCAATTTGCACCTCCGCATGATGAGAATGAATCATGATTGACGCAGGCCAACGGTCGCAATGCCCAGAAACCGGCACAGCCAGAACTAATGTGTTCCGTGCGTATTGGTGCACCATTGCCTTTGTCGTATTGTGGAGTTCCGCCTGAAATGCAGGTTGCGCTTCCATGAAGATGAAAATAGCACCCATGCTTCGCCTTAACCGTCAGTAACAGGAAAAGGAGACGGATATCCGTATCCTTCACGCATCCTGCTGCTACTTCATCGGCAACTGACGATATTCATATTTCAGGCTTGTGTAGATGCGTGCGCGCTACGGCACCTCCTTTCACCTCCGGTCAATCGATCCGGATAATTGGAAACGTTATTAATTAATACTCGGTATCACGGCTTCCTGTCATCGCGTTCTTTCCTGCTGTATTATTATGATAATTCATCTCATGTCATCACAATATTATCGCATGTCGTCCCTTCAGGAAAGTTAAGGAATGATTAAAAATTGATACTCATTGCGATATATTTATTAACTTTATTATTTAAAGATTGACATATTACCCATGTAGTATTCGAACAAGTAAAGAGGTAATTGCTCAATAGCGATTCACGCCGGCCACGATGTCGCCCGTGCTGCCAGTGCGCAGGGAGGAGACAGGCGCTCCCGGCCCGCTGCTCTGGCCGTCGGCGCTGGGCGTCCCGCCGTCGTCCGCGCCGTTTGGGCCGACGCTGTAGAGCACGTAAGTCTTGCCGGTTCGCTTGTAGCGCAGCGTGCCGTTAGCCGTGAAAGGATCGGCCGGAATCGCCTTCAGATAGGCGGGAACCAGAGCCTGCAGGCCGGCGGGATACTTGCCGTGGTCCGCCAGGTAGGCGCGCAGCGCGAAGGAGACCATCAGCAGGTCGTTCTCCGTGGAGGCCATGACATCCTTTATCCGGGCCTTCGTGAAGACCGGCGCAAACATCTGGCTCACGGGATCGTGGGGCACTGGCGGTACTTTTGTCGCGTTGGTGTAAGGCTGCTTCGCATTGGCGATGAGGGCATCCATATACCGGGTGTAATTGGTCATGGCGGTACGCTTGCTGACGATCTGTATCCGGAAGAAAGCCGTCGGTGACTCAGACATAACTTCTCCCAGCATGCCTTGCGTCCGCCAGCGAGGCGTGTTGAACAACTCCAGCAACCCCGCCTGGGTAGCCCACTTTTCTTCCTGCAGTATATCGGCATACGACACCCGATGGGCAGCGATCTCCTCCAGCCGGCGGGCCGCCCGGCGCGCTTCGGCGCCGCTGACATGGTCCAGCGTGTTCCAGGCATCCGCCCGACCGATGGCTTGTATGGCCACGCCGACCAGCATGGAGATCAACACGCCGCCGCGCGGGATATCGTTGCCGACGCGGAGAATATCCACGAACCGCTCCGCGCCCCCGTCCCAATCGCCGCTCGCGCACTTCACATCGCCGTCCGCCAGCATGGTTCGCGCCAGGTCGCGCAACTTTGCGAAGTGTGGAAACAGTTGTTGAAAAGACCGTGACGGCGTTTCACGGTATTCACAGGCGACTCCCTGTTGCACCTTCGCAAAGACCGGCGCGTTTTTCGCCATCAACGCCTGCATGTCCGCCAGTGCAGGCGGCCTTTCCCCCGGCGCCGGCGGCACGATTTTGCCGGCCTGAATACTGGAATACACACGATCGATATCTACATGCCGCCCCGCCGGCTCGATGCTGGGAAGCGAGGGAACCTTTAATCCTTGCGCAGCAAGATATATATCCCGCGCATTCGGATTGGGCATCGGCGGCGGCTCCGGGATGTTGACGACGGGGTTCACGTTGATGGAATAAAACCACCAGCCGATTGCCCCGGCGACGATCACGAAGAGAACGGTGGCGATCAGCAGTCTCTTTTCGCCTTTGGAGAGCGGTTGTCGTGCGGTCATGGCGGGCAACCTCCTGTCTTTCTGCGGATTGCGGGCCGGTCGGCGGCAATCCACAGCTATCCTGTTATAACATAGCATTGCCGTGAGCGCAATTGTGCCGGAAGGGGCGGATCAAACGCCCCATCGCGCGAGAAGCGGCCAGCTCTGGTGTTTAACCTGCGAAGGCAAACGGGAATCCCTTGCGCGATGAAGACAAAGCGTGTACCATGTGCCCGATTATACGCAGGAGGATATACAGCAACTTGGCTAAATCATTAATTATCGTCGAGTCTCCCGCAAAAACGCGGACCATCAAGCACTATCTGGGTGATGATTTTGAAGTCATGGCCTCGATGGGCCACGTCCGCGACCTGCCGGAGCACGACCTGGGCGTGGACCCCAAAAAGGATTTCGCGCCCAACTACGTGGCGATCAAAAATAAATCGGACATCATTGGCAAGCTGCGCAAGGCGGTCGCGCGCGCCGGGCGGGTCTACCTCGCCACCGACCCCGACCGCGAAGGCGAGGCTATCGCCTGGCACCTGCGCGAGGTGCTGGGATTGGACGGCGCCGAGCGCATCGAATTCAACGAGATCACCAAAAGCGCCATTCAGCACGCCCTCGAGCATCCGCGCGACATCGACATGCCGCGCGTGGACGCGCAGCAGGCGCGGCGCGTGCTGGACCGGCTGGTGGGGTATCAGCTCAGCCCGCTGCTGTGGAAAAAAGTGCGCAGCGGGCTCTCCGCGGGCCGCGTGCAGTCGGTGGCGGTGAAGCTCGTTTGCGACCGTGAAAAGGAAATCCAGGCCTTCGTCCCGGAGGAATACTGGACGATCATCGCCGACCTGGCACTCCTTCACCAAGGTTCCGGCGGGCCAGCGGTGGCGGGCGACGAGGAGCGCACCTTTTCCGCCAAGCTCATCGAGCGCGGCGGCAAGAAGATCAAGCTGTCGAATGAGGAGCAGGCCCGCGCTGCCGAGCGCGACCTGCGGCACGCGGCCTACCGCGTCGCCACCGTCAAGCGCTCGCAGCAGCAGCGCGCTCCGCAGCCGCCCTTCATCACCAGCACGCTGCAGCAGGAGGCCAACCGGGCCTACGGGTTCGGCGCCAAGCGCACCATGGCGCTGGCGCAACAATTATATGAAGGTATAGAGACGGCGGCGGAAGGCCACGTGGGCCTGATCACCTACATGCGCACGGACTCCACCCGCGTCTCCAACGAGGCGCAGGCGCAGGCGGCGGACTTCATCGAAAAACGGTACGGCAAGGAATACCTGCCCGGCAAAGAGCGCAAAACGAAGGCGGTGAAGGGCGCGCAGGAAGCGCACGAGGCCATCCGCCCCACCGATGTGACGCGCCTGCCGGAGCAGGTGGCGCAGGACCTGAATCCCGACCAGCTCAAGCTCTATCGCCTGATCTGGAAGCGCTTCATGGCCAGCCAGATGGCGAACGCGGTGCTGGACGTGGTGGTGGCGGATGTCGCCGCCGGCGATTACCTGCTGCGCGCCACCGGCCAGCGGGTGAAATTCCCCGGCTTCCGCGCGCTGTCGCCCGAAGGCGAGGAGGCGGAATTCCTGCCCGCGATGGACGAAGGCGACCCGCTGGAACTGCTGAAGCTGAACACCGCGCAGAATTTCACCCAGCCGCCCGCGCGCTACACGGAGGCTACGCTGGTGAAGGCGCTGGAGTCGCACGGCATCGGCCGCCCCTCCACCTACGCGCCCATCATCAGCACCATCGTGGACCGGCGCTACGTCTTCCTGGAGAACAAGAAATTCCACCCCACCGGCCTGGGCATGGTGGTCACCGAGCAGTTGGAGAAGCATTTCCCCAACATCATCGACCCGGACTTCACCGCGCACGTGGAAGGCGAGCTCGACGCCATCGAGTCGGGCTCGGAGAACTGGGTGCAGGTGCTGGAAAAATTCTACGGGCCGTTCGAGCAGGCGCTGGGCAAGGCGGCGGAGACGATGGAGCGCATCAAGGTGCCCGACGTGCCGCTGGAGCAGGCCTGCCCGGAGTGCGGCAAGCAGCTCGTGCTGCGCGAGGGACGCTACGGGCGTTTCGCCGCCTGCTCCGGCTTCCCCGGGTGCAAATTCACCGCGCAGGAAGGCCAGGTGCTGAAAACCGAAAACGGCAACGGCGCCGCCGCAGAGGCCGCGGGCGAGCGCGCGGAGACCGGAGAAGCGCAACCGCGGGAAGTCTGCGAGCAATGCGGGGCGCCGATGGTGGTCCGCCACAGCCGCCGCGGGCCGTTCCTCGGCTGCAGCCGCTACCCGGAGTGCAAAACCATCAAGCAGATGCCCGGTGAGGCGGGCCCCACTCCGAAGAAGGAGCCGGCGCCGCTGACGAACATCGCCTGCGAAAAATGCGGCAAGCCGATGGCGCTGCGCTCCAGCCGACGCGGCAAATTCCTCGGCTGCAGCGGCTTCCCCAAATGCCGCGGCATCCGAAAGCTCCCGCCCGAAGGCAGTTTCGAAATCATCCCGCGGGAAGCCCAAAAGGCGAAATAATCCCCCTGGGATCGCAGGCGTCCCGCGCCTGCCTTTACAGTGGGAACACGATCATGGCGTTTATGAAATAGCCCACCCATCTTTATTATAGGTCTGGTCCCAGAGTTCTTAACCTGTTCCGTTCACAGAAAAGGATGGGTGGATGGGTGGGATGAATGGATGGGTGGATGGATGATAACAATATCCATTCATCCACCCATCCATTCATCCTTTTCTGACAAGAAGTCCACGTGTTCATATCTCAATGGCCGTACCTCTAATACTGTCGTAAATACTTTTCGAACCAGGGTTCAAGCTCTTCAATATACTGCCAGGCGAGCTCTACTTTTTTATCTTCGGAAAGCTCCTCTGACTGCGGATTGTTTAATACATGAAATATCATCGACACCATCGAATTACATCTGTTCCGGTAGAAAGCACGAGATTGGTTGAAATTGGGCCAATAACTCACCGCTCCCTCCCGAAAAACTGTGCTAGCCTGAATCCGAAAGCACCTGGCTGACCGGTTCCACATGTTGGTTCCGGCTACGCCGGAAAAGGAGGGAGATTACGTGAAAGCATTCTTCACCCTGGCGCTGGTTGCCATCCTGCTCGCCGCGGCCGGCACGGCGTTTGGGTATCCGTCGCTGCTGGGTCCGACGGGACTGGCGCTGACGCCCACGGCGGATATCGGCCGCTTCGGGTCGCTGCAGATAGCGGCCACCTTCTACAACACCAAAGACGATATCGCGGGGTTGGACAACACGGAGATGGCGCGCGCGGCGTTCGTCGTTCTCCCCGAGATCGAAGTGGGGGCGGCGTTCTGGCGGGCAAAGCCCGCCGGTGGGAATACCGATACCATGAGCGCCAACGCAAAGATCAAACTGCCCCTCAGCCTGATCGGCGGCAATACCGCGGTGGGCGCCATTCTCGCCAGAACGAACGGGCCGGTCGGCCCGGATGAGACGACCACCTGTGCCTACATCGCCAACACGCGCGGGTTGCTGGGCATCCCCGGCGGCGCGCAGACATTCCGGCTGACGCTGGGCGCGAACTGGACGCGGATCGAAGACGGCACCAGCGTGGACGGCATCCGCGGTTTCGCCGGCCTTGAGTTTGATATCATGGATGGTTTTACGGTGGCGGCGGAATACCAGATGAAGAAAAGCGACCTGGGCGATACCGATCCGCTGACTTCGGTGGTAGGGCGGTTGGCGATCAGTGAGAATCTAGTCCTCGAAGCGGGAGTGACCAATGCCGACCCCGTCACCGGCGGCTTCACCGCGATGAGCGAGCATAATCTGTTCGCCGGCGTGATCCTCGATTGGGGCGGGAAGTAGCCGGAGCGTAGGGGACTGTCCCGGCCTTGCGTGAAAAAGAGACAGTTCCACTGACGGCCATGCGATGGTTCACGGTAGGGACTGTCCCTATAGGCGTTAAGATAAGATGAATCACCGAGTTTTTCATGCTCTTGCTCTTACTCTTGCTCTTGCTCTAAAAACTTTTTTTAGAGCAAGAGCAAGAGCAAGAGCATGAAAAATGCTTAACATAACGCCTATGGGGACTGTCCCCGCCGTGTATTGGCACGGGTTCTGTTCCTCTCTCGCACATGTTATAATGCCCCTGCCATGCCGGTAGCCGATTCTCCCCAACCTGCCCGCCAGGTCGAATCCCCGGAGCGCGCCTTTCCCGCAGCGGGCCGGTTGCTCCGTTTCTTCGACCGTGGCTGGTTCTACCTGGCGCTGGCCACCTCCTTCGGCGCGGGGTGGCTGGCGCCGTCGCTGGGCAAGGGGATGGACGACGTTGGCATGATGCCGTATCTGGTAGCCTTCGCGTTTTTCCTCAACGGTCTGACGCTGTCCTCCGAGAGCCTGGCCGGCGGCCTGCGCCAGTGGCCGCTGTTCGCGCTGGCGATGGTGAATACGTTCGCCCTGCCGCTGGTCGCGGTGGTGCTGGCGTTCCGCGTCCTCCCCGGCGAGCACTCGGCGCTGGGCATCGGGTTTCTCATGCTGGCGGTTGTCCCCACCACGCTGGTCTCCGCGGTGGTGCTGACGCGCATCGCCGGCGGCAACGGCGCGGTGGCGCTCTACATCACCGTGCTGGCGAACTTGCTGGCCATCATCGTGGTGCCGTTATTGATGCGGGCGGTGCTGAGCAGCTTCGCCGACCGGCACATCGCGTTGTGGGCCACCGCACTGAAACTGGCGTATACCGTGCTGCTGCCCACGGTAGCCGGTCAACTC
>Ga0315284_10005477_pt1 | contig 18033 bp, 14 predicted proteins | sample YL17G09_16_MG_FD_203696 | JGI IMG/M metagenome (GOLD analysis project Ga0315284, IMG submission 203696) | Sediment microbial communities from Yellowstone Lake, YNP, Wyoming, USA - YL17G09_16 | ecosystem: Environmental > Aquatic > Freshwater > Lake > Sediment | place: USA: Wyoming | collected...
CGCGCGGCCCGTCCGGGTATCGCCGCGAGATGATCGAAGACGGGGAGTACCGCGCCTACCTGGACGAATGGGGCGTGCGGCGGCGGATGCCGAAGGACGGCTTCTTCTTCGATCCCTCGTCCGCGCCGCTGGGCGGCGAGATCAATGCCGGGCACCTCGCCCGCTTCGCCTGGCCGGACGGCGCGGATCCTGCGCGACGGGCCGGCGTCGCCGAGGAGGCGCGGCGGGTGATCGCCGAGGAGGGCCGTGCCGTCTATGTCGACTCCGTCTGCGCCGGCCTGACGGAGATGCTCTTCCGGCTCCGCGGGTTCGAGGACGGCTACATGGACCTCGCGGCCGACCCGGCGCTGGCGCGGGCGCTCATGGAGCGGGTGCTCGAGGTGAAGCTCGCCTGGTGGGGCGCGATCCTGCCCGAGCTGGGCGACGCGGTGGACGTGGTGGGCGAGGCCGACGACCTGGGCGGCCAGGCGACGCCGCTCTTCGCGCCGCGGACCTACCGCGCGCTCGTGAAGCCGCTCCACGCGGAGCTCATCGCGTTCATCCGGGCCCGGACGCGGGCGAAGGTCCTCTTCCACTCCTGCGGGGCGATCCGCGAGCTGCTCCCCGACCTCGTGGAGATCGGGGTCGACGTCCTGAACCCCGTGCAAGTGTCCGCCGCCGGGATGGAGACCGCGGCCCTCAAGCGCGACTTCGGGCGCGACCTCGTCTTCTGGGGCGGCGGGGTCGACACCCAGGGGGTGCTGGGCAGCGGGACGCCCGACGACGTGCGGACCGAGGTGCGGCGCCGCGTCGCCGACCTGGCGCCGGGCGGCGGCTTCGTCTTCGCTTCGGTCCACAACATCCAGGCGAACGTGCCCCCGGAGAACGTTGCCGCGATGTGGGAGGCGGTGGCGGCTTGCGGCGCGTACCCCGTCCGCGCGAAGGCCGCCGGCGCGGGAGCCGCCTCGTGAACGGCGAGACCGTCGTCCGCGGGCGCCTGGTCCTGGACGAGCACGTCCACCCCGGGCGGATCGTGGTCCGTGACGGCTGGATCGCCGAGGTCGCGCTGGACCCGGCCGAGGCCGACGGCCCATACGTCGCCCCGGGCTTCGTCGACGTCCACGTCCACGGCCGCGGCGGCCACGACGCAATGGGCCCGGACGGCGCCCTCGACGGGATGTCCCGGGCGCTGCTGCGCCATGGGGTGACCTCGTTCCTCCCGACCGCCGTGACGGCGCCGCTCGGCGAGCTGGCATCGTTCGCGGAGCGCGTGCGGCGCTGGATGCCGGCCGCTCCCGACGACGGCGCCGGGCCGCTCGGGTTCAACCTGGAGGGCCCCTTCATCGCCGCGGCCAAGAAGGGCGCCCAGAACCCGGCTCACATTCGCGTGCCGGCGGAGGTGACGCCGGCCGATCTCGAGCCGCTCGTCGACGGGATGCGCCTCATGACGATCGCCCCGGAGGTCCCCGGCGCCCTCGAGCTGATCGGCTGGCTCCGGGCGCGGGGCGTGACGGCCTCGCTGGGCCACTCCGCGGCTACCTTCGAGCAGGGCCGGGCTGGCTACGCCGCCGGCGCGCGCACGACCACCCACCTGTTCAACGGGATGACCGGCGTCGACCACCACGCGCCGGGGCTGGCCGTGGCCGCGCTCCTCGAGGACGACGCCTACGTGGAGCTGATCGCCGACGGCCATCACGTCCACGACGCCCTCTGGCCGCTCATCCTGCGGGCGAAGCCGGCGGACCGGCTCCTCCTCGTGAGCGACTGCGTGGCGTTCGCCGGGACGCCGGCACGGCGGGGCATGCTCGGCGGGCTCGAGGTGGTGGTCGACGGCGACCGCTGCGTGCTCGCAAGCGACGGCCGCCTGGCGGGGTCGGTGATCGCGCTGGACTCGGCGGTGCGCAACCTGGCGCGGGCGGGTGTCGGGCTGCCGCGGGCCGTGGCCGCCGCCTCGCGCGAGCCGCTGGCCCTCCTCGGCGTCAACGATCGCGGCCGCCTGGAGCCGGGCCTCCGTGCCGACCTCGTGGAGCTCGATGACGATCTCGCCGTGCGCCGCGTCATGCGCGGCGGGCGCTGGTACCCGGGCCCGGGCTGAGGACTGCACGTCGGGCTGCCGGCCGTCGACGGTGGCGGACGACCCGAACCCCACCTCCGGGAGGAGATCGAACCAGGTCGCCCGCGGGAAGAGTCGCCGAATGGATCGCCGGGCATGTCCACGGCCGGCTCCTCCTCGTCGCAGGACCGGGGCGAGCGGCCTGGACCGGTCGGCGTGATCCCAGCGCCGCCGCGGCGGAGGAGCGACCGGGCACACCGCCAGCCCAATTGACGCGGCCCCCTGCGTGCGAGGGGATGGTCCCTGCCTGGACGCCGACCTCCCGGCGGGGACGATCGACGAGGCGCAGGTGATCATCCGCGGCCTCTGCGTGGCCTGTTCGAGCGCCCGCGCAGGCGCGTCGTCCGCGGTCTGGCGCGTCAGCCGCGGCGCGCGCCGAGCACCGCGAGCGCCTACTCGCGCGCCTCCCACCAGGTTCGCCACGGGCCGGGCGCGTCGCCCAGTCGCTCGCCCGTGATCGCCTCGAGCGCACGCTCCGCGTCGCTCCTGACGAACCACTCCGCGTCGGCGAGGGCCTCGACCAGCGCAGGCACGGCCTCGAGCGCGGATGGGCCGATCCCCTGCAGCGCCTCGGCGGCCCCGGCGCGGACCTGGGCGTCCGGGTCCTTCAGGAGCGGGACCAGGGCAGAGACGGCCGTCTTCGCCGCGGGACCGATCGCGCCGAGTGCTCGCATCACCTCCGTTCGGAACCAACCGTCGCTCGACGCCATCAGCCGAACGAGCGCCGGGACGGCCGGTGCCGCGGCATTGCCGATGGAGGCCAGGGCGGACACCGCGGCGACCCTCACCATGTCGTCCGGATCGGTGAGGGCGTCGACGAGCGCGGCGAGCGCCTCCGACGTGTCCGGGTGCATCGTCCCGAGCGCCCGAGCCGCCGCGGAGCGGACCTCGGGCGCCCGATCCCGCATGGCCCCCATGACGGCGTCGAGCGCGCCGGGCCAGCCGGTCGAGGCCAGCTGTCGGACCGCCGCCGAACGGACGTCCGGCTCAGGATCGTCGAGCGCCTCGTAGAGGACCTCGTCGCCGAAGAGCCACGAGAGCCCGTCGAGCAGGAGCCCCGGCCAGAGCGACGCGAACGGCGCCTCGGCCGGCCCCGGACAGGTCGAGATGGTGCCGCTGCTCGGCTTCACGCTCCCGTCGACCGGCACGCTGAGCGGCGGCGTCCCCGGCCGCTCCAAGCGGATCTCGCCGTGCACCGTGGCGCCCGTGTAGCAGTCCTTGGACGGACCCATCAGCCCGGTGTAGTGCTTGGACACCGGGGTGAACACGACGTCGAGCGTCAGCGTGGCGTCGCAGGCGGCGCCGGTCACGACCCGAACGCCCCGACGTCCCAGGGCGCGCTCGGCCGCGGCGAGCATCGGCGACGGCTCGACGCTGGCGGCCTGCGCGGGCATCGCGAGGCAGACAGCGGCGAGGCCCACGATCCAGGCCGGCGTCGGCGAGGGGCGAGCGATGGGCGTCCGGGCGGGCGCACCCGACGGGGCGGCGCCCCGGTCGCCGGCGGTCGACGGGGGCGATCCCTGGTCCCCTGGCGTGGACCTGCCGGTCCAGAACAAGGCGAGTGCGATCGCGAGCGCCATGGCCGCGACCAGGCGTCCTGCGGCGATCAGCAGGCGCACGCTCCTCGACCGACCCATCGGTTCATCCCAGCCCGAGACGCACGATGCGGCGGTTCTGGTTGTCGGCCACCAGGAGCTCATGGTCCAGGACGACTACCCCGTACGGGAAGTCGAACTGGCCATCCTTCCGGCCCTCGCTGCCGAAGGCGGCCAGGTGCCGACCCTCACGGTCGAAGACCTGCAGGCGGTTGCCGCCAATCTCGGTCACGAAGACCCGTCCCTCCGCGTCGATGGCGATGCCCCGCGGCTTGATGAGCTGGCCGGGGTCGCGGCCCCAGGTCCCGAACCGGCGGACGAACGTTCCGTCGTGATCGAACACCTGGACGCGGTCGTTGAACGTGTCCGTCACGAAAAGGTATCCCTGGTCGTCGATCGCAAGGTCGCTCGGGTTCCAGAACATGCCGTTCCCGGCCGGATCGGACCCCCGATGCCCGAAGGCAAGCAGGACGCGTCCGCTCGGATCGAACTTCTGGACCCGGTGGTTGTACGCGTCCACGACCCACAGCGAGCCGTCGCGGTCCCTCCTGATAGTCCGCGGGCGGTCGAGCTCACCCTCGGCCTTGCCCTTGCGCCCGAACGACATCAGGAAGTGACCATCGGGGCCGAACCTGCTGATGGCGTGGCCCCGGGCGTCGGCGACCCAGCACGACCCATCGGCCTCGGGGGCGATCCCGGTGGGCGACGTCAGCCGCCCGACCTTCTTGAACCAACCGCCCTCCCCGCGCCCGAACGAGTCGAGATACGTCCCGTCCGGGCGGAGACGGACGACCTGACCGTAGCCGGCGTCCGCCACGTAGATGGTGCCCGAAGCGTCGACGGCGATCCCGCAGGGCTTGCCGAGTCCCGCGGCAGCTCCGAAGGATGCGAGGTGGCGGATCGTGACGGCCTCGGCGAGGATCGAGCTTGGCATCGTCCTGACTCCCCTGTGCACGGCATGCATGCGGGGCGGGTTCACCGTCGGCGCGGCGCGGTCGGGGCAACCATGGCGCGGGCCGCGTGTCTTTGCCTCCCGCAACCGAGCAGGTTCGCAGGGCCGCCGGGAACGGACAAGAGCCGATGCTCCCGAATCGGACGATGCGTGGGCGGCGCCGGCGCCCATGCGCGCGCCAATCGCGCGACCTGAGACGGGCGCCGGCACGGACGTGCCATTCCGACGGATTCCCGGCCCGGTCAACCCTGCGGGTCGGTCAGCTCGATCCGGATCCGCTTGTTGATGCGGCCCTTGCTCTCGTAGCCCGTCACCCGGATCCCGCCGACCTCGCGCGTGTTCGCGACGTGGGTGCCCCCGTCGGCCTGCAGGTCGAGGCCCACGATCTCGATGGTCCGGATCCGCTCGATCCCCTCGGGGAGCAGGTTAACCTTGGTGCGGATCAGGTCGGGGATGGCGAACGCCTGCTCGCGGGGCAGCACGTTGACTCGAACGTCCAGGTCGCGGAGCAGCTCCTCGTTCACCGCGGCCTCGATCGCGCCCACGAGCTCGCCTGACATCCGCTCGAACTCGAAGTCCATCCGCCCGCCGCCGGGCTCCATGTTGCCGCCGGTCACGAGCGCCCCGTAGTCGCGCCAGACGACGCCGCAGAGGGCGTGCAGCGCGGTGTGGGTGCGCATGAGGCGCAAGCGCCGATCCCAGTCGAGGTCGGCCGTGAAGAGGGCCGGGCCCGCCGGCGGCGGCTCGGACCCAGGCTCCAGCTCGTGCCAGATCTCCTCGCCGGCCTTCTTCGCGGCGACGACGCGCCATGTTCGCCCATCGGGCGCCCGGATCTCGCCGCGGTCGGCCGGCTGGCCACCGCCGCCCGGGTAGAAGACCGTGCGATCGAGAAGGACGAGGGCGCCCTTCCCCTCGGCCGCCGGCGGCTCGACCGCGCGGACGGCCGCGGGGACGCTCCGGGCGTAAGCGTCGACGTAGCAGACGTTGTCGCTCATGGATGAAGGCTAGCGCAGCGTGAGCGTCCCCCGCATGGTCGGGTGCGCCTGGGGCCGCCGCGCCGGGACGCCCTCCCTACTTCGAGGTGAGCGTGCCGGTCATGTTGGGGTGGACCGTGCAGATGAAGCCGTAGGTCCCCGCGGGGAGGGCCGGGACCTCGTAGGTCCGCGTCTCCACGCCATTGAAGATGTCGCCCGCCCAGACGAGGGGCCCGGTGGGGCTGTCCTTGTGGATGGCCACGTTGTGGGGGATCCCCGCGTCGTTGTTGGTGAAGACGATCTGGAAGGGCGTGTTGGCGGGGACCTCGAGGGTGTCCGTGTCGAAGGCGATCCCCGCGGCGGTGATGGTGAGGGTGACCGTCGCGCCGCCGCTGCCGCCGGGGACCAGGCTGCCGCCCGGAGACGGGGCCGCGGAGGGAGCGCCGGAGGGGACGGGGGTGGCACCGGGCTCGCTCGACGGGGCGACCGTCGGCGTGGGTGTCGGGGAGAACGTCCAGCCGGGCGTCGACTCGGCGGCGCATGCGGCGAGGACGGCGGCGAGGGCAACGAGGAGGGCGAGGGAGCGGGCGAGGCGCATGCGGGACGGAACCTCCGTGGCGGGCTGCGGGGCGCCGTGGACCGGCGCGGGACGACCGTCGGGACGCCCTGATGCTACCGAAGGGCGCCGATTCGTGCCGTCGGGCGGCCCCCGGAGCGAATCCCGACAACGAAGAGGATCGCCACGAGGTAGCTCGCCGCCATGAGCAGGAAGACGACCGGGAAGCCGGCCGCATCGCCGAGCACCGCGACCAGGGCGCCGAGCAGCGCCGCCCAGATCGCGCCGACCACGAACATCAGGGTGAAGTAGGTGGAGTTGGCGGCGTCGCGGATGCCGGCCGGGGCCGCCTCCACCAGCAGCCCCTGGAGCAGGCTCGCCTCCTCGAAGACGAAGGCCCCCACGAACCCGATCGCGAGCCAGACGAGCGGGATGGAGCCGCCGGCCACGACGAGCAGGACGAGCGCGGCGGCGCCCGCCACGTAGGAGCCGGCCAGCACGGGACGGTGCCCGTAGTGGCCGGCGAGCCGTCCGGCGAGGAGCGGCCCGGGGACGCTGCCCGCGAGCAGGAGCGTGTACATGAGGGCGATGGTTCCCGCGTCGAGCTCGAGCGACCGGGCGAGGTAGAGCGGGACGAACGTGGAGACCACGCCGATGCCGCGCCCGGCGGCGGCGATCGACGAGGCGGCAAAGAGCCGCCGCAGATCCCGCTCCCGCAGCACGTCGGCGAAGGCCGTGCGGACGCTCCCGTGGGCGAGCGCGGCCGCCCGATCGTCGCCCGACTCGCGCACGATACCCAGGATCAGGGCCGCCACCACGACCGCCGGGATCCCGACGGCCGCCATCGCGACGGGCCAGCCGAACGACGCGATCACCCACGCGCCCACGAGGGGGACCGCGACCGTCCCCAGGTTCCCGCCCGCGATGTGTGCCGCGATCGCCGCTGCCCGGGCCCGCTCCGGGCGCTGCTCGGCGATGAGCGCGTTGCCGACCGGGTGCTGGGGCGACCCGGCGACGCGGGCGACGATCGTGCCGAGCGAGAAGGCGCCCCACGACGCGGCGAGGCCCGTCGCGGTCATGGCGGCGCCAAAGACCAGGCCGCCGACTCCGAGGAGCGAGCGCCGGCTCACGATCCGCTGGAGCGGCGCGTAGGCCAGCTGGATCACCCCGGTGAGGAGGTTGCCGACCGCCAGGAGGAGGCCGATCTCCCCGACCCCGATGCCGAAGACCGGCGTCACCGCGATGAAGACGAGCGGCAGGAGGGCGGTCTGGGCGTGGATGAAGCCGTGCTGGACGGAGAGCAGGGCGAGGGTCACCCGCGGGCGCACGTCGGCAGCGGTGGGAGCGGCGGTGGAAGCGGCGTCGTCCACCCTGTGATGATGCGGGATGGCGCGGCGGTCAGGCGGGCCCGGACGCGCGTTCGACCTCGAAGACGAGGAGTCGCGTGGCGGAGTCGCGCCAGGCGTCGGCCCGAAGCCCGGCCTTCTCGCAGACCGCGTCGAGCATCTCGGTCGTCCCCCAGCCCATCTCGGTGGCGACCTGGGGAAGGAGGAGCGCGCGCCGGCCGCGGGCTTCCACGACGATCCCGTCGCGGCCGGGCACGAAGGCGGCGGGATCGGCGAGCGGGCGCGGCGGGTCGAGCACGCTCACCTCGATCCGGAGGTCGGCGAGCTCGCCGGTGGCAACCGGCCGGAAGCGCGGGTCGCGCGTGGCAGCCATCCCGGCGGCCCGGACCACCGCCTCCCCCACGGGCATCTCCGCGCCGAGCGTCCCTATGCAGCCGCGGAGTTCGTCGCCGGCGGTGAGGGTGACGAAGGCGTCCGCGGGCGCAGCCATCTCCGGGTGCCCGCGGGGGTCGGCGACGGGCGCGGGCCGGCCGTCGACCGCGGCCACGACCGCCGCGCGGGCGAGGTCGAGCAGATGCTCGAGCGGGTGCGGATCGGAATCCGGGTCTGGCCGGTGCATCGCGTCCTCCCAGGCCGGTATCGTGCACGCCCTGACGCGCCCGCGGCCAGTTCCGAACGGGGCCGCCAACACGGGCCGGAGGGCACTGGCCGCTGCCCGCCCGGCGACGGAGACTCGCCCCGAGGCCATCCGTCCATGTCCACCCTTCCCGTCGCCGGCCGCCGTCGCGCCGCCCCGTCCCCACGGACCGTCGGCGTGGTCCCCGCGCTGCTCGCGGAGCCCCAGGAGGACGGCAGCGTGCGCTGCAACGCCTGTGCGATGCGCTGCTTCGTCCGTCCCGGCCGGACCGGGATCTGCGGCGTCCGGGAGAACCGCGACGGGACCCTGTACTCGACCGTCTACGGGCGGGCGGTCGCCGTCGGGATCGACCCGATCGAGAAGAAGCCCCTCTTCCACGTCGCGCCCGGCGCCCTCGCCTATTCGATCGCGACCGTCGGCTGCCCGTTCCATTGCTCGTTCTGCCAGAACTGGGAGATCGCCCAGGCGCCGCGGCTCGGCCTCGACCTGCCGACCCGCAGCCTCCCCCCGTCGAAGGTGGTCGACGAGGCATTGAAGGCGGGCGCTCGCGCGGTCGCCTACACCTACGTCGAGCCCACCGTCTTCCTGGAGTACGCCCTCGACACGGCCCGCGAGGCGCACGCGGCGGGGCTGCTCAACGTCTTCGTCACCGACGGCTACGCCACCCCGGAGGCGATCGACCTCCTGCGGCCGTTCCTCGACGCCGCCAACGTCGACCTCAAGTCGTTCGACGACGCGTTTTACCGCCGCCAATGCGGCGCGCGCCTGGCGCCGGTGCTCGACGCGCTGCGCGCCTACCGGGCCGCCGGCGTCTGGGTGGAGGTCACGACGCTCGTCATCCCCGGCCACAACGACAGCCCGGGCGAGTTGCGGGCGCTGGCCGGCTGGATCGCGACGGAGCTGGGCCCGGAGACACCGTGGCATGTCAGCCGCTTCTTCCCGGCCCACCGGATGACGGACGTGCCGCCGACGCCGCTCGAGACGCTGCGGCGGGCCGCCGACATCGGGTACGAGGCCGGCCTCGCCCACGTCTACGTCGGCAACGCTCCGCAGCTGGAGATGGAGGACACCCACTGCGCCGGGTGCGGTCGGGTCCTCCTGGAGCGCCGCGGCTACCGGGTCTTCGACCGGCTGGGGCCCGACGGCTCGTGCCCGGGCTGCGGGCGGGCGCTGGCGGGCCGCGCGCTCGACCACGACGGGCGGGTGCCCTGCGGATGAACGTGCGGCCGGATCCCGGGCTGCCGCTTCCGACCAGGCCGCCGGCCGTGGCTGGGTCGTTCTACCCGGCGAACGCCGACGAGCTCGGCGCGCTGGTCGACGGGCTCCTCGCCGAATCCGTTCGCCACCACCCCACCCCCGCGAGCCTGGGCCCCGCGTCGGTTGCCGGGATCCTCGCCCCGCACGCCGGCCTCGTCTATTCGGGAATTGTTGCCGCCGCAGGGTGGCGCGCCCTCCTGCCGTCGCCCGCCCTGCTCCCGTCGGCGGCCCACGTGCCGTCGCCCGCCGCGTCCGGACCTCCGCCGACCGTCGTCCTCCTCGGCACGAACCACGGCGCGGCCTGGCTCGACGGGGTGGGCGCCTGGGACGGCGGGCCGTGGCGCACGCCACTCGGCGACGTGGCCGTGGATCGCGAGCTGACCGACGCCGTCATCGCGCTCGGGGAGCCGTTCGGCGCCGACGCGCGCTGCCACCTGGGCGAGCACTCCCTCGAGGTCCAGCTCCCGTTCGTCGCGCGCCTCGCGCCGGAAGCCCGGATCGTCGCGCTCTCCGTGAGAGCCGGGACGGGGACACGGGGCATCGAGGCGGGCGAGCGACTCGGCGCGCTGCTGGCAGCCAGGCGGGCGGCGGGCGAGCGCATCCTCCTGGCGATCAGCAGCGACATGGCCCACTACCCGCGGGCCACGGTGACGGAGCAGGTGACGAGCGCGCTGCTGCCCCATCTCGTCGATCTCGCCCCCGCGGCCCTGGCGGCCGCCGAAGCCGCGCTCACCAGGAGCGAGCCCGGCGTCTCGTGCGGGATGTGCGGGATCGAGCCGGCCGTGCTGGGCCTCGGGGCGCTTCGGGCGATGGGCGTGCGGCCCGGCGTCGCGCTGGCGGCCGCGACCTCGGCCGACGGCGGCGGCGACCCTCGTCGGACGGTCGGCTACCTGGCGGTCGCCTTCGCGGAGGCGTGAGCGGGGCCGGCTCCCGAGGTTGGCGTCCCGTTCCCCGTCAGGCCAGGAGGTCGAAACGCGCGTTCACCTCCTCGACGGAGAAGGCATCCGGGTCGAACGGCCCGCCCAGCCAATGGAGGAGATCGCGATGGCGGCGTGATCGGGGACGCGCGAGCGCCTCGAGGAGTTCCCGGTACCCGCCGATCCCGCCGCAATCCTCCGGCGGGCACGCCCCCGCGCCGTCGAGGCACGACGGATAGAGCTCGCCCGGAATCCCTTCGACCTCGCCTTCGAGGACGATCTCGTGCCACCAGCTGTCGCCGAGGTCGTAGACGTACCGCAGCCGGTCTCCGGGTTCGACGATCGACCGCAGGCGGACGTCGAACTCGTCGAGCAGCCGGCCGCCGTCGTCCTCCATGTCGACGTCGCCCCAGCGGTCATGACCCCGCCCGAACTCGTGGAGGTGCATCTCGCTCCAGCCCATCGCCTCCTGGACGACCGCGTGAAGCCGGTCGAGCGTGATCGTCGCCGGCACCAGGACCCGTCGCCAGATCGGCGGCCGAACCTCGAGCAGCCGGATGCGGAGCTGCAGGCACCGCTTCGCCGGGCGCCGACCCCTGAGCCGGAAGCGCCGGGCGACGAGACTCACCGGAGGTCCCGTGAGCGGACGCGGCGCCGGAGCCGCCGTCCGGTCCGTCGCGCGCGGGAACGCCGAGTCCGGCATGTCGTCGGCCGGCCAGTAGCCCTCGACATCGTTGAGATCATCGTCCCCCAGCTCGTCCGCGTGGCCGTATCGAAGGCTGTCGAGGAACCGGTCGTGGGCCGCCCAGTCCGTGCCCGCGAGGCCGACCTGTCCATCGTGCGTCTCGAGGCTGGCCGCGGCGACGAGATCCGCGATGGGCGGCAACGTTCCCGAGAACGGGCCCGGCTCCAGCGTGACGAGGGAGAGGAGCAGGTCCGCGAGGGACACTCCGGGGTCGAACGTCGACGGCCGATGCTCTGCCAGGGCGGCTCGCGCGGCCTCGGCGAAGGCGGCCAGCTGCCTGGGTGTCACCTCGGGGAGACCCTCCTCCGGCGCGAGCGAGAGATCCAGTTGCCCCCGCTCGACGCCGGCCAGGATCACGGCGCCCGGTGCGAGCTCGCCGAGCGTCACGGGAATGGCGAGGTTGGGCTCGCCACCCCACCGCGTCGCGAATTCGGGCAGGCGCATTAGCGGGCTGAGATCCGGATGCAGATCGATCCAGCCTGTCGCGATCTCCTCGGCGGCCAGGCGATGGGCGAACCGCACGTCCCGGAAGGCATGGCGCACCGTGGTCCAGCGCTCGTCCGGCAGCTGGTACCAGCCCCTGCGCGACCGCAGGGCGCTCGCGACCGACAGCTCCGGGTTGCGCGCCCGAGATCGTCCCAGCCGCACCATCTCGGCAGCCAGGTCCGCGAGCGCGGTGGGGCCGCGCTCGTCGATGACGTCCGCGCAGCTGGATTCGATCGTTGGCATCCCGCTCATGGGTGCAGGATCTCACGAGACGCTGCACTGCCACTCATCTCTGGATCACCTGGCGGCGTCGACCGGTGATGCGGTGGCGCCCGGGCGTGCCATGCCTCGGTCGCGCGGGCGAGCCTCCTGGAGCGTCGCGCCCGCGGCATCCGTCCAGAGCAGCACCGGCCCTTTCGGCATGGCGGCGGTCGGATCGTCGAGCGCGCGGAGCCAGTCTCGGCCGACGCCAGGGAAACGGGCGCGGAAGAGCGGCGCCAGATCGGCCACCAGCGAGCGATTGCGGCGGGTGCCGCGAATGACCCATGCGCCGGATACCGTCCAGCCGGGCAGCTGCGCACGGACCGCGGCCGTCTTCTCGTCGAACGAACGGAAGGCGGCGCCGACGTCGAGGAGGAGGTCCCAAACCTCGAAGACGGCTGCCTCGCGCCCGCCCGCCCGCGTGAGCAGGGCGTCGATCACTCGGCCGGACTCACCAGCCGTGACGGGCATCTCCGGGGCCACCGCCCATCCGCCGGCCGTGGCGCGCTCCACGAGAGCGCTCTGGCGGCGAAGGTGCTCGATGTCCCGCGGAAGATCCGCTCCCGGCGCCTGGTCGAGGAACGCTGCGAGCTCCTGGCCGACGGCCGCCGCCGCTGCGGCCCACGTGTCGAGCGGCGCATCCGCCCCGCGACCGCGCTCGAGGTCGCTCCACCGCGCCTGGCTGATCCGTGCGATCGCAGCGCATTCCGCCTGGGTCCGGCCGCTGTGTCCGCGGGCATCACGGAGGGCTGTGCCCAAACGCGCTGCTAGGTGCGCGGCACGGCGGCGTCCGGCGAGCACCTCGCGAGTTGCGCGCGGCCGCCGGGCGCGGGCGCCGACGGCGGGCGTGGGCTCGGGTTCGCTGACGGAAGCGGTCGTCATATCAGCCACATCATTAGGGGACGGTCTTTGCTCCCGCTTACCTGGCCCCCGGCGCTCGCCCGAGCCCCAAACCGTGTGTGCGGCTGCGCCGAGATTCCCGGCGACCCGTGCACGGGCGGGAATCGTGCTCAGGTCGAGGCCGACGCCGGGCCCCCGGGCCTCGCGCGCGATGCGGATCACCCCCGGCAGCTCGCCCCGTGGGCTCATGGCCGTCGGTTACTGGTGTGGCTGATAGGGCAACAGATTGGCGCGGACGGGGGGCGGCGCACGCGGCGGCGGCGCGGACGCCACGGGTCCGCCGCGGGTCCCGGACACGGAGCGGCCACGGCGCCTCCCCCCAGGGGGCGCCGGGGCTGAAGGGCGAGCGGGCGCGCGGGCGCCGCGCGGGCGCGCGGGGCTGAAGGGCGCGCGGGCGCCGCGCGGGCGCGCGGGCACCGGGGCTGAAAAGGGACGCGCGAAAAGGAACCGGTCAGAACGCCTCGAGGTAGCGGTCGAGCTCCCACTGCGTGACCTGGGTCCGGTACTCGTTCCACTCGGTGGTCTTGGCCTCGACGTAGTGCTCGAGGACGTGGTCGCCGAGGGCCTCGCAGACGACCGGGTCGGCCCGGAGCTCGTCGATCGCCTGGCCGAGCGTGCCCGGCAGCTCCTTGATGCCGCGCTCCGTGACCCGGGCCGCGTCCATCTCGAAGAGGCTCTCCTCCACCGGGTCGGAGAGGGTCAGGCCCCGCTCGACGCCGTCGAGGCCGGCCGCGATCATCACGGCGAAGGCGAGGTAGGTGTTCGAGGACGGGTCCGGGCAGCGAACCTCGGCGCGGGTCCCCTCGATCGATTTGCCGGGCGAGATCATCGGCACCCGGATGAGCGCGGAGCGGTTCGTCCGGCCCCAGGTGATGTACGTCGGCGCCTCGTAGCCGGGGACGAGCCGCTTGTACGAGTTCACGGTCGGGGCGAGCACGGCCGCCATCCCCTTGGCGTGGGCGAGGATCCCCGCCATGTACGAGCGGGCGAGGTCGGAGAGCCCGTACTTGTTGTCCGGGTCGGCAAAGGCGTTGCGGCCCTTCTCGATCGAGAAGAGGCTCTGGTGCGTGTGCATCCCCGAGCCGTTGATCCCGAAGATGGGCTTGGGCATGAACGTGGCGTAGAGGCCGTGCTGCTGGGCGATCGCCTTGAGGGCGAACTTGAAGGTGAGGGCGTTGTCGGCCGTCTTGAGGGCGTCGCTGTACTCGAAGTCGATCTCGTGCTGGCCGGCCGCGACCTCGTGGTGGGCCGCCTCGACCTTGATCCCGAAGGCCTCCAGGGCGTCCACCATGTCCTGGCGGATCTCCTGGGCCAGGTCCGTGGAGAAGTCGAAGTAGCCGGCGAGGTCGTGCGGGAGCGGGGTGACCTTCCCGGTCTCGTCGCGACGGAAGAGGAAGAACTCCAGCTCGGGGCCCATGTTGACGATGTAGCCCAGCTTCCGCGCCCGCTCCACCTGGCGGCGGAGGACGAAGCGGGGGTCGCCGACGAAGGGCTCGCCGCGCGGGGTGAAGACGTCGCAGATGACGCGCGCGGTGCCGCGCGGGCCGTCGCCGGGCTGCCAGGGGATCTCGGCGAAGGTGGCCATGTCCGGCATCAGGTACTGGTCGGACTCGGCGATCCGGGTGAAGCCTTCGATCGACGATCCGTCGAACCAGGTCCCGTGCTTGACCGAACCCTCCATCCGGTGGATCGGGATCGTCACGGCCTTGACGATCCCCAGGATGTCGGTGAACTGCAGCTGGACGAAGCGGATGCCGTCCGCCTTCGCCTTCTCGATCTGCTCCATCGCGCCGGCCTCGGCCACTGGGTTTCCTCCTCGCGTCGAGGCCCGGCCCGGGTCCCTGCCCGCGTTCCCGGCCTCGTTTTGTGACGTCCGCACCAATCGCGGGGTGCGGGCGGCTGGAATGGGGCGAGGATACCAGCGCAATCGGCCGTCAGGCGGGTATGGAATCGGCTGCGATCTGTGCTCTTTGCACAATACGAACCGCCACCGCAAGCGAGAGGCGCAGCTCGGGGTCCTGGAGGTCCCAGCCGCCCAGGGATTCGATCCGCCGGATCCGGTAGGCGATCGTGTTGCGGTGGACGCCGAGGACGGCCGCCGCCTCGGCCAGCCCCGGCCGGTCCAGCACCACCCGCAGCGTCTCGAGCCGCTCCGCCACCAGGGCGGGCCGCCCCCCGAGGAGCGGCTCCAGGAGCGCCCGGGCGAGCCCCAGCCCGTCGGGCACGTTGTGCAGGTTGCCGAGGAGCCGATAGGCGGCGACACGATCGGCGCGGGCGACCGGGAGCGCGGACGCGTAGCGCTCGGCGGCCTCGAGGGTGGCCCGGGCGTCGGCCTCGGCCGCGGGCCGGCCGGCGGCGTCGGCGAAAGGGCGCGAGACCGCGACGGAGCGGCGGAGGAAGCCGGCCACCCGCCCGGCGATCGCAAGCCCCTGGGGGTCGTCCGCGCCGGCCACTGCGACCAGGCGAAATTCGAGGCTCTCGGAGTCGCCGCGCAGGGTGAGCCGTCGGTTGGGCGCCAGCATCCGGAGCTCCGCCCGGAACGCCTCGCGCTGCTCCGCCTCCTCCACGTCCTCGCGGCCGACCTGGCGGGCGACGAGGACGACCCACGGCGGCCCGTCGGCCGGGAGGGCCTCGGAGCGGCGGGCCGTCTCCCGGGCGCGGTGGACGGCCGCGTCGCGCGACAACTCCAGGGCCAGCAGGGCGGCGGCGCGGTCCGTGGCCGTTCGCTCCAGCTCGCCGATCGGGCCGTCGCCGAGGAGGAGGAGCGAGCCGCGGAGCGCCGGCTCGCCGTAGCGGGCCAGGTCGGGGCGACGCGATGGGTCCGCCGGCGCGAGCGGGAGCGCGACGCGGAGGGCGACGCCGGCGCCGGTCGCGAGGAAGCGGCTGGCCGCCGCGGCCGCCACCGGGATCTCGGCCGGCGCGTGGACGGCAAGCGCATCGCCGCGTCGCCCCTCCAGAACCGCCGCGCGCCCCAGGAACGCGCCGAACGCCGCCACGAGCGCCGCCAGGTCGGCGCCCCCGAGGGCCAGGGCCTCCAGCCGTCGCTCCAGGGCCGCGGCCTGCTCATCGAGCGCCGCGCGCCGGTTGACGAGCCAGGCGATGACGCTGCGCTCCAGCGCGGCGGCGTCGGCGGCCGGGAGCCGCAGGACCGGGACGCCCCGCGCGCCGGCCGCTTCCACCAGCGCCGCCGAGCTGCCCTCCGCGTCCACTCCGGTCACCAGGAGGGCGGCCGCCCTCCCTGCGAGCGCATCCGCGAGGGCCGCCGCATCCTCCGTCGAACGCGCCACGGCGCCGCAGACGGCCGCCGAGGCGATGACGACGTCGCCGTCCTCCAGCGCGTCGAGGGCCGGCACGCGCAAGCGCAGCACCCGCACCCAGGCGATCTCGCGCGCGGCCCGCTCGGGCTCGATCGGCCCGGCCACCAGCGCGGCCGGCAGGAGCGTGCCCCGGAGCTCGTCGAGCGTGGCCATCGCGGGGATTGTCGCGCCTCCTCCCGGGCTCAGGTGGTGCGCCGGTGCGCGACCAGGTCCTCGAGGAGCCGCCCGAACTCGCGGCGGAGGTCGACAGAGCGGTCGGCCCGGGCGACGAGACGCAGCTCCCCCGACGGCGCGAGGCGGGCCCAGGTCCGGCGGCGCGGGAAGTAGAAGGTCAGCGAGAGCCCCACGATCAGCAGGAGGAAGCTGCCCCAGACGATCGAGGCGCCCGGGTCGCGCTTCACGATGACGCCCGAGAAGGCAGACATCTTCTCGAACGTGATCCGGAGGTCGCTCGTCTCGACCACGTACGTCTGGCCCGGTGCGGCGCCCCCCACGAATACGGTCTCGACGAGGGGGCCGCCGTCGGCGTCCTCGCCGACGATCCGGTAGCCGACCACCGCCAGCGAGGTGGCGCCCGCGGCGTCCTCGCCCAGCAGCATCTCCAGCCCCTCCTCGCGCCCGGGGATCGCGAAGCGCCCGTACGGCCGCCCCGCGTTCACCTCGTCGAGCGGGATCGGGCCCGCCCAGAGGAGGCGCCCGGCCCCGTCGCGGATCGCCAGGTCGACCGCCGGGCCGAAGAAGTTCTGGTGGAACGTGTAGCCGGCCGCCGCCAGCGGGTCGTTCACCCGGATGACCTTGCGGGCGATCTCCGCCCCGTCGCGGTAGACCGCGAGGTCGGTCGTGAAATCGGTGAAACGGCCGTTCGCGTCGCGGGGCGCCGCGAAGCCCAGGCTCTTGACGGAGACCAGGCCGGCCGACCCGATGCTCTCGACCGGGAGCGCCTGACCCTCGGGCAGGAGGATCCCGGTCTCGAAGCCGAAGCGGCTCGTGATCGCCGCCGCGAGGATGAACCCCACCAGCCCGGCGTGGCTGATGAGCGTGAACAGCTTGGCGTTCTGGTGGCGGTCGCCGTAGAGGAAGCGGGCGCCGCCGGGCCCCTCGTCCTCGCGGACCCGGAAGCCGGCCCGTCGGAGTGCCGCGTGGACGTCCTCCGCGTGGAGCCCCCCGGCGATCACCGCCCGGTCCGGCAGCGCCGGATCGAAGAAGGCGTCCGGCTGGACGACCCGGACGTCGCGGGCGGAGCGCCAGAGGCGCGGCGTCCGGTCCAGGGTGCAGACGACGATGGAGACGGCGAGGAGGGCGAGGAGAGCGGTGAACCACCCGGCGCTGAAGACTCGGAAGAGGCCGAGCGCCTCGAAGAGGTCCGTCGGCGGGGTGCCCAGGGCGGGCTCCAGGCGGGCCCGCAGGATCGCCATCTGCGCGGCATAGTCGGCCGGCGCGCGAAAGGCGACGCCGGGCAGCTGCGGGACCACGATCCCCACGACCCCCGCGAGAGCGATCGCGATGATCTGGACGACGGCGAAGCGGACGGACGTGAGGAGGCCGTAGATCGCGCGACCCGGGCGGGCGAGGACGGTCATCCGGCCGCGCGGGCGGCCTCGAGCCCGGCCGCGCGGGCGGCTTCGAGCGCCTGCCCCACGTCGGCGAGGAGGTCGTCGGCATCCTCCAGGCCCACCGAGACACGCAGCAGGCCCGGGGCGATCCCGGCCTCCGCGAGCTGCGCCGCGCTCAGCTGGCGATGGGTGGTGGAGGGCGGGTGGACCACGATCGTGTGGATGGACCCGAGTGAGGCCGTCCGCTCCGGGATCCGCAGCGCGTCGACGAAGGCGCGGGCCGCCGCGGCGCCCCCGGCGAGCTCCACCGCGAGCATTCCGCCGCCCGACGCGAGGAGGCGAGCCGCGACGGCGTGGTCGGGGTGCGACGGGAGCATCGGGTAGAGGACGCGCGCCACCCCCGGGGCGGTTTCCAGGAACGCGGCCAGGCGGGCGGCGGTGGCGG
>Ga0315284_10005478_pt1 | contig 18033 bp, 15 predicted proteins | sample YL17G09_16_MG_FD_203696 | JGI IMG/M metagenome (GOLD analysis project Ga0315284, IMG submission 203696) | Sediment microbial communities from Yellowstone Lake, YNP, Wyoming, USA - YL17G09_16 | ecosystem: Environmental > Aquatic > Freshwater > Lake > Sediment | place: USA: Wyoming | collected...
GTTGAACGGGTCTATCTCAATGTCTCCGGACTCGATGGCATAGAGTATCGAGCTTCCCGACAGGATTCCGGCCATCCCGCACATTACACCGGTAGAGTCATGGTATGCCCGCGACGCCCGAGGAGCTCGAACAGGTCAGGCTTTACGGGGAGACCTTGAAGGACGAGCATGTGGTCGAAGCCTTGGTGCAGATGGGGATGAGGGAGGCCGGCCTTCTGGACACGGAGATAGGCGCGGATCCGGAGCTCCGGGAGATAACGCTGCACAACATGGCGGTCCTAGCCGGCGCTGCGGCGAGACTCACGGTCCGGGCCGCGGCGTCAGAGTGAAGATTATCTGGACTAAAGCCCAAAGACCCTGCTTAATACGTCAAATTCCGGCGGGCTCACCATCATGCCGGAGTCCTCGCCGACCAGGACGTGGCCGGACGGAGTCACTATCCTCAAGGGGGTGTCCCCCTCCGCGAGGATGCACACAGCGTGGAGCCGCCTCATCGTGTATTCGCTCAAGACCGCCCGGATCGTCCATCTGTGGACTTTGCCATTCGGGCCGGCTGTTCCGAGCCGGCCCGACGGCTTTACCACCGCTTCGTCCAAGATGGGCGGGGCGGACGCCAGGCCGATTTCCGGAAGGTCCGGCTCTGCGGACACTGGCAGCGGCGTGTCAAGGCTGATGTCGCTGAAGTCCATGACTGGCTTTCCGGCGACCGGCATGGGATCGGGTTCAAGCACGGGGGGCGACCTCAGCTCTTCCATAACCGGTGAAACCGCCGGCTCCGGAAGGGCCTTCGGAGCCTCTTCGACCGGCTGGGCGGGCAGAGCCGCCGCAGCCACCGCGGCGGCCGGCTCGGGAAGCGCGGCCATGACGGGGGCCGCCTCCAGGGCGCTTCCGGGCGGGATCCGCCGTATGTGCGCCTCCAGGAAGTCCGGCACCTTCTGGTAGACGCGCCCGTCGGCGAAGTACTCGTCTTTCTTCAGCTTCCCCTTGAACGCCCCGTCCGGCAGCACGTCCGAAGCCTTTGCCGGCGTCCCATCCACCATCTTGAAGTAGTCGTACCTGGCCTTCCAATTCACGTCGATGCCGGGCTCGGTCAGGAGTGGGACGACCCAGTCGCGGCCGTGGGCCTTCGGCAGCTTCCACGGGAGGGTCATCCACTCGTCAAGCTTCCTGACGACCTCCATCAGGAACTCCGGCCTGATCTCGAACACCACCTCGTCGTGGACCGTCAGGACGTACCGGCAGCGGTCCTTCCATCCGAGCGTGCGGAGCTGCTTATCGACGAAGCACAGCGCGTACTTGATGATGTCCGCGGCGGTGGCCTGGATCGTGTAGTTGATCGCGCAGCGCTCCGCCTTCGCGCGAATGCCCCTGATGGGGGAGTCGATGGTGGGGATCGGGAGCCGGCGGCCGAACGCGGTGTAGACGCACTTGTGCTTGCGCGCGTACCCCTTCTGGTGCTCGACGTACCCCATGAGCACGGGGACGTCGTTCCTGAGGTTCGACATGTGCCGGGTGGCGTCCTCGATGGACCCTCCGACGTTGCGCTGGATCGCCCCGGCCCCGCCGCCATAGATGAACGCGAAGTTGCACCGTTTGCCGCGGTTCCGCTCGTCCTTGTTGACGTCGGCCTTCCCGAACAGGGTCCTGGCCGTGATGCTGTGCACGTCCCCGTCTTCATAGAGGAAGGACCTTGTCCAGATCGGATCGCCCGACAGGTTGGTGACGACCCGGAGCTCCTCGCCGGAGTAGTCTAGCTTCACCAGGATCCAGCCGGGGCGGGGGGCGATGCACGTCCTGATCTGTTTGAACAGCTCCGGCTTGTCCTCGTCCGAGTCGCGCGGGATGCCCTGGAAGTTGACGCCCGAATATCCGTTCTCGATCTCGCCGGCCTTGCACGAGAGCCGGGCGGTGTCGGTCCCCATCTGGTTGAACGACGGACGTACGTCGCCGTTCTTGTCGACGGCCAGCACGAGCTTCTCGACGTACGAGCCCTTCATCTTGTCGTAGTGCCGGTATTCGAGCACGAGGTCGAAGATGCTCTCCGTCTTCTGCTTGCCGTCCTTGTCGACGTGCCCGGTGCGCTGGACCTGGAACTTCTTCCCGTAGGCCCGCTCCATCGACTTGAGGGCCTCATCCTTCAGCGAGTACTGCTTCTGCTCCTCACTGCCGCCGTCCGGGTCGTCGTCCTCGTCGTCGTTGTCCGAACCGCCGCCCTCGCCCTCGGCCTCGAGCATCTCCGCCGTCGGCTTCAGGCGCATCCCCTCGGGATCCGTGATGAGCGCCATGGACAGCTGCTTCACGGATCCGACGTTGAGCGTCATCCATCGGCCGGTCTTCCCGGTGTTCAGCTCGATGATGTCCCGGATCACGTTCCCGGTCTGCTCGATGGCGGCCTTGCACTCGACGTAGAGCTGCTGTACGCGCTCCACGTCGATGTGGACCCGGTTGCGCTCCATCTCGCGCATGACGTTGCAGAACGACTTCTCGAGGTTGTAAATCCTGAGGTCGCTCTCCGTCAGCTTCTCGCGGAGGACCGGGCGGAGCTTGTACGTGAAGATGCCGTCGGAGCACCCGTACTCGAGCCCCTCCTTCGGATGGAGCATCGCGTAGTTGTACCGGCGCTTTTCGCGCTTGAGCTGCTCCTTCCTCTCCGTCGTGAAGAGCTCGTCTATCTCGACCATCTCCACGCCGAAGTGCTGCTTCGTGAGCGGCTTGAGGCCGGCGGGCGAGCTCTTCAGCGGCGAGACGACCTTCGCCATGAGGAGCGTGTCCTCATACTCGTCGACTTTGTAGAAGTCCTTCCCGGTGACCGGGTAGAGGAACTCGCAGTCGAACTTGGCGTTGTGGAAGACGCATACGCCGCAGAGCACGAGCTTCGTGAGCTCGTCCCACGCCGGATCCCACGGGAGGTTCCCGGAGTCGTCCGGCTCATGGGACAGCGGGACATAATAGCCGTTGTCGCCATCGAACGAGATGCACACGCCGGCGATCCGGTCGACGGTCCGCATGCCGTGCCGGGTCTGGATTCCGTCGTTGAAGTACTCGTCCGGATAGACGCGGTTGTCGACGCCGGTCGTCTCGAGGTCGATCGAATAAAGCTTCCTCTTTAGGCACACGTCGACGAGCGCCCGAAGCTGGTCCATCGACTGGACGAGGTGGAACTTGTACTGCGTGAACCACGGCCTGGTTATACTGACCCGGTCGTCCATGCGCTGCAGCAACATCGTTCGCACCGTACACCGAAGGCCGCGGCGGGGTGTAATGTCAACCGTGGGGAAGAGCCATTACGAGGTACTGGGGATCCAGGAGGACGCCTCACCCGAGGAGGTCAAGAAGGCCTTCCGGAAGCTCGCCGCCAGCCGCCACCCCGACGTCGGCGGGGACGCCGCCCAGTTCATGGAGCTGAACAACGCATACAAGGTCTTGTCGGACGGCCCCAAGAGGGCAGAGTACGACCTGATCATTCAGCTCAGCGGAGTGGCGGCGAAGATCAGACAAAACAGGGACGGGATGCCGCCGTCCGGCCCGCGCAGCCCAAGGACGCACGACCAGTTCGTGGACGAGCTGTTCGGAGGGCTTTGGTCGTCGCACCCCGGGTCCCCCGGGACCCCCCGGAAGAGCACCTCGTCGCCCGACGGGTTCCACAGGCAAGAGCGCGGGGACGACATCCTGGAGGAGATGGTCCTCACGCTCGAGGAGTCCTTGAAGGGGTGCAAGAAGAACATCCGCGTGTCCGGGCCCCGCCCGAACGTGAACTGCGGCGCGTGCGGGGGCAACGGGTCTCAGCCGGGCACCAGGAGGGTGCCGTGCGGGTCGTGCGCCGGACATGGCAAAAGCGTCGGGTTCGGAACTCCGCACGGGACGGGGGTCCGGACGTGCCCCGCCTGCCGCGGGGCCGGATCGGTCCCGCTTGTGCCGTGCCAGTCGTGCAAGGGTACAGGAAGGACCACGTACGTCAGGGAGATTTCGGTGAGCGTCCCCTCTGGGATTGCGCACGGCCAACAGCTCAGGATCGCCGGAATGGGGGTTCCCGGGCACCCTCCCGGAGATCTGTACGTGTCGGTCAAGGTGAGGACGGGCCGCGACTTCTGGAGGGAGGGCCAGGACATGCACACCACCCGGCCAGTGAGCATGAGACACGCTATACTTGGGGGACCGATCCACATCGAAGGCCCGGACGGGAGGGTGTGCGAGGTCGCAGTGCCGCCGGGAACCCAGCCGGGCGACATTGTGAAGGTCCCCGGGGGCGGCGTGACGGGGGCCCTCGGAGGGGCCCAGGGCGACCTGGTCGTCCACGTGGCGGTCCAGCTGCCGAAAACGCTCTCGGCCAGGGCCAGGAAGCTGCTCGAGGAGTTGTCCGAGGAGCTGACCCGCGGAGTTCCGAAGGGCCTGTAGATATTTTTTGTCTTTTAGTGCCCGCTCTGGTTTGCGCCAGGCGAGCCCATGAAGGTCACCAACCTCACCACCACCCGGATCTACCTGAAGGACCTGCGCCTCTCGCGTGAGGCCCAGACGGAGGCCCGGCGCGCCGAGGACCGATACGTTAGCCCGGGCGGGAGCGTGTACCTGCCCGACACGTCGGACGTGATCAGGAGCGCGCAGAAGGGCGACCTGTTCGCGTTCGCCCGCGTCGGAAAGCTCCGGCTCAACGACGACACGACGCTCGCCGCCTTCCCGGGGCCCGGAAACAGCGTCGTCCTCACGCACGGGCTCGGGTACCCCCCGAACACCCTGATCTTCAAGAAGGTGATGGTCGGACCGGTCGTCACCTGGGTGGACGCCTTCGGCGTGGTCGACGTGGTCCACAACTCCGACTTCACGGCGATGACCGTCACGAACACGGTGGCCCTGCCCATCGACTTCCTCATCAGGATCGGATAGGACATGCCGATACTCCCCCTGCCGGCGGCCGACCTCAAGACGATGGCGATCGGGACCATCGTCAAGGCCCTGAACCTCGGGGGCGGCGGCGGCGGAGGCGCGGGCACCGTCATCTGGGACGCCGCGAAGACGTGGGACGCGGCCTACGCCGAGATCGTGGCGGCTGGGGGAAGCGGGACAATCCTCGTCCCCAACGACGCGGCGAAGGAGATGACCCCCCTGCCGGGCGGCGGAACCACCGACCTGTCAAACGTCATCCTCGTGGGCCTGCCTGACAACGGCGGGACCCTCCCGACCGTCGCCATCGACAGCGCCGGGGTCACAGGGTTCTGGCTCGGAGGCAACCACAACATCCAGTCCAAGAACCTGTTCTGGGTCTCCTACTACCGCATCGGGGACGGCCAGCCGGCGACGTGGACGTTCGACGGCGGCGGCTTCTCGTCGGCGGTCGCAGGCGACGCCTACCGGCACACGAGCTTCCACTTCGTACTGCACAACGGGGCGATAGTGGACGGCAGCTCGTGCACCGAGGGGCTCATCACCGGAACGAACGCCGGGGGCTCCGTCTTCGCGACGACCAGCGCACGGATCGGACAGCGGATCCTCTTCTGCAACAAGGGCCTGCCCCCGTACCCGACGTGGAACGTTCAGCGTGACTCCTCCGTCTACCTCGACCCGCTCGCGTTCATCAACGGGGTCGGCGGGGGCACGCTCAACGATCAGCTCGTTGACCAACAGCTCCTCCTCGTCCCGTCCGCTGGGACAACCCTCGCTCGACCTACGGTTCCGAAGACCGGTGAGATGTACTTCGACACGGACCTGGCCCAGCCCGTCTGGTGGGACGCCGTGGGCGGACAGTGGGTCGACGCGACCGGGACCCCGGCCTGAGTCACCGCCCGAGCGCGCCGGGATCCAGGCCGACAATCACGGGATGGGATCCGGACCGCCAGGCGTTCCCGACCGCCGTCCCGAGCTCCACGGCGGCCATCCTGACCAGGACGGGAAGGCCTTCCGGCGGGGCGTACTCCCAGCACTCCGGGAACAGCCCCGCTCTTTTCTTGAAGTTCCTGAGCGTGCAGTCATTGGACGCCATGGCGCAGTCGTGAATAAGCCTGCAGACGGGCGGGTTCGCCCGAGCCATCGCCCCCTCAGGTCCGCGCAGCAGCGCGGACAGCGCTTTGTCGTAGCCCCGCTTCGCCTCCTCGATGGCCTCGCGCGGGGCGTGCGTGCAGCGCTCCAGAATCCCACGGCATGCCGCCAGGACGTCCAGTGACCGCATGTACGGGATCCTGTCCGGGTCGAACTCCGTGACGCTGATCCTCTCGCCGTTCGAGAGGGAGATCTCGTAGTCGACGAGCTGGATCATTCGTCCGGACCTTCCGGGAACTCCGGCAGCGTGGCGGCCTCGTCCATCCTGTCCATCACCTTCTTGAGGGCCGCCGCCATCTCCGGCGTGGCCTTCTGGAGCTTGTCGAAGTCCCACGTGACCGCGTCGATCACACGGCAGAACTTCACGTAGTCCGTCATGCCGCACCGGTCCCTGACGCGCAGGAGCTTGGCCTCCAGGATCGCCGTGACGCGCGGGACTTCGGACCACTTGTCGCTCACGTACGCCGCGCCGCGGTCCGCGGGCTCGACGATCTCCGGCCCCTCAGGCCGACGGAGGACGTGGATTTTGAACCTGCGCTCGAGCTCGGCGAGCGCGTCCATGAAGCGGGCGCCCCTGAATTTGGCGTACAGATTGATTGAATCCCAGTTCTCACGGCACTTGTAGCAGCGAACGTAGTCATGGCGGGTCCCGGACCTGGGGTAGTACCTTGCAGAAGGCTTCCGGTCGGCGCCGTGGAAAGCGCATTGGATTTGCACCGGCGTAGTTTCATCCGGTATTTCCTCTCCGTGACCGTTTTCATTCAAGCAGTCAAATGTCGAATACACGGCTCGCACGGCATTTGCGCGCGCTTTGATCCACTCTTGGAATGACGTCTTTTCTAATTCCATGGACTCTTTATCATGACGTCCGCGATCTCCCTCTTCAAGTCTCCGAACAGGTCATCGTCTATGGGGGCGTCGGACTCCAGGATGGCCCCCCAGATCTCACGTTTGTGGATCAGGTCCGTCATATGATCATGTCCCCCACGGACAGCAGGGTCTTCATTCTCTCCTGTCCGCTCAGGAGCCGGTCATTGTTCATGTCGAGGAGCCCAGTCTCGATGGCCCTCATACGCTTGGTCTGCCACAGGATCTTGCCGATCATGCGATCGAAGATCGGATTGTCCCGGTTCTTCATGCAGCCGAGATAGAACTTCCCGTCCTTGCGGAGCTGGTCGTTGAGGTACGTATACGTGATGACGTCGGCGTCCTTCTCTATCTGGTTGGCGTACGCGATGGCGGCAAAGTCGTAGCGGCCCTCCGACTTGTCGGCCCGGAGCTTCCCCTGACGGTTGATCTGGAACAACGACAGGACCGGGGTCCCCTTTCCGCGGGCGAAGTTCAGGGCGAGCATGCGGGCGTCGGTCACAACGCTGTTGATGCGGTCCAGGGCGTCGCTGGTCCTGTACCTCGGCTTCACCATGCCGAGGTAGTCGATGACGATTCCGTCACATCCGAACTTGTTGTGGAACATCTCCGCCTTGCGGTGGATGTCCGGGATGGACACCTGATCCGGCGGCTTCCAGATGAACAGCTTACCCTTGGACGTCGCCTTGTAGTCCTGTGCCACCTTCTTCAGGCGGGACAGGTCCGTGTCCGTGAGGCGCCCGTCACGGACCTTCCGATAGTCGAGCCCGAGGTACGGCTCGGCGACACCGGCCTTCCGGTCCTTCTCATACCAGTCGGTGACGAACTTCCCGTTCGACGAGTGCAGGACGAACAGCTGACGGCGCAGCTGCTTGTACGGCATCTCCAGGATGTTGTAGAATATGTTCTTCCCGTAGACGTACGTGTTGTTGTAGGCGTAGTTCAGCGCGAGAGTGGTGTTGTGGGACACGACGTCGTCCATGACGAACGACGCGTGCTCCGGCACGGACAGGTCGTACGTCATCTCATCGCCTCTGTAGACGACGGACCTGACTTCATCCCACACCAAGTCGCCGTCCAGCATGCGGCGCACTCGTTCGTCACCGGCGAAGGCCTTGAGCACGTGTCCACTGACGGTCTTCCTGCACTTCAGCGTGCTGGCGTACTTGCGGAATCCGCCTGGCATAACGGCGCTCGCCCCGTCGGGGACCATGGACGTCGGATACCTGTCGTCGTCCCAATCCCTGAGCCTCAAGAGGGCCTGGTCCTGGGCCTTCGACTTGCCGACTATCCTTACCCTCGTGAGGAACGCCCTCTTGCTCTTAGACCCGACGACGCGGGTCACGAACACCTCATACGGAGCCCCCTCGTACTCGATCTCTGTCCTCGTGACGGTGGACGAAACGCCGATCCTGAGGAGTATGGACTGGACATCCAGACACAGGCCTTCGGACGTCGAGTAGTACTTCACATCGTTCCGGCGGTCGGAAGATTCCCTATCCGAACGCTCGTGATCTCCGACGTGTATCGAGCCGTCGGTTGACCATAGGGCCGCGAGGAGTACACATATCTGCTCCTCCGGGAGCCCGAAGAACTGGTCCGGGATCCGTTTCGTCGCCGCCACCTTGCCGAGAACACCCAGGCACTCGAACAGCTCCTGGGCGGGGGAGACGGAGAACCTGCCGCCGCCTTTCGCACGGCTCATCCGGACGCCCGGGGCCCGGTTCTTCGGGAGTTCCTCCATGAAGTTCGGGACGCCGTCCGCCGCCACACCCTCTCTCATGCCCATCTCATGAAGGCACCTCATGAAGTCCTTCCGGATCTCCACGTTGCTTGCCGTAAAGGTGAGCCTCTTACCGAGGTATCCGTCCCCGAGCATGTAGCCGGTCACCGCGACTTCGGCGTCCGTGAAACCGGTGTCCGGATCGGAGACGCGGGTCTTACGCGGCACCGCGACGAAGTCTCCGGGACGGATGTCCACGAGCTCCTTCCAACCGGAGTCGGTCAAGAACGGGTGATTCGACGTGGCGGCCGCCTTTCGTCCAGAGGCCGTAGTTAGCACGAACACGGGACGGACCCCGTTCTGGACGAGATGGGACGCCTGCGCAGGGACCAGCTTGTTCTCCAGGCCCTCCCGGTACACGGCTGTAACGATCGGGAGAGATCGGGACTCGAACATCTCCTTGAAGGTGCGGCGGCTCCTGGTCCGATGGTCGAACAACGTCGCATCCCCTGGGACGCACTTGAGCTCGCCCGGGTGGGCGCAGTGGACCCAGAACTCGCCGGACCTGTGGCCCTCGCAGACGGAGTCGACCGGCTCCATCCCGAACAGGTTGCGTCCGGCGTACTTGTTCGTCTTGGAGATGACGTCGTACTCGTCGAGGAACTCGTCCGCGTCGTCCGAGACGACGCCCTCCAGCTTCTCGCCCGTCTCGAAGGTCGTGAGGGACGACATCCTGTCGAAGAGGAACCCGAGGGCGTCCTGCACGCCGCGCAGGACCTTCTTGCCGTCCACCGGCTTGTCGAGGTTCCTGCCGTGCTCGGCGATGGCGGACGCGTCCCTGCACGTCAGGACGAGGTTCTTGATCTGCTGCTGCTCGCGCTCCGCCCGGACGATGGCGACGAAGTTCGTCCGGATGTAGAACTGGGCCTTCTTGACCTCCTCCAGCCTGGCGGTGACCTCGATCTCGTCCTTCTTCTCGAAGAACTCGCGGACCAGGGAGAAGTCCGGGGGCGCGGACATCTGCCCGTAGAACGTGTCGAGGTATTCGAAGATCGCCCGGTCCTCGGTGGATGGGAACTCGAGCGAGTACTCCTTGAGCCTCACCCAGTTCTGATAGGCGTCGTCGACCTCCGGATGGCCTCCGACCTGCAGCACGCTCCTTAGGACCCTCTCCATTCAGTCTCCCCTCCCGAATGGCTTCTTCTGTCCGAACCCGCCGCTCTTCTTCACTCCAGATCCGTAAAGGCCGAGGCCGGACGGGGCGTCGTCGTCGGGGACGGACTGGATGGCCCTTGGCCTCTCGCGGGGCTCCTCGGGGGCCGGACGGGTCTTCTCCTTGCGGACCTGCTCCGGCGGGTCCGCGGCGGAAGATGGCCCGGGATGGGCCTCCGGAGGGTCCGGACGGCGGATCCTGACAGGCTGGGAGGCCGTCTCGGCCGGCGGCAGCTCGTACCGCGGGGAGATCCTAGGCAGCCTGACCTGCGCGAACGAGGTCGTCAGCATGTCCCAGACGCTCTCGGAAAAGGCGTAGCTCCCGGAGGTGAACGGCTTGTCGAGGTCGGACACAACCCACGTCGGATGGCCGTAGTCGAGCCGGCAGACCAGGGCCTCCTCAAGCGCCCCGGCGGCCGCCTTGTTCTTGTAGGCGAGCTCGTTCAGCCGGACCACGACCAGGGCAGGACCGAGCTTGGGGCGGCCCTTGGCGTCGCCGCCGCCCATGAGGTCCTCAAGGCTGTTGTACACGCTCTTCGAGTCCTCCTCGGAGTTCTGCTTGGATTTGGATCCGACGTAGACGTCCCGGATCTCCCTGTCCGAGGTGATCCGGATGAACTTCCCGTGATGCTTCATCATGACGGCCTTGAGTATGGCCCTGACGTCCACCCACGCCCCGGTGACGAAGCACGACCGGGCCGCGCACTCCAGCAGGGGGCTCGCCAGGTGCTGCGGAAGGAACCTGGCGGACAGGATGTACGGAGGCATGGACGCGCCGATGCGCTCCCATAGAGAGCACTCGCATTCGAACGTCCGGCCGTCGCGGTCGATCGTCCCGGCACCTCCGCAAGACTCGCAAACCATCGATGGCATGTTACATCAGGGTCGTGTTACATCAGGGCCGGAGTGCAACTACAGCCTCCGCTTTGCGGTTCAAACTCACACCTGATGAATATAAGCTTTTCAGGAAACGATTTACCTGAATATTTCCGCGATACTGGACCCTAAATATTTTTTCACGACTCCGAAAGAGTTTGGTCACCTTGAATCCAAATTGGCGAATCATCTTATGTTGGTACCACAAAGCAATTTGCTCATGGGCGCTAACAAAGTAAACGAACGATTGACTGGACCGATCTACGATGAATCCACCGTCCCCATCCAAGAGTCCTCTCATTAGATGGATGGTGTTGGCTTCCGAAACGGCCTCCAGTATGGAGGAGTCACCCTCTTTCTTGAAGGAGTCCCATTTGGCATCAAGGAGCTGTTTACATAGGTGAGACGAACAGACAGTAATCGTCGATTGGAGCGATATGTGTCCATTCCTCTTATCAACCCTAACAGTGTCCTTGATTGGACCGGAATACGAAAGAAAATTCTTGAATTTCAAAAGATGGTCTCTATCTCTTCTTTGTAGAGTGATAGTAAGTCTTTTAGGATATCCGCCTGGACCCCGCCTGGAAATGGACCCGTCGGCGAGTATGAATCCGAGCCAGTATGCTGACTCGGTGGAATCAAAGCGAAATATGTCCGGATTCACGGAGTACCTCCTTTGGAGGGGCCGGAGTCCTAGACCCACTACGATCGATCGCACTGTAGGTCGGCTCCATCCGGTAATTTCAGATGTTTTTCTTACAGAACCTGTCGTTCTGAAAACTCTGATAAGTTCATCTCGTTCCAGACCTTCCATGGTCCTAACATGGATTATAAGAATTTGAGTATGTCTTGTGAATCCAGAGTGTGAATGACAGGGTGGTCATCCTCTACGGGCTTTCGAACTGATAGTCCAGGATTGAGTTTTTTTGTCCCTGGTTTCCGCTTCCCTGGTTTCCGCTTTTCAACATCCATATTCAGTTTATCAGCTCTCATGGCCTCAATGATGGAAGAAAGTGTGTCGTCATTTCCGGTAAAGACGAAAGCTCCTTTCAAACCGTCCCCTGCAACTTTATCCATGAGTTTCTTTTTTGATCTCAGTGCTTTAAGAACCCTATGGTCGATGGTCTTCCCACCATCTTTTTTCCTCCCTAAGAAATGATGGGCGACGACGGTTTCATGTGAGGATCCTATGCGAATCATTCTTCCAATGAGCTGAAGATAATCGCCGGCTGACCACGGGAGGTCGAGGAAGACGAAGTGCTGGGCCGAGTGGAGATTGATGCTCTCGGAGCCCGCGGTCGTGATGAGGATGACATTCACACCGGACTTCATGTCCTGGAATTGGTTCTTTACCTTCTCGCGGTACTTCGGATCGGACTCTTTGCCCGTGATGCGGACGAACGGGATCTTCTTCTCCTTCAGCATCGCGTCGACGACGCTGATCATCTTTTCGAACTTGGAGAAGACGATCACCTTCTGTCCGTCGGCCTCGTCCTCGAGCAGGCCCATGAGCTCGTCCGCCTTGGATGAAGGGCCGTCGTACGGGCTCCCCTCCTCGTCGGCGATGAGCTTCGGGGAGTTGACCGCCTGCTGGCACATAGTCATCGACCGGAGGAGGTCGGCGTTGGAGGAGTCCGGGTCGTCGCTGTCGCTCAGGAGCCCGGTCTCGGCCATGTCGTACAGCTCCTCCTGGAGGTCGTACAACTCGCACTCGACCTCGCGCGAGAGCAGCTCCGGGAGCTCCTTTGCCACGTCGTACTTCTTGCGCGACAGGTAGAACGGCTCGATCTTCCGGACGAAGGCGTCGAGGTTCTTGTATCCGACGACGATCGGCACCTGCCGGCCGCCACCAATCGCCTGGAGCTTCGTGACGCAGTACTCGTTTTGAAAGTGCGTGATCTTCGGGAACAAACCAGGTCGGATGATGCGGAACAGGGAGAAGAACTCCATGAGCTTGTTCTTGACGGGGGTCGCCGTCATCCCGTACAGCCTCTGCGCCTCGCCGGCCAGGAGGCCCGTCTTCTCGTGGAACTGGCTCCGGTGGTTCTTGAGCTTGTGGACCTCGTCCATGGCCAGCATGACCTTCGCGGACGGATGCGCCAACCTGAACTCACGAACATAGTCGATGAGACCAGGGACGCGCTTGGGTGGTGCGGCCTCCCTGTTCAACGAGTCGACCACAGATGTGGCGGCCATGAGTCTGTCCCTGGCTGTGACGAAAGCCTTTAGAGTATGGGCGTCTTCATCCTCCCATCCGGGGGGCTCCTTCAGGCCGGTGGCGCCTTCCCGCAAGGACTCCTCGACATAATGGGCGATATCAAAAGTTCTGCTTCCGAATCGAGCATCGAACGTGTCCTTGGCAGCCATGGACGCCACGGCCGACTCCTTCTTCTCCTCACGGGCCGCTTTGAGCTCCTTGGAGAAGCTCTTCCGAGGCGACTTTGACTTCTCCTTGATGACCGACTCGGCCATGTCATACATGACGTGGTCGTACGTGATCACGAGGACGCGTTTCCGAGCAGGATCATGGCCCAGGAAGAAATCCTCGTAAAGTGCGTGCCTCTTGAAGGGCTCCCCGCTCACGGTCACGGCGTCCATGCCCTTCATGAACTTCCGGATCTCTCCGGCCCACTGGAAGAGCGCGGACTTCGTCGTCACGATGATCGGCACGTATTCCGGCTCGACCATCCAGACGTAGCCGATCGTGGAAAGCATCACGAGAGTCTTGCCAAGTCCTGTGTCATCCCCGAGAACCATGCGCTCCATCTGGAGCATGTTCAGGATTCCCTGGGCCTGGTAGTTCCGGATCTTGACCTCGCGCTCCTCCCCGTACTCGTCGAGGTACGACTCGCGGAGGTATGGGGAGGGCTTCAGGACGATGTCCTGTTTCGTGCGCGTGGCTCGGATGCTTTGGAGGAGTTCGTCTGCGTCCATGTGATCCGGAGCTTACACTTAGTTCACGATCGGTAACGTCCGAAATGACGGACGAGAAGCCGACCCTCTGGGGGTACATCAAGGCCTTCTTCACCCGGGTCGGCCAGCTCTGCGTCAGGTACCCACTGGCCGCCGCGGCCACAGTCCTGCTGGTCGCGTTCGCCGTCTTCATGCTGGTCTTCGGGAAGCAGTTCAACATCGGCGGGATTCTCGGAAAGCTCTGGGGTAGGAAGGACCCGCCGGACGGCCCGGTCCTGAGGCCGCCGCCCGGACGCGTCGATCCGGCCACGGGCAAGACGATAGAGCCCGGCCAGCCCGATCCCGGCGGGTTCGTCCAGCCGGTGGCCGTCGTGATCAAGGACCCCGGCATGTTCTCCGACCCGAGCAAGGTGACGGTCGTCACCCCCGAGGGCAAGGAGGTCGAAGTGAGCCTCCCGACCGGAGTAAAGGCCGAGGACGTCAAGCAGGTCGTCATGGTCGCCCCGTCAATATTCGAGATCCGAAATTCGGACAAGGGCGTCGACGCCGGGAAGCTGCTCGAGGACCTAAAGAAATGAAGCTCTGCGTCATACTCCCGTCCTTCCTCCTGGCCGCAAGCTTGGCCGGACCGGCCTTCGCCGACGACCCGGCGCCGTGCGTCCCGGAGCCGGGCGGGAAGTGCCTCACCCAGGCCCAGTTCGAGGCCGTCAAGAAGGCGCTCGCGGAGCTCGACGCGATCCACAAGTCGCCCGTGACCGTGACGACGTCGGACTCCGTGGCCGTCGTGTCCGACTGGGATGGGCGCACGTACGTGAACGGCGGCGCCACAAAGCCGCTCCGCTTCAAGGTAAAAATTGGGGACACGGTGGACAGAGACGTCGACGTCGTCCTGACGTCGACGGTCTTTTATAGGCCGAAGCCCCCGGATCCCATGTTCCGGCTCCGGATCCGCGCCCAGGCCGGGATTCTCGTACCGGAGCTCATCAGGACTGCGGGCGGCGACAAGCAGAGCTTTTGGGACTGCTGGCTGTCGTTTGACTTTTTTCACCTAGGGGTGGTGAACCTCGCAGTCAACGCCGGAGTTCGTAGCGCGTCTGTAGGCCCGGGCTTGGACTTGACCAGAAATTTCGGGATTACGGGCGGTTATGCGTTCGTGTACGACGGGTTTCGATCGTCCGTGTTCGCCGCCACGTACTTCTCGTTCAATTAGAGCCCTCATGACACCGTTTGGGTGATGCCTTGGACGGTCTACTGTCATACTTTCATTGCTGACGGTCGACGGTATATCGAGCACGACACAAATTCGTAAATGGGCGGAGGATCCAGGTAACGGCCCCTGAAGGAGATCCGTTACCATGACGTCCATGAAGTCCTTTCTGCTCACCGCCATCGCAGTCTTCGCGCTCCCTGCGTGCTCCGACGCAGCCTTTCAACTCCAGGAGCCGGCCGAAGTCGGTCCGTCTACGGACGCCGATCAGGAGTCTGCCGCAGACTCCGGTTCGCCGGACGTGACGGCCGAGGCCCCCGGCGATGGTGACGCCCCGGCCGAGGCCCCCGGCGACAGTGGCGCTTTGGCCGACTCCGGCCTGGACGCTGCCGAAGCGTCCGACGGTGACGCCATTGTCGAAAGTGGCGCCGCAGACACGTCCATGGAGACCGACACGACGTCAAGCGACGGTCCTTCCGATACACCGACCGACAGCGCCGGTCCGCCCGCGTGCCCCGGAACGGTCAAGGAGGGAAAGCTCTCCGAGTTCAACGATCCCACGTCGACCATGCGGGCGACAGCGGGTGACGGCATCCACGTCCACGTCGTGGCGACGAGCGGGAAGTTCGTCGTCTCGAAGTCGCTGACGGGCTTGACGTGCCTCTACGGGGTGTTTGTCGCGGATCCGAACGTGACGTTCGCCGCGTACTCCGGCATCATCGTCGTTACGCAAGGAAAGGGCGTCCTCAGCGACGCCGGCGGCTCGGTCGTGTGCAGCGAGGATGACCTGATTCCGAGCGACGTGAAGGCGGGCGACATGCTCGACGTCACTGGCAGATACGACCTCGTCGGTCCAAGCGCGACGGAATGCGGTTCGGGAACACCGCCGCTGCCGGCGCCGACCCCCAAGATGCCGTGGCTCTCGCAAGTATGCAAGTTCACGCGCACTCCCGGAGGGACGGCGCCTACGCCGCTTGATGTGAGCTCGACCGATCTCGTCGGTGGAAGCGCCACGGTGCTGAGGTACTCTGGCGGACTCGTGCGCGTGAATACCGTGACCGCGGTCACGGCGACGGCTCCCGGCGACTCGTCGTTCGGCGTGTTCAAGGTCGATCCGGGCGGGCTCAGCGTCACCGACAAGATTTATTACGTCGGCACGGGTACGGCGCCGACCGTGAAGGTCGGCGACAAGTTCTCGTCGATCGTCGGCGAGAGCTACCTTGACTGGTGCACATGGTCGCTCGCACCGACGAGCCGATGCGGCATGAAGTTCAGCTTAGATGCCGGAGTGGACGCCGGCGCTTGCCCGTAATCCGACACGGAGGGTTCACGCCCTCCATGATCGTTCGATATGGGTGTGGTAGTAGATCGTCCAGCGTTTGCCCATCGCTGAACCAATCTCATCTCTATGACTGACGGGCCATCAGGATCCAGCTGCCGGCAAGCCCGGTGTCGCCTTCGATCCCGGTGAGGTCGAAGTTCGGATCGGCGGTCACGGCGCCGCCGCCGACCGGGACATGGTACCTGTTCATGGCGATGGTGACGGAGGAGGCGGCTCTGACCACCGAATGGGGGAGGTAGTTGTAGTAGCTGGCCGGCGGCGGACCTGGGGCGTAGGTGCTCTCGGTGCTCATGACGAAGTCATAGTCGGTCAGATGGGTGCCTGAGAGCGTGATCACGATCCGCCCGAACCCGTCAAGCGCGTAGCTCACGACCCCGTAGTCCTTGTTGAAAGACACCGCGCCGACGACTGTGCCGAACCCCCCGGGGTTCGACATGGTAATCACCCCCCAGGCCTTGACGATGTTGCCAGGCGTGAGGGTGTTGTTGGCGACAGGATCCGTCAGGCCAAGGAGATTCAGACTGCTGAAGAACTGCACCAGGTTCGGACTTATGCTGACGTCGGTCTGGTCGAACGAGACCCACGGCGCGTTGTTCGCAGGGAGCTGGCGGACGATGGTGACGCCCGTGTCCGCCAGAGACATGCCGAAGCCGGCCACGCCGGCCACGTCCTTTTCGAACGTCCCCGGGGTGGTGCTCAGCTTCACGTTGACGGTGAAGAGGATTCGTCCATCGGCTATCCCTCCCAAGGAGTACAGCCTCTGTTTGACCGTCCCGGGGAACCCCGAAGTCCCCTCCCACACCAGTTCGAAGTACGTCCCGCCGACCGTCTGGACCCTCGGAGTGAGGATGTCGGCGGCGGTGGAGCCCATGTTGGTTCCGAGGATTACGGGCGGGACGCCCCCCTTCTGGGCGTCGAGGATGATGGGTGAGTCCCACGCGGTGTCGATCCAAAGCCCGCCCGTCGCGTCCTTGTGCTGGAGTATCACCGAACCCTTCCCGATCCTTACGGCTCCGGACGGGCTGCCGGCGTTGTCGGACAGCCAGGAGGCTCCGGCGGTGAAGAGCGCATTCCTGGTGAGGACGATCTCGTCTCCGCGCACGGCGTCCCGGATGTCGTACACCCGGATCACCTCCTGGACGCCGGCCAGATCCTCCAGCACGGCGATCAGGACCCCGTCCCCCTGGGTGCTGTTTCTGGGGAGCGTGACCCGCGGCACCGTGACGTTCAGGGACGCGCCCGTCTGGTCGGCGCCGAGCTGGAGCGTGTCGATCCCCAGGAAGTGGAGGACCCGGGGGATGAACGACGGGTCGATCTTCCCGAGGACGCCGAGGAGCAGCGGAAGGCCGTCGTTCGCAGCCCCGAGCGACGGATCGGTGCGGGACGGCTCTTTCGGAACCGAAAAGCTCTCGAGGAGCGTCTCATGCCCGGCGGGGACCTCTCCGAACCTCATGACCTCAGGGGTCAGGGCCTTGTAGCTGTCCGTCGGAGGAGCGTACGGCTCCTCGCCGAGCACGGAGCTGACGGTGAGGGGGGAGCTCGGCAGGCCGAGGTTTCCGAAGACCGTCGTAACGAGGGTGATTGACGCGTTCGGCCCGGCGAACGGGGCGAATATCTCGACCTCGTCCAGACCGTAGAGCCTGGCGATCGTGCTCCCCGTATAGACGCCGACCGAAAAGCCAAGGGCGTCCAAGAGGTCGGGAGAGGAGCTGGAGAAGATTTCGACGGTGGAGGTAAGTCCGGACGTGTTGAGGCTGTCGATGGCGACCTTCGCCCCGTCCCCGGACGACGCGGTGGTCGCGGACGACGTGCCCTGGGCTGCCTGGCCAGCGCCGATGATGGCGCTGTTGATGGCGGCGGCCA
>Ga0315284_10005479_pt1 | contig 18029 bp, 19 predicted proteins | sample YL17G09_16_MG_FD_203696 | JGI IMG/M metagenome (GOLD analysis project Ga0315284, IMG submission 203696) | Sediment microbial communities from Yellowstone Lake, YNP, Wyoming, USA - YL17G09_16 | ecosystem: Environmental > Aquatic > Freshwater > Lake > Sediment | place: USA: Wyoming | collected...
CTTTCATGATTGCCCAGGGGAACTCTTCCTTCTCGTCAAACTCGGCGCGGACGGGTAGAATGCGCTCCTCGGCGATTCTCCGCGCGAGGGCTTTCATGGTCTTCTGTTGTTCAGTTAAGAAGTACTCCAAGCGTGCCTCCGTAAAAAAGCTGTCAGTATTCAGTAACTGGTAGTCAGTTCAAAACTGATAACTGAAAACTGTGAACTGTCAACTGGTGGCGTGGTCTGGAGAAGATAGAAAGACATTCGACTCCGATAGAAAAAGCTTATCACAAGGTGGGAACGCGGGCAACCCACGGAAGTGCAACATTTGACATGTGCGCCGTCAGCCTGTGCTCAATGGTTGCATTACGACTAATGAGGCTGCCCATGCACTATCGTCATATTCGGTCACCTTCTGCTCGCCACTAACTCGGAAGTTCTTTCCCCAATCAGCAGAGACTCGTGACTCGATTCTGCTGAAGCGGTCTGTGAGCTTCTGTCTAGCTGTCTTCCGGCTCCCATCACGCTCGGAACAATAGAACACGAAAAGGCCAAACTGAAGCGTTGTTTCAGGCATAAGAAGGATTCGAGCAATTCGGGCAACGTCGTTTTCGCACTGGCCAGTATAGTTATATAAATTATGCTTGATTTCTATCACCGCCCTCGGTTTTCCGCTGCCCCAACACACAACCATATCGATATGGCCATCAGGCCTGATTGCCCGTGGCAGCCTCCCTTTCCGGTTACCACAGGATTCACGAATGATGTCTCTGCAACGAGGCTCGATTTCAACGGACTTCTTCCCTGGTAAATTCATGATTGAGTTAGCTATGAATCCATACAGGACATGTTCAGCCGTATGCGACAGGGTCCAACCGTCTGACCATTTTTCGTGAGCCGTTTCGGCATGCTTGATTCCGTCCAGCGTTGCCTTGACGAGTCTGCTCAGTGCTATCTGCCGCGGCATTTTCCCTCCTACGAAACGCTCCAGTTTGTATTTCGTATTTCGCTATTCGTGCTTAGAGTTTATTTCGCTTCTACGGCATTTCTTCCCAGTTGAGTTCCTGCCACTTCTCCCGTCCGCCGTCAAATTCCGCCGTCAGGATAAGATGCGGGTCGGTGGTCTCCGTCACGTTGGGAATGGCTCGCCCGTTTGCTTTGCCAAAGCCGACCGGCACGTAGTATGTAAACGGCAGAAGTTCACCGCCGGCGGCCACTGCCCGGTGGTATTTCATCAGGGCATCGCCGCCTACTTCCGGAGCTTCAAGACCGCTGTACTCACCCTTCCCGTATTTCAGCGCCGCATAGCGGAACGCTATCCCGTATGGGTTCATCAACACGTCGAAATAGTTGGGGAATCCCGCGCCGTACATCGCGGCGAACAACATCACAGAGCGCGCATACTGGATGCTGGGCCATTTACCTTTGCCGAAGCTCATACCCGGCGCCAGCGGGTCCGGGCTTTCCACAGGCACTTGCGCCAGCCGCATCGCCACCGGCACCGCCGTGTTGACGTCGATGCGCTTGCCCATTCCAATTTTCCGCGCGTTCCAGGCCGGGTTGGCCATTCTCAGCGGGATGGCTGTTACCAGGAAACGCCACTCGAGCATTTCCAGCGTGTCCACATCGAGGGCTTGCATCCTGACCCCGAGCGCCCCAAAATCAATGCCCGTACCTCCGAGTTTGCCCTTCTCATCGTAGTCAATAATGCCATCACCGTTTTCATCAAGCTCGGCAAGCACACTCGCTTTGTAGTCCGACCCTGTCAACCTGTCGTTGGCTTCGGCATACGCAAACGTGGTCGCCTGCAAATCATGGAGCGGTTTGCCCGTGGCATAGTACAATGTGCCGGTCAGCAACTCCGTGAATTTGCCGTCTTTTACCTGGCCGAGGTGGCCCCCGACTGACGCCAGCCGGCCGCCTTCGCGCACATTCTCCCCCACGACATAATAGCCCTGCTTGCCAATGCCCCTGTCCTCGCAGTGCCGGAACGCACCATAGCGAGGGATGGGAGAATCATAGCCTGTGCCGGCAATGATGCCCTTGCCGCTTACCTCCGGCATGGGGACTTTCTGCAGGAAATCAGTGGGCAGTTTCTTCTCTTTCTGCACCTTGCGGGCTTCCGCCACGGGTACCATTTTGAACAGGTAACAGATACCCAGGGAATCGACCGCGACCGGGTCACAGCTCGCAAAAACATAGCCTTCCGGCACGCCCACACAGGAGGGTCCCGCCTGCCCGCCGTTGGTCGCTTCAATGGCATCCACCGCATGCACCATATAAATACCCTGGTTCCTGACCGCCGAAATCACATCTGCCATGGTGGCTGACATGCCGCCCGTCTTTCTCATGACCGCATGGCCGTCACGGCCCATCACGGCTGCTCCGGTTCTCTCGTCGTAAACCGGCACCCACGGTTGGTGCGGGAGCAGGCTTTTCATGCCGGGCACAGGCTTGTCCGCCGGCTGGGCGTACCTCCAACGCAGACGTCCGTTTTCTTTGCTGGCATTCGCTTCCATAGGGTAAAGGCCTATGCCCAGGTTTTTTACCGCGCTGGTAATCAACTCAATGACGTGGAGTTTCAGCTTGGGCACGTTAATTAGGACACATCCTGGCCAGTTTTTGTGGTCGTCTACGTCCGCCGGGTCGCCGCCAATAACAACTTTATGTAAAATAACTGATTTGAAATTGACACCGCCCGGCACGTTCACCTCACGCCCGTTGCTCATATCGTCATCGATTTTATTTATGTCATAGACGAGTAGTTTGTCCGGGGCTTTGGCTGGAGGAAGACAGGCGCCCGCCAGGCTTTCCTCGTAGCCACGCATGGGGTCATCCTTATGCCCGCGGGTATGAGTTTCCGCCAGGTATTTGCGCACGAAGTAGAATCCCCACCCACCGTAGAAATCGCCCAGCTTACCTTCCATGACCGCCTGGGTGGTCACCATGCCTTTGCCCTTTAGCATGAGCGTATAGGCACCCGCGACCGCGGACATAGTGGTGCTCGCCTCGCCCAGCGACATCTGGTGGTAGGTAATGCCAAGCTCATCATGGAACCAGCGCATGATAGCGGCCACGTATCCCCACGGAGTCATCGTCACAACCGTGCCGGGGCCGTGAGACACCGGGTCGATGGAGTTCGGGTTGACGAGGTTCGGTTTGAAGAAAAGCTTCTGCCCTTTTGCCACCCGCGCTTTGACTTCGCGGGCGAACGCAGTCTCTTTGTCCAGCGCACTCAGGGCTTTGCCGGCGTTCTCACAGGTGTAGTCGATGCGCCCCTTTATTTCACCCCACGCCGATTTGTCGCCCTCATTGATGTACTTCTGGAGCAAAAGCGGAATGGCGATATAAGACGCCGACGGGTCCATCCTGACCGCGCCGACGGCCGACCCGGCTTTATCCAACCCTACCCTGCCAATTGATGACTCCACGGTTTCAATGTTGGCTGCCATAATTGCCCCTTTCTTCCCGAGTGCCTAATTCTAGCATACGAGCGCGTCAACAATCACCCCGTGGAACACGCCAAACCTTGACTGTGACAACTGTCACCGCCTATACTTGGCTTTACTACCAAAAGAAAGAAGAAACAATGGATACCATAAACATCGTTATCGCCACCCCGTTCAGCCCGGAAGCCCAGCGCATTGTCCGCTCGGTCAACCCCCGTGTCAGGGTCACCGACATCACCGACCTGGCCCGCCGTGACTACCAGGGTGATGTGCAGGCACGCAGGGAACTGGATGCCATACTGGCTGAAACCGAGATAGTATACGGCATGCGCGTGCCTATCAACCTCCTACCCCGCGCCACGAAGCTGAGGTGGATTCAGGTAACCTCCGCCGGCGTCGACCGCTACCTTTCCGATGAGTTCAAACGGAGCAAGGTTATGCTGACCAACGTGAGCGGCATCCACGCCACACCCATCGGCGAATTTGTCATGGAAATGATGCTAATGTTCGCCAAGAAGGCGCCCCTTTGCTTCGAGATGAAACAGAGGAAGGAGTGGCAAAGGTTCCCATCTTCGGTACTGCGCGGCAAGACAGTCGGCGTAATCGGGCTTGGGAGCATCGGACAGGAGGTGGCGCGCCTGTCGAAAGCGTTCCGCATGAGGGTGATCGCCACACGCCGCTCTCCACGCAAGCAGACCGCCCGGAACGTTGACCTTCTTCTACCGCCAAATGGCCTGCTGAGGCTCCTGGCGGAAAGCGATTACGTAGCCGTATGCCTGCCGCTGACAAAGGAGACGAACAAGCTCATCGGTGAGAGCGAACTGAAGGCAATGAAACCAACCGCTTACATCATGAACATCGGGCGGGGGCAAATCATCGATGAAAATGCGCTGGTGAAGGCGCTGGAACAGAAATGGATAGCCGGGGCGGGGCTGGATGTTTTCGCCACCGAGCCGTTACCGAAAGAAAGCAAGCTCTGGGACCTGCCGAACCTGATTTACAGCCCGCACGTTTCAGGCGGACAGGAAGACTACGAGCAACAGGCAACGGAACTATTCTGCCGGAATCTGAAACGCTATATTGAAGGGAAGCGGCTTATCAACCTGGTGAACAAAGACCTGGGATACTGACGAAAAATCTAACCCCCAAACTCTAAATCTTGACAGAGGGAATAGCCACGCTCCGTTATTGCAGAGGTAATTTGTCTCGCCCTTCCACGTTGTGGTAGCATAGCAGACAGGCCTGCAAACACAAATCCGCGCGATTAGGAGGCACCACCAAATGCTCACCGTGAAAGAGGCCATTGAAAAACGCCGCAGTATCCGCAAGTTCAAATCGACGCCCATTCCTGAAGAACTGCTTGCCCAGATTCTTGAAGCCGCACGCCTGGCGCCATCGGGCACCAACCGTCAGCCCTGGCGTTTCCAGATAATCAAAGAAGGTCCGCTCAAGAAAAAGCTCATCGAGGAAGCCACTTTCGGCAGCGAGGCGCTGAACACGGCGCCAGTTATCGTTGTCTGCGGTTCGGAGATGCTAACGTTTGTGAAGGGGCACAAGCTGGCGCCGCCCGGCGGACAATACTTTGGCGCCGAGAACGAGGACCCGGAGGAACTGAAAAAGTTCATGCCGGACGCCAATATGTACACGGCCATTGCCGTCACCCATATGACCCTCATGGCCACGGCACTGGGGTTGGGTTCGTGCTGGGTGCAGAGGATCAAGTACGGACAGGTAGCGCGGGTGCTCGGCTGGCCACGGCACATGGCAGTGTTGACCTTCCTTGCGCTCGGCTACCCGGACGAAGACCCCCCACCCCGCCCGCGGGTGACGCTGGATAACATCATGCTCAAAGAAGGGCAGATAGCACCGTAGACGACCGCCGGTAGACTGCCGACCATTTGCGCAAGAGGCACGGGTTTGGTAAGATAAAATTCTGGAACCACTCGGGGGCCACTAGCTCAAATGGTAGAGCAGCTGACTCTTAATCAGCAGGTTCAGCGTTCGATTCGCTGGTGGCTCACTGGATTCGTAGCTAAGAAGCCCTCGCTGCCCATTGCCAAGACGAGGGCTTTCTTCATTATGCTAACGGATTGCTAACTGATTGTAGATGCTGGATGTTCTCCTGCGCAGAGGGGGATAACCACTGTTTATTATAACGAAATCAATTGGGTAGTAAGCTTGGAAACATTCATAGAATGGCTCAATGCTTGGCGGAAAAGAGGGGAGGGGGGCTTATGTTGTGGACTTTACAGGATTACCATAGTGTCTATTTCACAACATCCCATAGTTGGATATCAGCAGCGTTCTTCGCCCGACTTCCTTGAGCAGCAACACGGGGTAGTGTCCCAAGATTATCACCAGCCTCATTGTATCCCGCCATCAAACTCATTGCATCTTTGACCTGCTTAGGAGTCGCGCTCGGATTAGCCAGTACACTAATAGCACTGTTAATATCCGACAACGGTATCGACCCGAATGCAGCATGGTTGAGAATAGCAGCCAACAATTGTTGCGTTAGCTGCATCTCAGCCTGGGCTAGTGTGCTACGCTTGTCGTTGCCATCCGCATTCGAAGTCTAGGCGCATTAGACCAGAATCCTCCCAGTACGTCACCGATATTGGCCAACGTGAGGGCGTGACCACCCACCGTAATCGTAGGATACGTACCTGCGATTCCTGATGCGCACGGCTTCCTACAAAACTCAACAATTTGTGTTCAAATCCCCCTTCGCGGCAGCGCCTGCCGTACAGGGGGTTTTTGGGCATTCGCGGAAACCGCTATTCACAATCAAGACTTGTGGTGCAGCTGCGTTCTCTGGTAAATTAGTAATGTCCGCTTTGCGTGGGGCTGTAGCTCAATTGGGAGAGCGATTGAATGGCATTCAATAGGTAAGGGGTTCGAATCCCCTCAGCTCCAGTTCACTTTTGTTTCACAAAAGTTTAATTAAAGTTTGGAAATCGTTCACGATTCCTCCGCCAGTCACGCAAACAAATATAGCCCTTTTCATTTATTTAAATCCTTTAAGTTTACCTCTTTGGTCATGCTATTGAGGTGGTCCCCAAAAACTGGACAGGTTGTTAAGCGTGGGTTCTGCTCCTAAAATAGCGAAGAGAGAAGAAGGAGCAGGACATTGAAACAGAGCCGCAGGAAGCACAGCCCATCATTCAAAGCCAGGGTGGCCATGGAGGCGCTGAAAGGCGAGCAGACGGTGGCCGAACTGGCGAAAAGATTTGAGGTCCACCCGGCTCAGGTCCGCAATGGAAGAAGGACCTCACTGAAGGAGCCGCCTACATCTTCGCTTGACTTGTAAGAGGCACCACCAACAGCATACTCATACCTGCTCCAGGCCTGATACCAATCTGCTGAGTCGTAGTCGGGATACCCTTTTCTTCCGTCTGTGAATACAGCTCCTGAGGATTTGATAGTTGCTTCCACCCCGGGCCATGAAGTTGATTTGACTTCCTTTACTGATTCCAGTGCGGTTAATCTAGCGATCACCCATCCAAAGAACAACCACCCAATCCCGGAGATGACCGAAATTGCAATTACTGCTACCATGATCACTTTGACCCAAGCCGAGTGTGCCCACATACGGTGGACGTAAAGGTCAAATTCTCGACTAAATGACTTACCGGATTCAGGCCACAGTATCTGTTTCATATTTTGTCGACCCTAGATTGCCAGCAACCATTCCGAGCAGACTGACCCAAACTTTATTTTCATTGAACTTTTCGCTAAAAGGTCTAATGGCACCCAGGAAAAAGTTGACAAGCATAATCGTACGCGAATATAATGACTGGACATCGCATCCCAACCATCCTGGGCGCGCTTGAAATTCACAGCCATGAAAGAGATAAGAGCAACACTGAATGGTTCTCCAGTGAGCGTGCAGGACGGCGTGACTATCCTAGAAGCGGCACGCGAACACGGCATTTATATTCCTACCCTTTGTTACCGGAATGAGTTACCGCCGATCGGAGCCTGCCGTATTTGCGTGGTAGAGGTGACAGGTTCCCGTACACTGGTAGCGGCATGCCATACGCCAGTTACAGAAGGAATGATTGTTAATACTCATTCACCCACTGTTTTAGCAACGAGGCGTATTATCCTGAGGCTTCTCCTTGCCAGTCACTGCGGGACCTGCTATATGTGTGCCAAAGCCAACATGTGTGAACTCAGGCATTTAGCGGCTGAACTGGATGTGGGACTACCGGGCTTTGAACTGAGGAGACGCTACTATCCCATAGAAGATGTCAGCCCTTATCTTGTCAGGGACCTCTCCAAGTGTATCCTCTGCCGGAGATGTGTCCGCGCTTGTACCGAAATTGCCGGGCATAGCTTCTTTGCCATTGGTTACCGTGGTTTCCACTCCAAGATTGTCGTAGACCTTGACAAACCTATTGACAAAGATGCGTGCCGTGATTGCGACGTGTGTGTCTCCCTCTGTCCCACGGGAGCTTTAAGCAAACCACGCCAGTTACCCTATGAAAAGAAAGGCAAACCACTGATTATCAGAAGCTAGCATCCTGAAGGAAGGCAAGATGGCTGAAAGGCGTATTGGAGCACCAATCCCTGACAGACCTCCTGATTCTCACAACCTCCTCCTCCTGCTTGGGGAGGCACAAAGCAGGTTCGGCTATCTGCCAGAGAATCTGCTCAGTGACATTTCTAAGTCTCTGGGTATCGCTCTAGGCGATGTGTATGGAGTGGCTACCTTCTATTCTTTCTTCTCGGTACAAGAACAGGGACGGCACGTCATTAGAATATGCAAGAGCCTCCCCTGTTTCATTAAAAAATCGCAACATATCATAAACGCTGTCGAGGATGTGACCGGGGTCAAACTCGGCACAACCTCTCCGAACGCGCGGTTTTCAATCCGGTTGGCCAATTGCATTGGTGAGTGCGATAAAGCGCCCGCAATGATGATTGACGGACGTGTCTATGCTGATCTAACTCCACATAAGATTTCCCGGATCCTGAAAGACTACGAATAGCACTGCATGATTCTAATTCAGGAAGGTTAAGAATGCCCCAACTGCGCATCGTCCTCAGGAACTGCGGGGTAATCGAGCCCACCCGTATAGACACATATACAAAACGGGATGGTTTCCAGGCGCTTAATAAAGCCCGCGGTATGAAACCGGAACAGGTAATAGAAGAAATCAAGGCTTCCAGTTTGCGTGGCAGGGGAGGTGCGGGTTTCCCATGTGGCTTGAAGTGGGAACTTGCCAGGAATTCCCCGGGTGATGAAAAGTACCTCATATGTAATGCAGACGAAGGCGAAGTTGGCACTTTCAAAGACAGGTACATCCTGGAAAGCGATCCATTTAGCTTGGTGGAAGGAATGTCTATCGCCGGTTATGCTCTAGGCGCCCGGCATGGTTATATCTACTTGCGCGCTGAATACCATCACCTCCTTGGTTCACTGCTCGCTGCAATCGACCAAACGCAAAGTGCCGGACATCTAAATGGGTTTGATATCCATGTGCAGGAAGGGGCGGGCGCCTATATCTGTGGCGAGGAATCAGCGCTCATGGAGTCAATTGAGGGCAGGCGTGGTGAGGTCAGATACCGCCCACCATTCCCGCCAACCAAAGGATTATGGGGCAAGCCCACTGTTATCAACAATGTGGAGACACTCATGAACATCCCGCCGATAATACTCAATGGGCCGGGGTGGTTCAAAACAATTGGAACAGAACGGAGCAAGGGTACTAAAGTCTTCTCGGTCAGTGGTGATGTGGATAAACCCGGAGTATACGAGCTTGAACTTGGCAGTACGCTCAGGGAACTGGTGGAAGACCTGGCTGAAGCTCGTAACATTAAAGCAATTCAGGTGGGAGGAGCGACAGGGCGGATCATACCGTTCAGTATGATAAACACCCCGCTCTCTTTTGAAACTATTCTAGGGGCTGGCGCTATTACCGTGTTTGATGAGAGCAGAGACATCCTGGAGATAGTCTACAAGACTCTTGAATTTCTCGCCGAGGAATCTTGCGGGAAGTGTGTACCCTGTCGGGAGGGCACTACTGCACTGGTAGAAATCATGAACAGGATACTGAATGGTGGAGGATTGCGCGGAGATATCGTGAGTCTCGAAGAACTTTCCCGCGCCATGATGCTATCCTCCTTATGCGGATTAGGGCAAGGAGCTCCGAACCCAATTATAGATACCCTACAATACTTCAGGGCTGACTATGAAAGCCGGCTCGCAACGAAAGAGAGGGTAAAATAGCATGATTACTGTTACACAAGCAAAACCTTTTGAAGTGATTATGCAACTACTCGCTCAGACTCAATCAGTCTATATCATCGGATGTGGCACCTGTGCCACGATGCTCCACACCGGAGGAAAAGCCGAAGTCCTGGCGATGAAAGACAAGCTTGAAGCCACCGGAAAAAAGGTCAACGGATGGATGGTCATCCCGACAACATGTGATTTGATTACCAGGGAAGCGCTCATGGAAGAGGCTCCGGTTATTGAAAAGGCGGATGGCATTCTGGTTATGTCTTGCGCCTTTGGTGTGCAAACGGTGAGTTCATTTGCCAGTAAACCGGTATATGCGGCACTCAATACATTGTTTATCGGGAAGGAGGAGGGGTCTGGTCAGTATATTGAGGTCTGTATGCAGTGCGGTGATTGTGTTCTCGGGCAGACGGCGGGCATTTGTCCGCTGGTGAGATGTGCCAAGAGTTTATTTAATGGGCCGTGTGGTGGCTCCGTCAAAGGCAAGTGTGAAACGGACCCGGAGACACCATGTGCCTGGCAGATGATATATGACCGGCTGAGTGCGTGGGGCCAGCTTGACAAGCTGGAAGATATTATACCTGTAAAAGACTGGAGCAAGAGTCTTTCAGGGGGACCGCGTAGATTTAAAGTTGAGTCACCGGCCGAAAAAGTCAGCGAAAAAGCACCAACCAGTTGATGAAGTTATGATGGACGAACCTAAAGCCGGATACACACCTGAAGAGGCGGCTTTGTTGATGCGCCTTCGGGTCTTTGTGACCATGAGGTGGCTGGCTGTCATCGGTGTAGTTGTTGCCACATTGGTAGCGTCGCGTGTTTTCAATATCAACCTTAGTACTGTCCCTGTTTATATTGTCTGTGGATTGATTGCACTGTATAATCTCGGTTTATTCATACAGCTACGCAATATCCGTTACCGGGAACCCGGGTCGGTAATCCGGCAAGCCCGCAACTATTCAAATTTGCATATCTTCCTTGACCTTGTGGCGCTCACTGTTATTCTACATTTCACCGGCGGCATCGAGAACCCATTTGTGTTTTTCTACGTTTTTCATATCGTATTAGCCAGCATTGCGCTTAACTACCGAATCGTGTACATTGCCGCTACCGCCGCACTTTTAATGGTTTGTCTACTGGTGAGCCTGGAGTTCGCCGGTATTATTCCCCATATCAATCTAGCCGGATTTGTGGACCCCACTTTGTATCGTAAGATTAGTTATGTTATCGCAGTGCTGGTCGCACTTGCGTCTATTTTATACGGGACCACCTACATGGCTACCGCTATTTCAGGGGAATTGCGCAAGAGACAACGGCAGGTGGTTAACCTTCAAGAGAGACTCATAGCAGAGAAATCCGTACAGTTGGAAAAAGCCCAGCAGGAACTTGCCAAGCTTGAGGAGGAAAGGACCCGTTTCCTTCGTTTCCTCGGCATAGCGGCACATGACCTGAAAGCCCCGCTATCAGCTATCCAGGGATTTCTGTGGAATATGCTTGGCGGTTTTGGTGGCTCCCTGAACGATAGGGGAAAGCATATGCTGGAAAGAAGCTCCATCAGGATTACGGAATTACTTACTCTCATAAGCGATCTGCTGGACATTCCACGTATTGAGACAGGACAACTCGTTTCTGAAATGAAAGAGATATCCCTGCACGAGGTGATTACCACCTGCGTGGATAGCCATATTAGCACAGCCACGAAAAAAGGCCTGGGATTTAAAATAGAAGTACCTGAGGCACTACCAACTGTGAGCGGCTCCGGTCCGCGACTTCAACAGGTATTAAACAACCTGATAGGTAATGGCATAAAATACACCTCAGAAGGCGCCATAACCCTCCGAGTCAACGAAACGGAGAGGGATGTACGCGTGGATGTCATTGATACTGGCATTGGTATTCCGCCGGAGGAAGTGAATAAGGTCTTTGATGATTTTTTCCGGGGAAGTAATGTTGAAACTCAAGGCACCGGACTGGGTTTGTCCATTGCTAAAAGGATAGTGGAAGCTCACGGGGGGAAAATTTGGTGTGAAAGCCCTTGCTCCGAGACCAACAACGGGAGTAAATTTACATTCACATTGCCTAAAATAGTGAAAGTTTAGGAGTAACATACAAGGGACGTGCGAAAATGAAAGCAGGAACAAACCTGGAAAAGGTTCTGGAAAGCGGCAGGTTCGCTGTCACTGCTGAGGTAGGCCCACCCAAAGGAACTAGCGCGGCAGTTATACGGCGGAAGGGTGAGCAATTGCGCAACTATTGTGATGCCCTCAACGTAACTGACAACCAGACCGCTATTGTGCGTATGTCCAGCATCGCTGGTTGTACAATATTAAGGTCGCTCGGTGTCGATGCCGTTATGCAAATGGTGTGCCGCGACCGCAACAGGATTGCCATCCAGAGCGATGTTTTAGGAGCGGTAGCCCTGGGTATCGGCAACATTCTTTGTCTTTCAGGGGACCACCAGAAATTCGGCAACCATCCCAGTGCGAAGGGTGTGTTCGACCTGGACTCTGTCCAGTTAATCGTTACCCTGAAAAAAATGCGCGACGAGAAGAAGTTTATTTGCGGGGAGACCATTACAGGAGAAGTACCGTTGTATATTGGAGCGGTGGAAAACCCCTTCGCCGAACCCTTTGAATTTCGTGTGAGGAGGTTAGCCAAGAAGATCAAAGCCGGGGCAGACTTCATACAGACCCAGGCAGTTTATGATGTGCCCAAGTTCGCCAAATGGATGGGGATGGTCACGGATAAGGGTCTGGACAAGCAGGTGCATATTATAGCTGGAGTAATCCCTATGCGCTCGCTGGCGATGGCACGTTTTATGAAGGAATATGTCGCCGGGGTGAGTGTGCCCGATGAATTCCTCACCAGATTGGAGAAGGCTAAAGATACCAAGGAAGAGGGGGTCACAATTGCCCTGGAGATAATTGAACAGTTGAAAGAAATACCCGGCGTACAGGGCGTACATATTATGGCTGTCGGCTGGGAAGAGATTGTCCCCAGAATTGTGGAAAAAGCTGGATTACTACCCCGACCTGTACTATAATGATTGCGCGAGAGGAGGCGATATGGCGGAAAAAATACTGCTGGTTGATGACGACCCCGATATCCTGGATGGATTGGGGATGATTCTTGAAGCACGTGGTTACCAGGTAGTCACCGCGGTGAACGGGGTAGAAGGACTGGCCAACCTTAAAGCTGACAAGCCTGACCTGATGATACTTGATTTACTCATGCCGAAGATGGATGGGTTTGCGGTGTTGAAAGAGCTTCAGGACCCGAGGTGGTCCAAGTATAGAGATGTGCCTATATTGGTTCTGACCTCGGTAAGGGAAGAAGCCAGCCGCCGCCGCTACGAACTGGAGACGGGTCTTGAACTCGGCGTGGATGATTACATAGAAAAACCTGCACAACCCGATATCCTGCTGAACCGCGTAGAAAAACTTTTAAATAAGAAGAGACCTTAGATAAAACTGCCTTCTCAATCAAGCCAGGGCGGAAGGAGTTAATGAAATGGAAAAGAAACTCAGAATTCTGATTGTTGACGATGATATTGATTTCGTGGAGTATGCAAAGACGGTTCTGGAGAGTAAGCCATACGAGACAATTGTCGCCCGTGAAGGAGCGGAAGGGCTGAAGAAGGCACTAGAAGAAAAACCGGACTTGATTCTACTCGACGTAATTATGCCGGTCAAGGACGGTTTTACGGCCGCCGAGCAACTTAAGAAAGACCCTCGCCTCAAGAGCATTCCAGTTGTAATGCTGACGTCTTTTTCATCGCGGCGTCAGGATACAGCCATCCCGGTGAGCCGCGGTTACATGCTTGAAACCGAGGACTACATAGAAAAACCAGTAAGTCCAAAGGAGTTGCTGGCGAGAATTGAGGCCTGTTTGGCTAAAAAGAAATGACTTTCTTATGTTTTTATGCAGAGAGTATCAGATGCTCTTATTATTGCTATTCACAAAAGGCCACCTTCGGCCCCTCAGGAGTACCTGCTCGTAATCCCTTAGACGGGAGCCGATAATACGGGCAAGTCCATTGAAGACCCTGTAGCCCACGTAGTAGTCTTTATCCGATAAAGCCATGAGTTCGCTCCCACTGATACATACCACAACTGAAGGCGCTCCGGCAATGGCGGATAGAAAATAGTAGTGGGGAGCAACCAGGGCTGACCATCCTAGAACACCGCCCATCGTTACTATGTCTACCACAAGTGTTTGTTTTCCCAGTTCAGCCTCCGGAGAAACCCCGGCAACAAGGTCTACACGCCCCTCTTTGAGCACATAGAGATTATCAGCATGTTCACCTGTCTGGAACAGAACCTCACCGGACTGAAGAGTTTTCTCGCGTGACGATGGCAGGGAGGCTATTCTCTCCAGGTGCTCATCTTCCAGACCAAGAAACACCTCCGACCGCTTTAGTGCATTTACAATACTAATACGCTCGTTATCCACTACCAGGCAACACCTCCTCCGAATAACTTTAGCATATATCCACCCCTTTTCAAACAGCCCCAGCAACTCCGGCAGAAATGGCTGAAGCCGCCTTGAACACACCCGGTCAGTGGCTTCCCATGCCGTTTTGAGCGCCGCTATCACTTCCAGCCCGTAGAGTCGGGGACGGCCGCTCTTCTTCTTGCCCGCTGGCTTCGCACGCCTGTTCAGCAGCCTGATAGCCGCCTTCCTGTGCAAGCCGGTGTTGGCCACGAACTCATCAAGTATCCGTGTCTTGACCTTATGAGTCAACGCGGGGGGCTTGACTTATCGGAGACTTTAGTATACTCTAGTAGACAAAATTGCATAATAGCCCCAGCCTGAGATAGGAATGGAGGAATTGCCGGGTGGCGGAACTAATGACCCTTGAAGAAGTCGCTAATTATCTGCGGGTCACCGAAAAGACTATATATCGCTTATTGGACAAACGGGGTATTCCAGCAACCAGGGTAGGCCACCAATGGAGATTCGACAAAACTTTTATTGACGCGTGGCTATTCCAGAGTTCGATGGAGACAGAGGCTCATGTTCTTGTTATTGACGACGATGATACAATTTGTTCCCTCTTTAAAGACACGCTTGAAGATGCAGGTCATAAAGTAACGACTGTCAATAACTCTTCAGAAGGGTTGGAATTGGTCAAAAAGGGTGATTACGATCTGGTTTTCCTTGACTTGAAGATGCCAGGAATGGATGGTGCTGAACTATTTAGACAAATACGAGCTGCCAAACCTGAAACACCAGTTACGGTAGTCACTGGTTTTCCCGAGAGCGATTTGATGATGAGAGCTCTTGAGCATGGCCCCCTAGGAGTCATGAAGAAACCTTTCAAAGGGTCTGATGTCCTGACTACCGTTAGAAATTATCTTCGTCTGAGTACAAGAACTAAATAACTATAGATAATATTTTACTAAGGAGGTTGACCAATGGGAACTCAGGTATTACAGGAGCTAATCAAGAAAATCTTCAGCGACGAGGAAAGCAGAACCCAATTCATAGCTAACCCGGATAGCGTCCTCTCCAAGTTCCCACTTACCGAGGACGAAAAGAAGGCGGTATTGACTACACACGGGAGGTTGGGACTGGTGACCTCAGGTTCTGCACAACTAGAAGCAGCTATCGAACCTATGCTCTGGTGGAATGCTCCGACGCCATAGAATCTCACCGCTGTACCGTCATGTGGCGAGAGGGATTGGCTAAGCTTCTCCGAGAAGAAATCGAGGCACTTCTGGCTCTGTTGTCTAACACTGCCGGCTTATACGATATGGTCAAAGAGCCTTTGAGCAAAGTCAGGGGTGATTCAGTTTCTGATACGGCGCAAGGCCGGGCGTGGTTCTTTTTACCTCTAATGGTATGCGAGGCTATCTGCGGGCGCTACGAGCATGCGCTTCCTGCAGCTGCAGGGCTTGCATTGTTGAAGGCTGCGGCAGAGGTGTTCGATGATATTGAAGATGCCGACTCTACCGAGTCACTGTCATCTAGATATGGTCCCGCTCAAGCCATAAATGCAGGCAGTGCTCTCTTAATCCTGGCGGAGAGAGCATTTACTCGACTCAACGATAGGGGTGTAGATAGTCATATTGTTGTACGCGTTATAGACGTGGTGAACTCATACTATACTACCGCCTGTGCAGGGCAGCATCTGGACCTGTCTCTCATTCCGGCAGAGGCTGTTTCAGAAGATGTGTATCTAAAAGTCATAGCAATGAAGTCAGCCTCTGCAGTAGCATGTGCCTGTTATACAGGAGCATTGCTTGCAAAGGCAAATCAAGAATTGATTGACCTATTCACCATGTTCGGTCACAATCTGGGAATGGCGTCTCAAATAGCTAATGATATCAAAGGCGTTACTCAACTGACTGATATCGTGAAACGTAAGATAACTCTGCCTGCAATCTATGCCTTAGCTCAAACAGATGGTGAGACTCATAGTCTCTTAGACACGGTATTCTGTAAACGTGCCAGTGAATTTGCGCCTGTTCCCGCTCAAATCAGGGAATTGCTGTTCCGTTCCGGTGCTATCCAGTACGCGACAATTAAGATGGAGCTTTATCAACAGCAGGCACTGGATAATCTCATTGAAGCAGAACGTGATGGTGTTAAAGTGGACCAACTGAAGCCGTTGTTAGAATGATTAGGACGAAGTGCACATGAGTCCACGCGGTAGCATGGAGCGTAGACAGTTATTATTATCCTTATTTGGCTTATGCATTCTGCTTGTTTCCCTGACCTTCTTTGCCCTGAGCGTAAATAAGCCCTATATGGGGATTGAGCTTTCTAAAGGTGAGCAAGGTTGGGTAGTCGGAACTGTGGATGCCACTGGACTGGCGGTATCATACGGCGTGACTATAGGAGATAAGCCAGTAGAAATTAACGGGCAGCCAGCTCAAATATTCCTGGCGAGATATGATAAAGTTGGCACAATTTGGGGACCGCTGATTAAAGAATTGACCGTTATCAATGACCGGGGACAAACAAAATCGGTCGCCCTCGAAAGAAGTTCACAACCCATCGAATCAATAATAGAGCTGGCAACGTGGTTCGTTGTTTGTGTGGTATTCTGGATAATAGGGTCTTACGTTTTTTTCCGACGGCCACAAAAAATAGCCGCACTTTTGCTGTACCTGTGTGGGCTTGTCTTAGGACTAGCCTTCAGTGCGAACAACGCTGCAACGAGAGCAATTCCCATGGCACTCTACCTCGAGGTAGCATCGTCTCTAATCGGCCCATGGCTGCTAATGCACTTTTTCCTTGTTCTGCCGGAGGAACGGAACTCGCTCCGTAATAACCCTCGAGTGTACTTCATCTATCTTCCGGCAGTGATAACACTCGTACTTTTCCCTTTAATTGGCTATGCCGATGGGCAACCAGTGCTGTGGTTTCGTTCTTTGAGATTGTTCGAATACGGGGTGGGATTTGTAGCAGCGGCTGGCGTAGCAATCTACAATTACGCGAGAGCCACCTCTGTCAGAACAAAACAACAGATGAAGATTGTGCTAATTAGCTGTCTAGCCGCTCTAGTTCCTATCCTGGTTCTTAATGTACTTCCACAAGCTATATTCGGTCAAGGACAAACCGTCATCCCGGCTGGATTCAGTATTTTGTTCATCATATTCATGCCCATCGGGATGGGGTATTCCATTGTTACTCAGAAACTAATGGACATCGATGTAGTCATAAGGAGGACCGTAATCTATGGTCTGATTACAGTGATAATGGCGGCTATTCTGTCGGCCGCTATTTTTCTGGCTAACAACTTCCAAGGGTCTATAGGCCCACCCCAGCGAATCATTATGGTTTTAGTCCTTGGTGGCTTAACTACAGCTCTTTTCGGCCCGACAAAAAAGGGGATTGAGACCCTGGTAGACAAGTACTTTTATAAAGACAGATTCGATTATCGCCAGATAATTCAGAGCCTGAATACGTCATTGAATTCTGTTAAGGACTTTTCGGACATATCGCGCCTCATAGTTGGCACTGTGGTTCAAACGTTGAACTTGGGTGGTGGTTGTCTGTTTGTTAAAACTCAGTCTGGTCCATTTGAGGTAAGCGCAGCACAAGGTGTTTTGGTTGGCTCGGGTATTTATGAAAAATTATTAAACTTAATATCGCAACGTAGTAGCAATATTGAGTTCCCCAATTCAGCCCCAAACGTTGGGCTTGATTTAGCGTTTTTGATCCCTCTTATAGCTGGGGAGAAAGAGGTTGGGATTCTCGGCTTGACACAAAAGAACTCAAGACAACAATTCTCATCAAACGACTTATTTTTACTCCAGGGCGTAGCTTCTGTGGCTGCGATGTCAATACGCAGTGCCATGCTGATTCGCGATGTCAACATGCGGGACACATTTGTTTCGATTGCG
>Ga0315284_10005482_pt1 | contig 18026 bp, 17 predicted proteins | sample YL17G09_16_MG_FD_203696 | JGI IMG/M metagenome (GOLD analysis project Ga0315284, IMG submission 203696) | Sediment microbial communities from Yellowstone Lake, YNP, Wyoming, USA - YL17G09_16 | ecosystem: Environmental > Aquatic > Freshwater > Lake > Sediment | place: USA: Wyoming | collected...
TTTTGATAGGTTGGGAAAGAGGGCGAGTGCCCGGTCAAACATGATAATGGCTTCCTGATATCTGCCAAGATCATAGAGTTCGATGCCCTGTCGCAACAATGCCTCAGCATCACTCTTATTCATGAATTTCTTACCTCACTGTAGATAGCATTTGATATTCAGGTATTTTCCGCACGGGTAGCTCACGTATACAGGTTTAAATAAGCGGCATATACCCTTTCTGGTACTAATGTATGTATATCAATATTTATCAATGCTATTTATATACTATAATTTTGGTCGCCATGATCTTAGAATCCGGCAACAAGTAAGCTCTACTCCAATACCTGGAAAAAACTTTTTGACACAATTCACTTCCAATTACTATATTTTTTTAAGGGGAGCGAAAAGCGAAGGCGTATGGGATTCCTTCCGCCGCTATCTACCTAAAAAATTATGCTGCACCAGCACTTTCATAGAGCAGGGTGATGTAACGTGGAGAGAACAGACACAGGAATGGAAGCAGTATGAGGAGAAGAATAACGCCGGTGTAGGGGATTACCATGTTGATTACCAGGCAGATTATTACAATATTAACGAGAGTGATTAGTATCATGAGCAGTGCAATAATGTAAGTCATCCACCCAATCTTGCCAATATGAGTAAAGATAACCCCGAAATTGAACGCTTCCCCAATACTATCTGTACGGGCAAAACGCACACCAGCTGTCATGATGATCAACCAGGTTATGATAGCGACGATGATAAGGATTATCGCTCCTAAAAGCACGGCAATAACGAAACCCCCTATTGTACTGGGACTCACGGAAGACCTTATCATATCTGCACTTCCGAAAAGTACAAAACAAAGGATGAGAACCGGTATCGAGTAGATTAAACCTACGATGAAAAGTTTGATTCCGTCAATAAACATGCTGCCCCAGTTATCTAATTGCGGGGATGGATTTGCACCACGAAAAATCCGTAATACATAACCCAGATAGAGCGGGAAAATGATGCAGCTGAAAATAAGCAGTATCCACGTGTCCCATTTGCCGACGAGACCCTCTTTCGCATAGCCAAATGAATCTTCGATAATTTTACTACTATCCACTCTGCTCACCTTTTAATAACGAAATTATTATTTACCCTTGGGTATTCCTATATAAAAACCTATATAAAAAACAGCAGGTCACCGTATTATTAAAAAGGGATTTTTTAAAGGGTGTATCAGTCCTGCATGGCAGGGTACCATCGTAATACAAAGATGAGAAATACAAAGGCAATCAAATATTCCCCTTATGACGTATAATAATGATTATTTGAAAGCAATTCTCAATGATATAATTATTAATGTTTATGGTAAAAATCCCATTATTTTATTAAATCTTTGGGATGACAAAGGAGAGAAAAATTATATTGATTTTTTGCATTTTCAATATGAAAATATACTGATAGATTTTAATAAAATTTTTAATGGTAATTTTACTAGTAAACGGGTTCTCGAGATAAGTTCATTTTTAGGTGTTGTGGATATTGCTTTAGCAAAAATCGGGTTTGAAGTATATACGTATGATATCCCGGAATTTCAAAAAAATTGTAAATTGAACGAATTATATTCAAAATTTAATGTTCATCCGTCTTCCGGGTATTTAAAAGACGTTTGGCAAAACGGATTGCCTTATCCTGATAATCATTTCGACGCAGTTATTTTATCAGAAGTGATTGAACATTTCAATTTTAATCCTTTACCCGTTCTTCAAGAGATTAATCGAATCCTGAAAAAGGATGGAATTTTATATATTACGACACCCAATCAAGTAAATTTAATAAACAGGATTAAAATTATTTTAGGGCGTTCCATAAGAAATTCCATTAGTGATTCTGTTACGCAATTGGATCAAACAAATCCGTCCATCTGTGGTATTCACTGGAGAGAATATACCTTGGAAGAGTTAATTCAGTTATTAGAGATTACGGGATTCGCTATAACGACGTCTACATATTCCCACATGGCCAAAAAACACACCTCTCCATTCATTAAAAAAATTTTTTATGCAACCAGCAGTTTGTTGTGCCCCAAACTTGCGGATTCAATAACGCTCATCTCTAAAAAGAAAGAATACAGGCCTTTAAAATTCTGGTTTAATGTCGAATACATAAAATATATAAAAATGTAATCGACGTCAGGTCAGAATTCTCAGACATAATCGTAGGGGACTTTCCCGGGACTCTATGTCCTTTGCATGATTACGGATTCCGGGCACAATCCCCCAATCAGGAAAAAGGGTCTGTGAAAAGAAGTAAGATGATCAGAGAAAGAATTAAAGGAATTTTAGCAAAAACTTCTTAAAGATTTGAACTTTATAATTCAAGCCTATGCCGAGATTTGAACTCGGGACTTCCTCCTTACCAAGGAGGCACACTGCCAGGCTGTGTCACATAGGCTCTCTATTTGTTACGACTGCCCATCTACCGTCATCCTTACCAGGACACGCTGTGCCACTAAGCTACTGAGGCAGATTGCCTAACTACGTTGTTAGTAATCCCTATAAAACATTGCGGAACTTTAGAATTAGTACAGGTCTTTTTTAAGAGAAAACGATGTTCTCCCGCGATTTGGAAGTTATGCAGGATTGAGCGCATTGAGCGCATTGAGCGCTTGGATGCTTTTGAGTACTCCTTCAAATGTTGCTACCTCAATCACCGGCATTACCTTGTTTTTCTGTATTGCTTTCATCACCGGTTCAAAATCTATCGTACCTTCCCCGATAGCGACATGGGAATCTTCTTTACCATTGTTGTCATGCAGATGGTAATGCCGGGCAGGCAACCTGAGAAACTCTGCGAGACAGAAATTCAAGTGCGCATGACCTACATCCAGCGCGAATGGAGTATCTCCAATCAGGGAAAGCTCATCAGGAGTTTTTAAGAAGAAATAATCCCAGTTCCCCATATTTTCGATAAAATACGGTACAGAATATTCATTCGCAAGGCCGGAAAGATCTCTCATCGATGTCACCAGCTGCCCTTCTGCCTTTGTACGCTCCTCTGCCCATGCAAAATATCCCGGATGCACGACAACACCTGCATTTACCTCTGCGGCAATTAAAAAACACTGTTTTATCACTTCAACACTTGCCCGTCGTATCGGTTCAAGAAGACTTGCGATATTGGTTCCCCTGCAGGGCGCGTGGATGGAAAAATGAGTGGAATAACTCAGGAGCGGTTCGCTATTCTCCAGATAATGCAGGCCTTCATCCATAACCTCTATATTGTCTGAAATGGTGGAGATTTTATCAAGTGCGGTTGTAAGAGGTTCCTGGTGAAGACAAAATGTGGAAATACCGAACATGAAAGAGTGATCTACCTGAAAGCATTTTAAATGTATACGATATGATGAACCTGAAACGGGAACTTGTGAAAACCGGGAATTATTTTTTTCAACCGGGCCTCCATCACCGTGAAAAGGATCTCGACGTCTTCAAGGGTAAACCGTTTGCAGTATCATCCCACTTGCTATCGGTTTCTTTGGTTTTTGCTTCGAGCCAAAGAATGACGGTTCGCGCAAAACCGAGTAAGCAGAATAAAAAAAACAACTATGAAAATGTAATTCATTTCCCTGATGTCAGCATTCCTATACGTACTCTTATGTCATTTCCCGGTACATACTTTGAGATTGCATGGCGACGGGAAAAGAAATTGCAGACACACTCCATGAACTGGTAGATCGGGATTTTACTTTCATGCACATTTGCGGTACCCATGAGGCTGCCATAGCACGTACCGGACTGCGCAGCCTCCTTCCGGAACGGCTTAAAATCGTCATGGGTCCGGGTTGTCCGGTCTGTATTACACCCCAGGGAGAAATCGATGCAGCCTTAGATCTTGTGGACAAGGATTGTATTGTCACTACGTATGGCGATCTTCTCCGTGTCCCGGGATCAAAAGGGTCTCTGGAATCGAGCGGTGGTGACGTACGGGTTGTGCAGGGTGTTCACAAGGCAGTTGAAATTGCACGGAAGACCAATAAAGAAGTTGTTTTTATATCAGTCGGATTTGAGACCACCGCACCCACGGTAGCCGCAGCAATACTCACAAAACCTCCTAAAAATTTCTCCATACTTTCCTGCCATCGCATTGTTCCCCCGGCGATGAAATGGCTGCTTGAGCAGGGTGAAGCGAACCTGGATGGTTTCATGCTTCCCGGACATGTCTGCACGGTGACTGGATACGAAGATTATGAACAGTTTCCCGTCCCTCAGGTTGTAGCTGGCTTTGAACCAGAAGACATCCTGCTTGGTCTCCTCATGCTGGTGCGACAGGTTCGGGAAGGAACGCACAGGGTAGACAATGCCTACCCGCGTGCAGTCACCCGTGAAGGGAACCTTAAAGCCAAAAAGGTGATGTATGAGGTCTTTGAACCATGTGATGTCGAATGGCGTGGTTTCCCGGTGATTCCGGGTTCGGGATTACGGCTGAAGAAGGAGTTTGAACAGTACGATGCACAGAAAAAATTTGGTATAACCTTTAAACATATCACCAAACATACTGCCTGTATCTGCGATAAGGTCCTCAGGGGAATCGCCCAGCCTTCTGATTGCAAGCTGTTTTCGAAAGTCTGCCATCCGAGGACACCGGTCGGGCCCTGTATGGTCAGCCACGAAGGTGCCTGTAAAATCTGGCACATGTATCAGACGAAACAAATCTGAAATACTCCTTTTTCCCATAACTACGTCCACCAGCCTATCTGAAAGACGATCGGCTATCCTAAAAGGTCTACTAGGGTACTTTTTCAGGCTCTTAATCAAGATATTTCCTTCGGAAAACCCTGATAATTCGAGATCGCAAAAAATGTGACCGGTAATTCGCGATTTTCCGTGACCTGCCCGGATCCTGATTTTTTCCTTTTGCATAAACAAGGCTAAAATGGGGAGATTTGATCATACCCGAATGTATCTCCCTGCACCGATCCCAAAAATCCCGATCCCCAAAAACCATCGTTTCCCCATTCCACGGACTCCTGGCCATAAAAGCGGAGATCCGCCTCTCAAAAGGTGCTATTAGCGGTTATTTCCAGCTGCAATAAAGCCCCGATAACCGAACGGGCAGAGAACCGTGGGATCCCCGAAACAATAGTGCTGGTTTTTCCCGAATAAGGGCTAAAATGCCTTCCGGAACGGGAAAACGGAGCCGTAATTGGGGAGATCAGGGGGTATGTACCCATGACACTCCCAATAATGAAAACTGGAGAGATCACATAAGGGAACTGCTGCTCGAAAAAGCACCTTCCCCCATCCCTTGCATTTATATGGGTGGGAAAGAGAATAAGTAGGTAAAAACGTGCCTCGGTAGGGTAGTGGACATCCTAGAAGCCTCCGGAGCTTTTGACCCGGGTTCAAATCCCGGCCGAGGCGTTTGATTGTATGGCTTTTTTAATAAAACACTGCTGGTGAATAAAAAATACAATCTGGGAATAGTATAAAAAAACCTTAACCATGTCCGGTTACTTTTAAGGCAGCATGGAGAACCAATCCTTGAGACTCATTACCTGTTTTCTCTCCTTTTCCACCAGAAAGTACAATCTTGCTTTTAAGCACTTTCGCGCCGCTCAGACCTGAGCCTTATCCATGCCAGAGTGGGAGCTACCCGGTGCTATGTTGATCGAACTCCGCAAAGGGATGACGCTCCATCCAGGCACCTTTAACGCGGTGATCGCACCTGAGAAGGTGATAGTCTCCGCACTCAACATCAACACGGATCTCCAGCGTTTCCTCTTCCTGTACGTGAGCGGCAACTACTCGCGCCTCCTTTCATCGTTCAACCGGTCATCCAGGAACTTCGAGGTCCGCAGGGCATTCACGGCTCACCAGCTCTTCACGATACTGAAAGAGGCGAGCCACACGGTTGTACTCCTTGAGCACGATCCGACACTCTTTGATGGGGCAGAGAATATGCTACCGCAGATTGCGGGAATGCTCAAAGAAATCGGTCGCGAATCGCTCGTGATCCTGTATACTCCCTCCATCGACCGCTCGTTCTCTGTATTGATGCGGCAGGCCGACCACATCATCGAGATCACACCAGCTGACGATATAAGCGGTACTACCCTGTATCGCAGCTCCCGCTCACTTCGTAATGGCGGGGTTCTCCCGTATGCTCAGCAGACCCTGGAGGTATCGTAATGGGAAGGAGTTTTGAGAGCGTCCGGCAAGGGGTGAAAAGCATTGCAGACCGCTGGGCCCGGTCATCACGGGCACTTAAAAAGGAGGATCAGCAGTACGGTGAGAGACTGGTAGAACTGGCAAAGAAACATTCGAGCGAAGCGTTCATTGCCTGTAACGATCCGCTCGAAGCTGCGGTCTTCTCGGCACTCGTTGAGACAATCAAACGCCAGGACCAGATCGAATCGCTCTTGAGGGAAGATGTGGATCGTTGACTCGGCGTACCGGGATGGAGGAATTGATCTCTGGACAAAGGATGGGACGGTAATAAAAGTCCATCACGATTACAATCCGCCCTTTCTCATCCACTTCCACGACCGACCTGCTCATCACGAGATGATCGATGCCCTTGAAGAGCGGTACGGTGCAGAGGAGTGCACAATACGTACCATCTTTGGGGATCTTCCGGGTTACTCAGTATATGCAGGCCGTGATGTTGCCGAAGCAATTGAACAGCAGGCAATATTTGATGTGCAGCTCTTCAATGTTGATGTACGCCGGGACCAGCGCTTCATGGCAGAGAAGAGGATCTTCCCCTGCAGTGCAGAGAATGATTCGAGATTTTCTCCGGAATTCTCGCACGATCTGAATAGTGTGGAGATCAACATTCACGACAATCCTGCACTATCAGTACTCTGCTCTGATGTTGAGGTGATTCACGAATGTACAGAGCAGCTGACCGGCCAGACAAAGAACGTGCTGGCAGATCTCTTTGTACTCGTAATGTCGATCGACCCGGATGTAATCCTCATGCCGGATGCCGATACCTGGATGCCCAGGATTCAGAAGGAGGCACAAAAACACGGGCTTACTATGCCCTTCTCACGGAACGGGAAGTACCGGCAGATGGATGCCCGTTCGTACTGGAGTTACGGAAGGATGGAGCACAAAGAATCCGCCCTCATTCCGGACGGGCGTATCCTGATCGACACTGAACAGTCGTTCGTATACCAGGAAGGCGGGCTTGAGGGGGTGCTCATGGCCGCACGACTCTCCGGACTCCCGCCGAACCTTGCATCCCGTTTTACACCGGGCACCCTCATCAGCAGTTATGAAGTCTATGAAGCAGTGAAGCAGGGTATTGCCGTCCCGTTCCGGAAGAGCGACCCGGAGATGATCCGGCATATCTCCCGGCTTCAGGCTGCGGACCGGGGCGGGATGATGTTCCAGCCGGTACCAGGTATCTACGAAAACGTGGAGGAGATTGATTTCACCTCACTATATCCTTCGATTATCGTTCAGTCCAATCTGTCACCCGAGACGATTGAGCACCCGGAACGTGCGGGTTTTCTCCCAGCAGCACTTAAACCTCTTCTTGAACTACGTATCACCACCAAACGGTTGAAGAAAACAAATTCCCGGTTCGCTGGTATTGATTCAATCCTGAAATGGATGCTTGTCACCTGTTTTGGGTATACGGGCTACAAGAACGCGAAGTTCGGGAGGATCGAAGTGCATGAAGGAATCACGGGACGGTCCAGAGATATCCTGATCCGCACGAAAGATATTGCAGAGGAAATGGGGTTTACGGTGCTGCACGGGATCGTGGACTGTCTCTGGGTTCAGGGTTCTCCGGTCGCTCTGCTGAAACAATCGGTCGAGAACGAGATTGGAATTCCCACTGAGATCGAACACTTCAACTGGATTGTTTTTCAGCCAATGAATGACGGCTTTGGGGCATACAACCGGTACTTCGGCAGGCTATCTGATGGAAGCGTAAAGGTCCGGGGGATCGCAGCACGGCGATACGATACCCCGGAGTTCGTCCGCTCGATGCAGAGCCGGATGCTTGAGGTCATGGCGAGTGCCGCAAGCATCGCAGAGCTCGAAGACAAAAAAGAAGAGATCAGGACTATTTTCCGGGAGATGGTAACAAGCCTTCCTGTAGCGGATCCGAAGGCGATGGTGATCAACCGCCGGATAAGCCGGCTCACCTATGTTCACCGGTGCATAGAAGGTGCGGCAGTCCATGCATACCGGAAGCATGGCGTCGGGATTGCACCGGGCATGAAGATCCGGTACGTAGTGACAGATGCACGGAGATACCAGGTTGAGCCCGAATGGAACGCCACGGCTTTTGATCTTCACTATTACCGTAACCTGCTGGAAAAAGCGTGGGATGAAATAGCGTTTGCATTTCGAACATTCCCTGTAGAGAAAAATACACAAAAACAGGAATTGTGTGATGCTTTGTAAAGCGACCATCTGCGAGTAACATTCATTGCCTTGGCAAACGCTCATCCGTATAAGGAATGATGAGGGATGCTGTTTTCACCGGGAAGTAGTGAGATCGATAAAGAAGCGCTTGCCCTGCATGCGAAACACCATGGAAAACTGGAGATCCGCTCAAAGGTTCCGCTTAAGAATAAACACGATCTCTCCTTGGCGTACACTCCGGGTGTGGCTGAAGTGTGCCGGGAAATTGCAAAAGATAAGAATCTTGCATACAAGTATACCATGAAGGCGAACACGATTGCGATCGTTACTGATGGTTCAGCCGTTCTTGGTCTTGGCAACATCGGGGGATATGCGGCGATCCCTGTCATGGAGGGAAAAGCGATCCTGTTCAAGGAGTTTGCAGACATCGATGCGTTTCCCATTTGTTTTGAAAATTATGAAACGGATTTTACCGACCAGGTAAAAAATATCGCGCCGGTTTTTGGAGGTATCAATCTTGAGGATATCGCTGCACCCAAATGTTTTGAGGTTGAAGATGCCCTGCAGGATATTGGTATTCCGGTGATGCATGATGATCAGCACGGAACAGCAGTTGTTGTTCTTGCAGCACTACTCAATGCCTGCAAAGTAACCGGAAAAACGTATGAGAACCTGAATATTGTAATATGCGGAGCCGGAGCTGCCGGTTATGCAATCACCCGGTTACTCAAATGTATCGGATATGATCCCAATGTCTGTACTGCAGTACACGAGATTATCGTATGTGATACGCAGGGGATTATTTTCCGGGGACGGGAAGGATTGTACAAAAACAAGTATAAGTTTATTATTGCAGAGGAAACAAATCGCCTGTCGCGTGAGGGAACACTTGCAGATGCAATGCGAGGAGCAGATGTCTTTATTGGCGTCTCTGGACCGGGAATTGTCACAGAAGAGATGATCCGGTCGATGAACAAGGATCCGATTGTGTTTGCAATGGCAAACCCGGTACCGGAAATCTGGCCTGATGCAGCGATGAATGCCGGAGCGGTTGTCGTTGGGACCGGGCGAAGTGATTTCCTTAACCAGATCAATAACGTGCTCGCATTCCCGGGCATTTTCCGAGGGGCCCTCGATGCCCGTGCAACACGAATTACCGATGAGATGAAGATTGCAGCAGCGCATGCGATTGCAGATTATATCAAAAAACCCCAGAGGGATCGCATCCTGCCAAATATTCTTGACAGGGAAGTTACCCAGGCAGTAGCAAAAGCTGTGGCAAAGGCTGCGGAGAAGTGCGGCTGCAGCAGAAAAATATGAAAAAAACTCTCCGTTTTTAATGGATTTCGTGCTCGTAACGTTGTGCGGCCTCTGCACCTTTCAGACAGAAATCATGATAGGTGAGTCCGAGCTCCTGGGTGACCGGACATTTCCTGCAGGTGCAGCCCGTGTCTTCTGAAATACAAAGCATACTTTTTCCAGCAATGCAGTAAAGCAACTCGTGATTTTCCCGTGCGCAGCGGTTGTAAGAAGGACAGGCCGGGCAGATGCATATTGCCCGTTTTTCATTGGTTATTTGCTTGCGTTCTTTCGCATTTTTTTCCCAGGACATGTTCAGCCATTGTTCAAATGCATCCATGCAGACACCTTTTTGCTGTGATCAGCTCATCCATAGCCCGTGATGTCATAATTTATTGTCGTAGAATTCTTTGCACATTCTTTTCCGTGGATGAGTACTTCATCGACCATTTTTTTTAACAGCGCGGGATAGATTGCCCCTACCATTTCCTGAACAGGTTTACCATCACAGAAAAATTTGAACGTGGGTGTGCTCCGGACACCGTAGCGTTCGGCCGTCCACTGGTTTGTCATAATGTTTATTCGGACAAAGACGACAGAATCCCTGTACTCTTCCGCGTAATTCTTAAAATAGGGCTCCATCTGGTGACAGAATGCACATGTGGGACTGTAGAACATGACCGCTACGGGTTTTTTTCCTCTCTCTACGGTTTTTTCCCAGCTGAGGTCATCGGCTTCAACCAGCGGTTCTTCTGCCATCAGGTTCCCTCTCAGCCAGACATTAGAGGATGCTGCTTTTATAGTTTGTCCTGCACGCAGCATACGATTCTTATCTGGTAATGAATATATTTTCGAGCCATCCTGCCTATTTATTGCATAGGGAAAGCAAATCAAGATCGATAACAGGGGTGTGAAAAGGCAATGCTGATGCGGATTGGCGGGAATGACGTGGAGGGGGTCGATGCACGCTGGATTGAGGTGAAGAACCCGGCAACCAGCGAGCTGATCGATAGGGTACCTGCTGGGACAAAAGAGGATGTGTCGCGTGCAGCAGATGCTGCTGATGCGGCTTTTGATGCATGGGCAAAAAAGTCCATGCGTGACCGTGGGATGGTTCTTTACCATGCGGCTCAAAAGGTGAGGGACCAGCATAAGGATCTTGCACGGCTCCTTACCCTGGAACAGGGCAAACCGATAAGGGAATCACTCGATGAAGTGCGGGGGTATGCAAACATACTTGAATTCTATGCCGGTATTTCTGCCCGGCAGAATGGTGAAGCAATCAGGCTTGGGTCGAGCGGTGATTGCATTGTTGTGCGCCAACCTCTCGGCGTATGCGGAGCGATCATTCCCTGGAATATGCCGGTAATTATCATGGGCTGGAAAATTGGCCCTGCCCTTCTCGCGGGAAACACGATGGTGCTGAAACCTGCATCCTCAACACCGCTGACAAACCTGCGGCTTGCACAGATTCTTGATGGAGCCGGCCTACCCCCGGGGGCGCTCAACATTGTTACCGGCAGTGGTGAATCAGTAGGTACAGCTATCGTGAAGCACCCCACAATACGCAAACTGTCATTCACCGGTGACTGCGCAACCGGCAGTAAGATACGGGAGATGGCAGGTGCCCATCTCAAAGATCTCACGCTGGAACTCGGGGGTTCGGATCCGATGATTGTTATGCCTGATGCCGCAATTGACAAGGCAGTCGAGGGAGCACTCCGGGGCAGGTTTTACAACGCAGGACAGACCTGCACTGCAGTTAAGCGCCTCTATGTTCATGAAAAAATTTCATCGGTTTTCATTCAGAAATTAAAAGAACGTGTAGATGCTCTGTCTGTTGGAAACGGACTGGGGTCCAGGATCGATATGGGTCCGATGAATAGTGCAGAGCAGCGCGAGAAAATCTCGCAGATAGTTGAAGAAACCCGGGAGAACAAGGAGGGAACAATCCTCTCCGGAGGAGGTACCCTGAAAGGAACCGCATATGAGCTGGGATATTTCTATCGTCCAACACTGGTCAGCAATGTCGTTCCGGACTCGCAGCTCGTAACTAGTGAAATTTTTGGCCCGGTACTGCCGGTAATGACTGTGCCAGATCTTGACACCGCTATCCATGAGGCAAATAATACCCGGTATGGTCTGGGAGCTTCGATCTGGACAAAAGATCTCGCCACAACAAAACGGGTATTTGATGAGGTGAGAGCCGGTATCATATGGGTAAACCGTCATCTTACCGTGCCCCCCGAAATACCCTTTGGGGGAATGAACGAGAGCGGGATCGGACGAGAGAACGGTCAGCACGCTCTTGACAGTTATTCTCAGACCAAAACCCTGTTTCTTGGCTGGTAAATTAATTATTTTCTTTTTAGCAGCATTGCACAGCCAACCAGGATATATGCAACGATAATCATGGTAGGCGAGAGCGGAGATTTCTGCGTAGTGGTGAGAGGAGTGGGTGGGGTTGTCGTGATTGGAATTATTGTTTGGACAGTCGTTTCTGGTGACGGTGTTTTTGCTGTGGTTGGTTGTTTTGTGACAATGTTGAATGTAGTTGATCCGGTTACGTCAATCGTCTCACCGGATACCTGCACAACGTATTCATCCGGTTTGAATGTCGATGCATCGACATCGAAAGACCAGCGGTTTAGCCCGTTTGTTCCCGGCTCAACTTTCACAGTTCCTGCCGATCCGGAGAATTCAGCACTTTGCACTTTCTGTGTTGGTTTGAAGGAAGATGAGATAATTTCGATCATCAGGTTGTTTCCCACAGCAATGTTAGTTGAACCATGAATGGTAAACTTGTCACCAACTGCATGATCCCCAATCGGATTGATAAATGCGGTCGGATTTCCTATAATAAATGAGGTAGTGGCAAACGTGTCATCGAGATTCTGACTGTTGATTGCCTGCATCAAAGCATTGGCACCATCAGGCTTTTGGAGGCTTCCCGTGCCAGTAAGCTGAAAGATGGAAGTACCAGATCCTAGCTGGCGGTTGATCACACTGCCCGTCGAACCATCATAGTAAATATCGAACACTCCATTCATCATCGGATGTTGGACCAGGACAAAGTACTGACCTGGCGCCAGGGATTGGGTGTCAGCTGATTTGAGTTCGTACTCGTAGGTGTTATCCGCATTTGTGTATACAGTCGTGATCTTCACATAATTGTACCCGATCAACCAGACCTGTAAACCGGCACTCGGGTGACCTGTTGCAATTCCATGAATATACACTGGATCTCCGTTTGCGATTGTCGGTGCTCCGGCAAACGAACTGCCGGGAGATAAAGAGATGGCTGACAGGGGCGGAATGATGAGAAATGCACACAGGAGCATGAGGAATACAGGGTTTCGAAGAGAAGGTATGATCATACTACTCAGCTCGTATGGGGTTTGAACATTTATGAAGGTGTGTGGCAGGATGATCTATCTACATTTGTCGCCATTCATCTCAAAACTGCCAGGATAGTGCTTTCCATGATTGTTCTGTGTCTTTTGTAATAGTTTTGACGTGACAGCGTTTCATGGATTCCATAACCATTCGGTCATGGTTTTGGGTAAAGAACAAGTGAGTGGGAGGAGTAAGCCTCCTTCTGTTTTAGCGGCATTCAGCTATGCGTCATACCCGGACAGATACCGAGCGATCCAATGGTCCTGTTCTGACTTGCACCCGCAGGGGTTCGCCGTTTCACCGATTCCTGTTTGTTAACGCTCAGCGAGTTATCACACATTCCGTGTGCACTTGACGGTAAAACCGTCTCTATCGCTTCATGACTGAAAACAGGCCGTGTCGTTTCTGTGCCATTGCCGTGACTCTCGCCACCCGTACTTGTGTACGGCTGCGTGCCCGGTGGGTGGGGGGACTTTCCTCAGCAGCCAAAATGGCCACCGTCGGCCGCTCTCTCCCTCTCCTGTAGTACTTTGAGTTTTCAGAAGATAAGCACAGCGCTCGGGGCAGGATTATCCTTTAAAAAAAGTGGCTTGTTCGAGCTCTTTTTAAAATGTTCAATAATACCTGAACTCTCATCAGGTTTTTCCCCCCGCCGCTTTTGTCTCTCCCTTAGTATGCTACCACCCTTTAACCGGTTCTACTTATCATTCTTACATCACCAGGGTGGTAATAGGGGGTGGTACTTTCCTCTCTTTCATCCTACCTGGGCTTTTTATTTCATTGCTTTAACAAAGTAATTCTCCAGACTCCTTGTTCGAAAGATTGTTAAATAAGGTGCACTAAAGACAGTCTCAAAGATAAGGGGGAGATGTGATTGAACCTGCTCAATACAGATGAGGGTGAGATGGCGGTACGACTTGCACGCGGTGCGATTGAGTATTCTATTGCAAAAAAGCCAAAACCCCTCCTCGCCCTGACACCTGTTTTTGGGGATAAGCGCGGGATTTTTGTCACACTTACTCTAGCGGGAGAACTTCGCGGGTGTATCGGCTTTCCATATCCGGTTATGCCTCTCGGAGATGCAATCGAGGATGCCGCCGTCGCAGCTGCAACCGGAGATCCTCGGTTTCCCCCGGTTCGAAAAGAAGAACTGGCATCCATCAGACTCGAAGTTACGATCCTGACTGTCCCCATTCCGGTTATCGGAGAACCTGGCAAACGCCCGGAAAAAGTTGAGGTCGGCAGGCATGGCCTGATAGTGCGGGGCAGGGGAACGAGCGGCCTCCTGCTTCCCCAGGTTGCTACTGAGTATGGCTGGGATAGTACGACATTTCTCGATCACACCTGTATCAAAGCCGGGCTCCCCGAACGAAGCTGGACCTATGCAAATGTTGAGGTGCTCACGTTTGAAGGGCAGATCTTCACTGAACCGAGCTGAGAGCAACCGTTTAACCTGAATACCGCACATATAAGGGGACAACACGGGTGCAAAAATGGCAATTGCTTTTGAGAGTTTGTATAGCGATATCCACGGACGCAACGGAAAACTGACGGTCGGTAAAAAGACGATAAAAACTCCTGCGCTTCTCCCGGTTATCAACCCCCACCTCCAGCTCGTAACGCCAAAAGAGATTCAGTCGATGGGAGTTGAGGCACTGATCACGAACGCCTACATTTTTTCCCAGAGCAAACAGTACCGGGAACGCGCCCTTACAGAAGGACTGCACAAGGTGCTGGATTTTGATGGTGTCATAATGACTGATTCCGGTTCATTCCAGCTCTCGGTCTATGGGCAGGTCTCCACTACCAATACCGAAACCCTCTCCTTCCAGCGTGATATCGGGAGTGATATCTGGGTGCCGCTGGACATCCCGACATCCCCTGCATCTGACCGTGACACAACCGAGCGGGAACTCGCCATAACCATGCAGCGCCTGGCAGAAGCAAAAGAGGTCTTTGGCGGGGATGCACCTCTCGCTGGGCCGGTACAGGGTGGCTGCTTTACAGACCTTCGGGAACGGGCGGGTCGCGAAGTGACGGATCTCGGTTTTTCCTTTTGTCCGATAGGTGCGGTTGTCCCGCTCATGGAATCATACCGGTACCGGGATCTCGTGAGCGTGGTAATGGCAGCAAAACAGACGCTCTCACCTTCGGCATGTGTCCATCTTTTTGGCGCCGGTCACCCGGCAATGTTTGCCCTTGCCACTGCAATGGGCTGCGACCTTTTTGATTCTGCTGCCTATGCACTGTATGCAAAAGAGGGGCGGTATCTCACCACTCATGGCAGTTTCAAAATTGATGAGCTTGCAGATCTCCCCTGTGCATGCACGGTGTGCCGTTCGCATACCCTTGAAGAATTACGCACTGCACCTGATCGTGAGCGCCTGCTCGCACTCCACAACCTGTACGTGACACTCGCTGAGATCTCGCGGATTCGTCAGGCTATTTTTGACGGGACACTCTGGGAGCTGGTTGATGAACGATGCCGGGGTCACCCGCAACTCCTCGCTGGCTACCGGGCGCTCCTGAACAGAACCGTATCCCTGGAAAAATATGACCGGGTCTCTAAACGCCGGTTCTTCTACCGGGGAGATGAGAGCTGCAGCCGTACAGAAGTATTCCGTTACCAGCAGATGCTCTCCCGGCTTCATCTCGGAGAGAACGTCCTTGTTGCATTTGATGGTGGTATGCGTGACGAATTTAGCGATACCCTGTTATTCAAACCACCGTTTGGCCCGTATCCAAAAGAACTCAAAGAAACATTTCCCATCGGGCAGAGTGAAATACCCGAGTGGGACGATGCCATGGTAAGAAAAGGATGCAGGGGGATAAAATTACTTAGAGAGAGTCACCCGGACAGTCAGTTTGTTGTTTCCTGCAGTCCTTGCTGGGAACCGATTGTCCGTCAGGAACTTGGCGATATTGAGGTGCGCAATGACCAGGTTTGATATCAGGAAACGGGACGGACTTGCGCGAAACGGCATCTTCCAGTCTGATACCCTAACCCTGAAACTGCCGGCTGCTTTGGCAGTTGAAACACTCTTTCCGGATCTTGATACACGTGATGGGACTAACCTGCCTCTCTGTGCTCCATCGGCGCTGGTGAAACGCTATCCCCCCCACAATAACGGACAACCGGTCACCATCCACCCGCATCTTGACAATCCTGCTCACAGTGGCGATTGTGTGATGGTAGCAGACTGGCAGACGGCATTGTTAAATCCCAGGAATTATGTCGACTGGCTTATCGGACTCAAAGAAAAAACGCCGGTAGATACGGCATGGTATGCACCTGCATCCGGCTTGCCTTCGAATGTGCATATCCTGTGCTATTCAGGGTTTGACCTGTTTGATTTCCGGGCAGTTGATCTCAAATCCGCCCAGATGCGGTTTTGTATACCGGAAGGAGAGTATCCTGCCGATGCACTCGATAGTGGAATCTGTACCTGTGGCGGCTGCCGGGAGAAAAATCTGAAGATGCATAACCGGCAGGCACTTCTTCACGAGATTGCTCTCGTTACCCGGTTCATTGAAGAATCACAGCTGCGCGATCTGGTGGAGTCACGCTGCCGGTTGAATGCGGCACAGGTTGCCATCATGCGACATCTCGACAACCAGTACCAGTTCATGGAACGGCACATGCCTGTTGCCCGGAGTGGCGTGATGCGGGCAAACTCAGGAGAATCCCTGCAGCGGGCCGAAGTCCGGCGTTTTGCAGAACGGGTGATCACCCGGTATCTCCCGCCAAAAACAGATGTTGCAGTTCTCCTTCCCTGTTCGGCAAAAAAGCCCTACTCACTCTCGCAGAGCCACCGTAAATTCGGGCGGGCAATTGCAGGCCGCGCCCATGAACTGATCGTAACATCCCCGTTGGGGCTCGTTCCCCGTGAGCTTGAGTGCATCTATCCCGCAGGCCATTATGATGTACCCGTCACCGGTTACTGGGACGCAGAAGAATGTGCAGTGATTACAACTATCCTCACACATTACTTCGAACGTCACGCATACCGCCGTATCATCGCACATCTTGAGGGTGGTGCACTCAAGGTAGCCCGGATGGCAGCCGAGGCATGCGGGATTACTCTGGAATATTCATGCCTGGAGCATCCCACCAGCGATTCCGCTCTCAACGCCCTTGATTCTGCCCTTGCAGGAGAACGGCGGATTAAAGATGACCGGCTTCATGGCATGGTATCCTATCAGTTTAATATCGATCTTGACACGAAAGGCACCACGGTGCGGGGGCACTATCCGGAACTCTTTTACAGCAAAAAAAATGTTCAGATCTTCTCGATTGATACCGGCACCGGCTTACTCCGCCCCACCTTTGACGGCTGGAATCTTATCCCTGAAGGATACCGTGTGTATATTGACGATTTTATCCCCGAAGGTGACGTGCTTATTCCGGGTGTAGTAACGGCAGATCCCGGGATCCGTGACGGTGATGAAGTGCTTGTCGTTGGAGCGAGAGCTCACGCTACCGGGCGTGCAGCATTACCGGCGGATGAGATCCCGCGTTCGCGCCGCGGCGTGGCAGTCCGGGTGCGTAAGATAAAGAGATTGTAAGGTACATTTATTCGATACATTGCTTTCGAACATAGTGAGGAGTGACAGGGTTGTTTTTCGTAGAAAAGACTGAGCAGCTTGCAGATAAGGTTTACCAGATGTGGGTCAGGGCGCCCCATGTCGCTCACCATGCACAGGCAGGACAGTTTGTCATTTTCAGGATAGATGAAAAAGGCGAGCGTATCCCGCTTACCATTTCAGCAGTCGACGGGGACTCAATCCGGGTGATTTTTATGACGGTAGGAAAGACCACCACGCACCTGGCATCACTGTCGGGGGGTGATCATATCCGGGATGTAGCAGGCCCCTTAGGAAAACCCAGCGAAATAAAAAAATACGGGACCTGTGTCATGGTCGGAGGTGGTGTTGGTACTGCCAGTCTTCCTATCATCGCACGTGCAGCAA
>Ga0315284_10005483_pt1 | contig 18026 bp, 10 predicted proteins | sample YL17G09_16_MG_FD_203696 | JGI IMG/M metagenome (GOLD analysis project Ga0315284, IMG submission 203696) | Sediment microbial communities from Yellowstone Lake, YNP, Wyoming, USA - YL17G09_16 | ecosystem: Environmental > Aquatic > Freshwater > Lake > Sediment | place: USA: Wyoming | collected...
TGTTGCATTGGCATTAAAAAGAAAAACCATCTGCCTAATAGGCCCGACTTCTCCATCAGAAATAGACATGTATGATTTAGGAGAAAAAGTAATAGCAAAATCTTCTTGCATCTGCTGTTATAAGAAAGACTGCAAGAGCATGGATAAAATTGATATTAATGAAATTATCAACATAATTAAAAAGAACTTGAAGCCAAAAATTACTCTTCTAATAACTGCATTCAAAGAGCCAAATATTTCAAAAGCCATTGAGTCAGCATTAAATCAGAAGACGAATTATGATTATGAGGTGGTTCTTTCTGCTCCAGACAAAGAAACCTTGGATATAGCAAAGAGCTATGCAAGGAAAAATAAAAAATTAAAAATTTTGCAAGACCCTGGAAAAGGAAAAGCTTATGCCCTGAATCTCGCTTTCTCAAAAATAGATACAGACATCTTAATTCTAACTGACGGAGATGTTTATATCAGTGAAAATTCCCTAGAAGAAATTTCAAACCTATTTCTAAACCCAGAAGTAGGATGCGTTTCAGGACATCCAATTCCCCAGGAGTCTAAAGATACAAAATTTGGTTACTGGGCAAATTTTTTGTTTGATGCAGCGCATAGGATAAGAAAAAAAGCTTATTTATCCAGTTCTTTTATAGAATGTTCTGGATATTTGTTTGCTTTCCGAAAGAATAAAATAAATAAAATTCCAGTAGATGTTGCAGAAGATACTATCATTGCGTATTTATTCTGGCAAAGGGGATATAAAATAGGATATGCAGAAAATGCAGAAGTGTATGTTAAAAATGCTAACAAATTAAAAGATTGGATAAAGCAAAAAGTGCGGACAAATAAGTCTCATACAAGAATAGCAAAATATGCAGATACAGCAACAACTCCAAGAGTAAAGACATTCAGAAATGAGTTCAAGGGAATTTTTTCATTGTTTCGCTATCCTCAAAATACAAAAGAATTTTTCTGGAGTATTCAACTGGCAATATTCAGATTTTATACTTGGTTCAAGTATTATATCGATTTATTCTTCTTAAACAGTTATTATAAAGACGGATGGGAAAGAGTAGAAAGCACAAAATAATATATTAAAGTTTCATAAACCTTAAGAACCATTCTTTTGTTTTTATATTGTAATTTAAATGATTAGCGATAAAATAAAAAATCTTGATGAAATTGAAAACATAGTTAGAGGTGCTAAAGAAAGAGGAGAAATAATTGTCACTACAAATGGCTGCTTTGACCTCCCTCATTCTGCTCATTACAGGTTATTTGAGAAAGCAAAAGGATTAGGAGATAAGTTAGTCGTTCTTATTAATGGAGATAACTATCTTAGGCAGACTAAAAGAGAACCGATTCAGACAGAAACAGATAGGGCTTATATGATTGCATCTTTGCAATGCGTTGATTTTGTCAGCCTTTTTCATGAAGCGACTGTATTAGAAAGTCTTGAAAAAATAAAACCCCATATTCATGTCAAGGGCGGAAGTTATATCCCAGAAAGAATAAGGGCAGAAAAAGAGTTGCTGGCTCAATGGGGGGGCAGATTGCATCTTTTTGATTTGGAAGAAGGTTATTCCACGAGTAATTTGATTAATAGAGTAATCGCCAGATATGAGAATGGACAATTGAATAAAAGAGAATAGGGAACTTGTATAGAATAAAAACAAATAAAAAGCCATAAATTTAATAATTCCTTATGGTAGAATTTAGAATTCAACCAAAATACAAAACAGGAAATTTTTCATAGTGGAAGAAATAACAGGAGTAATAAAAGAGTCTGCATCTGGAACAGATATAGAAAAGAGAAAAAAGAACTTGAAAAATAAATTCTTTTCATGGATAAAAGATAATTATGACAAGCTTTTCATTTTTATATTAATCGCAGCATTTGTAGTAAGATTGATTATTTTCATAAAAACAATGAATCAGCCATTATGGTATGATGAAGCGAGTTACTTAATGGCAGGCAAGAAATGGGGATTAGGATTAGGTATAAGAGATATTTGGTATTACAGGAGGGGTTTCCTTTTTCCTTTGATATGCGCTTTCTTTTTTAAATTTGGATTAGGGGAAGTTTCAATAAGGTTTATGGGAATTCTGCTTTCAACAGGATTTGTTTTTGTTTCTTATTTTATAATTAAAAACATGTTCAATAAAAAAATTGCTCTGTTATCTTGTATAGGTTTGACTCTGTCATGGATATTGCTGTTTTTTACAGGAAGAATTCTGACAGATATTCCAGCAGCATTTTTAATACTCTTGTCTCTGCTGTTTTTTTGGAAAGGCTATGTAATGAAAAAAGGAAATAAATTTATTTATCTCTTTGCTTTATTCTTTGGACTTGCTGTTCTTATAAGAATGCAGTCAGTTATGCTGATTCCTCCTTTCTTGATAATGATATTTATTAAAGAGAAATTTAAGATGTTCAAGAATAAGTCTCTTTGGATTGCTTTAGTTATCTTTGCTCTTGTCATGCTTCCGCAAGCAGTTCTTTATTCTATGCACTATGGGAATCCGATTCCAGATATTCTCTCTCACTATCTTGGAATAGGTTCTAGTGCAGAAGCACAATCAAGCGGACAAACTTTCTCTTTGATATTTAATTATCTCATAGATCTGCCTTACATGATTTCAACTCCTATGTTTATCCTGTTATTGATTGGGGCAGGCTACTTTTTGCTGGATATAATTCTTGGTTTTGATCAAATCTTCAAAAATCAAGATTTGCAGAAAAAAGTCTTTGTTTTCGCATGGATTCTCTCTTTATTTTTAATAATGGGTTATATCGGTTCTGTATCTTATGTTGAACAGAGATACATAACAACAGGACTTCCTTTTTTGTTCATGCTGGCTTCAGTGCCTTTGATAAAGCTATCCGAATTGTTTACAAAAAAATTCAAGATAAAGGAATTCACCTCTATTGTTTTGGTTTCAATAATTCTTGTAATTCTTTTAGTAGCAAATATTTTCGGAGCTTCTAATTATACTACTAGTTTTAGCCTATTAGACAATAAACTAACTTCTTATTATGAAGTCCAACAAGCAGGTTTATGGCTAAAAGAAAATTCCAATCCAGAAGACACGATTGTTACTTCTTCTGTCACGCAAATCATGTATTACTCTGAAAGATCAGGGTATACTTTCCAAGATTTGGGAGTAAATGAAACACTCTTTGATGAGAATGTAACAAAGATGAAGCCGACTTATCTCATGCTCTCTATTTTTGAAGGGCACGATCCATGGATGTATGCTTATCCTGCTAAGCATAATGACACTCTAACTCCTGTTCAAGTTTATCAGCTAGATGGAAAGCCTGCTGTAGTGCTGTATAAGTTTAACTTTTAAGTTTTAAATAGGTAGTCAAAAGATTTCTTTATGAGTTTTATTGATTCTGTTCCAGAACCAGAAATAATAGAATAAATTCTCCACTGAGACCATCCATAAGAAATAAGATAAAGAAAGTCATAAACTTTATTTTTTGGAAGTTTTATCATCTGCTTGATTAAAGGATGAAGTATAGGAAATCTTACAGCGATTATGCTTAATTTATACAAATTTTCTAATCTTCTTTTGTCATATGCGCTGTATTTTAATGCAGTTGTGTTCAAATAGCTTGAACCAAGCTTGTCAAAATTTCCGTCAAAAAAATCATTAGCAATAGCATAATTTGATAGAGAAGTTCCAGGATAAGGCTGGAAAATAGAAAAACCAGAAAGATTTGGTCTGCATTCAGAATTCAACTGGATAGTTTTAAATGAACCTTCTAAACTTTCTCCTGGAAGTCCTAGCATATTTTGAGAAGTTATCTTTATTCCCTGCTTTTTTATCATTCTGCATGCATTTAATATTTGTTCATCTGTCATGTTTCTGTCAAGAACTTCTCTTCTCATTTTTTCATCCCCTGTTTCAATGCCCATATAAACAAGAATGCAGTTGGCAGATTTCAGATTTTTTGCAATTTCATCTGTCATTAAATCTGCCCTTACATTGCAGATAAATGGAAGATTTATTTCTTTCTTGTATTTTTCACAAAATTCAACAAGCCAATTTTTGTTTAAATTAAATGTATCATCAACAAACTTTACAACTCCCAAAGGATATTTTTCCCCTACTTCTTTAATTTCTTCCAGCACATTATCCACACTTCTCTGCCTTAGCATTTTGCCTTTGTTGTTTTTATAAATCTCATTATATTGCCTATTGAAACAATAACTGCATTTGAATGGGCATCCTCTGTTGGTGATAAATCTCTTCATCTTCAAGTCTCTAATTAATTCATCTTTCTTGAAAATAATTTCCCTGTCTGGAAAAGGAATACTGTCTAAATTTTGAATTAAATCCCTCGTCGGGTTTTTTATAATTCTTCCTTTATGTTTCACCCAAAAGTTCTTGGTTTTTTCAAAATTTTTCTTCTTTTCAAGTCTGTCTACGAATTCTGTGAATGCTTCTTCTCCCTCTCCTCTGCATACAGCATCTACCCCTTCCTCTTCAATCATTTCCGGATAAAAAGTAGGGTGCGGGCCTCCAAAAACAGCATACACATCAAACTGTTTTTTTATCTCTTTATTTAATGCAATATATTCTTTATGGGTTCCAGTAGTTATGCTGTATGCGATAACATCTGGTTTAAGCTCATTTAATTTCTGAAAAACATTTTCTTTTTTAAAGCAGATTAAATCTGTTTGATGCCCTGCTTTTTTTAAAGAGGAAGAAAGGTACATTATTCCCAAGGGATCAGAAATAGTTATTGTACTTATTATAAAAACTACTTTCATATCTCTCTCAAAAAGTAGCAATTTAAAAAGATTATTATGGTTGCGACTAAATTGGAGAAATAGAATTGCTTTTTCCAGTTTTTAATCTTTACTTCTTTTTGTCTTCTTTTTCAATTTTCTTAATCTTTTCGTAAATAGCCTTGTCTACAAAAGCCTTTGCACTTGGAAAATCAAATCTTTTTTCTCCTTTGATTAACTTATTTATCTCTTCATAAAGTTCGTCATCTATTCTTATTACCGCCACCGTTTGTACCTCTTCATTTTTCTTATCTCTCTTTTTAGTATCTTCATGTCTTTCTCCTCTTTCCTCCTAATACTCCACAAATAAAAGAATATCCCACCAACAATAAGAACTATTATTGCTCCCGCAATAATTATTTCATAATTCCTGATAACTGTAAATTCTGCATGACTTGAAGCCATAACCTTATCGTTGTATTTAACTTCAACATTAAACAGATATTTTCCTGCCTTTGTATTATATGGAACTTTCAAGCTTCTAACAAAGCTGGAAACTGCTTCAACAGCCAAAGTGTCAGAACCTTCTGCTAATCTTGTTTGATTATCTTGTTTGCTTGTGATGTAATAGTTAACAGTAACATCTACTTGCCCGATGTTATTTACATTAAACACCTGTATTTCAGATATAACTTCTCTTCCTGTTATGATTACTTGAAATAAATTGACAATTGAAACTTTAGCATCAAACAAGGCTTCTTTTCCAAGTTCATTTTTTCCTGCAATGTCTGCTCCAGAGAGTTTTATCAAAGAAAAGTTTGCTTTTCCACTTATAATAGAGATAAGCCTAATCTCTAAGTCATTGATACTATCTTTATTGATATCTATTTGCTTTGTTTCTCCAAGTTTGACTTGAACTGTAATTGGTTCTGATGTAATAAGCAGAGTTATTGAATCTGTTGTTACACTAATCAGGGTTATAGAATGCTTTACTTCTCCATTCAGACTGAATGTCTTGATATCTCCTTGTTTCACTTCTAAACTTCCAGTTGAAACATTTGAAAAGTCAATATCAAACTTAGGTATTGTTACTGTTATTGTTTTGTTAACTGCAGGAGTTGGAGTTCCTCCTCCACCTCCGCCCCCAGGACTTGCAGGCGGAGTAACAGGCACATCAGAAGTTGTGAATGAATATTGAATTGAAGTGTTGCAGTTTCCAGAAGCATCACAGCTTGAAACATTGTAATAGTAAAGAGTTGATGCAGACAAACTATTCAAGGTGATAGAATGAGATTGTATTAGGTTTGCATCTACAGAAGAAGAAGATGTTGCAGTTGTTGTTCCATATTTAACAGTTGAGTTGGATACTTCATCTGTTGTCCAGGCTATTGTTGCTGTTGTAGTTGTAACAGATGAGGAAATAGATGAAATTATTGGCTTTGTTGTGTCTGCACTAACTGTAATAGTTTGTCTCGCACTCCATTTGCCCTTTGCTAATCCTGTATCAATTGTCTGAACATACCAATAGTATGTTCCTGCAGGTAAAAAGATATTCAGTGTTATGTTCTTTCTTTGCATCATGTTTCCGAAATATCCATCTGCCCCACCCCCCGCATTCCCCCCACCAGAACTTCCACCATAAACTCCACTAACAATAGTATTGTTTGTTGTTGAATTTCCAACCATCAAATTATAATACAATCCTGTAGAAGAAGTTTCATTGTCACTTCCATTGTTCCAACCGAGGGTTAATGTATTTGTTATATTTGAATAATTTGATGTGAATGTGGATGGAGAAGTTGGTGGGGAATTAGAGATTGTAAAAGACGCATTAGATATATATATATTGCTCTCAAGAAAACCACTTCCCCAACTAATACCGGAAACTATTAAGTCTAGGTCATTGTCATTATCCAAATCCCCCAAGGTTAAACTATTTTGAGTAAAATCATCAGCATGAATACCTGCCCCCGCAATATTATCTGTTATAAAATAATAACCTTGACTTTCATTATTTTCATAAACTTGACCCCTCCCCTGTTCATAACCTGTAGCTACTAAATCCAAATCTCCATCGTTGTCATAATCCCCCCAAGCAAAAGATCCCTCATAAACTCCTGCTAAATAGATTTCAGATGCACCACTACTTTGATTTTTTATAAAGGTGGTTCCATTATTCCTATAGGTATATAAGTAATCTCCTATCCCCATTTCAGCTAAATCTAAATCTCCATCATTATCAATATCACCAAAAATAAAAGAACCCAGATTTGTGGGTGTTAGTCCATTAGCCCAAATAGAATTATAGACTAAACCAGTACCATTATTCAGATATAATCCTACAAAATTATTGTTATTAATATCTTTTCCAACTAAACCCATATCTAAATCTCCATCATTATCTACATCTCCGAATGCTAAGTCACTGTACCTTACTCCTGTTAAATTACTTTGCCATTGTGAACTCTCAACAAAACTTGTTCCGTTGTTAATGTAAATTTTTGCTATATAAGTAGAACCTGTATATCCAGTTAATGCTAAATCTAATTTTCCATCATTATTAATATCAACTAATTTTGTACTTCCACTATATATCCCACTTAAATTACTTCGCCATTGTAAGTTTTCAATTAAACTTGTACCATTATTTATATATATCTTAGAAAAAATATTGTTACAAGATGTTTCAGTTCCGCTTGAACAACCACTTAAAGCTAAATCTAAATCTCCATCATTGTCTATATCCCCGAAAGCTATAGAACCATAACCTACACCAGTTAAATTCTGTTGCCAAGTTGAATTTTCTTTTAACGTTGTTCCATTATTCAAATAAATCTTTGAAATTGCTCCATTATCACAATTGCTTGCTCCAGCATTTAGACATCCAGTTAAAGCCAAATCTAAATCGCCGTCGTTGTCTATATCACCAAAAACTGTAGCTGAAAATCTCACTGCAGTCAAATTTTCTTGCCATGTTGAATTTTCAATTAATCCAATAGAACTCGCAGAAATGAAATTAAGGATAGATAAAATAACAGAAATACACACAACAAGAAAAAATAATCTCTTCATCATTTTTATAGAAAACAAAATTATTTTTTCTTTAATTTAATTATTGTTTTGGATATAATATACAATGCAATAAGCCCGAAGGACATTTCAATAATTACGGCTAAACTTCCCTTAGGCAATAAGTTTCGAATTATTCCTCCAGTAATTCCTGTTGGTTTATTTGTATTCTCTTCTTCGTTATCTTTAGTTTTGTTTTTTTGAATTACATTTGTAACATTATAAATGCTGTAAACATTTGTTACTGAATTTCCTCCACTAGTTCCCGAGGATTGTTGAGAACTTGATTGCTGTTGGCTACTTGTACTACTTACACTCGGATTATTTTCTCCTGTTTTTTCAACACCAATGCCATATGTGCTTAAACTTTCAGCCATTACAAAGCTTCCAATTGCTTCTTGTCCGTAATTAATCCAGACATTATTCGGATCAATATCAATTATTCTTTTAATGCTATAATTCCCTACAGAAAGTTCTGGATGTAACTTAACTGTGAAACTTACACTTCCCCCCATCGGTCCAAGAGTTTCAATAATCAGTGGCTGACAATAAGGCTCTTCAACTCCTGTTGGCTTGTCTCCTTGGTTATAACAAGTAGTGTTGGCTTCATTCATAAACCAGAAGCCAATTCTCATAGGAAGATATGCTCCAAGAGAATACCCTGCTTTTAGGGGAATATTAACAGTATAATCAATAGTTAAATTATGACTGCTATCAACTACTTTGTTAGTTACGTTTTCATTTGTAATAACACTATTATCTGTTGGTCTTGTTTGCTCCCAGATTTTACCAACTGTTTGATTAACTTCAAGTAATAGGTTGTAGAGGCTACAATCACCCGAATACAGGCAATTGTATACAGCCTCCAACCATGTGTGTTCTTCGACTGTGAGTTGTTTTTCTTCTGATAATTTAACATCCACTGTTTTGTCTTCATTTGCTAAAAATGATTGTGTTCGGGTATAATAACCGAACTTTGTAAGATTACATTCCCAATTTCCATCAGGAAATCCATAAGGACCATAAGGATTTGTAGTATCTCCTAACTGATTAAATCCCGTATAATTACAGCTAATAGTTACCCCATTAAGACTTACATTACTATAAGAGTCTCTAACATTAAAAGTAATCGCCCATTTAATCTCTGCAACTGAAGAATTTAATGTTGTACCATCAACTTCACCATCATTTGGAGTTATCTGACACATATAATTGTCTCCCCCTGTTGTTTCTTGATTCACTACTTTGTTATATTCTAAATTATAATCGGCTGAAATTTGTTCAGGTGTTAAAGCATAATGATAAACTTTTACTTCATCAATTGTTCCATTAAACTGATAATTTCCATATTTATATTTTCCAATTGTTATCTCTTCTGAACTTGTTCCAATTGCTCCAGATATTGACTGGCTTTTGTCTTCAACACCATTAAGATAGAGTTTTACATTTGAACCATTATATACTGCTATAAGATGATACCAATTTCCAGGAGATAAAGCAGTATTTGAATAAATATTTGTCCAACTTCCCAAAATGTAAAGACTTAAGACAAATTTTCCTGTTCCATCAGGAAACCATAATCTATAAGCAGAATTTTTATCTAAAATCATAGCATCTTGTGGATTCCCTTTAATCCAAGATTCTATTGTTATAGTATTAGTTAAATCAAGAGAATTGCTATCAGGAATTTCTACATAATCATCAACACCATCAAAACTCAACGCCTTCCCAACTATCCCTGTTACAAATTGCGGGTTTCCATAAATTGTTCCATTGTTATTATTTCCAGAATAATCCCTTGCACTAGTTTCAAGAGGTATATTTAATACTGCCCAAGGCTGATTATTTTTATACCAATTATATATATTAGTTACAATATCCTTATCAGCGTCACTTGTAGATTGATTATAGCAAGTTAAATTTTCATAACTGAAATTTTTTCCAGAAGGAGTTGATAATAAAGGATTATTTTGGAATGGAGCCGAATTTAAGATTGTAACAGCAGTTGAATTACTTACATTTCCATAATTAATTCCATCATAAGGAGTGATTTCACATATCCAATTTTCTCCCCTTGTTGTATTTCCTGCATCAAGCATGGTGATTAAACTATTTGCTCCATCTGTTATGCTCTCGGTAGTTCCAGATAAATAATTAACACCATTTTTATACCATTTCCAATATGCAGTCAAATTTGTTTGTATATTATCTGTTAAAGTAGCATAGCATTGAAGATTATCATTTGTTGTTGGATTTTGGGGGGTTATTATTGGAATTGTAGTTTGGGGAGGGATTGTATCAATCATTAAAGTTCTATTAATTCCCCCTACTATCTGTGATGCACTATCATAAGCAGAACAAGTCCAATTATATATTCCATCTCCCCAAGTTCTCTCTATGTAAAGTTCTGTATAATTATCAACTCCGTCTGTCAGAGTATAATTTATTTCCCCATTAATCCACAAAGAAACATTTTGAATTATTTTATCATCCTGTGCTGTGCAGTTGAAAGCTACTGGATTTGCAGAAAAATTTGCATAATTTTCAGGAGAGTTTAATGTTATTGTTGGAGGGTTATCTATAGTGGCTTCATAAAAAGTTCCTGTTCCACTATCATATAAAGAAGAAATTTCTGCAGTAGTTAAAGTTCTATTCCAAAGCATAAATTCATCAAACATATATCCTGCACCATCTCTACCACATTGTGAACCGGGTTCTCCACCAACATACATAATCTTATTAGTTCCTCCCCAAGAGTGGTCTTGAGTTCCTGTCGCTTCATTTACTCCATTAAAATAAACTATTGCCTTACCTGATGTTCCATCAAGAGACTTATTAAATGAACCACAAACAAATGCGTAATTGCTTCCATCAGGGCGATTTGATACTGGATAAATTACTCCTGCACCACCAAACATTACACGACCAGTCAAAGAAATTTCTGAGTGCATATAAGTATATCCACCGAGATTAAATATTGCGCCTTCATTTCCTGTAAAATTAGTCCAAGCACACATAGTCACACCATTTACAAAATATGTCTCATTCCAAACAGCAGTTGCAGTTGAATAACATTGATTTCCAGAATTCAGAGTTCCATTTTGCCTTTTTCCATTAACACCTGTTCCCATAGTTCCTATAAGTGTCAACCCTGCTACATCATTTACTTTACTATCCAAACCTTCGCTTAATGGGTCAAAACTATAATAGGCAACTAAACCATTATTAAAACTATCCACCCAAATTCCCCATTCTGTAATCTCTACCCCATACAAAGTAGGAACCCATTCTACATAATCGTTTTCAAGAACATCTGTGTAAATTCCTATTGTAGTCAAACCACTTTTAAATGAACTTAATTCTTCAGGTTTAAATTCTTTCCAATCATGAATATTTTCTTTATTCATACCCACAAAATATGTAGAACAATTTTTACTTATTGAACCATTCTTTTCAACAATATCTTCTAAACAAATTTTATCGTATTCAGGAATTTCCCTTGTTCCTATAAGAACTTTATATTTGTAAGTAAAGGTTCTTGTGATGGATTTATTATTATCTTGGACATTATAGAACTTCATTTTATCAAGAACACCTTGGTTATAAACTTCAGAATTGTTAATTGTAAATTCAGCGACTAATCTATCTCTTCCAGGAATTACGTTATAAACTGTCGGAGTATCAAGTTTAATCTTGGCAATTTCTACATTACTGCTTATTATCGTTACTGTTCTCGTAGAAGAATCATAACTTTTTGTATTTGTTTCTGTAGCAAAGACAAAATATGATGAGATGCTGACTAATAGAATAAATAAAGCAAATACAGAAATAACTACTTTCCCACCCCTATTCATGTTACATAAAGTAACATTATGTAACTTATAAATGTTTTGTTTATTATTTAAGCGGAAGGTTGGTTTCTAAACTTAAGAATATAGGTTACTGTCAAGAAATTAAATTTCTTGATGAGTTTCAATTTGGAATTGAGAAGTTTGATAATGTCTTTGTATTTCGTGATGTGCTCTTTTGGAACTTCTGGCTTTCCAACAAACTTCCTCATTATTCTTGAAAGTTTATTTTCAGTTGGAATTGATACAATTAATTCAAAGTTTTTGTTTTTGTTCATCTCTTTGAAATTGTCAATTATATTTCCTATCTCTTCTATTGGAATGTGTTCAAAGACATCAAGGCAAAAAATCTTGTCTGGAACTATTTTTCTGTAATCTGAAATAAAGGTTTTTTCGGGATTAATATCATATCCATAAATTTTGTATCCTCTTAATTTCCTCTCAAGCCATCCTCCACCGCAATTATGCACGCATATTCCAGAAGCAATATAAGTAGGTTCATCTTCAACTTCAAGATTATATACTCTTGTTTTAATATTTTTTTTAGAAATTTTAATTATTGGAATGAAGATATATCTGTCATTAATTCGATATCTTTTCTTTGAAGGATATTTTTTTGATTCTTTTAAAAAAGAAATATCTTCCCCAGAAAGAACAAGACTATAATCTCTTTTTTTCAACGGAGATTTATAAGAACCAATACCGGGACATATACCATATTTATTAAAAATAAGTCTAATCTGTTGGATAAGTCTTTTAGAGATACTTTTTACAGTATATGCTCCCTTCTTATAATGTCCATCCCCTAAAAAATAAGATTGTAAAAGGTTAATATGTTCATCTCTATCCCAATTAAAAACTGAAGCATCTAAACATTTTTTATCAGAATATCTTCCCCCCAGTTTTATAATCAATTCTGCAATTTTTTTCCCAAAACAATTGATAGTGATTGTATTCTTTTTCTCTCGTTTAAATACAGTTACAGAAGTAGCTCCAAGATCTATTGCTAATCTTTTTATTTCTTCTGCATATTCTTCTTCATTTATGGAAAGATTAAAACTAATACCACAAATTTTAGGTTTATGAGAATATATCTGATTTCCTTCTGCAAGATACCATCCCAATAATCTAGCTAACTTGATATTTTCATCACTGCCATTAATCTCTGTTTTTATACTTCTAGGTATAGCAATATAATCTCCTTTATCAAGAATTGAAATTGGTTTATATTCTGGTTTTAGATATTTATTCTCTTTTCTACACATAGAACACCCCCCGTCTTTATAATTAGTATTGCAAGTTCTTTGTGATTTATTCCCATGAGAGATACAGCCAACCTCTGCTCTCTTTATACAAAGGATAGGATGTTCTTTCGTGGCAGTTAAAGAATAACTGTAAGGAGTTTTTATTTCATAGAGATCTCCTTCATAATCTCGTTTAAAGATTTTCTTTACTTTTTTGAAATTTCCTTCTGCAGTTAAGATAGAATCATCTACTTTAATTTTTTCTATGGGAATCTCCTCTAAATTGTTATTATAAACTAATGTCCCTTCAGGAAAGCAACCAAAATCAAGAATTATTTCTTCTCTTTTCAATTTAGCAATTTTTATCGCACACCAAACCTTTGCCCTAAAGTAATTTCGAGTTATAAGGTTCGGGCTCTCATAAGTATTTTCTAAGGTATTATTTTCCATCTTTAATTATTATTTTCTATTTTCATTTAATTTCTTCATGAAGAGTTTGTGCAATTCTTCAACTTTTAAGTCTTTTCTCCTGTCTTTATCTTCATCTTTGCCTCTATCTTTGTCTCTGCTTTGCTCTTTGATTATGTAAAACGCTTTCATTTCCTTATCTTTCCCATCATAACCATGCATTGCTTTAACTAGCTTATTTCCTTGCCAGTAATTTGGAGAAATCAATACTCCTGTATCTGCTAAAAAAATTAAGTCTCCATCTCTCTTGTTTGGCCATTGGATTACTTTTCCAAATTTCAGAGGAAGCATTTTCTCTATTTCTTTCAGTTTTTCTGCATTTCCCCAATATCTCGCCATATCAGAATCAATAAAGCAATTTTCTGTTTCTGGAACAGAAATTATCTCTTTTATATCTGACATCCCATGGTCAGAAAGTATAATATCAAAATCTTTTCTTGATAATCTTTTATCAACTTTTTTGACAGCATCTATTATTTCTTTTCCCTTTGTTCCGTGTTTGTGTCCTATTCTGTCTAAATCGCCAATATAAAAATATTTTACAGGAAGATTGTGAAATAACGGTTTTCCAACAAAAAAATCAAACTTGTATAATCTTTTTAATGGAATTTCGCCAGTTTTAAACAGTTCTTGCCTTTTTAAGAGCCTGATGAAATTAATTAGGCAATCCAAAATAAATCTTCCGCCTTTTCCCAACTTTTCCAACCAATAAAATTTTTTTGTCCATTTTAAAGAAGATTTTTCTGATTTGCACATTAAAGCCAGTTTGTCACTTTTTCCATTGAAGAATATTTCCATTCCTCCCCAATGTCCAAGAGGCATTTCCAATTCTCCCCATTGGTATTTTTTTGTTAAAGAAGAGAGATAAGGTGCATATTTCAAATATTCCAATTTGAAGGCGTCAATCATGATTATCTTTAATTTTCTCATGGTTTGTTAAAAAATAGTCAATTAATAAATTTATTTGCCCCTTTCTAAATCTTCAAGATAGTATTTGTTCACTGTAAACCTGAAAGCATTGTCTATCTCTAAGTCATATTTTCTCTTGTGATAAAAGAAAAAAACCAGCAAATCTTTCAAGAAAATTATATTCCTCATTCTTATTCCTTCAATTAGAACCTTTTTTATTTGATAATTCCTTACTTTATTCACAATTTTCTTTATATCCTTCATTGTCGCGTATTTTGTCCTTGAAACAGGGGAAGTGAACATAATGTAAGAATTCTTGAATCCTTTTTTATCTATTAAATTCTCTTGTTCACACACCTCCTTTATTTCTGTTGCAGGCAGAGGCATTAATATTGGAAATAATGTGTAATCTGCATTTATTTTTCTCGCCATATTATAACTTTCATTCATGGTTTTTACACTGTCATAAGGAGCGCCTACAATAAACTGAACTCTCAATCTTAAACCATATTTTTTTATTATCCTTACTGCGTTGTAGATTTGTTCTTCTGTCATTCCTCTTTTGTATAATTTATTCCTTATGTCATCATTTCCAGCTTCAACACCCATTCTTACTTCATAACATCCTGCTTCTTTTAGAAGTTTTATTATCTCTTCTGTTACTAAATTTGCTCTTACATTAATATTCCATTTTATCTTCTTGTCAAAGCCTTTTTCCTTGAATTTTTTGCAGAATTCAACAACAAAATCCCGATTTAATATGAAAGTATCATCATAGAAAAATAAATATCTCATTCCTATCTTGTAATATTGCTCAATCCTCAATTCTATTTCTTTTATTACATTGTCAACGCTTCTAAATCTCACATATTTTCCAACAAGCTTTTTCTTTAATGCATGATTGCTGCAATAAGTGCAATTGTAAGGACACCCCCTTGAAGCCATTATTGGAATATGATAATCATTAATCAAAAAATATTTTTTAAGTTCAAAATCACTCCAATCAGGATAAGGAAGTTTATCCAAGTCTTCAATTAATTGCCTGTCTTTGTTTTTTATAACTTTTCCGTCTTTTTTATACCAGATTCCTTTTATGTTTTTGCAATCTAATTTTTTGTCAAGGATTTCTTTAATAGACTGCTCTCCTTCTCCAATGCACAGAACATCTACTTGTTGATTTTTTATTGCCTCTTCAGGCATCAGAGTTACATGAACTCCTCCAAAAATGATTTTAATGTTGTAATTTTCTTTTATGAATCCAGCCATTTTTGTTGCTTGTTCATAATCAAAACTCAGAACAGAAAAGCCAATCAAATCTGGCTTGAATTTCTCTATTCTTTCTTTTAGATATTCTTTCCAGTCTTTTTTATGGAATATAAAATCTGCTATTTCTGCTTTATGCTCTGTCTTGTTATTCACAAAAGATTTAAGGCAAGCAAGAGCCATGCTGGGCATTAACGCATACCCCTCTATATTTGGTTCAATCAACAATATTTTCATTTGAAGTTTAGAAAAGCCATTCCTGCGTTTAAATATAACTTAATTTTCTTTATATCCTTTAGATTCTTTAATGCCTTAATGAATATTTTTGGCCTGAAATAAAATTCTCTATAAGCTCTTTTTTGCATTTCTATTAAAGTTTTCTCATCTAATTCTCCATGCTGAAAAATAACATTTCCATATGCAATATAATCTCTATAATTTTTAGGGTAGATTTTTCCCTCTTCTTTTATTATTTTCCAGTAATCTGTATTTGGAAATGGGATAGTTATATGAAATGTTGCTGTATCTAAATCCAAACTCTTTGCGAATTTTATGCTGTCTTCCATACTTTTTCTGTTTTCTCCAAGATTTCCAAACATAAACAAACCTCTTGTTTCAATTCCTGCTTCACCGCACCATTTTACTGCAAGTCTTACTTTTTCTAAATTGATGTTTTTCTTCATCTTTTTTAGAATTTCCTCATTTCCAGATTCTATTCCCAAAGAAACCATATAACATCCTGCTTCTTTCATCTTTTTTAATAATGCAGGAGTTATCAAATCTACTCTTATCCCATTAGAGCATCTCCAGCTAATTTTTTTGTTTAATTCCCTTCTTATCATGATGTCACAGAATTTCTCTACTCTTTCTGGAATCATGGTAAAATTGTCATCAATAAAATCAAAATCTCTTACTCCTCTCAAAATTAGAGATTCAACTTCTTTGATTATATTTTCCGGGCTTCTATATCTGAACTTTCTTCCATGAACTAAGTGGTCTGCACAGAAAATGCATTGGTATGGACAGCCTCTTGAACTCAATATATAGTCGCTTGGAGTTTGTTTTGCTCCAGCACTAAAGTATTTGTCCATTGGAAGTAGCTCCCTTGAGAGAAAAGGCAGACTGTCTAAATTCTCATTAAGTTTTCTTTCAGGATTGTGAATTATTTCTCTGTTTTTTCTGTAAGATAATCCTTGAATATTTGAAAGGTTCTTTCCTTGAACAAGTTCTAGCATTGCAAACTCCCCCTCTCCTCTAACAAGATAGTCAAATCTCTCAAATTTTTCCAAAGTTTCCTGAGGCATTGAACTCGCATGAACTCCTCCAATAATAACTTTTATGTTCTTCTCGCAAAGTTTTGCAATTTCATGCGCTTCTTCTATTAAACTCGTAGTTGAAGTTATCCCAACAAAATCTGGAGAATACTTCTTTATATGATCAAAAATCTGCTCGTGGTTCAAATCATGAGCATTTGCTTCTAATATATCTACTGGAATATCATTCTCCTTCAAAACTGCTGCAATATATGCTAATCCAATTGGAGGAAAGACCGGAGTTATCTCTTGTTTTTTTGCATAAGCATAAATCCTTCTATAATTTGGCTGTATTAACAGAATTTTCATTTTAAAATTTCTAACCAAAGATGTTAATAAAGATTGTTCTTTTCTAAATCATCTTTTGAAGATAGTATATAGAATACAATTTCAGAATTCTGTCTTTTAATGGTTTTGTCTTGTTTGTTAATTTTCTCAAATATTTTTCTGCTTCTTTCTTTTCATTGAAAAAATACAGAATAAGAGAAATAGCAATTATTAACCCGGCATCTTTCCATCTGAATAAATTCTTTATTAAAAATTCTTTTTTTCTCAGTCCTCCCAAAAAGAATTTTAAATTCAAATAATACTGGCTAGGAAACAAGAATTTATTTCTTAAATAATCATTAAAATAAGTGTAAGGCAATTTTTTAAAAATTAACCCGCAAATTTCAATCCAATTTTCAGACTCAGTTTTCAAATAATCTTTTAAAATTCTCTTTAAAGCCCATTCTACCCATTTTTTAGATTGGCTAAACGCTTCTTCAATATTATCAATCTTGTATCCTTTATTCAACTTTGAATCTGTAGCCATTTTCACCCATTTTTTTAGCTCTTCAGGAATTCCTTTCATTTCGCTGAATATTTTTTCTCTTTCCTGATAAAATGAATTATATTCTCCTCCATAAATTAGCAAAGCAGTACACAAATCAAGAAATCCTTTTACAGAATATATCGATTTTATATCTTTATGATTTCCTTCTGCAATAGAAAAATGATTTATTTTATTGAACAATAGTCTTATTGAATCTGATTTTGATATTTTTAATTTTGGAATTTGTTCCAGCACTTCCTTGTTTCCGTAAAGAACAATGCTCGTTTTCAAATCTGCTGTTCTTTGAGTTGGAAACATCTTTTTAAGAGAATTATATCTAATGGAATGTAAGTCAACATGGAAAA
>Ga0315284_10005486_pt1 | contig 18021 bp, 16 predicted proteins | sample YL17G09_16_MG_FD_203696 | JGI IMG/M metagenome (GOLD analysis project Ga0315284, IMG submission 203696) | Sediment microbial communities from Yellowstone Lake, YNP, Wyoming, USA - YL17G09_16 | ecosystem: Environmental > Aquatic > Freshwater > Lake > Sediment | place: USA: Wyoming | collected...
TAAAAAATCCAATAAATTTGAGGGAACACTTAATATTTTTATTAATGATAAAATTTGCGGATGCATAAAAAACAATGAATTAAAAACGACTTCACCTGAAATATACAATGATGTTGCAATAGTTGGCGTTATTTTTCTATCATATTTATTATATCGTAAAATAGAAGAATTCAATTCGAAAGATTATGATTCTTATTTTTCCTCTAATGAATCTTAGCTAATTTCTCCTCTAACTTTTTTATCTTTTCTATTAAAATCATATTAATCATCATTTGGTCAACATATTTATGTCCATTAATATCAATTATATCCGCATTTTCATCTAATTCACAGCGGACTTTGTCTTTTATTTTTCCCCATAATTTATCCACTTTTTTCTCTTCCAATTCTTCTCCATATATCCGAAGTAATTGCCGCCCATTATGATACATTGCTCCATCTTTTTGACCCATATACCAATCATCAGTTCCCACTATTATTTTTCCTCCATATGAATCATAACCACCCCATTTTATTTTACAACTGTCTGCCTCCCAGCTTAATTCATCTCCAATTCGAAGAATATTTCCGCCTTTGGATGAAATAATTAATCCGGAATCTTCCCCAATTTTACTGTCCCCAAACTTAATATGACTGTGTGAATCAAAAGTCATATTCGTATTTTCTAAATACATATTTACCTTCTTTGTTCGAAAAATACACTCCTCTAATTTTACACTATTTGGGTCTAATGTAAAACACTCATTATAAAACTGTCCATTTTTTATCATAAGGGCACCCTCTACTCTAATAACTCCATTATATATTTCCATAAATTGACTGTTCCCCTTTGTAAATTTCATCGCAATATCCTCTAAACATATTTTATCATCAAAATCGATGTGTCCTTTTTTATTTTTCCATATCATTCGTCCGTTAATTTCAACATCTAGGTCATTCGTTTTCATTTTATTCCCAATTAAACTAAATTTTTGATTCCAATTGAATGCCGCATTTTTTATTTCAAAGTCCAAATTGGATAAATACATTAGGTCATTTTTCAATAAAAATTGTGCGTTTTTTCTTGGATATGAATAATTAATAAAACTATCCTCTAATTGAAGTGGAACATTCTGAATTCTGACTTCATCACCATCTACTTTTAAAATTGGGAAACCATTTTTCTGAAAATGAACCTTGGTATTCTGAAAATATACTATAGTATTATCCAATTTCATGCTATTATCAGTTATTCTCCCAAAAACATTTCCCTCTTTATTCTTCCACTGCATATCCACATTTTGATATTCAACCACTGGAAAATTTATTTGCATCAGTCGGTCACCCATAAATAATACATTCTTATTTTTATCATCTACCCATGTAATCTTACTCTTTGAGTAAATTATTTCCATATCTTTATTAGATTCTTTACCCCCATTATTTTCTGAATGAACACCAATCTTCCGATGTATTCCTTTATTTACCTCCAATTTTAGTCCATTCCATTCCCAAATTCCCGGTGTAATTTGAAATGTTTTATTTGCATCTTGAATGCTTGAATCATCAAGAATTATGCTCCCCTGTTTAATTTCCATCTTTGTTTTTTCAAATAATAACTCACAACGTGTTACATTACATATATTTTGTCTTATGTCTATTATTTTATTCCCCGTTTTATCCAACCATTCAAATGAACAATCCTTCCATTTTTGCTCAATTGATTCACCATAAATAATATTATCTTCCATTAAAAGAGTTGTATTCTCATTCTTATATACAAAAATAGAGTTTTCTATAATAAACTTATATGTCTTTATTTTCATAAATGAAGGGGCAAAAGTCAATTTTCCATCTTGATAATCAAATTTTTGATTCTTCATTGTTATTAGATTCCCCATAAATTCTAGACCATCATTTACAACTAGCTTACCATTAATTCTTATCTCATTCTTATCTAATACAAATCTATCGATTCCTTCATATGAATAACTGAGATGACTATTTTTTAAAATAATACTACTATTTGTAATTTCATGGTCAACTTTATCGTCTTTTATAATCATATTATTTTTTATGAAGCTACTATTCTCAAACTGAATTGATGTTTTATTATATGTTATCCCATCTTTTGTCGCTTGAAAGCCTCCAATTTTAAGCCGGCTATTTTCAAAATTCATAATTCCATCGTATATAGATATGACTCCATTTTTAGAATTAAAATTATCATTGATTATTACTTCACCAGAAAATTGAACTCTACTATTCTTAAAATCTACTTCATTCTCATTGACTTCAATATACCCGCCATTTTTAATGAATTTCATATTTTTCAATTCCATTTTGTCATCTGTAATAATCATGTGCAAACTCTTACTTTTAATGCAATCCGGGGCTAAAATAAGATTACCTAATTGAATTTCACCGTTAACATTAAGAATTGTATTTTCGAAATGCATTATATTATCTTTAATTTGGAGCCATTGTTTATCATTCATTCGAAAAATTACTTCTGTATTATCAAATAAAGTGCATTTTCCTTGTATTTTTAGTCCATCCTCGCCAATTTGTAAATTATGCAGATTTATTTTTCCAATTAAATTAAAATTACAATTTTCATACTGGATGTGAGTGTTTTTGATTTTCCATTCAGTTTCATTCATTGTAGTGTTGCCTAATACAAGGTTTTTACATATATTTATATCACTAGTCACAACTATTTTATCATCAATCGTAATTGCACTGCTCTCAAATTTAAATTTATCGGCTTGAATAATAATTTCATTTGGTCGCATAATTGTTTTACCAATTGTCAGTTGGTCAATACTTACGTCTGATATTCTCCCATTTTCAATTTTTAATCCATTCATTTCAAAAATGGAGCCATCAATAAGCACATCACCATGAAAATGATGTTTAGTATTATATTCCCAAATAAGGTTGGAATTTTTATCTATTAATTTGGAGCAAATTGCACCCTCTTCTAATTCAATCGGTTTTAAAAATATTATTGATTCTTGGGAAATAATCTTTTCATTGGATAAATTAAATAATGTTTTCCCGGACATTGTCAGCTCTTGCCCCGATATTTTAAGTAAATTATTTTCTATAGTTGAATTCTGAAACTTAAATCCATTTATTTCACCACTAATATTAATAGAACAAGCATCAATTTTATTAACAATCACTGGAATATTTGCAGATATTTTTTCTTCTCCAATTGTTAGTCGATTCATAAAATTAATGCACCCATTTTCCCAGTAAAATGTATTATTTTTGATAGTTTGTCGGATTCCTTCGGCGCCATCATTGAATTCGAATATAATTTCATCTCCTTCTAGAACAACTCTCGTATTCTCACTTCCTTTTGCTCCAATATGTAATAATTCTCCTCTAGTTATTTCTGAATCTTTGCCAATAGCTAGCCCACCTTTATTATATAATAGGTTCCGATTTTCTTGATAAGTAAAATAAGAATCACCTGATTTTCCTGGTTGTCCCTGCAAACCACGGGGTCCCATTTCGCCTTGTTCCCCGCGGTCACCCTTAACACCCACAATTTCAAAACCGTCTGATACGATATATTTTTCATTAATGAAATGTATAAAATAGAGCTTACCGTCAATTGTAGATAATATTGCGGTTCCATCGCCATATTTTTCTAATTGCTCGTGAGTCATCTTTTTTGGTTCAATTGGAAGCCTGAAATCAGGGGAAAATGCGGGACCTTGTATTCCAATCCCACCTCTTTCACCTTTCTCACCCTTTTCACCTTTTGCTCCGGTTGCTCCAATCAAACCTGGCTCTCCGCGTTCACCTTTTTCTCCTTTCTCGCCTTTTATTCCGTGCTCACCACGCTCGCCTTTATCTCCTTTCATTCCTTGCTCACCTTTTATTTTGAAACCCTGTGAAAATGAGTAATAATTGGAGTTTTCGTCTTTCAAAACGAAATATAGATTCCCAGTTTCTACACAGAAATAAGAGTATCCTTGTCCCATTTTTCGTAGTTCATCTTGCGAAAAGTTCTGCGGTAATTTTTTATCTACTCGATTAGGATGAAAAGCGGGACCAATATCGCCTTTATCACCTTTCTGTCCAGGTGATCCTTGTGCTCCTGGTAGCCCAATTGAACCTATTTCTCCGGGAGCTCCTTTTGCTCCGGTTTCGCCACGGTCACCTTTTTCACCTTTGTAACCACGGGGTCCCGATATTGAGAGCCCATTAGATAAAATCTTTGAATTACCATCCATTACTACAATATGAACTAGCCCAGTGCTAATATTAAGAAATGTATGACCCTCTGGATATTGTGAGACTTGTTTAGGTAATTCGAAAACATATTTATCTATATTCATAATTTGGGCATCAGCACCATTTTCACCGCGTTCACCTTTTTCACCTGGGTAGCCCCGCTCTCCTTTTTCCCCTTGTATCCCAACAAAATTCCAGCCATTGTCGGAAATAATGATTTCACCATCTTCTGTTTTATTTGTCACGTAAATTTTACCATCTTTTGAGCAAAAAACAAAGCGATTCGCCCCCAAAGTTTGTAGAGCTATTTTAGACATTTTAAGGTCTTCTATAGAATGTTCAAATGTAAAATCAACTTTTAATGCTGGTCCCTGGGCACCTCTTTCACCTTTTTCTCCTGGAATCCCATTCTCTCCTTTTTCACCTTTTTCTCCTTTGGCTCCAATCATGCCGACTAAATTTTGTCCTTCATCCCAATAATAATGTTTGCTGTCTTTTTTAAGAAAATAGAGTCTGTTTTTAGTTGTATTATAATAGGAATAACCATCTCCATAAACTGCTAATTCAATTTGTGATAAATTGGATAAATCATTCTGAGTTACTAATTTTGGATAAAAACCATAATAATTTATTTGTTCTATTTGTTTTTGAGAATGGGCTGAAGAATTTAAATATGCTTCCAAATCAATTGTTGTTTTAATTATATATTTCGATATTGGGAGGTCGGATTTCAGGGTTTTAATTATTTTAAAAATATGGGAATTCTTCTGAATATAGTCAATCAAATTACTGTGGATTTCTATTAATTCATTTGTTATCAGGTAAAGCTTACTATTATTAAAGTATAATGTTTGTTGTTTCGACATTATTGTATTATGTGGATAGAATAATGGGAGGGATTGAACGAAAAAAAATTGATGTATAATTTAACATTTTTTTTTACTTTTAAGACAGTGAGCAAAAATGAACCAAAGATTTCCTGGAAACTCTTTTACACCTTCCGTATTGGCTAGGCTATTTTATGGGCTGCCGAATTTTAAGAATGTTCACTTGATTTACGATGCAACACTTGAAAGGATTGCTGCGAAGTTAATGAAAAAAGGATTGATCGCAAGATTTCTTAAGTTAGGGCGAGCAAATGACTCGCCTAGACGCTTCAAACAAGCAATTGCTTTGGGTAGTTTTTCTGCAAGAGCCGAACTTGTTTTGTTGTGTTTCAACGAGAAACTATCTATAACTGAACGCAGGGGAGCGTTTGAATTGGTCAAAGAAGGACACAGGTTTGGATGCCCAGATTGTACCGGTATGCTTGCGCATATTTATGCAACCGGATTCAGAGGAGTCATCTCACGCTGTGATGAAACTGCTTACCGTCTTGCATGTGCGAGTGCTGCTGCTGGGAGCTTGTTTGGAAAGATGGCTTTGGCTCATTTTCTGAAAAGTCTTTTGGGTGTTCAGGATCCAGATGAAGAGACGTTTGATCTTTTATGGACGGATCTATTTATCAGAGACTTTGCTAGTCCGCGCCCGGATGTCCCCATCGAAGATGTTCCAGCCGATGATGAAGACCCCTTCAAAGATTGGTCTAAATCCGATTTAGAAGATTGGTGTGGAGTCGAAAGGAACATTTTAATGGAAATTGACAAGCGTGAAATTGCAAAACTTCTCATCGCCGAAATCCAACAAGAGCATGCACGGAATCCAAACATCCCAAAAGTTTGGCTCAATTTGCCAGCCATCTAAAAAAAATCTAACTACCCCCTTTACCCCCCCATGCTTATTCTAGGGGGGGGGGGGGAAGCGCACTTCCCCCCAATTTATTTCTGTTATAATAACATATCAATTTGCCAGTCATCTAAAAAAATCTAACTATAATATATGGGATGTTATGATGTTTTTTGCCCAATATGTGGCATGTGCGTGTTTATTCCGAAAGATGATTTAGATAAGAAATATACATCAAAAATAAAATGGATTAAGAAAGCTAGTTTTATGACAGCAACAAATGAAATTAAGAAAATATGTTCAGAAATTTCATGTAGTAATGTTTTTTATTGTAATAAAAAACCGTATGTAAAAAAATCGTATATTTCTGAACTATATCCTCATAGAATATATGATGAATCAGATGAAGCTATTACTGGATATTTTATTCACAGAGATTGTTATGAATTTTTAAAAAAAAAATTCAAAATAAATATTGTTTTCGGCGATTTCTATCATTCTGCAAAAAATAAATTAACCCTGAATGACCATTATGTTAATTTTGGAGGAGTTGAAAAATATTGGGAACAATATTTTGATTGGAATAAAATGATAGAAGATGGAAATTTTTGGATGGCAGAGTCGCCACTTAAAAATGCAAAAAATGCACAAAGAATCGTAAAAATTATCAAACAATTAAAAATAAAACCAGGTAGGCATGCACCAACAATATCAGCTTCTTTCTTTGCAGATGGGGACATAAAAATTGGTAATGATGGATATTTCTGGATTATTAAGAATAAAAAATGGACAAAAATACCAGAAAAACCGATTACCGAGAAAGTAAAAAATACTATAAATATTATGAAAAAAATTCCAAAAGTTGGATTTACGAATACAAAGCCAATATTTATAAAAGATTTTGATAATTATGCAATAACATTGATAAAAAGCCCCTTTTAAAAAAGGTCTAACTCCTATATAAATAAAATCTATTTACATATATGAAAACATTATCAGAATTTGAATTAAATGGTCCATCTAAAATAATTAAAAAAACGAAAGAGGTTCGCGAATTGACAAGTCCGGATATTGTTAGTGTAACTTTATTTACAAAAATAAATAATAAAACTATAAAAATTCGAGAAAATAAGCTTAAAATTAGAGTAAATAAATGCGTTATATATATTTATCATTCATTCAATGATATTAATTTTAATGGAAGATGGTATAATCAGAATTTTCCCATAAAATTATTATATAACATTCAAAAAAATAAAAATAAATTAATTGTTAAATTCAATAAAAATTGGGAAGATTTTATTTCTAAAAAATTAACATCTGCAACTATAACAATTACTCTATCTGATAAAGGAATTAATAAAATTATAAAAGTATTACAAAAATGTGAATCAAAATAAAATCTGATATATAATAATGAATAAAATTGGCTTCAATTTTCTGCTTTTCATAATCATTTACGTCTATTATGTTTTGATAGATGGGGCAATGATTTTCCTATACACTGGCAAGGCTTTTGGATCAATGATTAAAAATATTCAAAAAGGTGAACCCATGAAGACTCGTATGATCCCTGGTATTATTTGTTTTTTCGTCCTAGCATTTGGATACACTTATTTTATTTTGCCTAAAATCCGCGATGAAGCAATCGTACAAGACAGTCTGAAATACGGTGCAGTATTTGGTTTAGTGGTCTATGCAGTTTATGATTTGACAAATTTAGCAACTTTCGGCAAATATGCTACAAGTACTGCGATCATTGATATTCTTTGGGGTGGCATTCTTGGGTTTATTGTGAGTGTTCTGGGTGCATTCACTCGTCGAAGATTTGGAAAACTTCAGGAATCCAATTTTTAATAAATTGCTGCATGCCATTTTCATTTAGATTATCACCGCGACCTCCATTTGGAAATAAAGAAAATTCACCAAACCAATAATTTTCATTATTTATGAAAAAATCAATTCGAATAAATTTTCCAATAAATGAATTATTCATATCTTTATTAAATATTTCGTAAATTAAGAATACATCTTCTTTTAATTTATCAAAGTAATCAGGTTTTTTCCAACTAAAATTAAGATTATTTCTAGAAAAACTGTATAATGTAATTGGCAATGGGCTAAAATTATCATCAAAAAAACTAAATTTTTTTTTACTAACTTTCCGATTTGTTGCTAATATAAATAAAATTTTACCATTGAATACATAAAATTTAAATTCGCAAGGAGCTGAATACTGTGATGATAAATCTTTTATATATTCTTCTGCAATTATAGACGGTTTATGTTTTATGGATATTAGGCTCATAATTTCTTTTCTAATATTTTCAGTTGCAAATTTTTTTAGTTCCTGACGTAACTTAGCACTTGAGATTGGATTTTCTACAAAATTTTTATAAATATATTTTCCTCCATCCCAATTAGTAGGTTTTATTATGCAAACTGGAAGTTTATTAATTTCTTCTTGCGTTATATCTTGTAAAGATAAAAATTGTTTATAAGTTTCAGTGGTTTTAATACCCCATTTTTCTACCATTTTTTTAGATTCGTACTTATTTTTACCATCATAATATATTATTTTTGGATATAAATAAGCAATCTTTAATTTCATTTTGTTCATATTTTCCCATGTAAAATATTTATCCTTCATATCTTGTATAAATTTCGGTATTTTGTTATCTTGAACATAAAACCATTCTTGCTGATTTATATTTTTAAAATCATATTCTTTTATAATATTATTATTTATATTTGGTAAAATTTTTATTATTGAAAAAAATTTATTAAAAGATATAAATTTATTATCATTATTAAGCATTATTTTTTCTTTGAATTCTAAATAAATTATTGAATGTTCTTTTTTATTACAAATGCATTTTATATTTTGAAATAGCTTGTGAGGTATAAAACTATTTAACATTGGGAATACATTAGGAGAAATCATATAAAAATTGTGAAAATATGGTTCAGATATATCAATTTGATTTTCATAAAAATAAATAGGATTAATTTTTGAATAAAGATTTTCAATAAACCATTTTTTAATTTTATTAAATTTTTTTATAATGTCTGTTTTTTCCTCTTTTAAAATAAATATGTAATTCATATAAAGTATATTAGATTAATTTTAATTTTTTTTTTATTTTTATTCTTAATGAATAAAAATGTATCCCAGAATTTTTTATTATTAAAAGATTATGAACAAATCCAAATATTACAATATTTATCTAAGGATTTTAGGAAAAGAAATTTATTTAACCATTTTCAATATTTATACACTCTTAAAATTCAATACTTAAAGAATTTAAAAAGAGCGGAACCAATTCATAAACCACAGCTTAAAACTCAACATAAAAATGTTGCTCCTATACAAAAAATAGAAAAATTAAAAACATCACAAACTATAATTCTTCGCCCAACTCTAGATTTTTCTAAATATATTAGCAATTTTCTTGTAAGTGAAAGACTAATGACTATTGTTAAAAATAAAACAATTGCTATTATTGGTCCAGCACAGTATCTTGAAAATATAGAACAAGGGGCGAAAATTGATTCTTATGATGTTATAATTCGATTTAATTCTAGTATTTCTATTCCAACAGTTATGAATTCTAAAATAGGAAGTCGAACAGATATTTGGATATATAATTTCAAAAATTCTGAAATTTTAGAGAATTTACCAGAAAAATTACCCCAACTTATTTTTTGCCCTTATCCTAAAGAAACAATTAATTCTAATATTAATAATTTACCAGAAATTCCATTAGAATGTATTGAAAATGATTTCTACCAACAATTGCTTATGGCACTTAAATTTGAGCCGAATTCATTTCTATTAATTTTATTGATTCTTTTGCGACAAAATATTAAATCAATTTATGTAAGTGGATTCTCATTTATGTATGATGGATATTATGATGGCAGACAAATTTCTGAAACTTCTGCATCAAATGCTCTGATTACAAATAAAGAGAATAAAATTGGGGCTATATCAGTTGTCAAGAAAATTTATAATGCGAATGATAAGCTATTTCTAGATAACACGATGATTAATTTAATTTACCCCAATTTTATTTCGGTTCTTAACAAGCTTTTCCATCCAGATAATCATAAGAAATTATTTTCCTCAATGGATTATGTACTTTTTGTACCATCATTTCAGAAGAAATATAATGCACCTAATACAAATCAAAAAATATATTTGCATTTCGGGGAAAATTTGGTTCCCCAAGAATTGTCCGAAAAAATGCATATTGTTATTCATTCTGTTGTTCCAAAATTATTTGCTAATGAGATTTATATTAAACACACTCAATGTGATTATGATGACTTGGAAATATTATTAAAAACGAAAAATAAGGGGATTATATATTTTTCGAATAATCAATGGAATGCTATAAAAAATATGATATCTGATAAAAATAGGGATTATATTATGAGCCATCATTGCTATGTAAATGGTAATATATATGGTAGTTTCCTAAAATATATTACAAATGATTTTGATATTGATGAAGATAATAAGAATTTAAATATGCTTTATGTTTTATTTTGTTTTATTTATTACGGGCAAAAAGTAATTTATGTCTCTTATGCAAATATGGAAAGTTGTGGTTTGAGAGAAATAGGGAATGTCATGAAAAAATTAAATCTTATTCAATATATATAATGACACCTACAAAACGTTTTTTATTTTTATTATTATTTACTGTGATTGGAATTGTATTTGGTATTGGTTTTGGTATAGCTTTTTTTTATATACGAAAGAAAAAAGATGATGAAATTACAATTTCTGGAAGTATTAATGAAGTTATTGTTCCTAGTATTTCTTTTTGGGTAACAATTGGAATTCTTTTAATAATAAAATGCGCATATGGTATTCCTTTGAAAATATTTGTTATGTCTGGTATAATTTTAGCGAGCTTTTTGTCGGCGATTTCTATTAAAAAAGCGTGGTTATTCTTTTTAGGATTTGGGGCAGTTGTTTTAGAATTAATAAGGGAACAATTATTTACAATGGTTATAGATTATATAAATAATAGAGCTAAACAAATGAAAGCAGAAAATAATACAACATCAGAACCAAGTACAAATGTTAATAAAGAATAATATTTTCTAATAAATAATATATGAAAAAATATATCATTTTTATAATAATTTGCATTATAATTCCAATAATTGTGTATATAATGATTCCGAAAAAAATAACATATTATAAATGTAGTGAAAAACCGAATAATCCTTTACTAAGTGGTATTTTTGAAAATCATAAAATTAATCACCAGAAAGTAGGATTTGATTTATATATGCCATGTGGATATAATAATATTGAAAAAGAAATGGCTGAAAATATATTTTACGGAAAATATATTTTTGGTTTGAAGGGATGTGACCGCATTGTAAGTAAAAATTCTATATGGTCCATATTGGAGATGACTTATGGGCGACCATTTGCCAGTCAAATTATGCCGGAAACATTTGTTTTAGGTGATGAGCGACAATTGGAGATGGCTTTTGACCAAATTGACAATAATATAAATATGATTTGCAAGAAAAATTTACAGAGAAAACTGGGGCTTAAATTTGCGGGGAATAAAAAAGAATTGGAGGAATGTGTAAAAGAAGATTTTAAAATTGCCCAGAGTTTTATGAAAAATACACTGACTATTAAAGGTAGAAAAATGAATATTCGCATATATTACGTTATTAAAAAAGAGGGTAATAAGATGACCTTTTATTTGCATAGAAACGGTAAAATATTGTATACCAATAAGAAGACAGGAGATGAAATATCATTTGATACACATATTACAAGTTATCAAATGGACTCAAATATTTATAAAAATGATGGGCTTCCTCATAGCATAGATGATTTGCGGAAGTTTTTGGGGAAAAATAGGAGTAATACAATTTGGGGAAAAATAGAGGAAAAAATGGGATTTTTATCTCGTGCAATTGCACATGTTTTTTACGATAAAATGCATAATGATAAAGTATGCTTCCAATTATTCGGCGTAGATGTCATTGTAGATGAAAATGGGGAGCCATTTATTTTGGAAATTAATAAAGGTCCGGATATGATCCCTAAATGTGAGCAAGATCTACCGCTAAAGAGGATTATATATGAGGATACTATGAGGGTTGGCGGTGTTATTGGATGGAAATTTAGGAAGAACGGTTTTTACATAATTCATCAGCACTATTTATAGGAAGTGCCAAAAAATTTGGATTGTTACAGGGAGGTTTTACTACGCCATTGTAAAAAGAACGGTTGCATAAATAACTGTTTTCTTCTTCGTGAATATAGAAATTACAAAGTGTACAACTATTTAACCAATTGGAAAGGGCGGGATCAATGGCTCTTTTTTCAAGGGATTCGCCCCAATATTTTTTATCCCAAGGAGTGCAGCCACCGGGTGGATTTATATTCATGTAATATACTATAAAATATTTTTTCTTTGATATTTTATAAGAAATATGTTTGGCTCTTTAGTAGAACATTTTATATTTAACTCACAAAATAGCGGTGGTCTTATGAAAAAAATGGTGGGTGGTGCTTCTGTTATGCCTGAATCTAGAGGAAATGGATTTATGCTATTTCTGATTACTCTATGTTTATTCTTAATTAAGGTTCTTCTTGTTATGATTTCCTATAATATAGTGATGCCTCGTATTTTAGATTCTTATTCGGTTGATATGCAGCGATTCAGAACAATAACATTTGTTGAATCTATCTTTCTCGTTATTTTGTTTAATAATTTATTTTCGCGCTTCTAAGGGGGGGGGGAAGCGCGCTTTGTCTTAAAGACACGGTGGATAAAAAACTCAAAGAGTTTTTTATCCGTCCCCCCCCCAAAAAATTGATTAATTTTTTTATTGTATATTTCCTTAAATATTACAATGAATCAATTTATAGACCCCCGAATCTGCACATGTGGAAATGACCTTTCCAGAAATGGTGGTCGCACCCATAATTATCTATGCCCCTTGACTCCAAAGTGTCAACATCCTGTTTCAAGAATAAACATTCAAACCGGTGAAGTTGAACAAGGACCCTGTGGGTCTCGTCTTGAACCTGAATATGCATGTCATGGAAATGGATGCCCATTAGTTATATTATGTCCTAATTGCGGCACCCGTATGGACCGAAGAGGAGTTCACAATCACGATTGTCCGAATAATCCATATGCAATGCAGCATTACACGATTTTTCAAAGATTTATGATTTTACAAACACCTCTTCCACGAGTTGTAAATAGAGGATTTGCTGTTTCAGATGATTGTTCAATTTGTATTTCAAATTTTTCAAATTCTCAAGTGGTTATGAAACCATCAGGATGCCAACATTGTTTTCATGACCATTGTATGATGCAATGGATTGAAAGTGGAAATGCAAATAATCGCAAATGCCCACTTTGTCGAATTCAAATTGAAAGTATTGAACAGCAATTATTTCAAAATTCCCAATAAAAATTGATGGGTTTTTATTATAAATTTTTTTGTAATTATTGTGGTAAAATGTTGATAAAGAGATCTGACGTAACATCACTATTCAAGTTTTGCCTGAAAAACAAAAGTTGTAGTCAACAACTTGGGCATCATGCAAGCTGTCTTATGAACACACGCTGTCCATTCTGCACGATGGATCGTAATCTGTGTCGAAGAACGGGAGTGTGCAAACCGGCAATGACAAAGCCAAACCCTAGACAGACGGAGGCGGATAATCGGGCAATTTATCTCATCTACGAGAATCTTCTTAGTTCACTAAGAAAATTTTTCAAAGAGGTTGATGCACTAAAAGTGCAAATGCCGGAGTCAGACAACCAGGAATCTCTCATGAAAAGAGTGACCAACTGCAAGAGTCAATATGATTCGATTAGTAGCGTGCAGAATCCTTCTGCTTCTACCATTCAATCAGCAGAGACGTGCTTGTGTAGGCTCCAACGTGTCTATTATGACATGAAGTCTGTGGTTCAAAAACAACTATCTGCTAAGAATTAGCGGTGGTAGCTCTTTTTCTGAGTGTACCCACGTCCTTTGCTTTTGCCTTTGCCCTTATTTTTGGGCGATTTTATAACTTCTATTTTCCCAAAACAACTCTTAAATTTATTTCCTATCTCAGAATTTTCCAGAATTTCAATCAAATTTGGTGGCACCTTTGAAACAATTGCATACCCATTCCTACCAAATAATGACTTCAGTTGGGTATAAACAGCAAAATTAGTCGGTGCCTTAATGGAAGCATATAATGAATCCATCATCAAATAAGCAGTCGTTTTATCCGGAGGAAAACAATTTATGTATTTTCTTTCTTCAACTTTGCGTATTAAATTAACGAAAAATCCCTGAATAATAGCCATCAATATATTTTCTTCTTTCTTATCCGATATTTTAGGTTGGAACCCTAAGAAAATATGAGTTGGTTTATTTTCGGGGTGCTTCTCTCTATAAATTTGGATTACTTTTCCAAATTTACGGTTTATATCTTTCGCTGCATCACGGACTCTATCCAATCGATTATAATTCAAATAATTTTCTTTACACCATTCTCGCGCATTACCCCTCTTCTCTTTCAAAACATTGCCTGTTCTACGATTTGTAGTATCATATCTCCTTTCAAAAAAATCACGATAAATATGTAGCAGACTAATATGGTCGCCCATAGCTGATGCCAATTTCTTCTTTATTTTATCATATTGCTGTCTATCTTTCTTCTTTTGGGCTTCATCTTTTGATTTACTATAAAATCTCTCAAAAATGTTTTCCATTCGGTTCTCAGATACTTCAAGTATTGCCACAATATTTATCACATCATCTCTAACATTATAATTATATCCACTTATTAACATTTTTCCAATTTCTGGTATTTTATCAAATATAGCCATTGCGCGCCCCATATCAGTAACTTCACCCTTCTGATTTTTTCTTTTTATTCCACCTACGGCTTCTATGCGTTCTAATATCCTCTTAACATTATCTATTGGTGGTTTCTCTATCATTGTTGCTAAGAATGTTGCTAAATCTGTGCCTACCCCATTATTAGCTGTTCCACCAGTTAATTTTTTAGTATGTGGGTAAGTGAATGGATAATTAATATGTGTCACAAATTCTCGATTGCTCAAAAATAAGAGGATAAAATTAGAAATGTCATCGGATAATATTGGCGCATCTGGATAATCAGGGAATTTTTCTTCATATTCCTTCTTGGTGAATAAATTATAGCAGGTACCCGGTCTTTTTCTGCCAACACGTCCCTTTCGCTGCCTATGATTTGCTTTTGCTATGTATTTCTTCTCTAAACTCACCATATTTTTAGCACCATAGTAGATGTTGTCATTTGCCAAACCAGAATCAATAACAAAATCCAATCCTTTAACGGTAATACTGCTTTCTGCTACTTCAGTTGCAAAAATTACTTTCCGGGTGAATTTAGTATTTTCTTTGTATTTCTTATTATTAACTAATAAGTTCTGAGCTTCTTTTGGTGTTCCAGCATGTAAAACATCGGCGAATATTTTAGAATCCAGGTTTTTATTTACTTTCTCCAATTGACGATGTAGTTTCATAATCCCGTCTTGGGCTTCTCCTTTGCCACTAAAAAATACAAGAATATCTCCTTCCTGTGTTTCCGTCAAAATTTTTACTATGCGGTCCACCGCCGCGTCTATAAATGCATCTCCCTGTAAATTTCCATTATCATCGAAACTATTTACTGGCTTGTCCAGAAAATACTCCTCAATTGGGAAATAAGATACACTACCGGCATCAATAAATGCAAATTTGAACTCTTTTTTGGGGAAATAGTCTATAAATATCTTCTCATTTACGGTCGCAGACATAATAATAAGCTTAAAGTCAGGGCGGCGTTTAATTAAGTCCTTCAATAAAAGCAGGAGTAAATCAATATTCACATTTCTCTCATGGGCTTCATCAATTATAACACAGTCGAAATCGGTCAACATTGGGTCATGTCGTAAGCGCGCTAATACATAACCATCTGTGCAATATATTAATTTGGCATCATTAATCGAATAATGGGCGGAATCTGAGCCCTTATATTTCAAACCAATTTCTTTACCCAATTTAACATCTAATTGTTCAGCGGCATAAATAGCATTTGCCTTAGATGGCAGCCTTTTGGGATTAGTGACTGCAATGCGACCTTGATAATTAAGGGCATGTAATGCGAATTTAGGTGTTAAAACAGTTTTACCACTACCTGTTCCTGAAATTATCAATATAACTTGGTTTTCATAAATAGCTTTAATGGTTTCCATGCGTTTTGCATACATTGGAAAATTTGACCAAATTTCTGAATGGAATGTATAAGTTGGATTATGCTCATCAATTGGAATATTCGGATTATAGTACATATTTGTATATGCTTCACCAGTAAGAGGATTCAGTTGTAAGCCTTTGGGGTCCAATATTCCAATTTCTCTAAATAAATCTTTTTTATTCACACTCGTGTTCCTCTTTTTTTGTGAATTATTCAATTTATTTTTGTTTAATTCTTCTAGGTAATCATTTATCTCACTAATTGTATCAACATCTTCTTTTGGCATATATATTATATAATATTTTTCTATTAGATAATAAGGGGTTGTTGGGATGTAGTTTGTTCTTTATGTGCTCTACCATTAAACTCTTACAATGGATGAGTGAAAACATGTTTATCGAATGCAAAGGATTCCTATAAATTTTTTGAATTAAATTTCATTATTTGTTCTAGTTGTTTTTTTTTATTATTATTGGATAATATTTGAGTCGAAATAGGTGTAGAACGTATATTTGGTTCTTTAGCTTTTTCTTCTGCATTTAAAACTGCGTTAGCTGCTATTTTTGCATTTTCTACTGATTTTTTAGCTTTTAAATTTGCATTTGCAGCTGCTTGTTTGTCTGAGTTTTCTGTTTTCGCCGAATTTGAAACTGCTTGTTCGTCTGAGTTTTCTGTTTTCGCCGAATTTAAAGCTACTTGAGCTGCATTTTCTGCTATTTTATTCAAATTTATTTCAGGATATTTTATTTTTAAATTACTAAAAACTTTTTCAGATGCGTTAGCTTTTATTTTAGCCATTTCAGCTTTTTCTTTCTGTTCATTTGCTTTTTGTTGATTTTCGATGGCTTGTTTTCTAGATGCATTAGCTTTTATTCTAGCATTATTAGCAGTTTTAGTTAAACCATTTATACTATTTGATGAAACATTATTTAAATTATTAAAAGTATAATCTTTTTCTTCACCTCCTTTCATTTTTTTACCTGATTTCCCGCTTAATTTTGCAACTGGTTTATATTTAATTATGCGACCTTTTAGCTCGATTGGCTCCTTAAGTTTTTCTATATATCCTATATAGGAACCATAAGTTTTCTTTTTTGACCCTTGGGTTATTTCGCGAATATAGAATTCCACTTTTTTGCTTTTGTTCGCAGTGCAGAGTTTTGTTACTGCCTTTTTGGCAGCGGAAGATGGTGATGAACTAACATAAAGCCCATGCTCTTTATTTTCCATAACAACCGTGAAATGGCGTTTTGAATCAGAAGACTTCTTTGAAGTCTTCTTAGCATTCTTACCTCCAATTTGTTTCATTTATAATTTATACAAATATATAAATTATATAAAGATTTGCAAATAGTTTGGTATTTGGGCGTTAGCCTCTTTCAAAAAATAGCTTTTGGGTGGGGGGTCATTTTACACATCTTAAAAGTTGTTAGAATCTTTGGAGAGGTTGATTTGTGTATATTATACGCAAGCACAATTTTGAGTACCAGCTTTCATTTTATAGGGATGTAATAATCCTATTACTCCTTGGCAAAAGTGATATTTGGTATAATGGTAATAATAATGGGTTAGTTATTCGTGAATTTTTGAAAAAATTATATGGAGCTATTGTTGATTGTCGTTTTACTTCTATATATTTTGCAGCTGTTTTATTTGCTTCTCCTGATTTTGATGCAGTTGATAATTTTTTATTTTCTAAGTTAGAGATTAAAGCAGCTGCTTCAACGTCTTTCTTAGATTTTAAGTTTCGTTCTGGATTTACCACTACTTGAGCTTCTAAATTTGCT